>WBZU01003321.1_pt1 | contig 10602 bp, 11 predicted proteins | sample 5204311 | NCBI WGS metagenome assembly WBZU01 (sample SAMN12344359, study PRJNA552823) | activated sludge metagenome | biome: Activated sludge suspended growth; feature: Nitrification reactor; material: Wastewater; isolation source: activated sludge from nitrification reactor of wastewater... | reverse complement strand
CTCGTGCTCATGCTCGACGAGCTGCACACCGGTGGTGTGGATCAATCGCCCAGGGTGGCGTGAGCACGAACGACCGATGCGGTGAGTGCCGAAAGCCGGGTTCTTTGCCGGCCTTCGCTGTCGAAGTTGGACGGGGCGAGCCATTGCCGAAAGGCTGCGTCCAGCGCGGGCCACTCTTTGTCGATGATGGCATACCAGGCTGTGTCGCGGTTCCGCCCTTTCACGACGGATGCCTGGCGGAAGATGCCTTCGAAGGTAAACCCGAGGCGCAGGGCGGCGGACCGGGAGGGGGCGTTCAAGGCATCACACTTCCACTCGAGGCGGCGGTAACCCAGCGCGAAGGCGTGTGCAATCATGAGATGCAGCGCCTCCGTGGCAGCAAGGGTGTGCTGGAGGCGGGGCGAGAAGTGGAGGTGCCCGATTTCGATGGTGCCCGCTGCGGGTGTGATGCGCAGGTAGCTGGCGACGCCCACGGCATCGTTTTGCGATCTTTCGACGATGGCGTAAAACAGGGGGTCGCAACTGCTGTGGATCTGATCCAGCCAGGCGCTGTAGGACTTGAAATCATCAAAGGGTCCGTAGGGCAGATAGGTCCAGCTGGCTCCTGATTCATCAAGCGCGTTGGCAGCGAATAGGCTGCGTGCGTGGAGCGCTGGATCGAGGGGCTCAAGCCGGCAGCAGGTTCCGTGGATTGTCTTGCGCGCTGGGGCCGCCGGTTCTCGCCAGCCGGAGAGAAGCTCGCCGACAGGCTGGTTGAGGTGGTTGAACTCAGTGCGCACGGTGGAATTCAACACCAGTCTGCCGGATCGATGAACGGCACAAGCGGGAGTATTCATCCCGCCGGTGTTGAGGCGGATGCTGGCGGTATGCACGACTGAGCGGCCCGGCTGGTCCCGGCCGAGCGATCAGTGCGCGTTTGCCGCCTTGCGGTTTTTGCATGCGCCGGTGCGGGCAAGCTCCTCGCAACTGGCTTCGATCCGGATGCTTTTCGACAGCGGCTTGAACCCGAGACGACGGGTGATGCAGTCTTCGAGCAGGGCGATGTGCTCGTCTTCGAATTCGACGACGCGATCGCAGTTGGAGCAAATGAGGTGATTGTGCTGAGGCTTGTCCAGGAAGTTCGGATCGTAGCACGTCTGGCCGCGGCCAAGGTCAATCTCATGCAGCAACCCGCAATCCACGAGGAGACCGAGCGTGCGGTAAACGGTGGCGCGGCTGATGGTGCGATCCAGCCGCCTGGACATGGCGAGCAGTTCATCGGCGGTGAAATGCTCCTGGGTGCCAAAGGCGGCCTGGATGATGACATCGCGCTGCTTTGTCCGGCGCAGCCCGTGGCCAGCCAGATAGCGATCAAGACGCTCATGGACCTGAGGATTCAACATGTGTGTGGAGGGTAATCCTAGAGGAGAATTGTCCGGTGACAAGACCGCAGCCATGCGGGAGAGATGAGCCTCCCATGCTCACTGCTCTCCGCTGGACCCGTCTTTTTGTTGTGCTGCTGCTGGTTGCGGCAGCAGTGCGGGCGTGGCTGCGCCGGGAAGAGGGCACGGTCAGCAGGCCATTCGATGCGGCTCTGGTGCGGCTGTCGGCGGCGGAGATCGAAGCTTTGCCGGAGGCGCCCCGCTGGGACATGCCGCTAGGCAGCGAGCACGGGGCGCTGACCTACAATGCCCAGCCGTTTCGCGTGACCCGACATCTCGGTGATGATCTGAACGGTATCGGCGGCTACAACAGTGATTTGGGCGATCCCGTCTATGCAGCTGCGGCCGGCAAGGTTGTGTATCGCGGCGTGCCGGGTCCGGGCTGGGGGAACATGATCATTCTGGCCCATCGTGTGAGGAATGCCGCGACGGGCGCTCTGGAGGTCGTCCAGTCCATGTATGCTCATATGGAGTCGATGCTGGTGCAGCCCGATCAAATCGTGGCGCGGGGCCAGCAGATCGGCACGGTGGGAACCGCGAATGGCAAGTATCTGGCGCACTTGCACTTTGAGATCCGGCTGGGGCCCTATGTGTTCCCAGGCGTCGGCTACGCCGATGCACCCTTGAATTGCGTGTCCCCGGAGCAGTTTGTGCGGGAGCACCGTGGTGTTGCCCTGGAGATACTGACGACGGCCCCGAGCCCGTAGCGAGGTCGGCTCGGTGAATCCGTTGATCTGGCCCCGTCTTACGCCGATGGGCAGCTCAGCCAAAAGGTGGTGGTGAAGTTCTCCGAGTGCACCCCGAGCTGCAGGTTCATTTGGTGGCAGAGCATGGCGGCGATGGTGAGACCGAGGCCGAGGTGATTGCTGTTCTTGCTGCCGCTGAACGGACGAAATACCTCCGTGAGCTTCTCGGGAGCGATTTGCGATCCGGTGTTGCTCACGAGCAGGTCCACGCGGCGCTCCTGGGCGGGAGTGATGACGCCTGGCCCGCAGACGCGGAGAAGCGCGCGGCCATTCCCTTTCTGGGCCGCCTCGGCTGCGTTTCTCAGGAGCTCCATCAGCACGTCTTTGAACTTCGTGGGATCCACCAGGATGGAAGGCAGGCCGGGCTGGACTTCGATATCGAGCGGCACGCCGGCTTTGTTGAAGGGCTCCCGCAGGGAGGCATCCACCACGGTGAGGTATTCGTTCACGTTGAGCGGCTGCGGGCTGATTTTGGCACAGCCTCCGGCGCCGCGGATGCGCTCACTGAGCGCGGACATGTTCTTGGAGGCCTCATTGATGTGCTGGACGTTTTCCAGCACGCCCGGGTCCGTATCCTCGTTCATCAAGATCAGACTGCTGAAGCCTTGAATGACGGCCAGGAGGTTGTTGAGCTTATGGGTTAGACCGCGCAGGAGTTCCTGATGGAAGCCTTCGCCAGTCTCACGACCGAGGTTGAGGTTGGTGGGGAACGCGAATTGCATGGCTGGGAGCTGGTTGGTTTGAAGGAATTGCGCGGATAATAATTAATGGATATTAAAATCAAAGCTAAATTCTGGCGATTTTAGTGTCGCCGGGCAAGCATAGTCCGATCGGTTCTAATGGCCCGCCTGTTCGAGCCCGCTCAGCGGTGGGGTCAAATCCCCCGTCGATTCCCCCACAGCTCGACATGAAGGCGCGGACAGTAGCGGTAGCCACGAGACTTGCAGAGTTCGACAATGGGAGGCGAGCGCTCGTGAAGTTCCTGGCTGGTGGTGCCTTCCGGCATCAACAGGACGGTCTCCGGCGGCACCGGTCGGCCGAGGCTGCCGATGATCGATTCGATCTCGCCGAGATCGTCGGGCGATGAGACGACGAATTTCCACTGGCAGTCATAGGCATCGTGCCAGGCGCGCAGCACTTCCGGGCGCAGGCGGGTCTGTTCGTGCCGCTGCTGCCAGGGGCCGGCTTCCGGGCCAGGGGTGGAGTGGCTGAGCTTGGGACTGATGGAGGCCAGATCGCAGGCCACTCCGCCAGGGGCCACGGTGCCCGCCGTTTCGATCGTGATGTGCCGGCCCAGGTCGCTCAGGGCGGTCAGCAGTTCGGCAATGCCCGCCGCCACCATGGGTTCGCCACCAGTGACGACCACGTAGCGAGTGGGATGGCGGACCACTTCAGATAGGATCTGATCGAGGCTCCATTCATCGCCTTCCGGCTTCCACGAGGCATAAGGTGTGTCGCACCATCGGCAGCGCAGATTGCAGCCCGAGCTGCGAATAAACACGGAAGGCACGCCAGCCAGCCGGCCCTCACCCTGGATTGAGTAAAAGATCTCCGACAGGCGCATAGAGCTACCGCGTCTGAACCGAGGCGGTCAGGGCTGCGAGCGGCGAGATGTAGCCGGCCTCGGTCATGCTGTCGATGTAGGTGGTGGTCGCTGCTGGCTTGTAAATGACCTGCGCCTTGGTCAGGAAATCGTTGCTTTCCTGCTGCAGCCCGCGGTGGCGGGCGATCACGGCACGGGCAAAGTAGTAGGCCGGAGTGTCGTCCAGCAGAGTGAAGGTCTGATCGGCCAGACGCTGCGCATCATCCACTTTGTCGAGTTTGGCGAGGCAGATAATCTGTTTGAAAACAATGAGATGGCGGACGCCGGCTTCAGTCTTGGGAAACCTGACCAGCACTTCGCGGAACCCCTTCTCGGCAGCCTCCCAGTGATTCATCACAAAGTCTACTTCGGCCAGATTGAAATAAGGGGGCAGCACATCCGGCATGAGATCGCGCGCTTTGAGGAAGAGTTCCCGTGCGATGGCTTCATCCCGCAGGGGCAGGGCCAGATAGACCGCGCCGCGCATGTTGTAAACATGGGGGTCATTGGGCGCGAGCCTGTGAGCCTCGTCCAGTTTGAAGAGCGCATCGACATACCTCTTCCGATTCTGCAAAGACTGCGCCTCCTGCAGCAGCGGCATCACGGCCCTGAGCGTCTCCGCGGACTCCTGTGCCGGAGCGCTCTGCGGCGCGGGAGCTTGCGACATGACCAGACCTGCGCTCACAAGTGGCAACAAAAGTAGACGAGGCAGGGCAGGCATGAGGAAAACTTAGCTGCGACAACAACTTGCGCACAACGAAAAACTTTGCCTCTGACACTACGTAGTCTAATGCCAGACGGGAGACGTATTGGGTGACTGTCAGTGCCCGCAGTGCATTGACATCGCACCAAGAGGCTCCTCGCATTAGCCCCCTGCCTAAAATCAGTCATGAAACACACCCTGTTGCCCATCCTTGCCATCGCCGTGTCGCTCGGCTCGTCCAACCGCCTTGCCGCGAATGATCTGACGGATTCGATCGTGCCACTGATGTTCAAGCCCTTGCCTTCGGCTGCCGAGTCGCCAACCAACGAACTCACGGAGGACAAGATCAACCTGGGCCGGATGCTCTACTTCGATAAACGCTTTTCCAAGAACCAGGACATTTCCTGCAACAGCTGCCATGACGTGGCAAAATACGGCACCGACAATGCGCCGACTTCCTCCGGGCACAAAGGCCAGCACGGAGGCCGCAGTGCGCCGACCGTCTATCATGCGGCCCTGGCGATCGCCCAATTCTGGGACGGGCGCGCTCCCACGGTGGAAGAGCAGGCAAAGGGACCTGTCCTCAACCCGATCGAAATGGCCATGCCGGACGAAGGCGCCGTGCTGGCGGTCATCAAATCGATCCCAGGCTATGTTGAAGCATTCAAGAAGGCGTTTCCCGGTGAAGCCAACCCGGTGAGCTACGACAACTTCGGCAAGGCGATCGGGGCGTTCGAGCGGAAGCTGCTGACGCCATCCCGCTGGGACGAATACCTGAGAGGGAAGAAAGAGGCCCTCACCGCGGAAGAACAGAAAGGCCTCAGCGAATTCGTCAACACCGGTTGCTATCAATGCCATAACGGCCCCGGAGTCGGCGGTCACATGTTTCAAAAACTCGGACTCGTGAAGCCCTGGCCCGGCCTGAAGGATCACGGCCGCGGAGACATCACGAAGAATGAAAGCGAACGCGGCTTCTTCAAAGTTCCCACGCTGAGAAACATCACCGAGACCGGTCCCTATCTGCATGACGGGTCGGTGCTTACCCTGGCGGAAATGGTGAAGAAGATGGCCGAACACCAGCTGGCAAAAGAACTCACCGACGAGCAGACCAATTCGATCATCGCCTTCCTCAAGGCTTTGAAGGGTGATCTGCCGCAGAGTTACATCAAGGAGCCGGCGCTGCCAGCGAGCACCGAGGAGACTCCCAAGCCCAATCCCTCCTAAGGCATCTCCGCCCGCTTCTGCGAGCGGCCCGATGACGGCCACCGTAAGCTGTCCAAGCTGCGGCAAAGGGCCGCGTCGACCCGAAGTCATTGCCCTAAATTCTGCTGGATTTTGAGCCTCCGGGCACCAAAGTCGGCCCCCTTCCACACCCAAACCGAAAATTCACAAGCCCAAGCCTACTCATGTCCGACCATTGCCACTCCAAGTCCCGTCTCGACTGGGCGTTCGCCCATCTCATCCTCCGTCTCTGGGTCGGTTTCCGCCTGTTGATGGCCGGGCTCGACAAAATGCGCGAGAAAGGCGGTGACGGATTCGGCCTCGAATACATCAGCAAGAGCATGGCGCCGATCGTGGACAACATGACCAAGTATGCCAATGGCCACGTCATCCCGTGGAAATTCGCCATCCCGCTCTATGCAAACGTGCTGCCTTGGGCGCTGATCATTACCGGTGTGTGGTGCATTCTTGGCATCTTCACCCGTTGGGGCCTGCTCTTCGGCGGGCTTACGTTTGTGTCACTCGCTTTCGGTCTGATGGCCCTGCCGGATGACCAGGAAGCTGTGTTCCGGGGCATCGAAGTAGGCCTCACGGCTCTCGCTCTGATCACTGCGGCGAACAACCAGCTTTCCCTGGATGGGCTGCTCTTCCGCAAAGGAGCGTGCTGCGAGAAGAAGTCCGCGGAGTAATGCCCGCGTGTGATCAGCGTCCACCTCACAGGCCAGAAGCCAATCCAAGCCGCATCGTCATGACTGAAGCGAATTCCACCCCAGCCGCATCGAGCCTCACGCCGTTCATGGATCGGCGCAAGTTTCTGCGCACCAGCATCTACACCGGCACGGGCCTGTATTTGGTGACCTCGAAAAACGCGCAGGCGCAAGAGGCATCTCCCTCAAAGGTGCTCAAAGTCGCCCTCGTCGGCTGCGGAGCCCAAGGCCAGCGTTTGCTCGCTGCATCCAAAGAGATCCCGGGCATCCAGTTCGTCGCCGTCTGCGACATCTGGGACTATCAGCGATCCCGCGTCGCCCGCACGGTAACTTACACCTACAAGGAGACATGCCGCGAATACACGGACATCGAGGAGATGCTCGCGAAAGAGAAGGACGTTGATTGCGTCCTCATCGCGGTGCCGGACTTCCTCCACGCGCCGTTCACCCGTCTCGCGTTGCAGGCTGGCAAGGCAGTGTATTGCGAGAAGATGATGTCCAACACCATCGACGGCGCCCGTGACATGGTGAAGGCGCAGCGCGAAACTGGCGGCCTGTTGCAAATCGGCCATCAGCGCCACAGCAACCCCCGCTACATCAACGTGCGCAGCAACGTGCTGCAAAAGAACAAGCTCCTCGGCCGCGTCACTCATTGCTATGGCCAGTGGAATCGCGGCGTCTCCGCCAGCGTGCCGCTCGAAGTGACCAGCACGGTCAAAGTGCCGGAGGCGATACTCGCCAAATACGGATACAACAACATCCACGAATTCCTCAACTGGCGCTTCTTCTCCAAGTATGGTGCCGGCCCAATCTCCGACCTGGGCGCGCATCAGATTGACATGTTCAACTGGTTCTTCAGCGAGAAGGGCAAACCTTTGGCCACGCCCCTGTCGGTCATGGCCATGGGCGGCACCGACTACTACGATGGCAAAGAGGGCCGCGCCAAATTCGAACTGCCGGACAACGTCATGGCCATGTATGAGTATGACAGCCCGGAAGGCAAACGGCGCGCCTACTACCAGGTTCTCACCACCACAGGATCGCAGGGTTACTATGAGAAGCTCATGGGCGTGGAAGGCAGCCTCGTGATGTCGGAAAGCCCCACGTATAACAACATCTACCGGGAACCGAACAACACGCAGAACTGGCAGCCCCTCGCCGAAGGAGACACCCCGGTGCTCGCCAAGGCCTCCGATGCCGTGCACAACAAGTTCTGGGAGAAGCCGAAGCCCTGGTTTCGTGCGCCGTCCTGGATGGACGTCAAAGCAGGCCGCGACGCCCGCGAGTCCAAAGCCCTGGAAGCATGGGAACTCGGCGTGAATCTTGCAGGCCTGCCACACGCACCGCATCTGGCGAACTTCTTCGAATGCGCGCGCACCAAGAATCCCGCCGGCCTGAACTGCCCGGTCGAAGATGCCTTCCGCTCCTGCGTTACCGTGCTGAAGTGCTACGAATCCCTTCACTCCGGCCAGAAGTATGTGTTTACGCCGCAGGACTTCACCATCTGATTTACCAACCCTTGCCCCCGAACCACAAACCATGATCAAATACACCCAGCATTGCCTCCCGGCCGGTCTCGCACTGGCAGCCGCGCTCGCCATCACCGCGTGTGACAATTCCGGCACCACACCAGCCGCGCCAAGTTCATCCCCGACCGGTTCAGCCGCAGCCCCGGCGGCAGCCACCGCGCCCGCCGTCCCCGCTGGCGACATGGAAGAAATCAAACCGACCTTCCCAAAACCGATGTTCGTCGGCACGCCCGTGCCAGCCGATCCGGTGCCCAATCTTGAAGAAGCTCATGAGCCCGTCACCAGCTTCATGGCTCCCAAAGGCACCACCAATGTCGCCCTTCACAAGAAGGTGACCAGCTCCGACACCAACATCATCATCCCGGTTCCGGGACCGGATGCATTGAAGGTTCTCACTGATGGCGAGGCCGACAGCTCGGACGGCTCCTTCGTCGAACTCGCCCCTGACCCGCAGTGGGTGCAGGTCGATCTCGAAGGCGAATTCAACATCCACAAAGTCCTCGTCTGGCACTTCCATCGCCAGGCCGTGATCGTGAAGGGCGTCGTCGTCCAGATCTCAGACGATCCCGAGTTCAAGACGGGTGTCACCACCGTTTACAACGCCGACATCGACAACGCCTGCAAGCAGGGCGTCGGCACGGACAAAGCCTGGGTGCAGACCAACCACGGTCGCATCATCGACGGCAAGGGCACCAAAGGACGCTATGTCCGCCTCTGGTCAAACGGCAGCACGATGGACGACTTCAACCGCTTCATCGAGATCTCCGTTTACGCCACCCCGGCGAAATAACGCGCCTGTCATTGACTTCGCGACCGCCGCAGACCGAAAGGCTGCGGCGGTTTGTTATATCTTTTTTTGGTGCGACGAGGCGTCGAGGGGAGATTTCACGAAATGATGGTCCATGGCGCGGCTTTCTTCCTCACATGCCCATCCACTTGTATCGCAGGCTGTATTGCTTGATGGCCGTCATCGTTCTTCCGGTCCAGGGGCAGGAGGCCGACTGGTCGAAAATCGAGCGCTTCTTCACACCGCCGGCGGAGTTTGCCACACCCGATGCCAAACTCCGGTCGCCGCTGTTGTTCGATGATGGCTCGCGTGTGAAGACCGCCGCCGATTGGTCTCGTCGACGCGCGGAGATCATCAAGGACTGGACGCAGCTCATCGGCGAATGGCCTCCGCTCATCGAGCATCCGCGCGTGGAGATCGTGCGCACTGAGAAGCGCGAGAACTTCCAGCAGCAGCAGGTGCGGATTGAGGTCAGCAAGGGCATGATGCTCGCCGGCTACATCCTGGTGCCCGAAGGCAGTGGGCCGTTTCCCGGTGTCGTAGTGCCTTACTACGAACCCGAGACGAGCATTGGCACTGGCAAGAACCCTCTGCGCGACTTCGCTGTGCAGCTAACCCGACGCGGCTTCGTGAGCCTCGCGATCGGTTCGCCTGGCGGTGATGCGCGCAAGCCTGACCTCGCTGGCGTGCAGTGCCAGCCGCTGATGTTTCTCGGTTACATCGCCGCGAATTGTTTCAATGCCCTCGCTTCCATGCCGCAGGTGGATGCCAAACGCATCGGCATCGTCGGTCACTCGTATGGCGGCAAATGGTCGATGTTCGGCTCCTGCTTCTATGAGAAGTTCGCCTGCGCTGTCTGGTCTGATCCTGGCATCGTGTTCGATGAGGCGCGCGGCAGCATCAACTACTGGGAGCCGTGGTATCTCGGCCTGGAAGCCGGGCGCACACGGAAACCGGGTCTGATCACCAAGGACAGCCCGCGCACCGGGCCGTATGCGACCCTCGTGGAGCGCGGGCGCAATCTCCATGAGCTGCACGCGCTCATGGCGCCGAGGCCTTTCCTGGTCTCGGGTGGTTCGGAGGACTTTACCTCACGCTGGACGGCGCTCGCGCACGCCCTCGCGGTGAATGATCTGCTGGGAGTGAAAAACCGCGTGGCCATGACCAATCGCAAAGATCATCCGCCCACCGAAGAATCGAACGATCAAATCTACGCGTTCTTCGAGCACTTCCTGAAAGCAGCGAAGTAGCCGAGGCGGCGACGGGTTGTGAAGCCTAACATTGAAATGCAGACAATCATGGCGCTGCCTGGCTCAGGCACTCCGGTGATGGCCTGAATTTGCCCTGCATAGGTGGACACCCGGGAAGCATAGAGGCTCTGCGGCGTGTCCACGGGAAGATCCGGATTGAACTGCCAGCTCGGATCCTGCCCCTGCCAGTAGCCGCCTTTGTCGAAAAGCGCGCCATTGAATGCGCCTGTGTTGGTGGGGGACGTGTTGAAGGATCCATCCACCGCGTAGTTCACACCCGCCAGACGCCAGACTCCGCCGTCGTTGATGAAGAGTCCCGCACCCGAATCATTACCCGTGAACATGGCTTCTTCCGTGCCGCTCAGGGCATCGAAGTCCGCCACCAACAGATCTCCGACCGGCGATGACGCATCCGGCACGATGCCAGTGATCAGATTGGTGCCCCACCTCGGCGCATGATTGGTGCTCGACCCGAGCCAGCCCTTCAGTTCAGGTCCCGACAGGCCGTTTAAGTAAACGTCAGCGCCACGCTGGGCGCCGTTGCCATTCAACACAGCGAGCGCGCCCGTCTCGCTGGATCCGGTGTAAAGCTCCGCCCAGGTGTCGAAGGTTCCGGTGATCTGGTAAATGCGCAAATCGGTGCCAGGCACGGTGTA
>WBZU01003320.1_pt1 | contig 10607 bp, 6 predicted proteins | sample 5204311 | NCBI WGS metagenome assembly WBZU01 (sample SAMN12344359, study PRJNA552823) | activated sludge metagenome | biome: Activated sludge suspended growth; feature: Nitrification reactor; material: Wastewater; isolation source: activated sludge from nitrification reactor of wastewater treatment... | reverse complement strand
CCCGGCTCCGCGGGCGTAATCGGGGCGGTGCCGGTGATGGGCGCCTCGCCCGTCAGGGGGAGCGTGGCAGTGATGGGCACGGGCGTAGCGGCGTAACACGACTCACGCGCCTGGCCGAGTTTGCCTTCCAGCGTTTCGCCCGGCAGCTGGTTCCATGCTTCCTGGTAAACATCGGCCGCCGGGCACCAGTCCAGGTTATAGGCCAACTGGTCACCATAGCCAACCAGGGCGCGTTGGAGGCGGGAACAGGCGTCGCGATAAAAGGGCGCGGCGGCACACAGATCGCGCCAGTAGTCGATAGCGATCCCCCAGTTGACGCCGGAGTAGGCCACGCCCTGAAAATACAGGTCGGCCCACAGACGGTAGTCGAGCGCTTCCTGGGGCAGATTCCCCAACCGTTCGGCCTGGGAGAAGTAGTTCAGCCCCAGCTCGATCTGGTCGCTGTTAACGTACTGCAACCCCAGGGCGACGTAAGTGTCGTAGAGCAACTGGTCGGTCTCGGCCCGCTCGTAGTCGGGGTGCTGCTGCCGGAAGGCCAGCAACGCGGGGAGTGCGTCCTCCCACTGCTGGGTCGCCGCCAGCCGGCGGATGACCCTCAATTCGGGCAAGGCTTCCTCGTCCGTGAGTTGCTCCGCCGCGCCGGGTGGCTCGTCGGATTCGGCCGGTGTCTCGGTCGGCGTGGCGGTCGGCGCGGCGGCCGTGGCGGCGATCTGCTCGCGCAAGGCCAACGCCGCCGAATTATTCGGGTCCTGCGCCAGCACCCACTCCAGGCGCGTCAGGGCCAGGTTGTCGCTGCCTTGGGCCAGGTCATCGCGGGCCAGCTCGACCTGGCGGCCGATCTGCTCCGCGCGCGACGTGGTTTCCTGTTCCACGCGCGCGGCCCGGCCGCTCTCGAAGGCGAAATAGGCCACCAGCAGATAGGTCGCCACGACCACGGAGAAGATGATCAACGCCAGCCCGAAGAGACGCACGCCCAATCGAGGGCGGCGCTCGCCGTTGCCGGAGCGTTCAATTGTCGGTAAGTCGCCGGTTTCTTCGGCCGACGTCGTCGGTTCAGTCATGGAATTTATTTGTACACGGCATCGCGATGGATGGCCCCGCAGCGTTCCGCCACGCCCATTCGGCACTATGCGCGTTCTATTGTCAATCGCCGGAAAGCAGACGGCGATAGACTTCGACCGTCTCGGCGGCGATTTGCGCCTGGGTATAGCGCTCTAAAACCCGGCTTCGGCCGCGCCGGCCCAATTCACGGCGCAGCGCGTCATCTTGCATCAATTGTAGCAGCCCTTGGCGAAGGGCGTCTACATCCTCTTCGGGAACAATAAGGCCCGCGTCGCCGATGACGTGGGGGATCTCCCCCGAACGTGAGCCGATCACCGGCACGCCACAGGCCATCGCCTCGACGAGCACGCGACCGAACTGCTCTTTCCAGTTGGGCAGGGTGCGCGACGTGAGGACCAGCGCGTCCAGATTGCCCAGATAGGCCGGCAGTTGCTCCGACGGCAACGGCCCGTCGAAGTGGACGCGAGCGGCGATGCCCAAATCGGCGGCCAATTGCCGCAGGCCGGGCAGGGCCGGGCCGTCCCCGGCGACGTGGAGACGCCACACGCCGGGCAGCTCGGCCGCGGCCCGCAGCAGCAGATCCACCCCCTTTTCCGGCACCAGCCGCCGGTTGGCCGAGCCGATGATGAAGGCGCGGCCGGGATCGCGCGCGGGCGGCGGGGCAAACATCTGCGGATCGACGCCGAACTGCGGGATGACGCGGTGTGGGCCGCGGTAGCCCTTCGCCTGCCAGACGCGCACGGCTTCCTGATTGCCCATGATGGCGTAATCGATGCCGTCAAGCACCTGTCGCTCGATCCAATTGAACGGCGGCGGATAGCGACGCGACAGATTTTGCCAGGAGAAGAAGAGCGTCCTGGCGCCGGCCGCGCGCGCCTGCCGCATCGCCAGCCATGTCGCCAGGTTATACGGTTCCTCGTCGATGTGGACGACGTCGGGTCGGTAGCGGGCCAGGCGTTTCGGCAAGTCGGGGAAGTAATAAGTGTGGTAGCGGCCGTTGAAGCGAATGGGGGCCACCAGCAACTCATACCCCTCGGTGTGGCGGCGCTCCAACAGAGTGCGGCCGCTGGGGTCGTCCCAACTGGGCGGCACGACGGCCACCAGTTCGACGTCGGGCAGACGGGCGATGGCTTCCAGCTTGGTCTGGTAGGTTCCCACCAGGCAGGCCTTCGAGAGCATGAGTACGCGCATAGGTTTTGTTGCCGGGTGCTCCTGATGAGCGGCCTGATGGATGAATCCATCGGCTGACATGCCAAACGTGTTAAAAACACGTTACCGGAGGCCTGCTCGCCCCGCCGACGGCTTTGCCAACCGGGTTTCAACCGGTTTTGTTTACCAGCGGCGGGTTTGAACTCGCGCCGAGCAGGCGATAGTCTTAATCTCTGACCGCCTCGCTTTGACGCAATGAGCTATTTTGCTATACTGCCCCTGCTTTGGCAACCTTGCGAAAGTCGCTCACGAACAATTTGCGCAGCCCATCCTTCGCAGGATGGGCTTTATTGCTTATCGTGACGGCGCTGGCTGCCGGGCTGCGGCTCTATCGTCTCGGCCAATGGCCGCCCGGCCTCTATCGCGATGAGGCCTACAATGGTCTGGACGCGCTCGGCGTCCTGGGCGGCGAGCACCCTCTTTTCTTTGCGGCCAACAACGGCCGCGAGCCGATCTATATCTATCTGGTTGCCCTATCCGTGGCCGTGTTCGGCCCCAGCGTCTTCGCCGTGCGGCTGCCCGCGGCCGTCGTCGGGGCGCTGACGACGTGGCCGACTTATCTGTTGGGCCGCGACTGGTTCGGCCGGGTCGCCGGGCTGCTGGCCGCCTTGTTGTGGGCGATCACCTTCTGGCCCGTCCATCTCGGCCGCATCGGCTTGCGCGCCGGGCTGCTGGCGCCATTGCTGGCGCTGGCTTTCTGGCTGGGCACGCAGGCCTATCGCCGGCGACGGCCGGGCTGGTGGTTAATCGCCGGGGCGGTGTATGGCCTGACCTTCTACACCTATCTGGCCGCCCGCTTCACGCCGCTGATCCTCGTCCTGTTCGCGGTCTATCTCGTCGTCACCGGGCGGCGCGCCCGGCTGTGGGACGGCGGCCGCGTGCTATGGTTCGCCGCCGGCGCGGCGGTTGTGGCGGCCCCATTGGGGATTTTGATGCTGGGCGACCCCTCGCTCATTTTCGGCCGCGCCGGGCAAGTCTCCATCCTCAGCCCGGCCATCAGCGGCGGCGATCCGGCCGGCGCATTGCTGGGGAACGTCGGCCGTGCCCTGGGCATGTACCTGTGGCGCGGCGACGACATCCTGCGCCACAACACCTGGCTCGACTTCGAGGCCGCCGTGCCCGCCGGGCGGCCGGTCTTCGATTGGCTGATGATCGCGCCGTTCCTGGCCGGTCTGGCGTGGTGCCTGCGTCACTGGCGGCGTCCGGCCGCGGCCCTGCTCATTCTCTGGCAACTGGTCATGCTCGGCCCGACCATCCTGGCCGAGGACACCCCCCATTTTCTGCGGGCGGCGGGGGTGTTGCCGGGGGCCGTCTTCTTTCCGGCCATCGGGCTGGCCCTGTTGTGGGAGTGGGCGCGCCTGCCCACGGCCGTCCGTCGTGCGGCGGTCATCCTGCTGGTGGGCGGCAGTGCGTCGCTCACCATGCGTGATTATATCGACTATGCGCAACAGCCGGACGTGGCGTACCTGTTCGAGTCGGCGGCGACCGAGTTGGCCCACCACGCCGCCGCCGACGCCGACGCCGGTTGGGCCGTCTACCTCGACCGGCGCTTCCCCGACGGCTGGCCGTCCGTGCGCTTCCTGCTCCATGAGCGCGACGTGACGTTGTTTTCGCCGGAGGACGGCTTGCCCTCTTTGGACGGTAAGTCGTCCGTCTACGTCTGGCCTTATGCGCCGCTTGACATCGCCGAACTCGCCACGCCGCCGATGCTGGTCGAGATTGCCCCCGGCCCGCTGGCGCGCGGCGATCTGGAGCCTGAGGCGTATGCCCTCTACTCACGCTATGCCGTCTCTCCACGGACGGCCGGCGTCGCCCCACTCGCCAATTTCGATGGCCTGGTTGCGTTGATGAACGACACCGCGGTCAAATTGACCGCGCCGGACGAGTTGTCGATTGACCTGCGCTGGGAGGCCTTGTCCACGCCCTGGCCCGCCGCCCCGCCCACGGTGTTTATCCATGTCATCGGGCCGGAAGGGTCATTGGCCCAATACGATGGCCCAGTCGGCCGTGGTCTGTGGCCCGCGGTGGGTTGGCAGCCGGAGATCACCGTGGACGAGCGCCACGTCCTGTCGATGAACCGGCCCTATGATTCCAACACCGATTCAGTGCAAGTTGGGTTATACTGGCCCGACACCGGCGCGCGCTTGCCGGTGCTCGATGCCCGCGACGAGCCGGCCGACGACAAAGTGATCCTCCATGTGGCTCCGTGAGCGGGTCGGGAGTGTACTGGTATGTCAAGAATCAAGTGGTTCCAATGGCTGTTCATGGCCGGACTGGCGGCGAGTGGCCTGGCCGCCGCGCCGCCGCGACAGGAAGCGACGCCCGCGCCGGCGACGGAGGCTCCCACAGAGGCCCCGACCGACGCCGCGGCGACCCTGCCTTTCGCGCCGCCTCCCTGGATTTCGCCCACGCCCGACGCGACGGGGGCGATTGTCGTCATCGTCCAGCCGGGCGAGTCGATGTGGGTCATCGCCGCCCGCGCCGGGATCAGCCTGCCCGAACTGCTGGCCCTCAACAACCTGACCGAGCAGGCGATCATCAACCCCGGCGACGCGCTCATCGTGGGCTATGCGACGCCGGAGGCCGGCGCCACGCCGGAGCAGACCACCCCGACGCCGACGCCCCCACCGCCCACGCTGCGGCCGACCGAACCGCCCCCGGAGGCGGCCGTCTGCCTGACCGCCTTCGACGATCTGAACCGCGACGGCTTCCACGACGCGGGCGAACCCCTGCGGGCGGGCGTGGCCTTCACGCTCTATAATTCTGAAGCGGTCGTCGCCAATTACATCACCGACGGCCGCTCCGAACCCAAATGCTTGGGCGGCCTGGCTCCGGGCGAGTACCGCGTGACCCGTTCTCTCGCGCCCGGCGAGACGCTGACCACCGCCGGCGACTGGACGCTCAATCTGACGGCCGGGAGCGAACTGCGCCAGGACTTCGGCAGCGTCATGGGGCCGACCCCGGCCGTGGCGTCCGCGGGCAACGAGCAAAACCCGCCGGCGCAGACGGCGACACCCACGCCGCCCGATGTGGCCGTTTCCTCGCCCCGCGCTGCCGTCGATTCGCCCGGCCTGCGCATCGCTTTTGTGGTCACGCTCTTTCTCGGCGGCTTGCTCTTGTTGGGGGCTGTGCTAATCTTGCTCCTGAGACCAGCGCGGAATCCGCCCGCGTCGCCGACGACCGAAAAGAGCGACGACGGCCGCCGCTTCCGCAATATCGACGACCTGGATTGACCGCCAAACCGCGGGCTATTCCACGGGAATAAACAATGACCATGAAAAAGACCTTCCTCTTCATCATCCTGATCCTGATGCTCAGCCTGACGCTCTTCCTGACCGGCCGCGGCCAGGCGGCCCCGCTTGCCCAAGGCGCCAACCTGCTGCAAAATCCCGGCTTCGAGCCGCCGGGTAGCAACGGCGTGGCGCAAGGCTGGCAACGATGGTTTCGGACGACGGCCCGGCAAGATGAGGAGTGTCTGGTGGCCTATCACTTCGAGCCGAAATGGAGCGTCGAGGTGAATCCGGCTTTCATCAACAGCGGCTCCGGCTCGCAAGCCGTGGGCAACAGCTGGGATACGTGGTCGGGCGGCGTCTTCCAGACCGTGCCGGCCACGCCGGGGACGGTCTACCGCTTCACGTTCTTCGGCCGCGGGCGCGGCTCCAACGAGCAGGTGCCCGCGCCTTCCGAAACGGGCTTACAGATCAACATGCGCGCCGGCATCGACCCCAACGGCAGCGGCGTCTGGAGCGACAGCGACGTGGTCTGGGGCGGCGCTGGATCGCCCCACGACACCTGGCAGCCTTTCACGGTGGAGGCCACGGCCACCGGCAACCAGATCACCGTCTTTACCTTTGCCGACTGGGGCGTGACGGGCGTCAACCAGTGCCGCGCTCACCTGGATACGTGGTTCGACTCGGCCGAACTGGTGGCCCAGACGCCGCCCACGGCCACGACCTCGCCCCAACCGACGGCCGCCCCACCCACGGCCACCCAGCCGCCCGCGCCCACCGACAGCGTGCCGACCGAACCGGCCGCGGCCACGGTCATCGCCACCCTGACCCAGGCCGCGCCGACCGAGACCGCCACCCCGGCGGGCACGGCCACCATCTGCGTCAACGCCTTTCTGGACACCAACGGCAACGGTCTGCACGATCCCGATGAGGGCTACGTGGCCGGGATCACGCTGACCGTGGCCCAGGGCAGCAACGTCATCGGCCAAGCCGTCTCTACCGGCAATGAGAATCCCATCTGCTTCAGCGGCCTGCCGGCCGGCGCCTACCAGGTAGGCCAGACGCTGCCGGCGGCATTGGAGATGACCACCCAGGCCAACGCGACGGTCACCGTGGGCGAAGGCCAGACGGTGGGGCTGGAGTTCGGCAGCCGCATTCGCCCGACGCCGACGGCCGGCGTGCCGCCCAACGCGACGGAAACCGCCAACACGGCGGCCACGGCGACGGCCGCCGCCAACGACAGTGACGGCAACGCGACGACCGGCGGCACACCCGGCTGGTTGGTCTACCTGGGCGTCGGCGCGATCCTGGTCGGTGTGGTGCTGCTGGGCGTACTGCTGTTCATGCTCTTGCGGCGATGACGAGGACATCAAGGATTTTTGGCCGAAATGTTGCTAATATGTTTTGATGAACAAATGGATCAAACGTATTCTGCTCGGCTTGTTGATCGTGTTGGGATTGCTGGTCATTATCCCGACGTCACTCGTCATCCTTGACTTGGCCTTCGGTCCCGACACGGCCGACTTCACCAATACGACATTTACCAACGCCGAAGGCCGCGAATTACTCGGCTATGTGGCTATGCCGGAGGGCCCGGGGCCGCATCCGGCCGTGCTTATGCTGCACGAATGGTGGGGGCTGAATGAGGGCATCCCTATCCTGGCCGAGGCTCTGGCTGACGAGGGTTACGTGGTCTTTGCGCCCGACGCCTATCGCGGTCGGGTTACCAATCAAATTCCAACCGCCCTTTACTTGCGACTTTCCACGCCGGAGGAGCAGGTCAAGGCCGACCTGGACGCGGCGCTGGCCCACATTCTGACTATACCCGGCGTGGATACCGAGCGCGTCGCCAGCATGGGCTTTTGTTTCGGCGGCGGGCACTCGCTCATGCTCGGCCTGCGCCACACCGAGAATATCCCCCTGACTATCCTCTACTATGGTGACGTCATCACCGACGTCGATCTGCTTCGGCCTCTCATGGAGAGCCAAGGTGTATTAGGTATCTTCGGCGAGGAAGACCAGCAGATCTTCGTGGAAGATGTACTCGAGTTTGAATCGGCGCTCAATACGCTCGACATTCCTAACGAGATCACTATCTACCCCGGCGTCGGCCACGCTTTCATCACCGAGGACAACTTTGATCAACCGGGCGCGGCCGGGGAAGCGTGGCAGCAGGCAGTTGATTTTTTGGGGCGCAACTTTAAGGCTGAGGGAAACGGCTCCAATTAACGTTCGTCGGCTATTGAATCTGACTTACGCTTCTAAGCTCCCGGCTTCCATTAGACACAGCGTCTGACGATCCGCTTCACCCCTGCTATACTCCACACAGAAAGTTCACCCTGGCTTCAAAGATGGAGAGATGGTATGGCGCTAAACGAGCTTGCCGGCAAACTCGCGCCGCGAGAGATGCTGGTCAATATCCCCCGCCTGGTGTCGGATTACTACGCCGGCCACCCCGACCCGGCCGACCCCGCCCAGCGCGTCGCCTTCGGCACGTCGGGCCATCGCGGCACGTCGGCCGACGGCAGCTTCAACGAGGATCACATTCTCGCCGTCTGCCAGGCCATCACCGAATATCGGGCGCAAAAAGGCATCACCGGCCCGCTTTACGCCGGCATGGACACCCACGCCCTGTCGGAGCCGGCGCTGACCACAGCCGTCGAGGTCTTCGCCGCCAACGGCGTGCGGCTCGTTGTCCAGCGCGGCCGCGGCTACACGCCCACGCCGGTCATCTCCCACGCCATCCTGACCTGGAATCGCGATCATCCCTCGATCCCGGCCGACGGCGTGGTGATCACTCCCTCCCATAATCCGCCGGAGGACGGCGGCTTCAAATACAACCCGCCGGAGGGCGGCCCGGCCGGCACAGAGACGACTAAGTGGATTCAGGATCGGGCCAACGAACTGCTGGGCGACGACTTGCGCGGCGTCCGGCGCGTACCCTTGACCAGGGCCATGGCCGCCGAAACGACCGAGGAACACGACTACATCCGGCCTTACGTGGAAGATTTGGGCGCGGTCATCGATATGGCCGCCATCGCCGCGGCCGGGCTGAAGATCGGCGTCGATCCGATGGGCGGCGCGGGCGTCGCCTTCTGGGAGCCAATCGCCGAGCGCTATGGCCTCCAACTCAATGTCGTGAATCCCACCGTCGACCCGACCTTCAGCTTTATGACCGTTGACCGCGACGGCAAGATTCGCATGGACTGCTCGTCGCCTTATGCGATGGCGAGTCTCATCCGGCTCAAAGACGACTTCGACGTCGCCTTCGGCAACGACCCCGATTTCGACCGGCACGGCATCGTCACCCGCAGCGCCGGCCTGATGAATCCCAACCACTACCTGTCCGTCGCCATCTGGTATCTGTTCCAGAATCGACCCGACTGGCGGACCGACGCGGCCGTGGGCAAGACGCTCGTCTCCAGTTCGATGATCGACCGCGTGGCCGCCTCGCTGGGGCGGCGGCTGGCCGAAGTGCCGGTCGGCTTCAAATACTTCGTCGATGGCCTACTCAGCGGCGACTACGGCTTCGGCGGCGAGGAGAGCGCCGGGGCGTCCTTCCTGCGGCGCGACGGCACGGTGTGGACGACCGACAAGGACGGCTTCATCATGGATCTGCTGGCGGCCGAGATCATGGCCCGCACCGGCCGCGATCCCGGCGAACATTACCAGGCGCTGACGGAGCAGTTCGGCGATCCCGTCTACGAGCGGACCGACGCGCCGGTGACGCCGGCGCGCAAGGCGGTGCTGAAAGCGCTGTCGCCGGAACTCGTGCGCGCCGACACGCTGGCCGGCGAGCCGATCCTCGCCAAGCTGACCCGCGCCCCGGCCAACAACGAACCCATCGGCGGGCTGAAAGTCGTGGCCGAAAACGGCTGGTTTGCCGCGCGACCCAGCGGCACGGAGGACATCTACAAGCTCTACGCCGAGAGCTTCCGGGGCCGGGAGCACCTGCGGCGCATCCAGGCCGAGGCGGCGACGATCATCGACGACGCCTTCGACGCGGCGGGGGTCTGAGGATTCATAATCAGGCGCTAGGGAAAGGAACGCCACTAAAGTTGCTTGCTACGAACAACGTCCGGCGGTTCTTCGCCGGCCTGAACCGTCTGCTGGGCCGTGACTGGCCGTGGATCGCCGCCGTCCTGCTTGCCGCCTTCATCGCCGCCGGGCCGGCCATCTCGGAGCCGGGGCTGGTGAACACGCGCGGCGGCGGCGACAGCCCCTTCCTGCTGCAACGATTGCAGCAATTGACGGCCGCGCTGGCCGGCGGCCATTTCCCCGTCCGCTGGATGCCCGACGCCAACTACGGCTACGGCTATCCCTTCTATAATTTCTACGCGCCGCTTTCGATCTACGTCGCCGCCGCCTTTCGCTTCCTGGGCTTCAGCTTCGTGCGCGCCATCCACCTGGCGCAACTGGCCGGGTTTGTCGTGGCCGGACTGGGGATGTTCTATTTGGGGCGGCGCTGGTGGGCATCGCGCTGGGCCGGGCTGCTGGCGGCCGTGGCCTACACCGTCGCCCCGTTCCACATGGTCAACGTCTACGTCCGCGGTGACTCGCTGGCCGAGTTTTGGGCGATGGCGTTCTATCCGCTGGCGCTGCTGGCGGCGGATGGAGTGATTAGAGGGAAGGGGAGAAGGGGAGAAAGGGAGAAGGGGAGAAGGGGAGAAAGGGAGAAAGGGAGTGGTTCAAAGACGTCGCCATTTCCCCTGGCTCGGCCAATCGCCTTGTTCGCTTTGGCCTATGCCGGACTGATTCTAAGTCACAACATCTCGGCACTCATCTTCTCCCCATTCCTTGCTCTCTACATGGCCGTACGCCTTTGGGCCGTTTATCACCGTCCATCATCAACAACAAGCGCCCTTTCCCCCCTTCACCCTTTCACCCTTTCACCCCTTCTCTCCGCCGCCACTGCCCTTCTCCTCGCCTTTGCCCTGGCCGCCTGGTTCTTCATCCCCGCCCTGGCCGAACAAGACCTGGCTCAACTCGGCCCCGTCACCGAGGGTTATTTCCACTACAGCAATCATTTTCGCGGCATCGACCTGGTGCAGGCCGCCCTTCTTTTCGACTATAACCCGGATGGGGGCATGGCCTTCCGGCTGGGCT
>WBZU01001638.1_pt2 | contig 10607 bp, 10 predicted proteins | sample 5204311 | NCBI WGS metagenome assembly WBZU01 (sample SAMN12344359, study PRJNA552823) | activated sludge metagenome | biome: Activated sludge suspended growth; feature: Nitrification reactor; material: Wastewater; isolation source: activated sludge from nitrification reactor of wastewater... | reverse complement strand
ATTCAATAAATTTGAATGTTCCTGTTTTAAAATTACAACCAGCTACTTTTCCACAATTTTTCAACAAACAATTCTTCCTAAATAAGAATTATTATCTTTGAATACTACTTCGCAATAAGCAAGCATGAAATTAGAAAGTATACGGGAACAACTGAGTCAAAAGGGTTTAAAAATAACTCCACAACGCTTAGCTATTTACGAGGCCGTTGTGAAACTCAAAAATCACCCTACCGCAGATAATATTATTGAATACATTAAAAAAAACCATCCTAATATTTCGGTAGGCACTGTGTATAAAGTGCTTGATTCATTAGTAGGAAATGAGTTGCTTCGAAAAGTTAAAAACGAAAAAGATGTTATGCGCTACGACGCCATTTTACATCAACACCATCATTTATACTGCAGCGAAACTGATCGAATTGAAGATTTTGAAGACCGGGAACTAGATCTTTTAATTAAAAACTACTTTGCCGGTAAAAAAATTAAAAACTTTAAAATTAAAGATATCACGCTTCAAATTAGTGGAGAATTTAAAAACTAACATATATTATCAATGGAAACAAAAAAAGGAAAATGTCCTGTAATGCATGGAGGAAACACTCTTGCTCAAAATACAGTAACGGATTGGTGGCCCAACAGCTTAAATTTAGATATACTGCATCAGCACGATCGCAAGTCTAATCCCAACCAAGCCGATTTTAATTACAAAGAAGAGTTTAAAAAACTGAACCTCGAAAATTTAAAATCAGATTTAAAAAATTTGATGACCGAAAGCCAAGATTGGTGGCCGGCCGATTGGGGGCATTATGGAGGATTAATGATTCGCATGGCATGGCATGCTGCAGGAACCTACCGTGTATCGGATGGACGTGGTGGGGCAAATAATGGGAATCAACGTTTCGCACCACTCAACAGCTGGCCCGATAATGCCAATCTTGATAAGGCAAGAAGGTTGCTTTGGCCGGTTAAAAAGAAATACGGAAATAAAATTTCATGGGCCGATTTATTTATTCTTGCAGGTAACATGGCTTATGAATCGATGGGCTTTAAAACATTCGGGTTTGCAGGTGGACGAGAGGATATTTGGAATCCCGAAAAAGATATTAATTGGGGTGTTGAAAAAGATTGGCTCGGTAAATCGAGATATGCAGATGCCACGAGTGAATCGCTCGACAATCCTTTAGCAGCAGTTCAAATGGGTTTAATTTATGTGAATCCGGAAGGTGTTGATGGAAAACCGGATCCTTTAAAAACTGCCATGGATGTTAGAACAACCTTTAAAAGAATGGCCATGAACGATGAAGAAACGGTTGCTCTTGCTGCGGGTGGACATACGGTTGGAAAGGCACATGGAAATGGCGATGCATCAAAATTAAGTCCTAATCCTGAGGCCGGAGATGTGCATCAACAAGGATTCGGTTGGATGAATCCATCCGGTAAAGGAAATGCTGAAGATACTGTAACCAGTGGTCTTGAAGGAGCATGGACCACTACACCCAACAAATGGAATCACACGTATTTTTATTTATTGTTGAAGTATGAATGGGAATTGAAAAAAAGTCCGGCCGGTGCATGGCAATGGGAGCCCATTAATATTAAGGAAGAAGATAAACCATTGGACGCACATATTAAGGGTGTACGCCGAAACCCAATTATGACGGATGCTGATATGGCCATGAAAATGGATCCCGAATACCGTAAAATATCCGAACGATTTTTCAATGATCCTAAGTATTTTGAAGATGTATTTGCACGTGCTTGGTTTAAACTTACACACCGTGATTTAGGACCGAAAAGCCGCTATTTAGGAGCAGATGCCCCGAGCGAAGAGTTAATTTGGCAAGATCCTATTCCAGCTGCTGAATATTCGTTATCGGATGTTGAAACCGAAGATTTAAAATCGAAATTGTTAAACTCAGGAATATCTTCAGCTGATTTAATAACAACAGCTTGGGACAGCGCACGAACTTTCAGAAATTCCGATTTCAGAGGAGGTGCAAACGGTGCTCGAATTTGCTTATCACCACAAAAAAATTGGGAAGGAAATGAACCTGAGAAACTTGATCGGGTACTGAATAAGTTAAAGGAAATTCAAGCCGGACTAAAGAAAAAAGTAAGCATGGCTGATTTGATTGTTTTAGGTGGAGTTGCAGCCATTGAAAAAGCTGCACAGGATGCAGGGCATAAGGTTAAAGTTCCCTTTATCGGAGGAAGAGGCGATGCTACGCAAGAAGCAACCGATATTGAATCATTTAGCTATTTGGAACCAGTACACGATGGATTTAGAAATTGGCTTAAGAAAAACTATACCGTTCAACCCGAAGAATTATTAGTTGACCGTTGTCAGTTAATGGGATTAACGGCACCCGAAATGACCGTGTTAATTGGTGGAATGCGTGTACTTGGGACTAACTTTGCTGCACAAAAACATGGCGTATTTACAGATAAAGTGGGTAGTTTAAGCAATGACTTTTTTGTACATCTTACCGACATGAACTATACCTGGAAACCTGCCGGAGAAAATTTGTACAACATAGTTGACCGTAAAACTGGTTCAACTAAATGGACAGCAACAAGAGTGGATTTGGTATTTGGTTCAAACTCAATATTACGTGCCTATTCAGAGTTTTATGCTCAAGACGATAATAAAGAGCGTTTTGTAAGTGACTTCATTAAGGCCTGGACAAAGGTGATGAATGCGGATAGATTTGATTTAAAATAAACACCAGATTCCTTTAATAGTAAACTGATGTACTTCGCTATTTTTCTGCGAAGTGCATCAGTTTTACTTTTTTAACAAGAATAATTTTTTGACCTAGGTAAAGAATTGAATATTTACAGCCCAACTTCTCAAGTATTTTGGGAAACAAATAATTCAATTTATAATTACAATGAAAATTAAAATTCTATTTCTAGTATGGGGCACCTTACTTTTATCAACTCCTTTATTTTCTGAAGTTAGCACAAAAGAAATTACACAAAAAGTTGATTCACTTTTAGCAGAAGCTACTAAAATGGGATTGTTTTCAGGACAAGTACTGATGTCACACAATGGTGAAAAATTTTATTACCGTCAAGAGGGGTATGCTGATTGGAATACAAAACGAAAAATAGATGAGAACACTTTGTTCAACATAGGTTCATTAAACAAACAGTTTACAGAAGAAATCATTCATCAATTGGTGAATGAAAAAAAATTGGAGTATTCAGATCCGCTTATCAAATATTGCAATTTTTTTCCTGATAAAATTGGGAAACAAATTACCATCCAACAGCTGCTTGATATGAAATCAGGTTTAGGCGATTATTTGCGGAATCCACAATTTGCTGAATTACAAAAAAAGGAATTCAGTTTAACTGAACTAATTGAGTTAATTAAAACTGAGCCCTTGCTGTTTGAGCCTGGTACTCAACGTAAATATTCCAATTCGGGTTATGCTGTACTAGGCGCTGTTATTGAAAAAGTAACTCAATTAAGTTTTGAGAAAAATATTGAAGAGCGAATAGTAAAACCTTTAGGATTAAAAAAATTAGCTTATTCAAAATCTGAAAAAGAAAAGGAACTCAAACGAGCATTGGGGACTGAAATTGACTTTGATGGGAATAAACACAGTATAGATGACATTTCTAACAGCACACCTGCTGGTGGCATTTATACCACGCTTGATAATTTATTTCAATTTGTTGAAGCTAAACGAAAGGCCCTATTACCTTCTGCTAAAATTTACAAAAGTGGAAGCATAGCAGGTGGAACACCGCTTTGGAATAGCACAATTAATTTTGATGTTGAAAGCGCTTACTCCTTTGTTGTGATGGCAAATACAGGCTCTATCGCTGATGAGCTATCTTTGCGAATTAATGCTATACTGAAAAATAAGCCCTTTCCTCCATTAAATTATCCTTTTCAAAATGTGTTGTATAATTTACTAAGAAGTGAGGGGAGTGAGTATGTAAAGTTACATGCGACGAAACTAGCTGAGCAAGCCGATTTACCTTTTGATGAACGTTTTTTTAATTATTTTGGTTACCAGTTTATTGAAGCCAAAAAAATTGAATATGCTATACAGTTGTTTAAAATAAACGTTGAACTATTTCCTACCAAACCCAATACCTACGATAGTTTAGCAGAATCCTATTTGCTTTCGGGCGATAAAAAATCTGCGCTTAACTTTTACCAACAAGAATTAAAATTGATGCCGAATAATGAGCAATTAAAAAAGCAAGTAAGCGATTTGGAAAAAGAATAAATTGATTCCTACTTATTGCTTCTGTTGACGGGTTAGTATTTAGATACGAATTTTATGATTGCTTACTTGCAATGTAAGACGCCAGTAAATTTAACTTTGAGTTTTTTACTAACTTTACCCTGCCGCTCGATAAATCCTAAATCATCTTTAGAATTATCAACGGCACTATAATTTTCAAGAAAAAGCTTAAAGCGTTTTACTATTAACTAATGGATGAATTAGTATCGTTTATTCAGGCTGAAATTGCAGCCATTGCATTTATAAAAGTTTCCCCTTCTGAATCTTTACTTAAATCAAAATTACTTGATTCAATAGCCATTGTTGATTTATTAGTAAGTATTGAGGAAAAAATAGGTAAAAAAATTCCACAACATTTAATCACTGAAGACAATTTCGACAGCATCGATAAAATGATTGAAATTGTTGGCAGTATCTAATAACTATGAAAAAGCTTTTGCTCTTTTGTATAATCCCTTTTGCAATAGCTTTATTTTTCACTTTTCAATTTACTGTCACTCCAAGCTTCTCTACATTGTTTTTTTCGGATGTATCGACTTCTGATTTGAATGAAACGAGTCTTCGATATATCGAGAATTTTAGTCTACATCCCGAAACTGAAGCTACTTTTTTAAGTCGTGAAGAAGGAAAAGCAAGCATTTATTTATTGGGCTCTTCGGAGTTAGCCACCAATACTAAAGCAATTCCATATAATTTTATTCCATCCAATTTTAACACACAAGTAATTGCCATTGGCCATGCGGGAAATCAATGTTTATCGATTTATGCGCAATTGTTGGCGAATAGCGATCGACTTAAAAATGCGCCAATTGTTATTATCTTATCGCCCGGTTGGTTTGAATCGAAAGCTGCAAATGGAACAAGCTCTGCCCTGTTCTTAGAATTTAATTCGGAGTATTTTTTACAAAAAACTACAAACGCCCAGGTGGAGGATGAATTTAAGACATACCTCAATGCACGGATTGCTTCGATGTATCCGGAGTTTAGCTCTCCTCATCTTCAACTGAAACGCATGTATTTCGAACATCAATGTTCAAAAAGTTTCCTGCATGCTTTATTCTTTAAGCCTTTGCTATTAATCACGAATGAATTCATCCAACTTAAAAAATATAAACCTGCAGTTACATCTACTAAAACTAGTGAGAAGGAAGCCATACCAACCCATGCCGTTGTTTGGGATAGTTTATTGCAGGCAAGTAAACAAGAAGTAGAAAAAGCTGTTACAAAAAATGAACTAGGAATTGCAGATGATTACTATAGCGAATATATTCATGGAAAAACAGGTAAAATTCAACCTGTTAAAGCAAGTCTAAATCAAGAATTACAAGATTGTAAAATGCTGATAAAACTGCTAAAATCAAAGCATGCAGATGCATCTTTTATAATTTCTCCTTTAAATGCATTGTACTATAAAAATTGTAACGCGCTTTCACCGCTTGTTTCGAATCTTGAAAATGAACTAACTGCTGCCAATTTTCCTTATTTAAATTTATTTGAAGGGGATGCTAATAAGTATGATAAAGCGCTATTACACGATGTTATGCACTTATCTGATTACGGGTGGTATAAGGTTGATAAATTTATACTGGATACTTATTCAATAACAAAGTAACATGAAAAACGGCTTGCATTTTATTTTACGAACACTGCTTTATGTATGTATGAGCCTTGCTTTGTTTTACTTGTATTCGCCCCAGAATAAACATCCCGAAAATAAGACTCGCTCAGCCATTCAATTCGTATATCAACAATTTTAATATGCTGCCATTTAGCTCTTACGAATTTTTTATTTTGATGGCGCTCTACATAGGCCTAATCGTGCTGTGTAAGCAAATTGTTGCTGAGCGATTTTATTCAGTAGTGATTGGAGTTCTTAATTTAGGATACCTCCTATTCGTTTATCCTAAGCCTTTACATTTTTTATTACTCATTCTATTTTCTTACCTGATTACTTATTTGTTGAGTGATGTGTTGAAAGTAGCGAACAAGCTTATAGGTATAGTTTTATTGCTGCTTCCAATGCTACTTGTTAAGTTTGATATACGCATTGCTACTTATCCTTTTGAACTAAACAACTTGCTTTCGTTTGCAGGATTATCGTATGCCAGTTTCAGAATTATGGGCTATTACATGGATAAAGCTCCTGATGAAAAAATTAGCGATGCTATTACTTATTTCAATTTTTTAGCCTTCACTCCTACTCTATTAATTGGACCAATTGATAAATTCTCACGATTCAAAAATTCGCAAGAGCAAGGGTTTTCAAGTATTAACGCTGTAAATTTCATCGCAGGTTTCGATGCCTTGATGAAGGGAATTGCATTTAAATACATTTTTGCCGAACTCGTTCAACGCTACTGTCTTTCGGTGGTCGACAAAGAATCGAGCGAATTGCTGCCCATGTTAATTACCATGTATGGCTACTATGTATATTTATTTTTTGATTTTGCCGGTTACTCTTTATTGGCACTTGGAATAGGAAAAATGATGGGCATGGAAGTACCTGTAAATTTCACCAATCCTTTTGTTGCCATGAATCCACAAGACTTTTGGCGTAGATTTCACATCAGTTTGGGCGATTGGTTAAGGACTTATTTTTTTACTCCCTTGTACATGTTCTTTACACGAAAAAAGAGCTTAAAAAAATATCCCTTATTCAGACAAAACATATCCTTGGTGTTAACCTTTTTATTAATGGGCTGCTGGAATGGATTTAAACTCAACTTCATTTTGAGCGGACTATTGTTTGGACTATTTTCAGCGATACACAATACTTATGTTGTGCAATGTAAAAAGCAAGGCAAAGACGTTGTTTTCGGAAGCTTAAATACTACTGCTGTGCGCATTATTAGTATTGTTGTTACCTTTAACCTCGTTGCTTTTGCGCTCTATATATTTAGTGGATATTGTCCTTTAATTTAAGGATTGATATTTTTGATAGATCAAGCTTTTGTACTAGTTAAAATAAAAATTAGACGAATTTATAAATCAGCTTATCCAAGATGTATTACGATTTTACTCAAAATGTATTTGCCGACACAACTGTAAATCGCACTAAAATTGCGGTAGCAGGAAGCGATACTGATATTAGTTGGGAGCAATTTCAACAACGTTGTTTGCAATTGGTGGATACGCTTAAAAAACTCGAAATTCCACAAGGTCATCCTGTATTGATATTTGGTCATAAAGAATCGTATTTCCCACTTGCCATGCTCGCATGTATGCATGCTAAAATTCCATACATCCCAATGGATAAAATTTATCCGCTTGAGCGAATTAAAAAAATTGCCGATAGTACTCGTTCACAAATTTTAATAAACTGTACAACTTCCAAACTTGATTTGGAATTGGCTTATACCATTCAATCAGATGGAACTTACCTACAAAATTACAGCCCCAATTTTAATGAGGCCATTTACGGCGATAGTAATGATCCCTTAAGTTACCTTATGTTTACCTCGGGTTCAACCGGCGAGCCCAAGGGAGTGCAAATAACACGAAATGCTGTGCTTGCATACGTTAACTGGTCGAAACGAGATTTTGGATTTAGTGAAAAGGATGTTTTTTTAAATCAGGCTCCTTTTACTTTCGATGTTTCACTTTCGGATGTATTGCTAAGTTTTGCCTTAGGAGGAAGTTTGGTGCTTAGTTCAACGGAACTAATTTCCAAGCAAGATTTGTTTCTCGAAAGACTAAAAAAATATGCATGCACTGTGTGGACTTCCACTCCTTCATTTGCCTACCTGTTTATACGCAATCAATTGTTTAACTCTAGTGAATTGCCTGCGCTGCATACGTTTTTATTTATTGGAGAAGAGCTTCCTAACCGAACTGCGGCTAGTTTAAAAAAACAATTTACAGGAGCTCGAGTAATAAATGCTTATGGTCCAACAGAAGCAACTATTATTACTACCTTTATTGATATAACTGAAGATATAATTGAAAAATATGCCTCACTCCCAATAGGATTTGCAATGCCGGGAAGCGAATTGTTGATTCAAAAAATTGAACCGGATGCAAAGGAGGGCGAATTAATAATTGTTGGCGATCATGTTTCCACCGGCTATTTTATACGAGAGGATTTGAACAAGGAAAAATTTTATGTACACGAAGGTAAGCGCGCTTTTAAAACCGGCGATCTAGCCTATTTTGAAGCGGGAATGTATTTCTTTTTAGGACGCAACGATGATCAAATAAAATTCAATGGATTTAGAATTGAACTAACTGAAATTACCGCAGTTATTTGCAAACATCAAGCTGTAAAAGACGCGGTAACTGTAGCGCTCAAACGAAACAATGAAGTAAAAAAAATTATCAGCTTTATTATAGCTAAGCCAGATGCGGATGCATTGCTACTAGCAACTGAACTCAAGCAAAATTTACCGCTAACTTTACCTTATTACATGATTCCGGGTGACTTGTGTTTTGTGGACGAATTTCCTTACAGTTTAAGTCATAAAATTGACAAGAATAAATTAATTGAAAATTACTTAAAAGAGAAGCTTTCCAGCTGATAAAGTTCAATGTATAAAACGCTGGAAAGCGAACTATTTTGTTTAAATTTGACTGAAAGAAAAATTCCATGAGCTCAAACAACAAATTACTCTTTGGCTTTATAGCCGGTGCTGCAGCCGGAATACTTGCTGCTACTTTACTATCGAAGGAAGATAGAGATAAAATTGCTTCTAAATTAAAGGATAAAGCCGGTAAATTCAGAGATAAAATTGCATCCGAATTAGCTGATGCTCCCAATCAGGACAACTCAGAAAAATCAAGTTAATTATGTCGGACGAATATAAAAATGAGTATGAAAAATTGTGGGAAGAATGGCTTCCGCGATTAAAGGATTATTCAAACAACAGAATCGAACTTTTAAAGTTAACGTTGGTTGAAGCAATTGCGAAAATGACTGCAGCTGCTACTGCCAACTTGCTGTTATTTTTAAGTTTCTTTGCTTTTTTTTTATTCATCAGTTTGGGACTAGCCTTGTACATCGGTCATGTATTTGGCGCATATTACCTTGGATTTATAATTATTGCCGGATTTTATCTTTTACTATTCCTCGTCATTTTACTGTTCCGTAAAAGTATGATTGAACAGCCCATCATAAATCAAACAATTAAAAAAATACTGGAAGATGAGCACGAAAACTAAGATAATTAATTACCAAACTTTGTTGCTCGAAAAGCAGCGTTTAAGCTTACTGTGTGCATCGCAAGAAAAAGAAATGGCTGCTAATTTTGGCCAATTAAAAAAAACGCTAAACCCTAGCAGTTTAATGCGAGAAGCAATACTGGAAATAATTCCAAGAGAAATTCGTGAAAATAAAATCATTTCTTTTTTCCTTTCCTTTCTAAAAAGCGATACTGCAGAAGGTGATGTAAACAAGGATATTTTTTCCTTTGCAAAAACTACTGTTTTAACTGCCGCTTTAAAATATTTAGACAAATTTTTATCAAAGAATTAAGCTGCTCGCTTGATATATTTTGTTTTTTATACACTATTTCATTCGTTTGAAGATTCGAAATTAGCTTCAAGTGCGATAACAAATTGCTATTTTCTAATTCATTCAGATAATGTAAGTTTGTATCTAACAAAATAGTTAAACATGAAAAACTTTACTTTAATCATCAGTTACATTTTAATTGGGATGTTTGCACAGGCACAGGTACTTCCAAATCCTGGTTTCGAAAACTGGACAGCTGTAGGTAGTTACCAAAATCCCAATAACTGGAATAATTTAAATCCAAATACTTCGCCTTTTGGTGTTTTAACTTGCTTAAAAGCTACAGGTGCTGATGTACACAGTGGTTCGTCGGCAATTAAATTGGTTACTAAATCGGTATTAGGCCAAAATGCCAATGGTATAGCTACCACCGGAACAATTAGCATTGCACCTCCAGGAGTATCAGGCGGTGTATCCTATTCAGGACGTCCGGATAGTATTGCCGGTTGGTACAAATATACTTCAGTGGGTGGCGACAATGGTTTTGTGCAACTTTTGTTGTATGGAGTTACCGGCACTGATACAGTTGGTTTTATTCGCTTTCAAACTCCGGCTTCAACCGTTGGAACTTATACTCGCTTTTCGGCAGCTATTGTATACTATAACACAAATGCTGTTGATAAAGCCCAATGGTTATTGTCATCAAGCGGTGGATTTACTGCAGTAGTTAATAGCACTTTATTTGTTGACGATTTAGAATTGATTACCAATAATACAAACGGAATTGCTCCAATTGAAGCAAACTTTTTAACTATTTCACCCAACCCGGTTACTACTGAATTAAAGATTGAAAACTTCTCTGCCAAACTTCAATTTACTTTATACAACAGTATTGG
>WBZU01003319.1_pt1 | contig 10609 bp, 10 predicted proteins | sample 5204311 | NCBI WGS metagenome assembly WBZU01 (sample SAMN12344359, study PRJNA552823) | activated sludge metagenome | biome: Activated sludge suspended growth; feature: Nitrification reactor; material: Wastewater; isolation source: activated sludge from nitrification reactor of wastewater... | reverse complement strand
GCCCGATCCCCGACCTCGCGGACGACTCCGCTGTCATCTTCGTCTCCTGCGTCCTCGAGTACGTCGGCGACCTCGACGCCGCCCTCCGCGAGATCGCCCGGATCGCCGGCAGCCCCGACAACGTCTTCGTCGTCAACGTCCAGCCCTGGACCCTCACCGCGCGCCTCTACCCCGGCGCTCGCTGGCGCGGAACCGTCAGCTCGAGCGACGGCGTCCAGACCGTCGCCATGAGGCCCGTCGGGCTCGACGAGAAGCTCCTCGTCACCGGCGCCCTCGGCCTCGCCTTGGCCGCCGCCTTCTGGCCACGAGGTCGCCGATGAGCGCCGTCGTCGACACCACCACCCAGCAGGCCCTCGAGCTCGCCCGCGCCGAGGCCCGCACCCTCAGCGACCAGCTCCGCCAGGCCCGCGCCGACCTCCACCGCCTCGGCATCGCCGACCAGAACCGAGCCCTCGTATGCGCCGCCCTTACCGGCGCTGTGGGTCTACTCGTCGGCGTCGGTGTGGGCCTGAACCTCAAACGCACTTGACCCCGCCAGCGACAGGTCGTCGCCACGCCCGCAGGCCGGACGGGTGGCGTGAACCAGCCGGACTCTATGATCGTGGCGGCCAGCGTGTGCGACAGCGACCGCGTGCGAGCAGCAGCAAGGAGAACCACAGCCACTGCGTCGCGCCGCCCGTGGAGTTGCACTCGCAGCCGTCGAACAGATCGGGGAGGTCGACGCCGACGCCGCCCTCGGACCCGCCAGCGGTGGTGACTCCGCCGGCGGTGGTGACTGGGTCGGCGGTGGTGACTCCACCGGCGGTGCTGGTCGGGTCGGGGGAGGTTGTCGTCGACGCGCCGCCGGCGCCCGTGCCACTGGTCGACTCACCGGTCGTCTCGTTTGAGGGGTCGCTACAGATATCCATCGAGCATTGCCCCGAGGCGCAGTCGTAGTCATCGCCGCACGGCTCGCCCGGAGAACTCTTGACGACAAAGCGATGCACACGACCGGCCCCGTTGCCGGGTTCGCCGATCCAAAGCGTCTCCCCATCTAGCGTCGTGCCGAGGCCGAACCTGCCCAGAAGGCCCATTTGTGGGGGATCAAGCTGCGAGAGGAAGGAAAAATTGCCACCCTCGATTGTCAGCACCGTGACCGCGCCGTCGAGGTCATTCGCGTCATAGTCGCCGATTGCGGCTAGTTCGCCCGCGATGGTAACGGATCGGTGGCTTCCGCCGCTCTTGACGAGAGTGTCGAGAGATGTCCACATCTCAGTGATTAGGTCGAACGCGTAGACGTGCCCCGAGTCGAATGTCGTGGCCAGCACCCATTGCTCGGACAGCGCGACCTGCGAGCCGAACTCGTCGCCGTCAGTGAGCCCGGGTGGCGAGGCGAGGCGCTGGACGATCCAGCCGTCAACCTGATCGTCGTGCATCAAGTAGACGGCTCCGGTCGCTACCGAGTCGATGATGTCGCCTGGCGCGCCGATGGCGGCCGTGACGGGATCGCCGGCGAAGAGGGCGATTGCAGCGCCGAATTTCTGCCCCGTCACGGGCGTCGAGGCGAGGATAGGCTCGCCGACCTGCTTCCAGCCACCGAGGTTCTGGAACTGGAAGACGGCGCCGCAGTTGCCGTCCATGCAGGACTTGCTGGTCTGATCTCCCACGAGGAGCAGGCCCTGGGACAGCGCGAGGCTGGATCCGAGCGTACTCGTCGTACCGAGCGTGACTTGCAGGTCGGTCACATCGCCGTTCTCGAACATCATGACCTTACCTGTGCCGGCTCCCGGCATCGCGACGGCGATCGCGCCTTGCTGGTCGATGGCGACCGCGGAGCCGAAGTAGCCCTCGGCGGGTGGGGCGAGCGGAACCAACTCTTCCGCGGACCAGTCGTGTTGGACGACATCCAGCGACCACGCCGAGCCGACGTCGGTGTTCGCCAGGGGAGCGCCCGCGACGGCTAGGCCGCCTGCTGCCGCGAGCGCGCCACCGAAGTAGGCGCCGCCGGACAGCTCGGCCGGGGAGTGAGGAACGACCGGGTCGGGAATCAACTCCTTGGCCGTCGCCGACGAGGAGACGAGCAGGAGCGCCGACGCGCTGGCGGACACGGCTGTGCGGAATGGGAGCATGGCAAGGCCTTTCTGGCACAGGCGGGGGTGGAGGGCATCAGTGCGGCGCACCGTTGGGCTGAGTCAGCGGGAGCGCGTTGCCCTTGGAGGCGTGGATCGCCTCGCAGACGCGGCGGCGGGGCTCGTTGAACTGGAAGTACCAGTTGTCGTCGCCATCGAAGGGGAGAATGTAGAAGTTGTGAGTGGCACCCTTCACGGTCGAGGTGTTGAGGAACTGGGCCAGCACGGACTCGATATTGGGGTCGCGGCCGGCGATGAACATCATGTTGGTGTCGGTCTCGTCGTAGTGGCAACCGTTGCAGGTGGTGACACCGAACATGTGGCGGACCTTGAACGGCTGGTTGTTGGTGAGATTGACCATCTCGAACGTGTCCTTGTTGACCCCCCACAGGACGCGATTGGTCGAGTTTGATGCCTTGCTGGCCAGGGATTCTGCACCGCGGAAATAGATCCCATTGAAAGTATCGGGGACCACGTTGGTGCCGGCGAGGATGTCTTCCGAAACCTGAGGGGAATTGAGGTACAGCTCGAGGTGCTGCAGGTTGGCCGCGTTGTTCATCGAGCTGTCCGGCGTCTGGGCGACCGCTCGCGGGAAGATCCGCTTCTGCGTGACCAGACAGTTGGGGAGCTCGAGAGGGCAACGCAGCTCGTACTCGCGGAACGACCAGGTCTTGTTCTGGGGGAGCGGCGCGGGGTCGTATTCGATCTCGGCCGTGCGGATCTGCGCGAGGTTGGCGGCCGTAGCGAATACGTCGGTGAGCTGGGTCTGCAGCTGAATGTTGTAGTCCTCGGCCAACATGTTGGGGGTGGACAGCTTGTGCCAACGCTCGGCCCACAGCTTCGCGTTGGTGCCGGGGAGGAACGACAGATTCGGCAGGTTGAACTCGAAGATGATGTTCGCCTGGCTCTTCTTGGGCGCGGCGGCCCAGTTGTTCGGGTCATACTTGAGGATGTTAAACACAAGTCGACCCTCTCCGCCGCCGCCCTTCCCGTAGCTCCCGTCGCGGAGGTCCTGGCGGTTGACGAAGGCGAGCAGACGGAAGGGCGCCTTGTCCCTGTTGAGGGCGCACGGCGCGTTGAGGTCGTCGTTGCACCCACTCTGCTTGCGCCAGCCAAGCATCACGTTCTTGGCCAGGTCCCGCTTGGAGAGCTGGCGACCGTTCACCACGACCGGCTGATCGGGGTAGAATGAGGTCTTGAAGAACTCGTGGATCAGGGCCGAGGGGTCGGTGTTGCCGGCCATCTGGAAGAATAGATTCCAGGCGGTCCACTTGCCGAGCTTCGTACCGCAGCCGAAGCCCGTCCAGGCGGTCCGGCAGGCATCCTCGACCGCCGAAAGCTTCTTGATCACGAGCTCTTGGTCGAACTTGAAGCCGGGGATCAGGCCGTCGTATTGATCGCACAGCAGGGGGTACTCGCGAGCCGTGATGGGTTCCGACTCTTCGGGGCCCTCGCAGCCGACGAGGAAGCAGAGCGAGCAGAGCATGGAGAGCTGAAGCGTTTGCGGGAGATGGTTCATGGAGCGCATCGACCTTTCGTTCCAGAAGTGCCATCTCGGCGGAGTTCGATCAACCAAGTGAAGTTCTTTTTGAAAATTCATCACGCCTGCGCACGTGCCCGAAGGACGTGTCTGGGGGCCGTCAGCGACACGGCGCCGTCCGGGCATAGCCCTAGTCTGCAAATGGGAATAACGGCGATTACCCGTCAGTTGACGGCGTGGAGCCGACGTGACAGGCTTGCGGCGCAATGCGGAAGACGGACTTGCTGGGGCTCTCCGACGAGCAACTCTTCGAGCTGTACGGGGCCGGCGAGGCGCTGGCGGGCGAGGTGCTGCTCGCGCGCCAGCGATCCGGGATCTATATGTTCTTCGCCCGCAAGGTACCGGCGGCCGACGCCGACGAGCTCACGCAGAAGGTTCTCGAGGTGCTGATGCGGGCGCCCCAACGCAGCGAGCCGCTGCGCAGCAGCGTTCGCGGATTCGCATTCGGGGTCGCGCGAATGCTGTTGCGCAACTACTGCAGCAAGAAGGCGAACGGGCGCAGCTTCGACCCGGAGCTCGATTCACTGGTCGCGCTCGAGCCGTCGCTGAGCCGACAACTGTCGCAGCGCAATCGCCTCGACTGGCTAAGTACGACGATCGAGGAACTGCCGGTCGAGACGCAAATTCTGCTCGACCTACGCTACGGCCAGAACCTCGGCTACCGCGAAATCGCGGCGATCTACGGCGAGCCGGAGCCGACGCTCCGTCGGCGGATGCAGGCGGTCAAGTCGAAGTTGTTGGCGAAGCGGCTGTGCTACGAGAAGGCGGGCTCATAGCGAGATAGGACAGGATACGACGCCGCCGTCGCGGGTGGGCGACGGCTTCCACTTGGACGCTGCCAGCTTGGCCTTGACGCAGCGCTTGAACTCGGTCTCTCCTTCGAGCCGCCGGTCGGACGAGCTGAGCTCGACAGTCGGCGTGCCAGGGGTCAGGGCGAAGTCGAGCTCGGTATCGACGCCCTTGAGCTTGTTCTTCAGCCTGCTCTTGCAGGCCTGCGCGCCGTTCGGGTCGTTGCAGAAGCGCGTGAGATCCTCAGTTAGTTTCGCCTTGGCGCTGGCGAAGGCCGGGAGCCTGGGTTTGGGTGTAATCGCCTTCGTCGGCTCGACTTGTTCACTAAGGTTCGGGTCCGCCCGCTTCATCTCGAGCTCGGGGTTAGGCGGCGTCGGAGGAACGGGCTCGGGCAGCGGGTCCGGCCTCAGGTTCTGCATCTCGGACTTGGGCGGTTCAGGCGTGTTCGTAGCGCCTGCTCTGCCTGAGGAGGCGGCTCATTCTTGCGCCACGGCCAGGCCGCCAGCAGGGCAAAGACGACGACGCCGAGTACGGTGGCCGAGGCGAGGAGACCGAGCGGTCGCGCCGGCCGGGCCGGAGCCGGGGCGATGAGGACAGGGACGGGGACGGCGGCGAGTTGCTGCAGATCGAGGAGAGCGGCCCGCAGCGCTCGCATCGACGGGAAGCGCTCTCCGGGGTCGCGGGCGAGGGCGGTCGAGAGCACTGGGACGAGCTTCTCGGGGATGCCGGCTTGGCGGAGTTCGTCGAGTCGCGGCGCGAGCGGCGGGGGATGGCCGGTGAGCAACTTGAACAGCATCGCGCCGACGCCGTAGACGTCGACGCGGTGGTCGGCCTTGCTCTCACGGAGCCAGATCTCCGGGGCGACGTAGCCGGGCGTACCAACGGCAGTCCACACGCTGTTCGGGGCCGAGGCGGCGACGTCCTGCGTAAGCAGGGCGCCGTGGATGTCGCGGGCGATGCCGAAGTCGGTGACGACGACGGTCTCGCGGCCGCCGTCGACCCGCAGCAGGCAGTTAAGAGGCTTGATGTCACGGTGAACGACGTTGCCGTCGTGGGCGGCGGCGATTCCCTCGCAGACTTGGGCGCAGAAGTCGATCGCCTGCTCGGGTGGGAGGGTACCGCCGCTACGGGCGGTGTACTTCTCGAGATCTTCGCCGAGGTGCTCCATGACCATATAGATCAGGCCGGTCGCGGTGTCGGTGCCGAAGTCGAGGATCTGGACGACGTGCGGGCTGCGGATCTTGGAGGCCCGCCGGGCCTCCTGCAGGAAGTGGTCAGCATCGGCCTGCGGTCGGCCGGGCAGCAGAGTTTTGATCGCATAGCGGATGTGCTCGACGTTGGTGTTGCGGGCGGCGTAGACGACGCCCATGCCGCCCTGGCCGAGCCGGCCGATGATTTCGTAGCGCTCGCCGAGGCGGGCGCCGGCGGACAGACCGGGGTCGGCCGGCTGCGAGGCGCCGCGCGGGTAAGCGTCGCGCAGTGCGTCGGAGCCGGCGGACAGGTCGGCGCTCGCCTCGGCCGGCCGCGCGGTCGTGGCGACTTCGGTTCGGTCGTTACTCGCGTCCAACATCGCTCAGAACTGGATCGCCCACGAAGCTCCGACGTAGCGAGGGTGCAAGACCGGCGCGAAGCGGCTGGTATTCCGCCGGCGCACGCCGAGGCCGACCAGCACCCCGCCGGCGACCGAGGCGGCCGCGCCGGTGGCGATCAACGCCGGCGCGAGGACCTCGCCGAGCTCGCCGCGACGGATCAGATCGCTCCGCTGGTCGCTGTCCGGGCAGGTCGGGGTGCACAGAGAGTTGAGGTCGCCTTGAGTGTCCAGGGTGAGGCGCAAGACTCCCAGTCCCGCCCCGAGTCCGCCGATGCCCGCAGCCAGCAACACACCGCCGCCGATCATCAGCCCGCGATGCGGCTTCAGCCCGCGATGCGGCGTCGCCTTCGGTTTTACGACGACCAGCGGCGGATCCGGGTCCGTGCCGCTGCCGGGCGCCGGGGGCTCGGGCGCCGGGGGCTCGGGCGCCGGGGGCTCGGGCGCCGGGGGCTCGGGCGGTTCGGACGGCGGCGGCATGCGCTGCGAAAACTTGCGATAGGCGTCGGTCGCCCCGGGGCTCATGCTCCCGTATCGGCTTTCGGCGGCGTGATACCAGCGGTGCAGCTCGTCGGCGCGCTCACGCGTCAGCATGGCGCCCTCCTCGATCTGGAAAAATACGTTCTCAAATATGATCTGAACGCTGTTGCGCTGGTCGGGTGTGCCGTCCTCGCAGCTGACCGCCGCTTCTAACGCGGCGAGCCGGGACTCGAGCGCGCCGGACGGGTCGCGAGCAGTCCATCGCTCCCTGGCCGCGGCCTTGTGTTGCTCGACGGTGTCCCAGCATGAGGTCGAGGTGGGCTGTGATAGGTCGGCCGGAGCGGCGCGAACCGGGCCCGCGAACAGGCCCAGACCGAGCGTCGCGGCCGCGAATTGCCCGCGATATATCTCGGAGCGTGGGTGCGGCATCGGAGAATCCTCGACCAAAGCTTCTCGCCGTGCAAGCCGATTCTCGTTCCGCGAAGCTGGAGACAAGGCGCTCACCAACCGGGGGGTGGCGCGAGGTGCGCCCAGAACCTTCATCGGCCTACGTAGAGGAAGCCGGCACGCCGGTGGTAGCAGAGCGCGCGGGTTGACACCGTCGGCGGGGATCGTTAGGCTTCAAAGTCGGAGGTCCGTCGTGCCACGTATATGCCCGGCCGCGGCGATTCGAGTTACCGCCATCCTGTCTTTGATAGCGAGCGGCTGCTTTTCCACCGAAATGCTGGCAGGCTCCCCCTGCGGCAAAAATCAAGATTGCGGGGACGACCTGCGCTGTAGCGCCAAGGGTTTTTGTCAGCCGGCGAGCTGCGAGAACAACCCGGACTGCGCGCCGTACAGCTTCGCGTGCGCAGACGACGGTGGCGGGCAGGAGTGCCCCGAGGTGGGGGCACGCGGGTGCTTCTCCGCCAACGCCGAGCCCGAATCGGGGTACTGTGCGCTGTCCTGCGACGACTCGACGCAGTGCCCGATGGGTGATGCGAACGCCACGCCGCAGTGCGTCCCGGCGGACGCGGGGGGGGGCGTCACGGCGAAGTTCTGCGCCCTCGATTGCGGCGATTCGCGCACCTGTCCGGCGAACATGCGCTGCCTGGAGGTCGAGGTCGCCGGGGCCTCGCGGGCGTTGTGTATGTCCGCGGCCGAATCGTAGGGAACAAGGCTCAGGTCGCGAGCGGGGCGCACAGGCTGTCGAGCGCGGGGTCGGGGGCCCACGATGGGGACGCGGAACCGTTGAGGAGAAGCGTGTGTGATTTTAGTCACGCGCTGGAGCGCGCGGCTCATCTGCCGCCTCGAGATGGGGTCCGTCTACCAAGAAACTGGTCCCCGGTCGGAGGGACGTCCGGCCGTCGGGGTCAGGCAGCCGGCTTGAGCTCGACCTCGTAGCCCAGGCTTGCGAGGCGCTTGGTGAGCCTGGCGACGGTGTGGGTTTGGTCTTTGCGCTCGAAGAAGTTGTTCCCCAGATCTCGGAAGGGGCGCCGGGTCGACAGGATGGCGTGGACGGCGGTGAGCATGGACGCGGTGACGGCGATGATCGCCTTGCCTGGTCCCCGTCGTGCGCGAAGCCGCCAGAACTGAGCATGCAGATATCCGCGCTTCTTGCACCGAATCCCTGCCCAGGCGGCCTGGCACAGGGCCGTCTTGAGCCACTTGTTGCCGTCGCGGATCTTCGTCGAGCGGCGCTTTCCAGCGCTCTCGTCCATGCGCGGGCACAAGCCTGCCCATGACACGAGGTGCCCCGGCGTCTTGAAGCGGCTCATGTCGGTGCCGACCTCCGCGACCAGAACCCGCGCGGTGCCGTCGCCGACGCCCGGGATGGTTTTCAGGAGCGCGACGGCCTCAGCGAAAGGGAGAAGCGCCTCGTCGATGTCCTTCTCGAGATCGTCGAGCGTCCGATCGAGGGCATCGATGATGCTGAGGTGGGTACGGATCAGCTTGCGGGTCGCAAGACTGACTCGCCCCTCGACGGCCTCCGCGAGCTCCTCTGGCGTCGCTTTCACACCGCGGGCGAGCGCAGCGAGTTTGCGTGGCTCGGTCTGCCCTCCGACGATCGCGTCGATGATCCGCCGACCGCTCTTGCCCATGATGTCGGACAGCACCGAGTCGAGGCGGATGTTGGCGGCCTGGAGATGCTTCTGGATCCGCTGCACGTGCTGAACGCGCTCACGGGTCAGCTGCTTGGCCGTCCGCGTCAGATCCCGCAGCCCGGCGATCGGCGCGTCAGGGACGAAGCTGGCCTCGACGAGCCCGTGCGCGAGGAGGTCCGAGAGCCACTCCGCGTCTTTCACGTCCGTCTTGCGTCCCGGCACGTTCTTGACGTGGCGTGGGTTCGCCAGGATGAGCTCGAACTGGTCCGCGAGGATGTTCCAGACCGGCTTCCAGTACACACCCGTCGACTCCATCACGACGTGTGTCGTCCCCGTCTCCTCGAGCCACGCCGAGAGCTTGAGGAGCTCGCGGGTCGTGGAGCCGAAGCTCTCTACCTCCTTACTGGTGTTCTTGCCGCGGACGACACGTCGGCACGCGACGATGACGTCCTTGTGGACGTCGAGACCGGCACAACTGATGTGAAGCACCTGCATGACAACCTCCTCCATGAGGCATCGGCGTGAGATCCCGGACGGTAGAAATCTACCAAACGTGCTTCAGCGCCCAGAAGGGGGCGCCTTGCGACACTCAAGGGTGCTCTCGAGATCTCGGGGACAGACTCACTCACAGGCTTATCCTGCACCATGGCGCACGGCGTCCTCGGTGCCGATGTCGGGGCGATTATACCCGCGCCCGAGATCCAGTTTCATCCCTCGTGGGTGCGCGCCAGCCCATGCCTGACTCACTCGATGTTGGCAGATAGCCCGAGCGGCGGCAGTTCGCCCGCACGACGCTGTCAACGCCGATCTTGGACGGCCTGCCGCGCGATCTCGCGCCGCCTGTCGTGTCAGGTTACGGCACGAGGCGGTCGATCGCGTTGCGGCAGTGCGCGTCACTGGCATGGATGTAGCGCTCCGTCGTCTGCAGCTTCGCGTGTCCGAGGAGTTGCATTACGACCTTGGCACCCGAGCCACCGTTCATCAGCCGCGAGCCGAAGCAGTGGCGTAGCGCGTGGATCCCATACTCCGGCACGTCGGCGTAGCGGGCGATCCGTGCGAGCGCGCAGCGTTGGGAGTCTGTCGCCATGACCTTCCCCCGCGGGCTCCGGAGTACACGCCCCTCCCCACCCTCATGGGCCCTGTGCTCGGCGAGTGCCCGGTGCAACCGCGACGACATTGGCACGTAGCGCGACTTGCCGTTCTTGGGCGTCCCTTCATGTCCCCGCACATAGTTTCGCCGGACGTGGAGCTCGCGCTTCTCGAAGTCGACGTCCTCCCAGCGCAGCGCACTCAGCTCGCCCGACCGAAGGCCCGCCTCGCCGGCGAGTAGGATCAACACGAGGTCGGTTCTAGCGAAGGTCGCTGCGCTTCGAACAAGCGCCTCGAACTGCTCGGCGGTGTACCAGTGCGCCTCGATCGAGTTCTCGAGGTAGTTGATCTCCGGGATCTCCACCTTCAAGCCCTTGGACTTCGCGGAGTGCAGCATCGCAACGAGGTACTTCAGCAGGTTGTTCACCGAGCTGGCCCGCATGTACTTGCGTTCCTTCTTCACGCGTTCGATGTCCTTCGACGTGATCTCGTCGAGCCGCAGCTTGCCGAGCAGGGGGATGATGTGGCGCCGGAGATAGACATCCTTGTTCTGCAGCGTGCTCGGCTTCTGTCGATCGGCCCGGCCCGCCTCGATCCATGTCGGCGCGAACTCCTCGATCGTGGGCGGTCGCTCGGCGACCTTCCGCGGGTTCGGCCCGCGGCGCAGAACATCGTGCAGCCGCCGCAGACCGATCTGCCGGGCCGCCGTCTCGGAAGTCGCCCCACGGGCCTTGCGCCGCTCACGGTAGATCGTCCCGTCCGGCATCGTCACCTTGAAGTCATACTGGAAGCTCAGGCGTCCGTTCCGTGCCTTGCGCTGGTACACGTTCACCTCGGTCATGTTCATCATGGTCTCCTCCTCATCGTCGCGCGGGACCCCGCGCGGGGGTGGCCGTTGGCGAGGAGCGTTCCCAAAGTGTTCCTGGACAGC
>WBZU01001912.1_pt2 | contig 10611 bp, 6 predicted proteins | sample 5204311 | NCBI WGS metagenome assembly WBZU01 (sample SAMN12344359, study PRJNA552823) | activated sludge metagenome | biome: Activated sludge suspended growth; feature: Nitrification reactor; material: Wastewater; isolation source: activated sludge from nitrification reactor of wastewater treatment... | reverse complement strand
CCGACTCCTCGCCGTTCCCGTGCGAGCGGTGCGTGATCTTCCAGGGCTCGGTGGCGGAGGGCGGGGCCTGCTCGCCGGAGGATGTCAGTGAGATCGTGAGACCCTGCGCGGAGGGCTCGTGCGACGCGATGGTCTGCGGGCCGCCGCCGGTCGTGCTCGCGGAGGGGGACGCTTGCTTCGGCCCGAAGGGGCTGCTCGGCGCCTGCACCGAGGGGACGGTCTGCGACTACAACGTCACCAACACGTGCATCACGCCGGTGCCGGCCGGGGGCGATTGCTCCGAGGTGCGCTGCGACCTCTTCAGCTTCTGCAACGCGAGCAAGGTGTGCGAGCCGAAGAAGCCCGCCGGGGAGCCCTGCGCGGGCCCCGGCGAGTGCGCGTCGTATTACTGCCCCGGGGGGCAAGGGGTGTGCGAGGACTATGTCCTGATCTGCGAGCTCGAGCAGATCGAGGACCTGTTGTCCGGCCCATTCCTGCTGTAGCGCGTCTAGGGCAGCTCCCACCGATAACTGTACTCCCGCGGTTCCAGGGCCCACATCGTGTACTCGCCGCCGCGTCCGTCGGGGAAGCTCACGCTTGGTCCGCGCACGTCGGTGCGCATACGCGACAGGCCGAAATCGGCGCAGCCAGCAGGAGCACCCCGCAGCCACGCGTCCAGCGCCGCCCGGTCGCGGGCGCGATCCTCGGTGCGACGCGGGTACGCGTCGACGTGCTCCCGCGCCCGCGGCTCGGAGCACGCGACCACGTCGGCCGGCTGCACCGGCAGGTGCAGCCGCATGAAGCCGGCAATCAGCGCGATCAGCACCCCGACCCACGCGATCGCCAGCCCCCCGAGCCCACGTCCCCGGCGCAGCTCGTAGAATGCGAGCACGAGCCCGAACGCGCCCGCGACCACCGGTGGACCCAGCGTCACGCACAGGAACAGAGGGCGCTCATGCGGCAACCACCTGTGTAGCACGACCCGCGCGATGACGATGACGAGCGCCACGGCGAGCGACAGGGCGACGAATCGCCGCGTCGATCGACGCGTCGGCGAGGGGCGCCATCGGTGCAGCAGCGCGCCCGCGCCCGCGCCGACGAGTGCGGCGACGAATGGCATGAAGATGGACATTAATCCATTCCACGAGTCCACCAGCCTGGCGCGATCGGCCCACCACGGCCAGCGTGCGGCCCCCGGCGTCTGCGGCGCCGCGCCCGGGCCCAGCGCTGCGATCAGCTCCTCTGCATGTCCGCCCAGCGCGACGGGAGCGCATATCCCCATCGACGACGGCGCCTCGCCGCCCTTGTGGTCACAGACCAGGAAGCGCTGGCCCGGCGGCGGGTACCTCGTACACGAACCCGCTCCGCCCAGCGGATCCGTCTCGACCACGAGGCGCGCCGGTACGGCCCCGCGCCATACCGTGTCGACGGCGAGGCGAATCTCGACCGAGCGATCCGCGCGCCCCCGGTACCCCAGCGGCCAATCGTACGACTCCACCGTCCCGGCGTACACCCAGCTCGCGCTCCGGCAGCGCTCCAGCGTCGTCCCATAGGCGAGGCACGAACAGGCGCGCGCCGGCGCCGACGGGACCAAGACCGCGAGGGCCAGCACGAGGGGCGCGAGCCGGACGAGAGGCACTTCCATCAGAGTCCCGACCTGAAGCATCGCCCAACTCCCCTGCCGCCGGAAGCCCGTCGTCACAGGATCCCCGCGGCCTAGCGCGGCTTCGCGCTGGGGCGCCGTCGACGGGGGCACCGCGGGGAGCGAGCGCGTCGGCGCCTCGTCGTGGGGCGATGGAATCTTCAGCCGAGATCATGCGTGAGGGCGGGGCTCGCTCGTTCCACGTCATCGGCTGCGTGATGGGGCTGTCGGGTCGTTCGGCGCCGCCGGCCTCGGCGGAGCTCGCGCCGGTCGTTCCCGCGCATCCAAGGCTCGGCGCGCAGCTGCATGACGTCGGCGCGGCGCGGCGTGGGATCCAAGCAGGTGGTGCTGACCCGCGATCCCGGCTGAGCCTCGCGGGGCGCGGCGAACCGTGCGGATTCACCAATAGCTGCGAGGCGGCGTGAACGATCCGAACCCGCCGTCGCCGGACGTCGCCGACGTCGGCGTCTGTCGCTCGCCGAATCGACGCGACCGACGATTCCGTCAGCGCCGCAGGCCGAAGGCGCGCGCCATGGCCTCGCCGTGGAACGCGAGGTAGCCGGGGATCCGGTTCTCGAGCTCGTCGCCCAAGAGCCGGTGCAGCTGCGGGAGCGCGTGGAACGGGATCGCCGGATAGCCGTGGTGTTCGCCGTGATAGGGCATGTTCCACATCCACCAGCGGAACCACGCCGTCGTCTCGATCGTGCGCGTGCGATGGAGCTGGGTGCCGTCGTTCGCCAGCCCGGTGTGCTCGGGCATCAAGTAGAGGCCGAGGAACACGTGCCCGACCGGCCAGAACATCAGGACCGCCCAAAAGCCGGGGACGAGCGCGAGGCCGCCGCCGACGAACGCCGCGAGCAACACGAGGACCGCGCGGCACTCCCACGCGACGCGCGACGCGTGCGACTCGCGGATATAGGGGAAGATCCGGCGCCAGACCGACCACGGCGTCAGCGCGCAGGCCATGGTGAAGAGGAGCTTTCCGAACAACAATGGTTGGCCGGACACGAGCCCGAGGTAGACGATCGGGTTCTTCGGCCAACCGTCGAGGATCGCGGGCGCGGCCATGATCTCGGGGTCATGGGCCGGGTCCTGCGTCTTCCGGTGGTGCTCCCAGTGGAATTCGCGGAAGAACGTCGGGGCCTCGAGCATCGCCGTCGCGGTGAACCAACAGACCACGCGGTTGAGCACGGACGTGCGGAACGCGGTGCCGTGGCCGGACTCGTGGAGCGCGGGGAAGAACCCGAGGTGAGCGAAGCCGCCGGTGAGGATCGGGAGGACCACCGCCGGCGAGCCCTCGGCGCCGAGCCGCGCGGCGACGAGCGCCGAGCCGAGAAACAGGCCCAGCGACGCGAGGATCCGCGCGAGCCCCGAGCCGTCCTCTTTGGCCATCAGCTCGCGCAGCGCATCCTTCGAGACCTTCGCCGAGCTCTGCAGGACCTCGTCCATGGATCGGGAGGATACCCGAGGTGCCGCGCGCGCACGAGCCCGCGGCGCGCGCAATCACGCGCCACGGCCCGTCGCGGCCCCGGCTTCGATGCGCCCGGCGACGCCAGGCGCTCCGGACCGGGATCCGTCGAGGACGAATGTGCCGAGGTCGACGACCCGCGCACGGACGCGCGAGAGACCGCGCGGGCGGGGTCGGGACGCTCGTGCTGCCTCGCCCTTCGCGCCGCCGGGGCATACCATGAGCCATGGTGTCGGCGCGTCAGGCAGCCCTCCTCCCGTTCGCACTCGGCCTCGCCCTCGGGGTCCTCACAGCCCCGCCCGCGCGCGCCGACGTCGGACCTCCCGACCGGTCCTGCACCGCCGAGCGCCGCTGCGTCGAGGGGGGCGTCGAGTGTCACTACCTCAACAGCGATCCGCGGCCCGAGGACGTCGCGTGCAAAGAGGACGCCGAGCGCCGCGGCCTGGTGAGGGTCTGTCAGCGCGGCGGCGGGACGGTCGGTCACACGATCTACTGCCCGAAGGACAAGGTGCGGAGGGGCTGCTCGATCGACCACGAGGCGGGCGGCGGCCTCGTTGCGCTGGTGGCCGGGCTCCTCGCCCTCCGACTCGGTCGACATCGCCGCCGAAGCTCGTCGGCCGCGCCCCGACGGCGGTGAAGCCCCGGACCCGGCGAAGGCCTGCGAGCGGTCCTCGGCTCGCGTCCGTGTGCCGCCGTGGCTACCGCAGGCCGGGCTTGTTGCGGGTGGACGGGATCGCGCTCCGCGTACCCGCGCCGTTGGCTTCCCACACCACCGGGGGCCGGACCGGATCGGTCGTGCCCCCGCCCGCCACGCTCACGATCGGCTCGCCGACGATCAGCAGGTCGCCGCGGGACTGAACGGGGCCCGTCTTGCTCGCCGTCCCGAACGCGAGCGCGCTTGCGGTCGCGCCGACGGTCGCGCGCAGCAGGTTCCCCGTCGCCGCCTTCGTGCTGGCATGAATCCCCTCCTGCTCGAGGCCGATCAGCGACGGCTTGGCAGCGAGCAGGGCGCCGAAGGCGTCGGGCCGCAGCTCGACGGAGCGGGCGAAGACCAGCGCGACCTCCTCCCATAGCGAAACCGTCACCTTCGATTCGTTCGGCGCCACGAGCGAGCCCTTGCCGCCCGCAGGCGTGAACGAGACCTGGATCCCGCCGGGGAGCTTGGCCGCGTCGAGCCCCCACGCCGTCGCAATGAGCGCCCAGCCGCCCGCGTCCGCCGCGATCGAGAAGCACTTGCCCGGCACGCAGGCGCCGCGCCCGTCGCCAACGATGAGCCGGACGGGGCCGGCGTCGGTGACGAGCTCGACCTCGCGACCCGCGGGGTCCCCGGCGAAGCTGAGCTTCACCGCCCCGGTCCGCTGGGCGCTGTTCCGCGGCAATTGCACCGACTCGCCGCCGTCGACGTCGAGCGCGAGGGCGGTCGGGATCGCGTCCTTCGCCGACCAGCCGGTGGAGAATCCGACGAGGGCGTGACCCGCGGGGGACTTGCACGTCGTCCCCCACCCGCAGCCGTTGCTCGCGGGCGCGACGAGGCCCACGGTGGTCCGACCGGCGTCGTCGGCCGCGAGCGTGGGCACGCCGCCCTTGTCCTCTCCGCGCCACGGCGCGCTCGCGCGGGCCTTGAGCAGGTTGTCGCGGCGCCAGGCCGGGGGATTGGACCCACCGGGCGACGCGGCGACCTCCGTCCATACGTGGAAGCTCCACGCCGTCTCGCCGGCGGGGAGCGGACCGCAGCCCCACTCCGTCGCCTCGGCGCCGAAGGACAGGTGGGCCTTCACGCCGTCGACCGTGAGCACACCGCCGGAGATCGAGCTCTTGGTGGCCTCGAGGGTCACGAGCGTCGTCCCACCGGGCCCACCCGATCCGAACACGAAGCCCGACACCACAGGCGCGGTCGCGCGCCCGTCGTCCTCGGCGAGCTCGAGCCGCCCCCCCGGGAGCATCGCGCCGGTGTAGCTGGCGACCACCTTGCCGTCGGCCGAGAGGGACAGCGTCGCGGCGACCTTGCCCGTCGGCAACTTCGTCAGGCCGCCGGTGCCGGTCCGCTTCGTCGCCCCGGGCGCGCAAGCCAGCTCCTTGCCGCCGCCCTGGGTCGAATCGACCGCCGCGCGGACGACCTCGCCGGATCCATCGGTCGTCGTGACGACCAGCGACGCGGGCTTCTCGCTCGCCTGCTGGGTGACGCGGATGTTGCCGATCCGAATGGACGCATGGGCCACGAGCGGGCCAGTGGCGAGCAGGACCAGGGCGAGGAGCGGGATTGAATGCATGACGCGCACGGAGACCACCTGTGGTCTGGACTCTACGACCGCGCGGTCGCGCCATCATCCCACTCGGATCTAACAACCCCGGCGCGCGCGGAACAGCTCACGTCGGAGCGACCGCGCCGAGCGCTCCCAGCAGGCGACCGCCGATCCTCGACGACCCCCGCGCATCGAGGCGGTGAGCGGAGCGCTCGCGGCCCAATGCGTCGGGGATATCTGCGTATGATGGTGGCCCGGGCGGGCGTAGCCGGAGTCCTCATTGCGCGACCGGACGAGTCCCACGCGTGCTATGGAGGCGCGGAAATGACCAGGTACCGAGCAATCATCCATCCTTCGTCGGTTCGTAATCTCTCCGCCCTCGCGCTGCTCCTCACGGCCGTCGCCTGCGGCCGCGATCCGGCCGGCGACGACGACTCGGCGTCGGGCACCAGCACGGGCGGCCCGGCCGGGTCGACGAGCGCAGCCGCGACGACCGGGGACGGCAGCGGCGACGCGAGCTCCACGGTCACGGGCGGCGTCGCTACCACGGGCGGCGTCGGAAGCACGAGCGGTGTGGGGACCACGGGCGGCGTCGAGAGCACGGGCGGCGTCGAGACCACGGGCGGTATGGGGAGCACGAGCGACGGCGGCACCACGGGCGAGAGCGGGAGCACGGGCTCGACGAGCGGCGAGGGCTCGAGCGGGACCGGCGGCCAGGGCGGGGACTCCTCGACGGGGACCGGCGGCGTCGTGCCGGACGAGATCGTCGCAGTCCAGTTGATCGGCATGAACGACTTCCACGGCAACCTCGAGCCGCCGAGCGGGAGCAGCGGAAAGATCACGCTGCCCGACACCACCAAGGTCGACGTCGGCGGCGCGGCCTATCTGGCGACGCACCTGGCGGCGCTGCGGCTGGAGAACCCGAACACGGTCTTCGTGTCGGCGGGGGACCTGATCGGGGCCTCGCCGCTGACGTCGGCGCTGTTCGCCGACGAGCCGACGATCGAGGTGATGAACGAGATGGGCCTCGAATTCAACGCGGTCGGCAACCATGAGTTCGACGACGGATGGGTCGAGCTCTTGCGCATGCAGAACGGCGGCTGCCACCCGAAGGACGGGTGCCTCGACGGCACGCCGTTCCCGGGGGCGAACTTCCAGTTCCTCGCGGCCAACGTGCTGACGAAGAAGGACCCGATCGAGACGCTGTTCCCGAGCTACGGGGTGCGTGAGTTCGGCGGCGTGACGATCGCGTTCATCGGCATGACGCTCGAGGGGACGCCCGAGATCGTCACGCCGAGCGGCGTGGCCGGGTTGACCTTCGTCGACGAGGCGCAGCGCGCCAACGCGCTGGTCCCCGAGCTGCAGGAGAAGGGGATCGAGGCGATCGTGGTGCTGATCCACGAGGGCGCGCTCACCACCGGCTTCTACGACCAGTGCGAGGGCATCTCGGGCCCGATCGTCGAGATCGTCAACAACCTCGATCCGGCGATCGACGTCGTGATCACCGGGCACACTCACCAGGCCTACAATTGTCAGATCAACGACAAGCTGGTCACGAGCGCGGCGTCGTTCGGGCGGATCTTGACCGACATCGACCTCGAGCTGAGCACCAAGACCGGCGACGTCGTGTCGGCGACCGCGAGCAACGTGCTGGTGACGCGCGAGTTCGCCGATCCGAAGGTGGACGCGTTCGTCGCGGGCTACAAGCAATTGGCGGCGCCGCTGGCCAACAAGCAGATCGGGTCGATCACCGCGACGCTCGAGAAGACGCCGCCGAAGGACGGGCCGGGGATCTCGACGATGGGGCTGGTGATCGCCGACGCCCAGCTCGCCGCGACCGCGGACCCGAAGCTCGGCGGCGCGCAGATCGCCTTCATGAACTCGGGCGGCGTGCGGGCCGACCTCGTCTACCCCGCGGCGCCCGGCGAGCTCGCGGACGGCATCGTCACCTACGGCGAGGCGTTCGCCGTGCAGCCGTTCGGCAACAGCCTGGTGGTGATGACGTTGACGGGCGCGCAGATCAAGGCGCTGCTCGAGCAGCAGTTCACCCCTGGCTTCGAATACGTGCTGCAGGTCTCCAAGGGGTTCACCTTCACGTGGAGCAAGAGCGCGCAGGTCGGCGCCAAGGTCGATCCGTCGAGCATCAAGCTGAACGGCGTCACGATCGACCCGGCGCAGAATTACCGCGTCGTGGTCAACAGCTTCCTCGCCGCCGGCGGCGACGGGTTCAAGGTGTTGATCGCGGGCACCGAGCGGATCGGCGGCGTGACCGACCTGCAGGCCCTCGAGGCCTACTTCGCCAGCAAGTCGCCGATCGCGCCGCCCGCGCTCGACCGGGTCACGCTGGTCCCGTGACCGGGGCGGAGGGTCGACTGTCTCGGTCGCTCAGCCCTTCCGCGAGTCGACCGGCAGCTTCGGCGCCGGCTTCGGCGCCGGCTTCGGCGCCGGCGCGGCGACCGGCGGGGCCTCGGGCACGGCGAGCCGCTTGCCGGCGTCGCGCACGATGTGGCGGTACCACGATTCGCTGTGAGCCGGGTGGTTGACCTTGCCCTTGTCGTCGCGCACGTTGCCGTCGATGTACTTCACGAGGAGCTGCTCGCCGAGCTTGCGCCAGCGCGCGTGGACCTTCTCGCCCTGACGGACCGAGTACTCGGTGAGGAACTTGCGCGCGGCCTCGGGGCTCTGGCGGTGCTTCTCGACGGCGGTCTTCTCGACGGCGGCCTGTTCGGCGAGGAACTCGTCCTCGAGCGCGCGCTGCTCCTTCTGCACGTCGACCGAGATGTCGCTCCAGCGGGCGTAGGCCTGGTTCGAGACCCAGTTGAACACCCAGAACGACGAGTCCCAGGAGAACGTGCCGCGATTGGCCACGCCCTCGGCGAAGTTCTTCGGGACGCGGCGGATGCCGGCGTACATCGGCGTGTACACCGTCATGGCGGTGTCGTCGACGCCGAACCACAGCACGCCGCCGATCGGCGCCGGCAGCCACGCGCGCATCTGCGCCACGAAGGTGAAGCCGGTCTGCTGGGTCGAGATCGCGCGCTCGTTGACGTACTTCTTGCCGTCGACCTCCCACGTGAGCGGGCGCCAGCGGTAGGGCAGCGCGTACGGCCCGGCGCCGACGTCCTTCGAGAGGTCGAGCGGAGTGCCCTCGAAGTGGTCGCGCATCAGCGCCATCGCGTCCTGCACCGACAGCTTGCGGTCGGGCTTGATCCACAGCGGCAGCCGCTTGTCGAGCGACGAGCCGTCGGCGTACTCCGGCCCCAGGCCCAGCGACGGCGCGGCGCGGCGGAAGATGCTCCACACCCGCGACTCGGAGAACCGCTGCGACTCGAACCCTAGCGGGTTGTAGGTGTCGGCGAAGCTGAAGTCCTTGTCCGCGCCCTTGTACCAGCCCTTGTCGCGCGCGAACGAGATGACGTCGGGCGAATAGAGGGTCGTGTCCGGCTCGTCCAGCGGGAACTGGCGGATGCGGGCGTGGTTGGCGTGCGCCGAGATCGTCCCGTCGGGCAGGCGACGCGCCACCCACACCGCGCCCTTGTTGCCCGCGCCCTTGCCGATCATCTCGAGGATCCACACCTCGTTCGGGTCGGCGATCGAGAACGACTCGCCGGTGGACGCGTAGCCGTACTCGGCCACCAGGCTCGTCATCACCCCGATCGCCTCGCGCGCCGTCTTCGCCCGGCCCAGCGTGATGTAGATCAGCGAGCCGTAGTCGACGATCCCCGCCGGCGCCTCGAGCTCCTTGCGCCCCGTGAACGTCGACTCGGCGATCGTGAGCTGGTGCTCGTTCATGTTGCCCACCACCGCGTACGTCACCGGCGCCTGGGCGATCCGCCCGAGGTGCTTGCCCGTGTCCCACTCGATGATGTCGCGCTGCGACCCCGGCCGATGACGCCCCGCCGGCGTGTAGTACAGCTCGCCGTACAGCTCGTGCGCGTCCGCGTTGTAGGTGACCATGGTGGCGCCGTCGGTCGTCGCGCCCTTCGTGACCAGCATGCTCGTGCACGCGTCGGCGGGCGGGCTCGCCAGGGCCGCCATCAGGAGAGTGCCGGTGAACAGGGCCGGGAAACGGAGCATGCCGCGATGCTAATGCAGTCGCCCGCGCTTGTCCGGACTTTTCCGCGACCGGCCGACGGCCCAGCCCACCGCGCGCCGCAGGGCGAGAGGCACTGATTCGCGGATCCGTTTCCTCCTGTACCCTCGTGGCCATGCCCACCCCCGACGGCGACCACGCGCGCGCTGAACCTCCCACGCCACCGGACGGCCCCGGGCGCGCGGCCCGGCTCGAGCCCGATCGCGCGGAGATGACACGCCTCCTCGATCGCTTCGCCCGCCTCGTGATCGACGAGATCGACGCGCTGGAGGCGGCGCCCGCCGAGGGACCGACGGGGGCCGAGGGGGAGCGCGTGGCGCGAGCGGTGAGCCGACCGATCCCGGAGGAGCCGCTCGAGGGCGGCGTGGACGAGGTGGCGGCGCTGATCCTCGCGGCGAGCCGAGCCTCGCTGACGACCAACGGGCCGGGGTACATGGCCTACATCCCGGGCGGCGGCCTGTACACGGCGGCGCTCGCGGACCTGGTGGCCGACGTGCTCAACCGCTACACCGGGATGACGGCGCCGGCGCCGGCGCTGGCGCGCCTGGAGAAGGACGTGATCGCGTGGCTCGCACGCGCCTTCGGCTACGACGAGCGGGCGCGCGGGCTGCTCCTGGCGGGCGGCTCGACGGCCAACCTGGCGGCGGTGGTGACGGCGCGCCACGCCGTGTTCGGCGACGACACCGACCATCGCGCGGCGGCGGTGTACGCCTCGTCCGAGGCGCACCACAGCGTGCGCAAGGCGGCGCGCCTGGCCGGGTTGCCGGAGCGAGGCGTCCGCGAGATCGCGATCGACGATCGCTTCCGCATGCGGCCGGACGCGCTGGCCGAGGCGATCGCGGCGGACACCGACGCGGGACGGCGGCCCGTGTTGGTCATCGCGTCGGCGGGCACGACCAACACGGGGGCGGTGGACCCGCTCTCCGAAGTGGCGGACGTGTGCGCGCGCGCGGGCGTGTGGCTGCACGTCGACGCGGCGTACGGCGGCGCGTTCGTGCTGTGCGACGAGGGCCGGCGGCGGCTCGCGGGGATCGAGCGGGCCGACTCGATCACGTTCGATCCGCACAAGGGGATGTTCCTGCCGTACGGCACCGGCGCGCTGCTCGTGCGGGACGGCGAGGCGCTGCGCGCGCTGCACGCGGCCACCGCCGGCTACCTCCCGCCCAACCAGGACGAATTCCATGAC
>WBZU01003315.1_pt1 | contig 10612 bp, 9 predicted proteins | sample 5204311 | NCBI WGS metagenome assembly WBZU01 (sample SAMN12344359, study PRJNA552823) | activated sludge metagenome | biome: Activated sludge suspended growth; feature: Nitrification reactor; material: Wastewater; isolation source: activated sludge from nitrification reactor of wastewater treatment... | reverse complement strand
GGGTCGCCCAACGATGATCGACATAGCCTGGCTTGCCCGGAGTCAGATAATGCTGGAAGACACCCGCCATGTCGCGAGCGATTCCGATCGAAACCAGGTAGCGTGCAAAATGAGCTCGCGAAATCAGGCTCGGATTGGTCACGAAACACAGCGCGCCTTCATAGACGCCGGGAATGCCGATGGCGGCCAGCGCATCGCCCATCCGTCTGGCGCGCTCGATGCGGCCGCCGCGCAGTTCATCGAGTCCGCCGGACAAGCCACGGTCCGCCGGATCAAAACCGAGGCCGACGACATGAATGGGGGCCCCTCGCCACTCGATCGATATCTCGACGCCTGGAACAAAACCCATTCCTGCCTCCGCGGCCGCCTCCCTGGCGATGAGCAGACCGCCGAGGTCGTCGTGATCGGTCAGTGCCCAGAGGTCGACACCGTTCCCCGCAGCCCGGCGCGCCACCTCCTGTGGCGGCAGCAGACCGTCGGAAACGGCAGAATGGCAGTGGAAGTCGAAGTTGGTTGGGGTCACGGGCAACAGAAAAAAATAATCGTAAAGTCTAACATGAAGCCGACCATTGCCCGGATTCGCTTGTGCGACGCAGCGGGTTGCCTCACACCGGGCATCCGGCTATAGTGCTCTCCATTCCGTGGGAGAGTGCAGATTCGTTCTGCCGCCGAAGGCGCAATTCCACCCGAAAACGCTCAGGCAAAAAGAACCGCGGAAACGGGGTCAAACCCGAAACTCTGGAGAGTGATGGCGAATGCAGCACCCCGAGGGCGCCTCCTTCGGGGTGCGCGGTCGACATCCACCGATGGGGCAAATCTCTCAGGTATCGAGGACAGAGGGGTGAAACGCAAGACGCGAGTTTTACGTTTCACCCCTTTTCCGTTTCCAGAATCGACGTTAAATAACGTCAGTAAAGGATTGATATGCTGAAGAAAACGGTGCTGAATGCTGCCCACCGCGCGCTCGGGGCCCGGATGGTCGATTTCGGCGGCTGGGACATGCCGGTCAACTACGGTTCGCAGATCGAGGAACACCACGCCGTGCGCAAGGACTGCGGCATGTTCGACGTTTCCCACATGTGCCCGGTCGATGTCGTCGGTGCCGATTGCCGCCCCTTCCTCTCCCGCCTCGTCGCCAACGACGTCGCCAAGCTGACGGTTTCCGGCAAGGCGCTCTACGCCGTAATGCTCAACGAGGCCGGCGGCATCATCGACGACCTGATCATCTACTTCCTGACCGACACCCGCTTCCGCATCGTCGTCAATGCCGGCACCGCCGACAAGGATCTGGCCTGGATGCAGGCCATGGCCGCCGAGTGGAAGATGGACGTCACCCTCAGCCAGCGCCGTGACGGTGACCATGCCTTGGCCATCATCGCCGTGCAGGGTCCGAATGCCCGCGCCAAGGTCTGGGAAGTCCTGCCGCAAGCCATGGCCGCCACCGAAAACCTTAAGCCCTTCTTCGCCGCCGAGGTCGACAAGTATTTCATCGCCAGAACCGGCTACACGGGAGAAGATGGCTTTGAAATCATGATGCCAGCCGCGGAAGCTGAAGTGATTTGGCAGACGCTCAAGGATGCCGGCGTCGCCCCCTGTGGCCTCGGCGCACGCGACACGCTGCGCCTCGAAGCTGGCATGAATCTCTACGGCCAAGACATGGACGAAACGGTATCGCCGCTTGACGCCGGCCTGGCGTGGACCGTTGCGATTAAGGACGCGCGCGATTTCGTCGGTAAATCGGCGTTGACCGCAGCAGGCCAGCAGAAGCAGTTCCTCGGCCTCGTCCTGCTTGACAAGGGCGTGCTGCGCGGACATCAACAAGTCATTACGAAACAAGGTAATGGCGCGATTACCTCAGGCAGTTTCTCGCCAACGCTGCAGCAATCCATCGCCCTCGCCCGCCTGCCGCTTGGCGTCGCCATCGGCGACGAAGTCGAGGTCGACATCCGCGGCAGGCTGCTCAAGGCCAAGGTCACCAAACCCGTATTCGCCCGCAACGGCAAGGCAGTCATCTAGTTACCCCAATTCAGGAGAAAACCATGTCCAACGTCCCCTCCAACCTCAAGTACGCCGCCTCGCACGAATGGATGCTGCTCAACGCTGACGGCACCGTCACCGTCGGCATCACCGACCACGCCCAGGAAGCCCTCGGCGACCTCGTCTTCGTCGAACTGCCGGAAGTTGGCGCGCATTACGATGCCGAGAAGGAAATCGCCGTCGTCGAGTCGGTCAAGGCGGCAGCAGACGTCTACGCGCCGATCGCCGGCACCGTCACCGAGGTGAACCAGGCCGTCGCCGACGCGCCGGAATCGGTCAATCAGGACGCCTACGCGGCCTGGCTGTTCAAGATGACCCCGGACAACATCGCCGATCTCGACCAGACGCTCGACGCCGCCGCTTACCAAGCTGTCGCCGACGCCGCCTGAACAAGGATCGTCCATGCCGCTCAATCAACCGCTCTCCGCACTGGAGCAGCGTGACGAGTTCATCACCCGTCACGTCGGCCCGTGCCCGACCGAAATCGCCGAGATGCTGGCCACCATCGGCGCCGCCAGCCTCGACGACCTGATCGACCAGACCGTTCCCGCGGCCATCCGCCTTCCGGCCGACCTACCGCTGCCCCCGCCGCAACGCGAGCACGAGGCCTTGGCGACGCTGAAGGCCATCGCCCGCAAGAACGTCATCAACAAGTCGTGCATCGGCATGGGCTATTACGACACCCTGACGCCCAAGGTTATCCTGCGCAACGTCATGGAGAACCCGGGCTGGTACACCGCCTACACGCCCTACCAGGCTGAAATCGCCCAGGGCCGTCTCGAAGCGCTCATGAACTTCCAGCAGATGGTCGTCGACCTGACCGGGCTGGAAATCGCCAACGCCTCGCTGCTCGACGAGGCGACTGCCGCCGCCGAAGCCATGGCCATGGCGCGCCGGGTATCCAAATCGAAATCGAACCGTTTCCTGGTCGATGCCGCCTGCTTCCCGCAGACCATCGACGTGGTCAGGACGCGCGCCGCCTACTTCGGCTTCGAACTGATGGTTGCCGCGGTCGACGCGGTAAAAGACCAAGAATTCTTCGGTGCCCTGCTCCAGTACCCGAACGACAATGGCGAGATCCGCGACCTGACCGCCACCATCGCCGGCCTCAAGGCAAAGGGTGCAACCATTGCCGTCGCCAGCGACCTCATGGCCCTGGTGCTGCTCAAGTCGCCGGGCGCCATGGGCGCTGACATCGCCCTCGGCTCCAGCCAGCGCTTCGGCATCCCGATGGGCTTCGGCGGCCCGCACGCAGCCTTCTTCGCCACCCGCGACGCCTACGTCCGCTCGATGCCGGGCCGCATCATCGGCGTTTCGAAAGATGCGCGCGGCAACACTGCCTACCGCATGACGCTGCAGACGCGCGAACAGCACATCCGCCGTGAGAAGGCCAATTCCAACATCTGTACCTCGCAGGTTCTGCTCGCCAACATGGCCGGCATGTACGCCGTCTATCACGGCGCCGAAGGGTTGCGCCTGATCGCCGGCCGCATCCACCGCCTGACCGCCATCCTCGCCGCAGGGCTGAAGCGCGCCGGTATCGCCGTGCTGACCCGGCAGTTCTTCGATACCATCCAGTTCGACCTCGGCGCCCGCGCTGAAACCGTCTATCACGCAGCGCTGGCCGCCGGTTACAACCTGCGCCGCGTCGCGGCCGGTGTGCTGGGTGTTTCGTTCGACGAAACGACCACCCGCAACGATGTTGCTACCCTGTTCAAGCTGTTCGCCCAGGTCACGCTCGACATGGAAGCCATCGACATTCAGGTCGCCGCCGCCGACCCGGCGCTGCCCGATGACCTCTACCGCGCCGATGCCATCCTGTGGCACCCGGTGTTCAACACGCACCACACCGAACACGAGATGCTGCGCTACCTGAAGTCGCTGCAGAACAAGGATCTGGCCCTCGACCACTCGATGATCTCGCTCGGTTCCTGCACCATGAAGCTAAACGCGACCAGCGAGATGATCCCGGTCACCTGGCCGGAATTCGGCGGCATCCACCCGTTCGCCCCGCGCGACCAAGTGCGTGGCTATCACGAGATGATCGGCGGCCTGACCGAATGGCTGAAGACCGTCACCGGCTTCGACGCCATCTGCATGCAGCCGAACTCCGGGGCGCAGGGCGAATACGCCGGTCTGGTGGCGATTGCCCGCTACCACGCCAGTCGTGACGAAGACCACCGCAACGTCTGCCTGATCCCGAAGTCGGCGCACGGCACCAATCCGGCCACCGCGCAAATGTGCGGCATGCAGGTCGTCGTCGTCGACTGCGACGAGCACGGCAACGTCGATACGGTCGACCTCGAAAACAAGGCCGGATTGCATGCAGCGAAACTGGCCTGCCTGATGCTCACCTACCCGTCGACCCACGGCGTTTTCGAGGAAGGAGTGCGCGACATCTGCGCCATCGTTCACCGGCACGGCGGCCAGGTCTACATGGACGGCGCCAACCTCAACGCCCAGGTCGGCCTGACCTCGCCCGGTTTCATCGGCGCCGACGTCAGCCACATGAACCTGCACAAGACCTTCGCCATCCCGCACGGCGGCGGCGGACCGGGCATGGGTCCGATCGGCCTCAAGGCGCACCTGGCGCCCTTCATGGCCAACCACATTGTTGCCCCCATCGACGGCCCGCACAGCGGACAGGGTGCGGTTGCCGCTGCCCCGTTCGGATCGGCATCGATCCTGACCATTTCCTGGATGTACCTGGCCATGCTCGGTGGCGAGGGCGTCAAGAAGGCCACGCAAGTCGCCATCCTCAACGCCAACTACGTCGCGCAGAAGCTGACGGCGCACTACCTGGTGCTCTACGTCGGGAAAAATGGGCGCGTGGCCCACGAGTGCATTCTCGACATCCGCCCGATCAAGGCCGCCACCGGCATCGCCGAGATAGACATCGCCAAGCGCCTGATGGACTACGGTTTCCACGCGCCGACGGTGTCCTTCCCGGTCGCCGGAACGATCATGGTCGAACCGACGGAATCGGAGTCGAAAGCCGAGCTGGACCGCTTCATCGAAGCGATGGTTTCCATACGCGCGGAAATCCGCCAGGTCGAGAACGGCGTCTGGGCCGCCGACAACAACCCGTTGAAGAATGCCCCGCATTCGCAGGCGGATGTCGTCGATGCCGGCTGGAGTCACCCCTACACCCGCGAACAGGCTGTCTTCCCGCTGCCCTGGGTGAGGAGCAACAAGTTCTGGCCAAGCGTCAATCGCATCGACGACGTCTATGGCGACCGCCACCTGAACTGCGCCTGCCCGCCTCCGGAGAACTACGCCGACTGATGGCGGTCGATTTCTCCGCCATTGCCAAATGGCCCGACGTCCCAGCCTGTTACGACTGGCTGTCGCTCGACCGGCGCGGACACTGGCGATTGCAGGGAGAGCGCATCTCGCACGGTGGCCTGATCGCCTTCATCAACCGGCAGTACGGTTGCGATGACTCCGGCTGCTGGTTCGTGCAGAACGGCCCGCAACGGGTTTTCGTCAGCCTTGCCTACACGCCGTGGGTATTCCGGCAGGAAGATGAAGGCTTCGTCAGCCAGACCGGAGCTGCAGGTGGCGCGCCGAAGTCGCTTCATCTCGACGAAGACGGCCATGTGTTGCTCGAAACCGCGCTCGGTATCGGCCTCCTCGATGACCGCGATCTCGCCGGGTTTCTGGCCCAGTGCCACGATCCGGACGCCCGCCCGGCCGACGAAAACGCTTTTCTTGCGCTGATGAAGGGCAAGTCCGGGCGGATTTCCTGGCAAGGTCTGGCCCTCAAGCCGATCGCTGCGGTCGACGTGCCGCAACGCTTCAATTTCCGGCAACATCCGCAGCCACCAGAAGTCACATCACGGGGAACGGCCCCCCGTTGACCGGGGTCGATCAGGCGGATGATACTGCCACAATGATGCTGAATCTCCTCCCCGTTCTCGACATCCTGCTGGTCGTGGCGGTCTCGCTGCGCATTTTTTCGCGGCGCTCGGCGCACGGGACGGCGGTTGCCTGGCTGCTGCTGGTGATCCTGCTTCCAGGTATCGGCGCCCTGATGTATTTGCTGATCGGCGAGCGGCGTCTCGGCCGCGTCTGGATGCAGCGGGCCCTTGCCCTGCGCCCGCAGGTGCAGATCTGGGCGGAACACATTCCGGTCGCCAGCATCGCCTCACCGACGCGCCTGTCCAGCGGCGGCGAAAGCGTCAGCCGCCTGGCCCAGGCGGCGGTCGGGCTGCCGCTGATGAGCGGCCATCGCCTGCAACTGCTCGCCGACAGCGAATCGATCATGCGCGCCATGATTTCCGACATCGACGCCGCACATGCCTCGGTGCACATGGAGTTCTACATCTGGAGCGCCGGCGGCTTCGTCGATGACCTGATCGCGGCGCTCGCCCGCGCCGCCCAGCGTGGCGTCGCCTGCTCGACGCTAATGGATTCGCTGGGCAGCCGCCCGTTCTTCAAGAGCCCGGCCTTCGATCGTCTGCGTAATGCCGGTGTCAACGTCGTCGAAATGCTGCCGGTCAATCCGCTGCGCGCGCTGTTTGTTCGCTTCGATCTGCGCGATCACCGCAAGATCGCGGTCATCGACCGCCGGATTGCCTACATGGGCAGCATGAACATCGCCGATCCACGTTTTTTTAAGCAGGATGCGGGCGTCGGCGAGTGGGTGGACGCCATGGCGCGGATCGAGGGACCAGCCGCCTGGGTGCTCGAGGCGGTCTCGCTGTCGCTGACGTCGCTGCAGACCGGCGGGGTTTTCGCGCCGCTGCCGCCCCCTGACCTGCCAGCTGCCGGCACCGGCCACGTCCAGATATTTCCCTCGGGTCCGAAAACTTCGCGGCTGCGCATCGATGCCCTGCTGCTCGCCGCGATCTACGCCGCCCGCCGCGAAATCGTCCTCACCACGCCCTATTTTGTTCCCGGCGAGGCGCTGCTGACGGCATTGCGCTCGGCTGCCCTGCGCGGCATCCGTGTCGTGCTGATCGTTCCTGAAAAGATCGACTCACGCCTGGTACGTTTTGCCAGCGAAGCCTACCACGAAGACCTTCTCGAAGTCGGGGTGACGATCCTGCAGTTCCGCGACGGGTTGTTGCACACCAAGAGCATGGTCGTTGACGATGAATTCACGGTTTTCGGCACGGTGAACCTCGATTTCCGCAGCTTCGAGCTGAATTTCGAGGTCTCGCTGATTGCCTACGATCATGAATTCTCGGCGACGACGCGGGCCCTCCAGCGCGACTACGAAGCCCGCTCGCAGCGCCTGGAACTCGCGGCATGGCGCGCCCGCCCGCGCGGGCGGCGTCTGCTCGAAAACGCGGTGCAGATGATGAGTCCGCTGCTCTAGGCGTCAGGCGAGCCGCCACGCTGCCCGAGGTTCCAGGCGGCGATCTCCGGCAAGGCGTCAGCGCCGCCATCCATCAATGCCGCATTGGCCTTGAGCAGCATTTTGCGCTGGCGGGCAGTGAGCGTGGCCGGGAAGACCGGATCAAGACGCGCGACCAGGTCGCCGGCTTGATGCCTGCCGCGCCCGGGGTAGCCCTTGCCCGGTATCCGCACTTCGCGCGCGTCGGGCGGTCCGGGGTCGAGGGTTAGCGAAACGGGTTTGCCCAACGTCGGCAAGCGGATCTCGTCGCCGGCCATCAGGGCCAGCGCGCTTGCCGGCATGGCGAAATGAAGATCGCGCCCGCGTAACTGAAACAGCGGGTGGCTGCGAACGAGAATGGTCAGATACAGGTCGCCGGCCGCCAGGTCGGCAGTCGCCGGCTCCCCCTGCCCGGCGAGGCGCAGATCGTCGCCCGGCAGCAATCCCGCGGGCACGCTGATCTTGAGGCTGACCCGGCCGAGTTCGCGCCCGCTGCCGGCACAGTCCGGGCAGATCCGTTCGCTGAAGAAACCGCGCCCGGCGCATTCGCCGCAGGTCACCAGCACACGCTTGGCGTCGCGCACCCGACCGCTGCCGTGACACGCCGCGCAAAACCGCGTCCGGGTGATTCCGGACTCGCCGCTGCCGTCGCAGGTTGCACAGGGCTTGCCACGCGTCACTTCGACCGTGCGGCGGCAGCCAAAGGCCGCCTGTTCGAGGCTGATGTCGAGGTTCAGACGAATGTCCGCCGCTTTCCTGCTGGCCGTCGGCTTGTCATCGTCCTCCGGCGTTTTCGCCCCTTCCGGACCGTCGACCGCGACAAGCTGCTCGTAGGCTGCCCGGATCTGCCGGAAACGCTCGGGCGCCGACGGGTCGCTGTTGCGGTCCGGGTGCCAGCGCATGGCCAGCCGACGGTAGGCACGCTTGAGTTCGGCGGGCCCGGCATCCGGCGCGAGGCCGAGAAGCAAATGAGGATCGTGGTTCATCTTTCCGAGTTCACGCGCCAGTCTGACCGCCGACGCACCCTGCGCATTCAGACTGCGGCAGGATGTCCCTGATCAGGTTGCAAATGAGCTTCGCAGTCATGCCATGGCGATCTCGGTACGGGTTGTATTCAGCAATCTCCATTGCATGCAGGCCCGAGCTAGCGGCCAGCCGGCGCAGGCCGGCGTGTACCTCGCGAGCCGGCAGACCCTCGGGTTCCGGACTGCCGACTCCGGGAGCCGCCGCCGGATCGAAAGCGTCGAGGTCGATTGTAATGCCAAAGCCGTTGGCCGCCGCCGCGACGATTGCCGCGGCCTCGGCCAGACACGCAGCGAGGCCGCGTTCGCCGATCTCGTCGCGGCAGATGACGCGAACACCCATCCCGGCGAGGAACTCCGCTTCCTCGGGTTCCCAGGAACGCGGCCCGAGAACGACAGTGTGATGCGGATCGAGCTGAGGCCCGCGGATACCGATGTCCAGCACGCGCCGGTCGCCCTGCCCCAGCAGACAGGCCAGCGGCATGCCGTGGATGGCGCCGGAATGCGTTGTTTCAGGGGTGTGGCTGTCAAGATGGGCGTCAATCCACAGCAGGCCGAGCGGCGCGCCGGCGAAACGCGCGACGCCGCTCCACGTGCCGATGGCGATCGAGTGATCACCGCCGATGACCAGGGGAAAGGCGCCGTCGAGCAGCGTTTCGCCGACGCTGTCGGCAAGATCACGACAAAGGCCGGCGACCCGGCCAACCGGCCCAGCGCCAGCGGCATCAGGCGCCAACAGCGTTACACCCCAGGTGACCAGCGGATGGTGCTCAAGTTCGCGCCAGGCCGGAGAACGGTGGAACGCCGCCGGCCCGTATTCACACCCCCCGTCGCGAGCGCCGACGCCACTGGCCGCGCCGATGATGCGAATCCGCATCGTCATCTCCTTCCTCGAGGTCCTGCCAAACGTGTTCAGGTCGTTGCCGCAAGCAAGCGGTCCTTATACCACCATGGCCCCAGGTTGTTGATGACACCCGGGGCCACAACCGCCGGGAAACCGCCCGCCAAACGTCCCGGCGAGATCGACCGCGGTCATCCGCCGTCGCTGCGTTGCGGCTTGGCGCGCAAGTCATCGGCAGTGAGGATGGCCGGCGGTCCGTTGACCGCCGTTGGCGAACCACAAGCGGTAGGAATCATCGCCCGCGCCCGCCGCATTACGCCCGAAGCTCGCTTGCACCACATCTTCACCGGCAACGTCCACGACAGCGAAGGCGGCACCACTTTCTGCGCGAGCTGCAAGGCCGCAATGATCGTCCGCAACTGGTACGACATCCAACGCTACGACCTCGACCTGCAAGGCCGTGGCCCGAACTGCCAGACCGCCATCGCCGGCCGCTTCGGCCCGATTTTAGGCCACGACGGCCGCGCTTTCGGGCCGCGACGGATTCCGATGCATCTCGGGGCGTAACGCGCGGATTCGGTATTTGGCGTGTTTTCGTCGTCGACCGCAACAGCGTCAAACCCCAAGGCAATCGCATGAAACTTATACAAGACTGAGGAGTTGAGCGCGGTAGTTGTCTGAAGTAGCGGCGATGAGGCGGTGCTGACGTTCCAGTCGGTAATCGACTTCACCGTCAGCACGCCGGCGATCCTGACGGCGCTCTACGCGAACCTGCCCGACAACGGCAGCGAAATCGTTCTTTTCGACGTGAACCGGACGCTCAAGTTCGCTCCGCTGCTGCGTCCGTCCTCCTACGTCGCGATCGACCGCCTCACACCCGCCGAGCCCGCAACCTACCGGTTCACAGCGATCGCCAACGCCAACGACGACAGCGAGACGACAGTCGAGCGCAGCATCGCGCCCGGCCAACTGGAGTCCGCGGTTCGCAATCTGAACCTGCCGTATCCATCGGGAATCTTCTCGCTGTCGCACCTCGCGATCCCGATTCCGATGGACGATCCGCTGTACGGCATGTATCCCGACCCGAAGACGAAGGACGACTACGGCTACAACCTGGGCGCGATGGATGCCCGCGGCGAGCGCGGCGCACTGATCGTCGATCAGGATTTCCTGACGCGGCTGTCATCCAATCCGTTTTTCCCGTATCTCCTCGAACGGATCGACGGCGAAATCAGCCGTCCGTCGGGCCCGTCGGGACGCAATATCGCGACGACAACATCGCCCGGCCTGCCGGTGCGCGTCGAAGCCGTACTGTCGACGCTCCTTCCCGGCGACGAAGGGTTGCAGCCGTTTGCGGGTCCCTGAGCGGGG
>WBZU01003314.1_pt1 | contig 10614 bp, 11 predicted proteins | sample 5204311 | NCBI WGS metagenome assembly WBZU01 (sample SAMN12344359, study PRJNA552823) | activated sludge metagenome | biome: Activated sludge suspended growth; feature: Nitrification reactor; material: Wastewater; isolation source: activated sludge from nitrification reactor of wastewater... | reverse complement strand
GTGTAACCCCTATTTAAGGATGGATGACGTCGTCCACGCTGGAGTGCTGGCACGGCAATACGATGACATGATCGAGCCGTCGTGAGAAATACGAGTCTGATCAATAGCCATGTTTAAACGTGATTATAGCATTGCCTCAATGCTCTTGGTACTGCCAATTGTTACATGACGGGCCAAGGTCATCACAGCCCTTGCCGCTTTCAAACTCGAGCCCCTCCTTAACAGAGCCCACCACTGATAACAACACTGAATCGAATCAGCAGTTTGTCTGTCTGACAGCTGCCGACAATTCGAGAAATAACAATCCCGGATGAATCGGCGTCGGCTCAGATAACGTGCCTGACCTTGATTTGGCCGCTTGACCAAATGATTTGGTCGTGCGATCATGGGCATCAGATCATTCCATAGTCAAGAGAGACATACCAATTGTCACTACTGCGCAGGCTAAACCATCTCCGCCGGGACATGGCCAAGTTAATCAGTAACAGTCGCCAAGAGGCGACAGCTACCTCGTCGTCAAATAAAAAGACCTTCAGGACATTCGAGTCCCGGCGGTCTACGCCGTCGGGCAATCTGACGCACAATCTGCTGCATCCCTCTTCGTTGAGCGTGGTAGAGGTCGTCAGGGAAACGCCTGATGCCATCCGCGTGGTTCTGGCTCGACCGGATGGCCAACCTATCACTTTCACGCCCGGCATGTTCTTCACTGTTGTGGTGACCATTGATGGCGAGGAGCACCGCCGGGCGTATTCGATCGCTAGTCCGGTGCAACAGTCCCAGCAGGTGGATATTGTCATCAAGCGGATTGCAGACGGACGGGTGTCAGGCTGGCTCAACGAAAACCTCCGAGCTGGCGATACCCTGCAGGTACTCGGCCCGTCCGGTACGTTCACGCTGACACCGGACGTCCGTCAGTCGCGTCATCTCCTACTGGTTGGAGGCGGTAGCGGCATCACTCCCCTGATGTCCATCTTGCAAAGCGTGCTGCTGGCAGAGTCTGATACCCGGATAAGACTGATTTACGGCAACCGGGGTGTGGACGACATCATTTTCCACGAGGCCTTGAGCGGGTTGGTCAAATCCCATGCGGGCCGCCTGGAGGTTCGCCATGTACTGGAGACACCGCCCAAGGGTTGGCATGGCGGGAAAGGGCGCCTGGATCGTGAGATCTTTGCGCATGAACTGAATGCTCTACTCGAAACAACCGCCCTGAAGGATATCGTGCTCTACCAGTGTGGTCCTGAGCCCATGATGGCTGGCGTACGTGAGGAAATGCTGTCGCGCGGCGTGCCGGAGACGGTGCTTCATCAGGAGCGGTTCACTCCGGCTCCGAAGGCGGTAGAGGCATCCCGCTACACAACGCAGGCTATTCAGGTTTTTGCCCACGGCAAGCAATGGGAGGGAACGGCCAAGCCTGGCGAGACACTGCTTGAGGCTGGGCTGGCCGTCGGTGCACCCATGACGTTTTCCTGCACTCTGGGCGGCTGTGGGCGCTGTCGGGTCAAATTGGTATCGGGCGAGGTGGAAATGCCCGAGCCCAATTGCCTGCTGCCGCAAGAGCGGGAGGACAACTATGCGCTGTCCTGTATTGCGCGGCCGTTGGGTTCTGTCGTGTTTGAAGTCGCCCCCCCGGTAGGGTAAGGCTGATCGCTTGTCCGTTGTTAGATGTATTACCAAGAAATTGAACTGGAGACTTTTTGAAAATGAACCATCCTCTCAACAGCATTCGTAACATCCTTCCCCACCATGTCTGGAACCGGGTTGATGCCTTCTTGGAGTCGGCCGAAATCTTCACGGAGATGAAAAACCCACGGGTTCTACGTTCGATGGCGCCGTCCGCTGTCCGCGGCCTGTTGTTCAAGTCCGGCAAGCAGAGCGACACCACGGACATGGCGGCTTCGCACTCGGCGCACTTCAACTGGGCCTATCCGCACGACCATCCTGAAATGCATGAGCTCTACGAGCGCGCCAAGCTTGGGCAATGGAACGGCTCTAATCTGCCTTGGCATACCTCGGTGGATCCGCTTGATCCCAATGTCCCCATTGCACCCATCGACCTGATTGACCCGGTAGCAGCAAAGGCGCTTGGCATCAAACTGGAGGGCAAGGATCAGCAACGAATGATTCACTCTATGGCGAGTTGGATGCTGTCCCAGTTTTTGCATGGTGAACAGGGCGCTCTACTCGCTGCAGCCCAAGTCACGGAAAGCGTACAGTGGTACGACGGCAAGCTCTACGGAGCGACGCAGGTCATGGATGAGGGGCGTCATGTTGAAGTGTTTCATCGCTATCTTACGGAAAAGCTCGACCGGCTGTACCACGTAAACGACAACCTGTTCGTGATTATCGACGCACTGATGACCGACTCACGCTGGGATCTGAAGTTCTTGGGTATGCAAATCATGGTGGAAGGGTTGGCGCTTGGCGCTTTCGGCTTCCTCTACCAAAGCACCCGCGAGCCGTTGCTCAAGGAAATGCTGCGCTATGTGATTCAGGACGAAGCACGCCACGTGCACTATGGCGTACTGGCTCTGCGCGAACACATTAACTATAACTTGCCCAAAAACGAGCGCGAGGAGCGTGAGGATTGGGCCTACGAGGTCGCATTGTTGATGCGCAACCGCTTCATGGCCTATGAAGTGTATGAGGAGTGGTACGATGGCACCAGCGTAACCCGGGATCAGTGGCGCCAGCTCATCATGAACTCGCCCGGCATGCAGCGCTTCCGCCAGGTGATGTTCACTCGTCTGGTGCCCAACATTCGCGACATTGGCCTGCTCTCTGAGCGTATCCGTCCACATTACGAGCAGGCTGGTCTCGGTGCCTACTTTGCCGGTCAGTCTGCGCCGGAGCTGAGCGGTGAACAGATGTTGGCCGATCTGGATAGGGAAGCGGCGTAACATCCATGCCGATATTATCTCTCTCCTCATGGTGCATTTTCACAGTGCCGGAGGACTGTGCATGAGTTCATTGTGTGTTTCAGAGACATTGGTACCAACGGCAACCAGCAGCGCAGGCATGCAATTGGCCGATGTGACTCGTCCGGAAAACGTGACGACCATAACACTGGACGGCCATGGCGCCGTGCAATTGGTTGCCGACCGCTACGGCGATGTCGGTGCGCAACCGGTAATCTTCCTGCATGGCGGGGGTCAAACCCGCCATGCGTGGGCAAATACGGCAGCCAGTCTTGCATGCGCTGGCTACTGTGTTTGGATTGTCGATTGCCGTGGCCATGGCGATAGCGGATGGGCCGCCGATGCAGACTACGGGCTCGACGCCATGATTGCGGATCTAGGCCATGTGGTTGCCGCCACTGGGGGACTACCAACCATTGTTGGTGCCTCTATGGGTGGTCTGACGGCCATGGTTGCAATCGGTGAGGGCAAGGTGCCCACTGCCAGCCGTCTTGTGCTGGTCGATATTGCACCACGCATAGAAGCGGCAGGTGTAACACGCATCCTCACCTTCATGAAAGCACATCCCGAAGGTTTTGTGTCGCTGGATGATGCACGTGACGCCATTGCCACCTACAACCCCCACCGTCCACCGCCACGGGATACGGCAGGGCTGCGCAAAAACCTGCGCCAAGGCGCTGACGGGCGCTACCGCTGGCATTGGGATCCGCGTTTTCTTGATCATGCCCCATACCCCTCAACAACCACCGCGGAAGTCTTGCTAGCGCGGCGACTGACGGCGGCATCTGCTATTACTATTCCTGTTCTGATGCTCCGGGCTGCTCGCAGTGATGTCGTTAGCGAAGCCGGTCTACAGGAGCTGTTGACCCTGATTCCTCATGCCCATGCAGTGAATATCGCCGATGCCAGCCATATGGTGGCAGGCGACCGAAATGATGTGTTCGCCAGTGCCGTACTGGATTTCCTGCCGCCGGTTCGACGTGAATCTGACATAGATTTTGGTGGACGAGTACCTGAAGCCGCGATGCCCAGAAAGTAGGGGATGACGCGATAGCAGAGACTCTCAAGAAATGCTTGGCGTATTTTCGCAAGAAAGATGCCCTTTTTGCCGGTGTCATGACATCAGATGCCGGTTTGGTTAATTTGTTAAACACATGAGGAACAATTATGAATGAAGTCTCTGCCCAATCACGCCGCAGTCGTCTCAGCGGCCATTCGGTTGGCATTCCACCCCGCCATATCGATTTCAATTTTGCGCCGAACACCCCGCGCTATTTCTTCGCCAACAATGCAACCGCTACATTGTTCTTCGCCATGCTGTCGGGCTTCTTTCCGCCCGGTGAGCGCTATTTCATGGAGTCCGTGCGCCACTTCCGCGAACGGATCACCGATGAGCGCCTGCGCGCAGCCATTGCCGGCTTTATGGGACAAGAAGCCATTCACGGCCGGGAGCACGATCTTTTCAACGCGATGCTGGCGGCGCGTGGCTTCGACATGGATACGCCGGACCGTATCGTGAAAGTGGCGTTGAACCTGTTGGGCAAGCTACCACCCAGCACCCGTCTGGCCGCAACAACCTTCATGGAACACTTCACCGCACTGCTGGCCGAGCAGCTATTGACTGACGAAGCCTTTCAGGCCAAGGCAGATGAAGAATTAATCACACTTTGGCAGTGGCATGCGCTGGAAGAGCTTGAGCATAAGTCTGTGGCCTATGACGTCTATGAGACCATTGGCAACAGCCAAGCCGAGCGCGCCGTGGCAGTGCTGTCATCGCTAGTCGTATTGGTGCCCATGCTAGGCATTACATGGATCTGGATGGTGTACAAGGATGGCCAATTCGGCCACCTGAAGGACAACATGACCGGGCTAAACTTGCTGCTCGGCCGCCGGGGCTTCGTCACGCGTATCCTGCCCCGCTTACCCGAGTTCCTTGACAAGCGGTTTCACCCCCGTCAGCACGATACAGAGGTCATTGAGCGTTTTTGGCGGGATGCGTTGTTCGGGTCTGGTGGAACGCTCCAGACACGTTATCGCAATCGAGAGGCCGCCTAAAGTGGCTGCGCCGCTTTGACTGAAGATACTTCTTGGAGAATCTATGGACAGCTTTGACTATATCATTGTCGGCGCAGGCTCCGCCGGTTGCGTGTTGGCGAACCGGCTCAGCGAGAATCCCGCTAACCGTGTGTGCCTGATCGAGGCTGGTCCGCCAGACACCAGCCCGTTGATCCATATTCCCTTCGGGCTCATTGGCCTTATCCGGGAGGGTCGGCACAACTGGGGCTACAACACCCAACCCCAGCTTGCCTTGAATGGCCGTCAACTTTACACCCCGCGAGGTAAGACGCTGGGCGGCAGCAGTTCCATCAATGCCATGGTCTATATTCGCGGCCACCAGCAGGATTATGATGACTGGGTCGCTGCGGGAAATCCAGGCTGGTCCTGGCAGGATGTTTTGCCTTTGTTCCTGGCCCACGAAAACAATGAGTTGCTGACGGATGCCTATTTTCGACAGGAAGCTCAGCACGGCATCGTACACGAAACCTACAACGCCAAGATGGCGGCGCAGGGAGTTAACGTTGAAAAGATCATTGCGCGCTTCAAGATTGCTATCCGCCTTTTCCAGACCCATTTATCGCCCAAGTACCAACTGGCCCTGACCGCCGCCTTAGAACATATTACCGCCACGCTGGGCGAAGGCTTCATTGACGGTGAGGGGGAAATGTTTCGTCATGCCCATCCCGTCATGCGGGCCATGTTCCTGTGGCACGGCGTCGAAGAGGTCGAGCACAAGGCTGTGGCGTTTGATGTGTACGAGACCGCTGCAGGGGGGGGATACCTTACACGCGCCACAGCCTTGATCGGAGGTACTGCCGTGGTGCATGTGGTGGTTGGCTCCGTGGCTTGGCACATGCTGAAGGTTGATCGCATGAACCGACGCCCTTTGCTCCTTGCTAAAGGCCTCTACCGACTTTATGGCCCCAGAGGGCTATTGACCCGTCTCATGCCGCGCTATCTGGATTGGTTCAGGCCCGGCTTCCATCCCATGGATAGCGGCATACCCAAGAGAGTCGAAGTCTGGCTGGCTGAATACCGGAAACATGAAGATCCGATGTTGGCTTCCGATACGGTTTTCGGTAACAGTGCGCAGGGCGGCTGAACGCAGTTTTCAAAGGTTAACTCATAATGCCACAGTCAACAGATACAAAACCGGTCATTGCCATTACGCATCGGCCTGGCCGCCATTGCGGGAGTTCCGCTATTCGGGACTTACTCGAGTTCCATGGGACGACACTAACCGAGGCCATGTGTTTCGGTTTGGGCTCGGGTTTGGGCATCACCTATCTGATGTTGCCGAATGCGCCAGTTCCCTTTTTGGTTCATGTACGTTCGCTGGGATACGAGGAGCGAGTATTCCAGACACTCGACATCCCCTTTACCTGGACCAGTTATGGTTCGATCGAAGAGGGGGCGCAAGCGCTGGATGATCTTCTCGACCAAGGACGTCCCGCCTTGCTGCTGACCGACATCTTTCACTTGCCATATTTTGCGAGTCGCACCCATTTTCCTGGCCATGCCATAGTGGCTTGGCAACGCCAAGCGGCGGATGACTACATCTTGGTGACTGATACCGAGCGTCCCGCTCCCATCCCGTTGGCTCGTGCCGCATTGGCTCGTGCTCGCTTTTCTGAGCTGCCGCCCTTTTTCCATGCTGGCAATCTGTTCGCGCCTTCAGCCATCCATGCCCGGTATTCAGTCGAGCGGGTGGCCGCGGCCATACGCCATAACGCCCGTTTACTGCTGGAAGGCGCGCCTCATTCCGGTGTTGCCGCGCTAGACACCTGGCTGGCTGATCTTGGCCGTTGGGAGCGTGAAGGCGACTGGCGTTGGACGACACGGTTTGCCTACCAGATCATCGAGCGGCGTGGCACGGGCGGCGGTGGCTTCCGTAAGATGTATGCGGAATTTCTGGAAGAGGCCGCATTGGCGGATCCGCACATTGCTGATCTGGGGCTGCCAGTGCTAATGGCGGAAAGTGCCCGTTGCTGGAGTGAGCTTGCGGTGGTTCTGAAGGATAGCTCCGAGAGCGAAAACTTTCCTGTGGAGCAGCTTTCGGAGGCTCTGCTATTAGTACGGGCAGCGGAACGTCGCTATTGCGACGCTGCCCTGACGTATTAATTAAGTTGATTCAATTGAAGTGTACTTAATGGATTGTATATGAAGTCAGAACTGGATCATGCAACGATGGCCAAGGCATTTTTCGGCAGTCAACATCCACTGTTCAACGCTTTCGGTATTGAAGTAGCGGCTGTCGCCGACGCCAAAGCGGAAATGACGATGCCATTTTCCGAGATGTTCTCCGACAGTCGCGGTGCATTGCACCGGGGCACACTGGTGACACTGCTCGACACAACGTGCGGACTGGCCATTTTCTCCGCGCTCTGTTCACTCCGTCCGATTGCCACCATCGACCTGCGTGTCGATTACCTGCGTGCTATCCCAGTCCGCAGTGGATTGCACGCAGTGGTCGAATGTATCGGTTGGACGGACAGCGTCGCTTTTATTACCGGCCGAGGCTATGCGCTGGGTGATGAGATGCCACTCGCCACGGTTACCGGCTCGTTCGCCATCAACACCTTGGGGCCAGCTTTCAATTCAACGGAAAGGAGGACTGCATGATGGGGATGGAGCGAGCAAGATCGGAATGTTATGAGGCGACATCGTTCATACAACCCGCGGTTCCCTTTCATGGATTCTTGGGATTACGCGAGGAGGTTGTAGAGGGAAAAACACTCTATCTAATCGATTTTTGCGAGAATCATGTCGGTAATCCCCTGATTCGGACCTTCCATGGCGGCATTCTTGCCAGCTTTGGCGAGGTGGTAGCCGCTACTCATCTTGCACGCTCTTTGGGCATGATCGAGTTACCAGCCTGCTCCACGCTGACCTTTGATTACCTGCGGCCAGCGTTTGCTGGAACAATTTGCGCTCTCCCTCATATCGTGAGAGCGGGAAAGCGTATCACGACAGTCTCGGTGCAACTGCGTATGGGGGAAAAGTTGGTCTGCATCGGACGCTTTCTCTTTCCAGTAGGCTTCAAGAGCTTGGGAGGCAAGGCAGGAGGGGCGTCCGACTCATGATCTCCGTAACTGCAGGTTCATCCTGCACGCGTTTCAGCCATGGCTGAGCCTGCTCTCAAGTGCTGGTCGATTACATGAAAGGACACGGCCGTCATAAGGTGCTGTTTGGCACCAACTACCCGATGATCACTCCTGCCAAAGCCTTGGAAGGCATTAGCGGACTTGGACTGGATGAGCAGGCCCGCAGGTTGTTTCTGGGTGGCAACGCCTGCAAGATTTTTGCGGGTATTTTGTGATCCACGCCAGGCGGATGCCTGTGCTGTGGATGACGGCTTGCTGAAATACCTGTCACCGCTGGGGTGGCAACATATCAACTTGACCAGGCCAATTCCGACCGCTACGGGATGGAGCAAAACCTTAGCGTACGATTTTTTCCGTTTTCTGAGACGACCCCTGATAGAAACGGAGTAATGCGAGGAACATACTTATATGGATCTTCATTAAACTCAAAAGGTTCATCAATCTTCTTTTTTCGCTGTTCTAGTTTTTCTGATGAGAGCCATTCGGTTTCCGATGCCTCTGAAAAGCAAACAAAGTGTTTATTACCAAGCTCATGAATGGATAGATTTGTAATGTCTGGGGATGGAGTTGTTGCCCCAATAATTGTGTTTTTCAACTCATCTGCATAGTTTTTGTCGTAAGAGGCTTTAACCATAATATAAAGCAGAACATCATCGCCGTTTCCAATGACTATTTTGGGAGTGCCAACAACCTCTGTCACAAAAGCTCGTTCATAAAAATTATTTAAAACTTTCTTGAATAGGGCTTGGGTATTATCGCGTTGATCCATTTTTGTGAGTGCTTCAGCAAAAAGGCTTTGAGTATCAATACTCTTGGTAGCAATCTTTAGTTCTTCAAGTTTTCTTTGTACACGCTGAGAAACTACGTCAACCTTGAGGCGAACCTTGATCCTAGCCAGAAAATTAGACAGTTGTACCCTCTAAAAGTAGTAGATGCTTTTGCATAAAAGCATTTGGACTCAACCAGCCATTGGCTGAATGTCGCCTGACCCGATTGTAGTAAGTTTCAATATACTCAAACAAGGCCGCATTCGCTTCTTTTCGGGTTTTAAAGACACTGTCATGGACAATATGTGCTTTCAAGGTATGAAAAAAGCTTTCAGCAACCGCATTATCCCAACAATTGCCTTTTCGAGACATACTTTGAATGGCACGATGTTGACGTAATGCTCCCTTAAACTCATGACTCGCATATTGACTCCCCCGATCAGAATGCACCATCACCCCTTGAGGATAGCCTTGTTTCGCCATCGCATAATTCAACGCATCACACACTAAATGCCGATTAATACGCTCACTGCTTTGCCATGCCACCACGCCCCGATGAAATAAATCTATCATCACACATAAATACAACCAACCTTCTTGGGTACGAATGTAAGTAATATCCGTCACAAACACTTGATTGGGTTTAGACACAGTAAATTGTCGATTGAGTAAATTGGGGGCTACCGCAAAAGCATGTTGACTATCCGTTGTGGCTTTATAACGGCGAGCCGCTTTACTCTGTAAACCCATGACACGCAATCGTCTGCCCACAGTACGCTCACTCAAGTCATACCCTAATTCACGCATATCGTGTAGGGGTAGTTACCACGTCGGTGTAAAAAGTGCCATCTGCATCATCCTATCAGCAGATTTTTAATTATATTAATAAAAACAGTAAGTTATGTTTTTTGCAACAAACGAAGCCTCATCAAAAACTATCAATAGAGTCTAGAAGTTTTGATAATAAACCATCAATTTACAAAACAAAGTCTATTGATAGCTTTTTAAGTGTTTTTTCAAGCTATCACTAGGTCAAGGTCTATTGATTGCAATTCCGATATAAATGCAGATAAATTAGCCATAATTTGATAAATTTATCCATATCTTTGCGTAAAAAATGACATATCAAACTTTTAAGTGCTGATGAAAATCTATTATTAGATTTGTTGTTTTGAGAGTGATATTCTCGCTTATTTGATAGCACAGATGGCACTTTTTACACGGACGTGGTAACTACCCCTTGGTGCTAACGCGACCGTATGCAAAGGTTGCCATCGTTGTTTTTCTACTGGATTTAAGGGATGTATCGTCTATGCTATGTTCAATAGCGTACCAAATAAATATGAACAGGCATATTAGTCTAAAAGCTAATTTATGAACATAGTTTTTTAATGTTTCAGCCACTGTTCACAAAGGGACGATTATGAATAAAAGAAAACCTAAAAAAATACTCCCTCAAAGTAGTGGCCTACCCATTTACCAACTCTATATATGGATTCATGACATTCACCCCATCATCTGGCGACGAATACTGGTTTGTGCTGACAGCACGATTGAAGATTTACATTACACGCTACAGATTGCATTTGGCTGGGAGGACTTACATTTAAATGCGTTTCACATTCACGGTCAACAATATGGCGTTTACCATGATTGCGGTATTAGTTTTATGACTGATCCCAAACTCGTCAAACTCTCAGACTTTAATTTTTATCATAACGAGCGTTTTCGTTATCAATATGATTTTGGGGCAGGCTGGGTGCACGA
>WBZU01003313.1_pt1 | contig 10615 bp, 6 predicted proteins | sample 5204311 | NCBI WGS metagenome assembly WBZU01 (sample SAMN12344359, study PRJNA552823) | activated sludge metagenome | biome: Activated sludge suspended growth; feature: Nitrification reactor; material: Wastewater; isolation source: activated sludge from nitrification reactor of wastewater treatment... | reverse complement strand
GGCTTGGCGTGGGCATGATCGTCACCGGCACCGGCATCCCGGCCAGCACCACGGTTTCCTCAATCACCAACAGCACAACATTTGTGCTCAGCGCCAGTGCCACGTCCATCAACACGGGCATCACCCTCACGGCGAACATCACCGGCATTCAGACCGTGGTGAACAACATCGACGACAACGACAACCGCATCATCATCACGCCGACCGGCACAGACACGCGCGTGATGGAGGATGGCAGCGTCGGCGACACCTACAGCGTGGTGCTCCGCAGCGCGCCGTTGGGGTCGAACACGGTCACCATCACGCCGGCAACGACGGGCGGGTTCGCGGCGCAGGGGCTGTCCATCAGCCCGGCGACACTGGTGTTTAGTTCCAGCAACTGGAACTCTGCACAGTTCTTCACGCTCTCCGGCGTGGACAACAACATCCAGGCCGAGCGCACGCGCACTGTCACCATCACCCACACGTCTGCGAGCGGCGACGCCAACTTCAACGCGCAGACGATCCACAGCATCGGTGTCAACATGATGGCGAAAGACACCCTGCCGCGCGTGCTTGTGGTATCCAATCCCGGCGTCAATGAGAACGGGAACACCGGCACCTACACCCTGGCGCTCAGCCGTGCTCCGCTCGCCGATGTCACCATGACGATCAATGGCGGCACCCAGCTCGAATGGGCTCCGCCGCTTGTCGCTCCCGCCACCACGCTGACCTATGCGAGCGCCGGGACGCTGACCTTCACCACATCGGACTGGATGAACTTCCGCACGATCACCGTGCGGGCGGTCGATGACCTGCTGACCGAGCCGGACATCAATCAGGGCAGCAACTTCATCCATCTGGGGCAGCTGGCTCACACGCTGAGTTCATCAGGCACCAGCGGCTACGAGTTGCCGACCGTGTCACTCACCAACTGCGCCACCACATCGGGTTCCGCCACGGTCACCTGCAGCAGCACCACGGGGCTGCTTGTTGGCATGGGCCTCACAGGCGATGGCATGCCAGCCGGTGCCTGCGTGGCTTCGATCACCAATGGAACCACACTGCAAATCAGTGCGCCGGCTACGGCCACAGGTTCCGCAGTAGCGCTCGCCGCCGCCGTATCGCCCGTCAGTCACGCCGTCACCATCATCGACAATGAAACGCCTGCCGTTCGCATTATTCCGTCCGGCGGCACCACCCAGCTCGCGGAAGGTGGAGCCACCGACACTTATGACGTCGTGCTCACGGCAGCACCGACTGACATCGTCACGATCAACATCTCCGTGGATTCACAGATCACGTCGGACAAATCCAGTCTCACGTTTGGTCCGGGCGACTGGAACCAGGCGCAATCCGTCACGCTCACAGCAGTCAATGACGCCATCGTGGAAGGCAACCACAGCGGCGTGGTCACACACTCGAACGCGATCAGCAATGACCCGGTGTTCAGCGGCATGCCGGTGCCATCCCTCGCCGCGAGCATCACGGACAATGACGGTGCTCAGCTCGTGGTCAATCAGAGCGGCGGCAGCACCAGCGTGGTGGAAGGCGGCGCGAACGACACCATCCAGCTCTCGCTCAGCCAGGCGCCCACCGGAACCGTGACCATCACCCTGATTCCGCCGATGTATATCGTTCCCGTGCCGCCGTATGCGAAGCAGTTCGGCTACTACACCTCCGACCTCAGCGGCTCCAATCAGAATCGCGAACGCGTGGTTCTCGACTACACGGAACTCATCCAGCTCTACCGCACAACGTTCTACGGCAGCCTCGCCACGGCCTACGGCGGCAGCGGCAACATCCCTCAGCAACCCAGCGATCTGAACCTGCAGAACGCGCACTGGGCAGCGACGAAGGCGATTGTGGACAAAGGCGATCTTTGGTTCTGCGGCGGCAGCCTGAAGGCGAGGAATCCGATCCTCATCGAACCAAACCAGCCGCTGCCCGTTCCGTTGCCAGCGCTGAATCCGCGGCAGGCTCTCATGGATTGCATCTACCAGCTCAATGGTGGAGCCAACAGCCTGGGCACCACACGCTATGTGCCGGAGGCGGCTTACAATCCGAAGAGTCCACCAACCGCCACCTTTGACACCGAGATCCGCGATCGCTGCCGCTGGGTCGGCTATCTCACCAGCACGGTCATGAGTGGCTATGTCAGCCACTGAGGCAGCATTCAAGATTCCTGATTTCTGATTCCTGAATCCACCGAAGCGTCTGGATATGAACCGAGAACTACTGAAGAAACGCACGAAAGAGTTCGCACTTCGGGCCATCAATCTTGTGGATTCCCTTCCGCGCTGCACTTCTGGCGACGTGTTAGGAAAGCAGTTGTTGCGCAGTGCGACTTCGGTGGGCGCGAATTACAGAAGCGCCTGCCGCGGACGTTCGGAGGCCGAGTTCGTGGCCAAGCTCGGCGTGGTCATCGAGGAGGCTGACGAATCGGAATACTGGGTGGAACTCATCGCGGACTCCGGCCTGATGAAAAAAACGGCGTGTCGAACCGCTGCAGAGCGAAGCATCCGAACTCGTTGCCATTTTTACCGCTTCCGTCCGAACCACCCGCACCAAATCGCCGGCACCGGCCAAGAGGAACCCATCGCCGTCAATGTAACGAACGAAGTATCCAGGCCGCCGAGACCGCTATCGAATCAGGAATCAAGAATCTAAAATCAGGAATAACATGAACCTTCTTCTCCGAAACAAATCCGACCGCAGCAAACCGAACCGCCGCGACTTCATGCTGCAAAGCACGGCGGCATCCCTGGGGATCACTTCCGTCGTCAATACGCTCGCACAACTGAAGCTCGTCGGCTCCGCCGCAGCCCAGGGTGCAGGAGACTACAAGGCGCTGGTCTGTTTCTTCCTCAATGGCGGCAACGATTCCAACAACCTTTTGATTCCCGCTACCAGCGGCGCGGCACGCACCGATTACACCAACGGACGTGGTGTGCTGGCCATCCAGGACTCGGACTTTGATTACACGCCGACCAATGCGCAGAACGGCTACTGGAATGGCAGCGCCGTCTCCACCGCCGCCGTCTCCTCGCGCCTGGCGCCGGTCAATCCCACCAGCGCCTACGAGCCGACCAACCGCACGGCGGGCTATCTCTCAGGCGGACTCGCCGTGCATCCCGGCGCGTATCCGCTGAAGACCATGTTTGAGGCGGGTGATCTGTCGTTCATCTGCAATGTTGGCACCCTGGTGGGCACGCAAGCCGTGACGCGCACGAACTTCAACACCCTGCCTGCAGCGTCAAAACCCCCGCAACTCTTCTCCCACTCCGACCAGCAGACGCAGTGGCAGTCCTCGTTGCCCGACCAGCCCTTCTCCCGTGGATGGGGCGGCAAAATCGCCGATCTTCTGGCAGGCCTGAATTCCGGTGATCTCAGCATGTCCGTATCCATCGCGGGCGTGAACAGCTTCCAGGTCGCCTATGATCAGCCCGCCTACTTCATGAATTCCGCCGGCACGGTCAGTGCACTCAGTGGATTCAACAACACCGCATCCAGCTATGGCGCGGCGCTGCGCAACACGGGTCTGCAACCGATCTACACGAACCCCGGCAGCCTGCCATCCAATCGCTACAATCCCCTGGCACCGCTCGTTGGCGGCGCCGATCCGCTGGCCGGCACGAACTACCAGCACACTGCTGCGGGATGGCGCCTGCGCGCGATCGAGCAGATCATGGCCCTGCAGCACGCCAGCCTGCTGGACAACGGTTACAACGGCGCACCCGAAAGCGCACGCATCACCGAGGGTCTGGTCGGCAATGCGCTGGCGCAGACCATTGATGCGAACGGCAACAACACGATGGACGTGCACTGGAACAACTGGTTCCCGAACAACCTCTACAACCCGCGCATCCCGGACATTGCCAGCCAGATGAAAACCGTGGCGCGCCTGATCGCCGGGCGCAGTGCCTTGAGCAACACGCGGCAGATTTTCTTCGTGCAGCTCGGCGGCTGGGACACGCACACCTCGCAGATTCCCGGCGGCACCACGGCCGGCCACTACAGCCTCATCAACCAGATGTCCCGCGCCATTCGCGCCTTCAAAGACGCCATGCTCGCCATCGGCATGTGGAACAACGTGCTGCTCTTCTCGGCCTCCGACTTCACCCGCACGCTCACGCCGAACAAGAACGACGCCACCGGCGGCTCCGACCACGCGTGGGGCGGCCACATGTTTGTCACCGGCGGCCCGGTCAAAGGCGGGCGTATCTTCGGTCACTTCCCCGACCTCACGATCAACGGCGGCATCGACTGCACCGGCAATCGCGGGCGCTGGATTCCCAGCACAGCGACAGACCAGGTATTCGCCAGTGTCGCGAAGTGGTTCGGATGCTCCGACAGCCAGATCGGCACGGTGCTGCCAAACTTCACGCGTTTCCAGTCTGACCTCAGCGCGGGCACGCTCGCCTCAAAGAATCTGGACTTCGTGAATTTTGCCTGACCGCCGGCCCCTCGTGCGCCGCCGCCGTTTGCCAGATGTGGGGTGACAGGCTAAAGCAGCATCATGCTTCGACGCCCGACCTTTTACGCCATCGTGCTGCTGCTGCTCGTGATGATCGGGCTGACCTGGTATATGGCGGGAAAGCTCGATTCGCCGGAGCTGCGCGCCGCAGTTAACAAGGTAAAGCAGACAACTCCTCCTGCCGCGCCGGTCATTCCCGTGCAAACGGACGGCACCGCCGCGGCTGCCCCGCCGAAGCTCGATCCCGAGTTGCAGCGCATGGCAGACCAGATCAATTCAGCCGACACCACGCCCGAGCGCGATCTGGAGATCGTGCGGGAATTCATCAGCATTTACAGCAAGGCTTTTGGCGCTGGCAATCCCATCGGCCTGAACGAAGACATCACCGCCGCGCTCACCGGCACCGCCAACCCCAAAGATCCGCGCGCCGTATTCCCACGCGCCTGCCCGGCGATCCGCAACGGTCAAATCGTCGATCGCTGGGGCACGCCGCTCTGGTTCCATCCAGAGTCGGGCAGCAAGATGGAGATCCGCTCCGCAGGCCCGGACAAAGATTTGTTCACGAGCGACGACATCATCTTGAACCGGTGAGGGGCGGTCGCTATTCGCGCCGGCGGTCAGCCAGCGCGGGAAAAGCCGAGCGCCATTCTGTGAGCACGCTGCGCTGCATGTCCACGCAGAGCACCGACTCACGATCCGATGCGTCCGCCACGATGACGCCGTGCGGATCGATCGCCGCCGAACGTCCAGGGTATGCAAACTCCGGGTCACTGCCGCAGCGATTCACTCCTGCGACCCATGCCTGGTTCTCGATCGCACGCGCCTGCAGCAGCGTCAGCCAGTGCTGCACGCGTCTGGCCGGCCAGCTCGCGATGTAGATCAGCACTTCGGCTCCTGCGGACACGGCAGCCCGCGCCAGTTCCGGGAAGCGCAGATCGTAGCAAATCAACGGCGCGAATTTGAAACCCGCGTAATCAAAGGTCACCACCGCATCACCCGCATCATGCACCGTGTCTTCGCGTCCGAGCGTGAACGGTTGCATCTTCGCATAGCGCGCGAGTTCGCTGCCATCGGGCGCAAACGCGACCGCCTCGTTCCGGCCCCGGCCATTCGCGCGACGTGTGGCAACGCCACCGATGACAGCGCATTCAAAGTGACGCGCCAGATCACGCAGCCATGTCGCCGTCACGCCATCCTGCTCTTCGAGCGTTTGCCGCACGTTCATCGAGAAGCCTGTTGCAAACATTTCTGGCAGCACGATCAGCGATCCCGCATCCGGCTTCGCCTGCTGCAGAAGCGTCTGCACGCGCTCGAAATTGGCGGGCTTGTTCTCCCAGATGATGTCGTGCTGCACCGCGTAGAGTTTCATTGGGTGCACACTCCCGTGAGCCAGCCGCGCGTCAATCGCGGTCCGACGCCCAGCACGCCAGGTGAAGGAGCGCACAGATGCACGGCGTTCCCTGCGCATGTCAAAACAGACCCCTTTTGCCCTTTTCACCGCGCTCGCGCTCACGCTCTCTGCCGGTGCCGCACCGAAGACGAACGTCCTTCTCATCGTCAGCGACGACCAGGGCTACCCGGATCTCGGCTGCATCGGCACGAAGCCCGTGCTCACGCCGAATCTGGATCAGCTCGCCTCCGAAGGCGTGCGCGGCACGAGCTTTTACGTCACCTGGCCCGCCTGCACGCCGTCTCGCGGCAGCATCTTGACCGGACGCTACCCGCAGCGGAACGGGCTCTACGACATGATCCGCAACGACATGGTGAACTACGGCCATCGTTTCACGCCAGAGGAATACGCGCTGTCACCAGAAATGACGCTCGGGCTCGATGTGCGCGAGCGCACCATTGGCGACATGCTGAAGGCCGCCGGGTATCGCACCGGAGTCGTGGGCAAATGGGACATGGGGCAGGCGCGGCGCTTTTTGCCCTTGCAGCGCGGCTTCGATTTCTTCTACGGCCACGGGAACAACGGCATCGATTACTACACGCACGAGCGTTACGGCATACCCTCGTTGTTCAGAGGAAATCAACGCACCGAGGAAGACAAGGGCACCTACGTCACCGAAGTGTTCGAGCGCGAGGCGCTGCGCTTCATTCGCGAAAGCAAAGACCAGCCGTGGTTCCTGTATTTGCCCTTCAATGCACCGCACGGCGCCTCGTCCTTCGGCAGTGACCCGCAGGACAAGACCACGCGCGAGGGCGTGCAGGCGCCGGAGAAGGAGACCGCGCTCTATCGGGGAAAAGTCAAAGAAGGGCGTCTGGCGAGATACTACGGTGCGGTGACGCGCATGGATGAAGCCATCGGCAAGGTGCTGCGCCTCATCGATGAGCGCGGTGAACGCGACCACACGCTGGTGTTCTTTCTCTCTGACAACGGCGGCAGCGGCAATGGCGGCAACGCACCGCTCAAAGGCAGCAAGAGCACCATGTGGGAAGGCGGCTTGCGCGTGCCCTTCATCGCACGCTGGCCCGGCCACCTGCCGGCGGGAAAAGTCACGGATGAGTTTCTCACCTCGCTCGAACTCGTGCCCACCATCTTGCATGCGGCAGATGCGACGAGCCCGGACGAAAAGTTCGACGGCTTTGACATGCTGCCCGTGCTCGCCGGCACCGCATCCTCACCCCGGCAGGACATGTTCTGGCAGCGCCGGGGCGACCGCGCGGCGCGCCATGGTCAGTGGAAGTGGGTCAGCTCCGCCAAAGGCAGCGGCCTGTTTGATCTCAGCAGCGATCTGGGTGAAACGCACGACGTCAGCGCCGAGCAGCCGCAGGTTTTGAAGGACATGCAGGCACGGTTCGCATCATGGCGCGCGGAGATGGATGCGAGCGAACCGCGCGGCCCTTTCCGGGACTACTGAGACAAATCGAATACCCTGGGCAGCACACGCGTCTTGACGCGGGCATTGATGTTGCGTCAGCATGCACCCGCGTATGAAACTGCAAACCATCCCGCTCTGGGCTGCCTCGCTCGCACTCCTTTTCGCACCGTCCGCGCGCTCGCAGGACCAGCGCGACAATCCATTGGGGCAGCTGCTGCGAGGTGTGGCGGAGGCTTTGATTCAAAAGCAGCAGCGCGGCAAAGTGCAGCCGCTGCGCCCCAGCAATCCCTACGGAAAGCCGGACCGCGTCTGGCAGCCGCGCGTGTTCAATGTCACCGATCCCGATGGCAACGAGGGCTTCATCCAACAGGGGCAATTGTTCTGGGTCGTCGGTGAAGGCTTCGGTGATCGCGAAGGCCAGATCGCCTTGCTCCCAGACGGATCCGATCAGTGGGTGGTCTTGAATCAGCGATCCATCCAGCGATGGTCGGATGATGCCGTGACCTGCATCATCCCCGATTCACCCTTCGGCGGCCGCTCCTCTTACGTGTCCGTCGCTGTCGTCACGGCTGAGGGACGCAGCGATGCGATGGGCGGCATCCAGTTCCGCACTACGGGAGGCAGGCCTTTGCCACCCATCCCCGGCACGCGCCCGTCCCTGCCAGACTATGGTCGCGATCGGGATCGGGATCGGGATCGGCCACCGTATGCCGGTCAGGCGCCGGAGAATACCCCGTGGTCGGTCGCGGCAGTGGAAGGTGATCCAAACGAATCGCCTGCCGCACCGTTTGCCGGATCCACGCTTGATTCATTGGGGCCGCCTCCAGGCCGAGGCACCGCCGCCAGCAGTTCGCGGCGCTGGGCCGGTGCCACCATCGGTCTGGTGACCATCGGCACGCCGAGCAATACACCATGGACGCACTTCGTCGTTGGCATCGCCGCAGGACATCCGAACGCCGCGCGCATTGCCAATACCGTCGCCGCCTCCGGAGCGCGCGGCTACGCCCTGCGCGCCACCACCAGCCAGCCACCGCCCGGCGGCTACCCGTCCCTCATCGTCTCCGGCGAGCGGCTGAACCGTGATCAAATCTACATTCAAACCCTGGATGAGCGCACCGATCGTCAAGTGGACGAGCAGCTCTTGCGCAATGCCTTTGCCATCGCCCTCCCTCCCGAAGCCGGCCGCCTCCGGCTCGGCACCGTGGACGAACTCGGACGCATGGAGCGCGGCTCGGTGCGCTCCGTGGTGAAGTGCCTGTCCGGCGAGGCGCGCCATCTCACCATCCTGGCCATTCTCAGCCGCACGAACGAGCCGTATCGCCGCCCTGACGGCCGCCCCGGCACACGCGCCGCGCGCAGCCTGCGCATCGCCGTGCTCAGCAATGGTCCACGAGATGAGGATGCCTGCCGCCACATGCAGGACAGCTGGCGCTAGAGCCAAGTCCGCCTTGCACGAGCGCGCATCGCACGCTTATCCGCGCTGCCACCGCTGGAAGCATTCCATCGCTTCATACTCCGCCATGCCCAGTGAATCATAGCGGCTCGCGGCATCGCGGTTGATCTGGGGCGTGCTTTGCTCCAGCGAGCTAAGCGCCTGATACTTCGACAGCGCGCGCAGCTTCCTCTCCATCTGCGTGGGCGACATCGGCACCGCCATATCGATCTCATGCGGCTCCAGCGGCTTCTCTTTGCCGCGATACAGCCAGAAAGAGCAGGTGCCGAACCACTCCTCCGCCTCGCACTGCTTCAGTGCGGCACCGACGATTTTGAAACAAATGCTCGGCACGGATGACGGATCGGCCGCGTCACCCGTGAGATAAACTTGGTGCGGCTTAAAGTCGCGGATCAACGCCGTCACCGCGTCCACATCCGCCTGGCTGCTGACGAACCGGCGATAGCGGCCCTTCTCGTAAAACGGCAGATCCAGGAACATCGCCTTGTCGGGCGTCAGGCTCAGCGCGGCGACGGCGTCACGCAATTCGCCGCGCAGCACGAGTGCCTTCAACTGCCGCAGCGCGGGCGGATCCTCGCCAAACTCGCCTTTGTCTTCGATCATCTTCAGGATGCCTGCCGCATACGCCTGCGCCGCCTGCCACTGCGCCGGATCGGCCGTCACTTCGGCCAGCTGGTGCAGGGTTTCGGCAAACTTGTCCGCCTCGCTGTCGGCGACGCGCAGGGACCCGCTGGTCAGACTCACTACGCGCACATCGTGCCCCTGCTCCCGCAGGCGATCGATCGTGCCGCCGATGGCCACCACCCCGTCTTGCGGTTCCGGGCTGATCACCAGGCAACGTTTGGGGAAGGGCTTCGCGCGCTCCGGGCGATACGTGTCGTCCGCGTCCGGCTTGCCACCCGGCCAGCCACTGATCGTGTGCTGCAGCCGGTTGAAAATGCGGATGTTCAACTGATACGCCGGCCCTTGCTCGCTCAGCAGATCGGACAGACCGGACTCGTTGTATTCCTCGTCCACCAGTTTCAGGACCGGGTGGTCGTGCTGGCCGCTGAGCCACACCACCGCGCGCTGCGTCTCGCGCGGCGTCCACGTCACCGGCCCCACCAGCCAGGGCAGCTTCACACGCGTCAGCTCACGGCTTGCGCCTTCATCGATGAAGAACCGCGCATCCTGGTGATCCTGCAGGAAGGAAGCGGAAATCGCCTCCGTCACCGGCCCCTCGATCGCTTTGGCCACGATGCCCGCCTTGTTCTCACCCCAGGCCATCAGCACCAGCTTCTTCGCCCGCAGAATCGTGCCCACACCCATCGTGATCGCGAACCGCGGCACGTTTTCCTCCCCGCGGAAATCGCTCGCCGCATCCTGGCGCGTGATGCGATCCAGCGTGATGCGCCGTGTGAGGGACTCCTTGCTCGATCCCGGCTCATTGAACCCGATGTGGCCCGTGCGGCCAATCCCCAGGATTTGCAGGTCGATTCCCCCCGCTGTGTCGATCGCCTCCTCGTATTCGCGGCAGTGGGCGAAGATCTGGTCCCCTGCCACCGTGCCCTTCGGGATATGGATGTTCTTTTTCGGAATGTCGATGTGATCGAAGAGCTGGTCCGCCATGAAGCGCGCATAGCTCTCCGGATGGTCCCCGCTCAGCCCGTAATACTCGTCCAGGTTGAACGTGATCACATTCTTGAAGCTCAGGCCCTCCTCCTTGTGCAGGCGGATCAGCTCGCGGTAGAACGGCACCGGCGTGCTGCCCGTAGCCATGCCCAGCACGGCGGGCTTCCCTGCCTTGTTCTTCGTCTCAATGAGCTGCTTCACCTCCCGGCCCAGCTCCCGAGCGGCCTCGGCGGACGACTTGAAAACCTGGGTGGTCACCTTCTCAAAGGCTTC
>WBZU01003312.1_pt1 | contig 10616 bp, 11 predicted proteins | sample 5204311 | NCBI WGS metagenome assembly WBZU01 (sample SAMN12344359, study PRJNA552823) | activated sludge metagenome | biome: Activated sludge suspended growth; feature: Nitrification reactor; material: Wastewater; isolation source: activated sludge from nitrification reactor of wastewater... | reverse complement strand
CAACAAGGCCGGCGCCCTGGACACGAAAGAGCGCGGCCTGATGCGCGCCCATGCCGCCATCGGCGCCCGCATCCTCGAGGAAGCGGCGCGCATGGTCCCCGGCATGAACTACATCTCCCTGGCCGCCGAGATTGCCGCCAACCACCACGAGAGCGCCGACGGCAGCGGCTATCTGCTGGAGCTGACGGACCGTGCGGGTGGCGACTGGATCGACGTGCTGGTGGAACTGGTCGACGCTTACGGCGCGTGGGGCGACGTGGGCCGCACGCTCGACACGGACATGGAAACCTTGCGCGGCCAGCATCCCGACCTGGCCGGACTCTTCGTCTACCCGCAGTTCTCGCCGGACATCGTCGTGCAGGTAGCCTCGCGCGGGCGGCTGCTGCCGGCCGGCATCACGCGCTTCATGATTCCGGGCCGCATCCTGCGCCTCAACGCGCCGCTCGATGTGCTGGCCGCCGGTGCGTCGCTGAGCGCCAAGGCCGACTGGCTCGACCGGCTGGTGGAGGAGAAGGTCGCCAGCCGCGGCGTGCGCTATTACGAGGAGCCCGTCATGCTCCTCGACGAATGACCATGATCGCGGTCACCTTTCGTTTCTACGGCAATCTCAACGATTTCCTGCCCCGCGAGCTACGCCATACGCCTATCGAGCAACGCATGGCCGACCATGCCGCGGTCAAGCACCCCATCGAGGCGCTCGGCATCCCGCACACGGAGGTTGGCGCGATCCTGGTCAACCGGCAGGCGGTCGATTTTGCCCATCGCCTGGGCGACGGCGACGGCGTCGAAGCCTACCCGCCGGAGGTCGTCCACCTGCTGCCGGCTTACGTGCCGCTGCGCCTGCCCACGCCTGTGCCGGTGACCTTCGTGGCGGACACGCACCTGGGCCAGCTTGCGGCGTATCTGCGCCTGCTGGGTTTCGACACGCTCTATCACAACGACTACGACGACCCCACGCTGGCGCGCATCTCTGCCGAGCAGAACCGCGTGCTGCTGACGCGCGATCGCGGCCTGCTCAAGCACAAGCTCGTCGTGCACGGCTACTGCGTGCGCGAAACGGCGCCGCGCCAGCAGATCGTCTCCGTGCTACGCCGCTATGCCCTGGCGGCTGCGGTGCGCCCGTGGCATCGCTGCACGCGCTGCAACGGCCTGCTCCAGCCGGTGGCCAAGGCGGCCATCCTCGACCGGCTCGAGCCGAAGACGCAGCGCTATTACGACGAGTTTGAGCAGTGCGACACGTGCGGGCAGATTTACTGGAAGGGGTCGCACTTCGAGCGCATGCAGGCGTTTGTACAGGGGGTGATGCGTGAGGTGTAATGCGTGAGGCGTAATGCGCCAAGAGTCAAGCGTCACTCTCATCACGCATCACGATTTACGCATCACGATTTACGCATCACGCATTACGCATTACGTTTGACGTTTCACGCATCCCATCATCCTTGTTGCGCGTCGCTGCGGTCGGCGGTGCGGCGGCTGCGTGTCAGTTCGCCGATGTTGTCCCACAGGATGTAGCCGGCCAGCGCCACGATCACGGCGGCGACGACCCACCAGAAGAATTCGTAGAAGAGCACGAGCGCGCCGGCAATGGCCAGCACCGTGGCGAAGTTGCCCACCAGCCGCGAGAAGGTGCCGCGCACGCTCGCTTCGATGAAGGCAAAGAACGCGAGGATCGAGACGAGCCAGATGGGCAGGAAGCGCGGGTTGAAGTAAAAGAGCACCACGAAGGCCACCAGCAAGACCGTCACGCTCACCGCAGCCCAGATTTCGGCGATGCGACTGGCGTGGGCCTGGTTGAGCGGCGCCGGCGTGTGCGCGCGGCGAATGTGGGCGCGCAGCGGGCCGCGGCCACCCTGCTGCAAGTGCTGCTCGTAGCGGCCGATCGCATCCAGCAACGCATCGTCGGCGGTGATCTCGGCCTGCATGCCGTCGATCTCGTGCGAGAGCTTGTCGATCTCGGTGAGCGTCTGCACGTAGTTCTGGCGCAGGTGTGGCTGGTTGCGCATGGCCGCCGCCTGCACGTCGAGCGCGCGCAGGCTGGCAGTACGGGCGGCGACCTGTGCGCGCAGGTCCGCGCTGCGGGCGGCAATCTCCTCGCGGCGGCTGCGGGCCACGTCGAGCAATTCGGCGCCGGGCGCGACCTTGTCCAGCCCGGCCCAGCCGACGGGGTCATACCACGCACGGCGCACGGTGCCGTTGCGATTGAACATGGGACCGGCCGGCGCATCTTCGCCGGCAAAGGGATCCTGCGTGTAGAGCCCCCACAGCCCGCGGTAGTTGCGCACCCAGCCCACGCCCTCGCTGATGAGCAGCGGCGTGTCCCACTCTTCCAGTTGCCCCGGCCCGACGGTCAGCCCGTCGCCACGCGCGTAGTCGACAAAGGGGATGGCCAGCACGCTGCCGCCGGCATGACCCGCATCGCCGGCCTCCTCGCTCAGATCTTCCTGCATGGCGCGCTTCCACAGCCGCTCCACCGTGCCGGCCGCCCGCGTGATCGGCGCCAGCACGTTGAGTTCGATCTCGGTCAAGTATTCGCCCGCCGAGAAGTAGCTGGCGTGCGAGCCTGCGCCGGCAAAGATGATGGGATGGTCGCCGACCTTCTGTACCTCGGGGTCGTCCCAGCGCCGGCGCAGGTCGTCGCCCTGGTAGTCGTGCGAGGCAAAGGCCACCCACTCGGGGTGAAGCTCCTCTTTGCCGTTGGGCGCCAGGTAGATACAGACCATCTCCCAGTCGGCCTCGTGGTCATTGGCGCCGTTGAAGCGCGACCGCCAGTTGTTGTAGAGGTAGAAGTACCAGTATTGCAGGACGACCCAGCCGCTCTCTTCAACGACGCGGCCGTGATAGACGTGGCCGTGGCCCTGCATCATGATCGTGCGATAGCCCAGCGCGGCGGCCGTGGCGGCATCGCCGGGCACGCGGCCGCGTGCCAGCAGCCCGACGCGGAAGAGACCATCCACCGCGCGCGAGGCATAGCCCACGCGCGCCAGCCGGCCCGTGCCGACGCGAAAGCTCGCTTCGTGCAGCTCGTCCCCGCGGCGCTGGCGCAGGGCGTGGGCAGCCATTTCCGTGGCGCTCAACGGCTCCGTGAACTTGAGAAAGCGCACCGTGCCGAACGCATCCTCGTAGGGCTGGGCCAGCGTCTCGGGCGTGAGCGCGCTGGCGGGCACCAGTTCCTGCGGCTCCTCGCGCGGGCGCTTGATCCACAGGCCGGAGGCGCGGATATACGCCTCCGCATCCATGGGGAAGAATTGCTCGCCCCTGGTGAAGCGAATGATAGGCTCGTAGCGGCGCAGAAGCGCGATCTGTTGGGCGTCGTCCATGTCAGGCGCTATACTTTCGCCGCCGCTGGCCCAGCAGCAACCGGCCTTCGGGTGAATTCATGAAGACAATGATCAGGATTGCGCCGAGCATGTACAGGTAGAGGAGCGGCCGCTGCGTGAGAATATTGTTGCGGTCGGAGAGATAGACTTGCAGCGCGATGAGCAGAATGCCGGACTGCACCAGCATCGCCATGTGCCAGCCCAGCCGCGGACGCAGCAGGCAGGCGAAGACGCAGACGATCCCCAGCCCGGCAAAAGGCAGCAGCACAATGGCTCGCTCGAAGATGATGGCGGTGTCGGGCGAAGCGAGCACGACCGCCGGATCGCCACCCCAGTCGATCAGGCTGAGATTGTAGGCTGCCACCGCGGAGAAAAACGCCACCTGCATGAGCAGAATGCCGACGGTAATCCCCAGCGACCAGCGAAACTGGTTGTCGCTACGCTTGATGAAGGTGGGCAGCGGGATCTGCTGCGGGGCCGGCGTTTCGTTCATGGTTGGGCGAGACAACGCGCCAGCTCTTCAGGCGAGGTGTTGCCGCCGCTGAGGATCAGGGCGACGTGCTTGCCGGCCAGCCGCTCGCGCAACTTGATCGCCGCGGCCAGCGGTGCGGCGCCGGCCAGTTCGGCCAGCGTCTTGGCCATCTCCAGGTAGATGCGCACAGCCTCCATCATCTCGGCGTCGTCGACCAGCACGAAGTCGTCGAGATGCTGCCACATGATCTCCTGCGGCATCATGAAGGGCGCGCCGGTCGCCAAACCCGCGGCCGCGGTGGCAATGGGCGCGGTGCGTGCAGCGTGCGCCTGCCAGCTCAGGTAGCCGGCGGGGGCGCCCGTCGCGCCGACGCCGATCACCGTCGCGTGCGGGTTGATCGTCTTGGCCACCAGGCAGGCGCCGGCACAGCCGCTGCCGCCGCCCACCGGCACCAGGATCGCGTCGATCTCGGGCTGCGCCTCCAGGATCTCCAGCGTGTGCGTGGCGACGCCGGCGATCAGCAGCGGCTCGTCGCCGGAGGAGACGAAGCGCAGCCCCTGCTCCCGCTCCAACGTGAGACAGTGTTGCTTGCTCGCCTCAAAGTCGGCGCCGTGAAAGACGACCTCGGCGCCGTACGCGCGCATGGCGTTCACCTTGACCGGGCTGGCGCCCTCGGGCACGACGATGACGGCCCGCGCGCCGAACAACTGCGCGGCGTAGGCCACCGACTGGCCGTGGTTGCCAGTGGAAGCCGTCACCACGCCGCGGCGCCGCTCTTCTGCCCCCATGTGGGCCATGAAGTTGATGCCGCCGCGCACCTTGAAGGCGCCGATGGGCTGGTAATTTTCGTGCTTGACAAAGACGGTTGCACCGAGCAGAGTGTCGAGCTGTGGGTAGTGGTACAGCGGTGTCGGCGGCAGGTAGGGCGCGATGGTGCGGCGCGCGAGCAGGACATCCTGAAAAGTGGGCAACGGTTTCGCCACGATCAATCCTCTTCTATTTCGTCGGCGGCGCGAGACATGCGCCGCCAGGCAACAAACATCGCTCCGAAGGCGGTCAGCGCGGCGATCGCCACCTTGGTCAGGTCGAAGACGGGCTGCACCTCCACGCCGTGCACGTCCACGGAAATGACGGCCACCGGGCGGCCCAGCGCATAGCCGCCGCCCCCGCCGCCGCCACCACTGCCGCCGCTGCCATCGTCCGGGTTGCCGCCTTCGCCGCCGCCAAAGCCGACACCCATGCCGGCCGTCAACTCGGAGGCCACGATGACGGTCGTGTCGCCTTGGGTCAGCGGCTCGCCGTAGACAGCATCCGTGCGTGCGATGTCAAAGAGGCGGCCGATGAGCCGGCTGGCCTCGTCGATGGAGCGGACCGGCACGGTAAAGAGCGGGCCGCCGGGGTTGGATTCGCTCATGGTTCGTTCTTCCTTCCTCCCCGGCGCAGGCCAAGGATCACAAGTAGCGTTGTCGTCGCCAGGGCAACCTGTGCCAGCCGCGTCACATCCAGCACGCGATGGAGTTGCGTGTGGCCGCGCCGCTGCACATGCACGGCGATGGGTGTGTGCCACACAAAGCCCCCACCCGGCCAGCGCAGCCGCACCACGAGCGACTCGCCGGTGATGGTATGGAAACCGGCAATGTGCGGGCTCCCCTGTTGGCGTCGAATCGAAAACCACTGCATACGTGTAGGGATACCGGGGATTGCGGAATTTGTCAAACGTGCAATCTGGGCCGTCCGAATCAGGCTGCCCTTCGCTGCGTTGGTTGGCGCCTGCCGCGTCCTGAAGTAAAATGGGGACACTCTTCGTGCATTCTTTCACAAAACGGCGGTGCTCCCCATGAAAGATATGGCTGTACTCGAAGCAAAGCGACTCGGCGTGATAACCTGCCGGGAAACCGAATCGCTCAAAGAAGCAACCTGCACCATGCGCCAGCACAACATCAGCGCGCTGGTGGTGGTCGACGCCACCGGCCACCTGGCCGGCGTCATTACGCGCACGGACCTGGTGCGGGCGTGCTACGATCGGCCCGACTGGGCGACGCAGTTCGTGCGCGACTACATGAACGCCGATGTCGTCACGGTGCTGCTCGACGATCCGATGAGCAAGGTCATGGAGTTGCTCATCGAGCGGCACATCCACCGCGTCGTGGCCGTGGAGCCGCAAGGCGAGCGCCTCAAACCGGTGGCCGTGCTCTCGGCCGCCGACGTCGTCTATCATATGGCCAACTGCCGCTGAGTGCGGCGAATCCCCATTTTCGACTCTGCCGCTGCGCGCCTTTGACAAGGCGACCCGCCGGGCGTATAACCAACCCTGAGTAATGTTCCACTGTTTGGAACGAAGGGCCGGTCTCACCGACCGGCCCGTTTCTATTGGCAGCACCAACGAGGGAGACAGCGCGCAATGGGACGGTTGACCTTGCTGCAATTGTGGCAGCGCGAGTTCAGTGGGTACTCATCGAGCAAGTTTCGGCAGGATCTGCTGGCCGGGCTAACCGTGGCCGCGGTGGCGCTGCCGCTGGCGCTGGCCTTCGGCGTAGCGTCCGGCGCAACGGCGGCGGCCGGGCTGGTCACGGCCATCCTGAGCGGGCTGATCATCGGCGCACTTTCCGGCGCGCCCTACCAGATCTCCGGCCCGACGGGTGCCATGAGCGCGGTGCTCATTGTCATCGCCCAGCGCATGGGCGTCGAGGGCGTCTGGCTGACTGGCCTGCTGGCCGGCATGATCATCCTTGTCATCGGCCTGTTGCGGCTCGGACGTTTCGTGGCGTTCATCCCGTCGTCGGTCATCACCGGCTTTACTTCCGGCATTGCCTTCATCATCTTTGTCGGGCAAATCGACAACTTTCTCGGCGTCAAGTCCGAAGGCGCCGAATCCGCAGCGATGAAGTTTCTCGGCTACTTCCGCGGCGGCTACACGCCAGACTGGCAGACGATCGCGATCGGCCTGGCGGTCATCGCGATCATGCTCTTCTGGCCGGCTCGCTTCAATCGCTACGTGCCCGGCTCGCTGATCGGCATCATCGTGGCGACGGTGATCGCCGTTGCCACCCAATGGCCGGTGGCGCACATCGGCGAGATTCCGCGCACGATTCTGCTCGACCAGCGGCTGACCGTCGCCTCCATTCCGTGGGATCACCTCAACGATCTGATCCTGCCGGCGCTGTCGGTGGCGGCACTCGGCGCGGTCGAGTCGCTGCTGTGCGGCGCGGTGGGCTCGAAGATGACCGGCATCCGCCTGCAAGCCAACCAGGAACTGGTGGCGCAGGGCCTCGGCAACATCATCATTCCCTTTTTCGGCGGCGTGCCTGCGACGGCCGCGATCGCGCGCTCGTCGGTCGGCATCAAGTCCGGCGGGCAGACGCGGCTGGTGAGCATCATCCACGCGCTGGCGCTGCTGGCCGCCGCGCTGCTCTTTGCGCAGGTCATCGCACTGGTGCCGCTGACGGCGCTGGCCGGCGTGCTCATGGTAACGGCCGTGCGCATGAACGAATGGGATGCCATCGGGTTCATGTTTTCGCATCGCTTCAAGACCGGCGTGCTCACCTTTCTCGTTACATTTCTCGCCACGATCACGCTCGACCTGACCCAGGCCATCATCATCGGCGGTATTCTCTCCGCCGGCATCTTCATCAACCAGGTGGCGAACCTGGAGGTGGACGTGCGCACCGTCGACGTGGAACGGATGCGGGCGCGCGGCATGGATCTCAAGACCGACTGCCGCTACATCCGCGTCGCGTATCTGACGGGGCCGCTCTTCTTTGCCGCCACCAACACCTTTAACGAAGCCTTCGCCCACGAGGAAGACGTCGACTATCTCGTGCTCTCCATGCGCGCCGTGCCGCTCATCGACCTGTCGGGCATCGAGGCGCTGCACAGCCTCCACGACACCATGGCCGCACAGGGTAAGACGCTCATGCTGGCGGCCGTCCACCCCAAGGTCATGCGCATGCTCGAACGCGCCGGGCTGGATGCGACGATCGGCAAGGAGAACTTCTTCTGGAGCGCCGACCGTGCGATCCTGGTCGCCGAGACACGCCACGAACACGGCAAACAACAGGCAGTCGATGAGATTGAGTCGGCGCGCACGGTTGAACCAATGGCGATGCCGATCTAAAATAGACGTATACACAGCGAACTCGGCACGTTCACCAAGGTGGCAACCCCATGAACCTACCTCGCGATCGGTACGCTCAAAGCGATACCCTCCGCCTGCGCTATTGGCTCGAGGGCGCGGGCGACCAGAATCTAGTTCTCATTCACGGCATCGGCGGTGCGGTCGAGGTGTGGCGCAAGCAATTCGAGCGCCTGCCGCGCACGCACCGCGTCCTGGCGGTGGATCTGCCCGGCTGTGGCCGGTCGGAGATCCCGGCCGAATATCCGCCGGACACGCTGCGCCTCTTCGCTACGGCCGTGCGCGATGTGATGGTGCAGGCCGGTATGGAGCAGGCAACTATCGTCGGCTCCTCGCTGGGCGGCGCCGTGGCGATCGAGTTCGCCGCACGCTGGCCGGAGCGAGTCGCGTCGATGGTGCTGGTCGGGCCGGCGGGCATGAACGGCAGCATTGCGTGGCCGCTGCGCCTCATGGCGATCCCCGGCATCGGTGAGCTGCTGACCCAGCCCGATCGCGTGCGTACGGCGCAGGCAATCCGCCAGTGCGTGGCCGATCCGCAGGTGGTGGAAGAGGAGGATATCGACCGGGCGTACGAGATGGCGTGCCTGCCCGGCGCGCGAGGCGCGTTTCTCAGCCTGCTGCGCACGTACGCCGGCGTGCGCGGGGTGGACCAGCGCGAGTTGCGCCGGCTGCAATTCTGCATGCGCCGGATTCATGTACCCGTCCTCCTGCTCTGGGGCACGGACGATCACATTCTGCCGGTCTCCGCGGCGGCCACAGCACTGACCCACTTTCCGCAGACGGGCCTCATCGTGCGCGAAGGAATGGGACACCTGATCTTTATCGAGGAGCCGGCCTGGTTCGACGAAACGGTACGCAAGTTCGTGGAGGCGCCGCAGGCGTGTCTGGCCGCAACGGTGCAACAGCCAGACACGCCGATCCAACTCGTGCGCGGCGGGCGAGAGCCGGCCGCATTGATCCCGGCATTACCTGCCAGGCTGCCGGCCCGGTTCACCCCGCGTACGCTGGCCGTGGCTTCGGTCGGCCTGGTGGCACTGCTCGCAATCCAACGCGCCTGGCAACGCGGCGGCGAAAGCTCGGGCATGCTGTGACGGCAGTGCAGCGCAGCACGCCGCAGTCCGCACCTACCCCCAACTTCGATGCGCGCCCGATCGATGTCCGCTTTCTCGTGATCCATTACACGGCCGTCGACCTGGAACGCACGCTGGAGATCTTCGCCGACCCGGCGCGCAAGGCCGCCGCACATCTCGTCATCGACCGTGACGGCGCGATCTACGAATGCGTGCCGTGCTGGGAGGGGGTGGCGTTGCGCGCCTGGCACGCCGGGCGAAGTGCCTGGAGCACAGGCGTCGACCGCTGGGAAACCCTGAACGACTGGTCGATTGGGATCGAGTTGGTGAACTACAACGGCAACGTCATCGACTTTACCCAAGCCCAATACGAGACTTTGGCCCATGTCATCGGCCATCTCGCCCGGAACTATCCGGCGTTACAGGCGGCCGAGTCGCTGCTCGGACACGAACAGATTGCCGGCTTCCGCGGCAAGGCCGATCCAGGCTGGCACTTCGACTGGCCGCGCGTCTTTGCTGCCTGCTATCCTGAGCAGCCCGCGCCGGAGCGGCCACCCGTCTGTCCGCCCGCGCTGCGCGACGCCCTGGCACGCTTCGTCGAAATTGCGCCGGAAGCAGCACCGGCGGCCAATGCTTTCTGGGAGCGCGTCAGCCTGCTCACGGAGACAGCCGTCGCCTTGGCCGCTGACGGAAACCGGCAGTAGAATCACTTCGCACGGGATTGCGGCTGTTTCATGTGCCCAACGCCCTGGCACCTGACAGCGATTCGCCCACATGCCAACCTGACCGGACAGACCATGAAAAAGGGACAGATCGAAGCGGCCATCACCACGGCCGTGACTCATTTCGAACGCGAGACGCTGGGCCGCGGCCCCAAGGAAGCACGCACCTTTCTGGTACATGACCTGGTGGTCGTGCGCCTCAAGGGAATTCTCAGCCCCGGCGAGCAGCAGGTGGCACGCGAGCCAGGCGGCATCGACCTCATCAAGCAGATGCGCACGCGCCTGGTGGAGAGTTTCGCCAGCGAGCTTTCGCAGATTGTCGAAACGCACACCGGCGCCGGCGTCATCAGCATGCATGCAGATATCAGCACGCGCAGCGGCGAGCGCGTCTTCGTCTTTGCGCTGGATGCCGACCTGGAGAGCCGGCTGCAAATGGAGGATCGCTCACAGTCGGGCGTGCAATAGATCCATAGACTTCGTGTCAGATTTGCACAAAGCTGTTTGGTGTGTATAATCTCATCTACCTGAGAGGCGGAAGCGCTGCGGCGAGTCGGTATCTCAGGGACTGACAACCGAGGCATACAAGCGGCGCTCAGGCACGAATGAGCAGGATGCGCCGAATGGTAGCCAGCATAAAGCACCGCAAAGTGGCTTTTGCTGGCTTTTTTTATTCCGTCGATTCAGCACAGAAAGGAAGAAAGTCATGATCGCAATTCATCCCACCCAGGCCAACGGCAGCATCGGCACCCTTGATCACCAGCAGGTTGCAGAGTCCAGCCACCGGGGAACGCTCATCCCGGTGACCATCGCGTACGGCGACGGTATCGGCCCCGAAATCATGGAGGCAGTGTTGCGCGTGCTCGATGCAGCCGGCGCCCCCCTGCGCTACGACGTCATCGAGAT
>WBZU01003311.1_pt1 | contig 10620 bp, 10 predicted proteins | sample 5204311 | NCBI WGS metagenome assembly WBZU01 (sample SAMN12344359, study PRJNA552823) | activated sludge metagenome | biome: Activated sludge suspended growth; feature: Nitrification reactor; material: Wastewater; isolation source: activated sludge from nitrification reactor of wastewater... | reverse complement strand
GTGTGGTGGCAGTTGTTGCGGTTTCGTGGCGGATGTTTCTGCCAGGAAACCGGTGTAAGTGCCACCCGTGCTGGGGTTGCGGGTGTTGGGTCGGAACGGGTTAACCGACCAGGACGGCTCTGGCGGCGTGGACGGTGATGGTGGTGGTGGGTCCGGTGATGGTGACCGTGTCGGGGATCTGGGTCCATGGGCCACCGTTGATCCGGAAGTCACCGGTGAAGGTGGTGTCGACCCTGGCCTGATAGGTGCCGGGGCTCGGGTAGCTGTGGGTGATGTCGCCGGTGGGCCAGACTCCGCCATCGCTGCGGCTGGGGCCGGTCGTGGTGCCATCGCCCCAGACGTAGGTGTAATGGTCGACTTTCGGTCTGATCTGCACCGTCAACCCGAACATGCTCGCCGGATCGAGGGTGTCGACCTCACCAGGTTGGTATCCCTGGACGGACCAGGAGATCCGCGCGTACACCGGCAGGTTCACCAGGGTGGTGTTGCCTTCGGGTTGAGTCACCACAGTCGCGGTCGCCCACGGGGTCAGGTGGAACGCGTCGATGATCCGGCCCATGGACAAGGTCGGGCTGGCTCCCGGGACCTGGTCAGCGAAACACGTGGACCCCACGAAGTGCCACGGGTCACTGGACCCGGCCGCGCGACTGTAGATGTCGTACAACAACCCGATCCCAGCCTGTTGACCATTGGTCAGACAACCCAACGCGGCCTTTTGGCAGGCACTCGGGTCAGGATCCCCTGGATCAGCCACCTGACACGCGATCCGCACCGAAAACACCATCGGCACCCCAAACGCATTCCCCCGCAAATCCCGCCCCGACGCCAGGTTTGCCACCGCCTCCGCCGAGGTCTGGGATTTGATGCCGTCTGCTTCCGTTGCGGCATGAGCCATTCCGCCGCCGCCCGAGGTTTGCGCTTGGGCCGATGCCGGGGTCACCAGAGCCAAGCCCAGAGCTACTGAGGCGATTAGGGTTCGGTGACCTTTCATTGCATCACTCTCACGGAGTCGATTCTCCAGGCCGAGTCGACGCTCACGACGTTGAGAACGAAGATCACCTTCTGATCCTTGATGTCCTCCACCACCACGCCGGCGGCGTTGATCACTTTGGATGGCTGTTGATGAGCAACGAGGTCCACCATGTGTCCGCCCGTCAACGGCTCTGCATCGAGCGAGACCTCCAGGATCTGCACAGGGTTACGGTCGTAGCGCAGTCCCTCTCGGACGTACCTGCTTGCCGTAGCTTCGAATGCCGCACATGTCTTGCAGTTCGACGTTGACAGCGGGGGCAGCAGACCGCTTCTTGGCGATGTGTAGGCCAGATTCGCCTGGGCGAAGAAGTGCCGCGCAAACGCCATCGCCCCCGCCGGGGAGTTCACCCGCGCCTCGGCTGGCACGTCCGCCGGATACGCCAACGTCCCCGTCGCTGACCCCGTCGCCGTCCCACTTGACGGCGAGGTCGCCGTCGAGGTCGCCGGAACCGAGGTTGCCCCACCGGTCGGGCCACTCGTGGATCCCGGCCCGGCCGGGCTGCTCGTGCACCCGACTAGCCCCCCAGCCAACGCACCCAGCAACGCCAGCCCGGCGGCATACCGCCACGTTCTTGCAACCACGGCAGGTGCCTCCCGAGTCGAACTCACCGACCCGGCAAGTCTGACATGTCACCCGCAAGCCTCGCAGAGGCTATCCACAGGCCCCGAACCGAGCTACGCCGATCCGCGAAGGTGATCGACCAAACCCCGGCAGGCGGCCTCGACCTCGCGGAGGCAACGCTCGAAGTCGGCCGCCCCGCCGTACCACGGGTCATCGACCTCAAGCGTCCCCGCGGCGACTGCGCCAGCATCGAACTCCCTCAGCAACCGCACCTTCTGGGCGTCTTCGGGCCGTCGAGCCGCGCGGCGCAGCTCCCGGACGTGGCCCCGATCGGCGGCCAACACGAGGTCCATCGCCCCGAACTCTCCCGCGTCGAATTGGCTTGCCCTATGGGCCGATCCGTCGTACCCATGCCGCCGCAAAACCGCGACAGTCCGGGGGTCGGCACCGTCGCCGACGTGCCATCCGCCGGTCCCCGACGAGCCCACCACGACGTGCGTCACGTCGGCCTCGTCGAGCATCGCGCGCAGGATGATCTCGCCCATGGGGGACCGGCAGATGTTCCCCGTGCAGACCATCTCGACGCGCACCAGCCTCTGCGCGTCACCAGAAGCACCGTCGTCAACAGTCACGACGCCAGCCAACCACCCGCCCGCGCACAGCCCAAACCAACTCTCAGAAACTACTTGACAGTATGGAAAGTAGTGTCCTAACCTCGACCAATAAGCACCACAACCCACCCAGCCACCGACCGACCAGCCCACGTCCCACCCTTTCCCACCGGAGGCCATGATGAGCGCCACAGGCACGAACGACCAAGAAGCCTTCCCCGGCGAGGTCACCGCCGCGCAGGCCCGCGCGGCCCTGGACCAGGCATCGGCCACGACCCCGGTCACCGCCCGAGACCTCACGCTGCTCAGCGCCTTCGTCGCGGGGGTCGGCCTCATCGTCGGCGCGATCCTCTACCTCAGCTGGGCCACCCTCTCGGTCGGCAACAACGTCGGCTTCGCCATCAGCATGTCGAGCTACTGCGCCGCCCTCGCGCTCCTGCTCGCCGTCAAGGCCCGCGCCCGCGCGATCCCGCGCGGCTTCCAGCGCGTCTACAACGCCGGCTTCGTCACCACCATGACCCTGTATGCCGCGGGCATCGCCTGGATCTTCGGCCACCAGGCGCCGTGGCCGAGCCAGTCGGTCGTCCTCGCGATGAGCGTCGTTGCGGCCCTGCCCTGCGTCATCGCCAGCGTCGTGGTCCACCGGCGGGCCCGATGACCGAGCGCGCGGAGCAGGCACAACACGCCCGGTTCCGCCTCGACGACGTCATCCACTCGCCCATCCGCTTCTCGATCGTGGCCGCGCTGGCCAAGGTTGACTCGGCAGAATTCTCAGCCGTCCGCGACACGGTCCAGGTGAGCGACTCGGTGCTCTCCAAACAGGTGACCTTGCTGGAACAGGCCGGCTATGTCGACGTCAAGAAGGGTTATGTCGGCAAACGCCCCCGCACCTGGCTCGCCCTCTCGCCGGCTGGTGAGCAGGCCTTCCAGGCCCACCTCGCCGCCCTGCGCGCCATCGCGGAGGGCTGGCAGGCGCCCACCCAGCGGACTCCGTAGGTCGCCGCTTCGCACTCTCGCTCGCCGCCGCCTTCCCGCCAGCCTGGCTCGATGACGGGTGGCGGCCAACGGTCACAGCGAAGCAGCGGCAAGCTCAGCCAGGTCCACGACGCGATCGAACCCGTCCACTCCGTCGGGGCGATGGCTGACCATGATCACGGTCCGGCCCGCGAAGGCCCGGCGCACATCTGCCAGCACCGCCACCGCCGTCGCGTGGTCCAGATGCGCGACCGGTTCGTCGAGCAGCACCACCGGCCGCCCCGACACGTGGGCTCGAGTCAACGCCAACCGAGCCCGCTCGCCGCCGGACACCCCACGTCCGCCGGTCCCGAGCATGGTGTCTAGGCCATCAGCGAGTCCGTTCAGCCAGGCGCCCAATCCAGCTGCCCGCAGCGCCGACTCGACCGCTGCATCGTCGGCATCCGGTCGAGCCAGCCGGACGTTCTCGCGCAGCGACGACGCGAAAATGTGCGGCTCGTCGTCGACGACCGCCAGGTGTGCGCGGACGGCGGCGAGCGGCATACGAGTCACGTCCACACCGCCGAGACGGTAGGTGCCGGTCGCCGGATCCAACTGCCGCGCCAGCACGGCGAGGAGTGTCGACTTGCCGCTCCCGTTGGCTCCGGTCAGGACCACGTGCTCGCCCGCCGGGACGCGCAGGGTCACCGGGCTCAGGTCGTATGCCGTTCGCTTACCTCCCACCGTCCCGTCACCGCTGTCCCCCGCTCGCCATTGCGCGGCCACCCCGACCAGCTCGAGCTCAGACCCGCTGTTCCCCTCGCTTTCCATACCTCGACCCGGCGAAAGGTCGGCCACGGCAGGAGGCTGGTCGAGCAGGGACCGCAGCCGGGCCTCGCTGCCCCGCGCTCGCGCCCACGCGCCCATCGCATCCGGCAACCCGACAAACGCATCACCCACGGCCAACGGGGCGAGCACGACGACGGCGGCCACGGCGTCGTTGAGCCCGACGCTCATCGCCCACTGCGCGACCAGCGCTGCCGCGATGGTCCCGACGCCCGTGACGAGGTGACCGAGGGCGACTCCCGCAGCTCGGGCAGCGGCCAGGCGGCGGGTCGCCCGCTCCAATGAACGGTGCGCGTCTCTCACCCAGCCCAACGCCTGCGGGCCGGCGCCGAGCCCGCGCAGCTGCGCGGCATACCCGGTGACGAGCGTGGCGGTTCGCGCCACGTCGGCCCGGGCGCGCAGCCAATCCGCTTGTGCGGAAGGCTCCAGACGTCGGCCGAGGGCGCTCACGCCCGCCTGAGCGGCCAGGACCGCGAGCAGGACGATCGACCCGGCGGGCGCAAACAGCCCGAGCGCGAGGACGGTCAGGGCGGCCGCGATAGCGAGCCCGAGGACCGGCACAACGACGCGTACCTTCGCGAAGACGAGATCCTCGAGATCCTCCACCGCCGTCGTGAGGACGTCGGAGCGGGACCGTCGGCCCAGTCGTGCGGGGGTGAGAGGGACGAGCGCCTCGTATGCCGCGACCCGTCGCCGCGCGAGCAGGTCCAGGGCGGAGTCGTGTGAGCGCACCCGCTCGGCGTAGCGCAGAACCGGACGCGCGATGCCGAAGGTGCGCACCGCGACGATGACCGCGAGCAGGGTGAGGATGACCGGCTGGTGGCTCGCCGCGACGATGAGCCAGCCGGACGTGGCAGTGAGCGCGATGCCAGAGGCGGAGGCGAGACCGCCGATGACCGCCGCTCGCTTGATCCCTGGGGCGGAGGCTGCAAACGCCGCCTCGCAGTCGCTGATGTGACCGCTGGGGCTAGACATGGTCACCGCCCAGCTCGAGCCTGGCGTCGGCGAGGTCGACCAGGTCGGGGCGATGGGTGACCACAACGACGGTCCGGGTGCCCGCGAGTGCGCGAATGACAGTGTGTGCCAAGGCTGCTGAGCGCTCGTCGAGATGGGCGGTCGGCTCGTCGAGCAGGATGAGCGGAGCGTCGGACAAGCTCGCCCGAGCCAGTGCCAGCCGGGCTCGTTGACCTGCCGAAAGTCCGAAGCCGTCGTCGCCCAAGGGTGAGTCCAGCCCATCGGGCAGGCCGCGGAGATCAGACCCGAGACCGACCTCGTCCAACGTTGCCCATAGGGCATCGTTGTTCGGCGCGTTGCCGACACCGAGGGTGACGTTGTCCCGGATCGATCCCGTGATGAGCAGCGGGCGTTGGCTGACCAGATGCGCCTCGGGTGCTGCCACCGAGCCGGAGGTCGGTTCTCGCAGCCCGGCAAGCAGCTCCAGCAGAGTCGTCTTGCCGACGCCGGACGGCCCGGTGATGGTGACCAGGCCGACTGCCGGCAGGCGCACGCTGACCGTGTCAAGCACGGCCCGCTCGGCTCGGGGGTAGTGGTAAGTGACTCCATTGAGCACAGCGCACGATCCCGTGATCGTGCCCGTGCTTGAGCCCTGGGTGGGTCTTGGGCTGGGCCTCGTGCTCGTGATCGTCGCCGTCGACCCGAGTCGGCCCGAGGACGGCAAGGGGCTGCCAGCAGTGGTTGGATCAACTGCGTTGCCGAGCTCGTCGAGGACCGACCCGAGTGCGGCAACGCCGTCGGCGGCCGCGTGGTACTCCGTCCCCACTCGTCGGATCGGCCAATAGGCCTCTGGGGCAAGGAGAATGCAGGCCAGCCCCGGAGCGAGATCCATCGTCCCGTAGGTCAACCGCAACCCCACCGTCACCGCGACGATCGCCACCGAGATCGTTGCCAACAGCTCCAGCGCAGCCGACGACAGGAACGCCACCCGCAATGTCCGCACCGTTGCCGCACGATGCGCCTCGCTCACGCTGCGGATCGAGTCGGCCTGCCGCTCAGCCCGCCCATACGTGACGAGCGTCGGCAGCCCGCGCACCACGTCGAGGAAATGCCCCGACAGGGCGGTGAGCGCGCGCCACCGACGCTCAGTCCGATCCTGGGTCGCCTTGCCGATCAGGGCGGCGAAGACCGGCAGCAGCGGCACGGTTAGTACGACGATAACCGCACTCACCCAGTCGAGGACCGCAATCGTCGCCACGACGAAAACGGGCAGCACCACTGCGCCGACCAGCGCCGGCAGGAACCGCGCCACATAAGGCTCGACACTCGTGATCCCCTGAGTGGCAAGGGTGCTCGCACCTGCTGGCTCGGGCGTCCGGTCGACCGGCTGCGACAGCCACCGTCCGAGCAGGCGCTCCCGCAGGGCTGCGGACACCCGTATGCCGGCCCGTGCGGCATACATCTCCGCGAGGGCTCCCAGCGCGGCCCGGACGACGAACACGGCCCCGAGCGCGACGAGAGTTGGCAGGAGGCCGGGAGCACCCGGCATACCGGAGCGGACGACCGCGACCACGACGGTCGAGACGGCGAACGCCTGGGCGACCGCGGCGAGGCCTTGGCCGACGCCCAACGCCCCGAGGCCAGCCATGATGCGGCGGACCTCGGGGAGGGTCTGGAAGACCTGTGGGTCGATCGGTCGCACGAGCCTGATGCTAGGTGAGCCGCGCGGCACGCGACCGCGCGTTCACCCGGCCCTCACTTGCCGACGGCGACCGGCTGGGGGATGTGGTGGACGGCGATCCGCTTGCGGAACACCCAGTAGGTCCAGCCCTGGTAGAGCAGGACGATGGGCGTGAAGACGACGGCGGCCCAGGTCATGATCGTCAACGTCTTCGGGGTGCTCGACGCGGCGGCGAGGGTGAGGTCGGCGCCGGTCGCAAGCGTGGTCGGCATCGCGTTGGGGAACAGCGCCCCGAAGTAGGCGACGACCGCGAAGGCGATAGTGACGAACGTGCCGACGAACGCCCAGCCTTCGCGGCCTTTGCTGGCCATGAGGATGCCGGCCAGCAGGGCGACCGCGGCGATGACGGTGCCGACCCAGCTGACGAGCGACCCGTGCCGCAGGTTGATCGCCAACAAGAGGACGACGGCGAGGACTGCGGTCACCAGGCCGGCCTTGACCCCGAGCACGCGGGCATCCTCGCGGATCGGGCCGTCGGTCTTGAGTGCGATGAAGAAGGCTCCGTGGGTGAGGAAGAGCCCGACGAAGGTCAGCCCGCCGAGGAGCGGCACGATGCCGAGCAGGGTGAACAGGTTTCCGTCGAACAGGTAGTCACCCTTGACCGCCGGGTTGGCCCTGATCGGAGTCCCGTAGACGATGTTCGTCAGGCCCACACCCCAGAGCAGAGCAGCGAGGAACGAGCCTCCGGTGATGGCCAGGTCCCAGCGCTTGCGCCACGTGTCGGAGTCGACTTTGTGCCGGTAGTCCAGACCCATGCCCCGGACGATGAGCGCGACGAGGATGAGGGCGAGCGCGAGGTAGAAGCCGCTGAACAGCGTGGCGTACCACTGCGGGAAGGCCGCAAACATCGCGCCGCCGGCGGTGAGCACCCACACCTCGTTGCCGTCCCAGACGGGTCCGATGGTGTTGAGCATGACCCGCTTGCGGGCTTCCGCGTCGGCCTCGCCCGCGGCCCCGCGCTGGTGGCTGCGTCCGAGGATCGGCAGCAACATCCCGACGCCGAAGTCGAAGCCTTCCAGGGCGAGGTAGCCGATCCAGAGAACGGCGATGAGCACGAACCAGACGATCTGGAGTGTCGTGAGTTCCATTGTCAGTCCATCGTTTTCGTGTGACGTGGGTTTCGTATGCCGTGTGGATCAGTACGCGAACACGAACGGTTCGTCGTCGGCCCGGTCGGCAGGATCCTTGGGCGCCTCGACCGGCACTGCCCCGGGCTTGATGTAGCGCAGGAGCAGCTTGAGCTCGACGACCGCGAGGACGCCGTAGAGCACGGTGTAGACGATCATCGAGATCCAGACGCTGGCTGCGTCGACGGTGGTGGAGACGCCGGTCTGGGTGGTCATCAGCCCGTTGACGATCCAGGGCTGGCGTCCGACCTCGGTGAAGATCCAGCCGAACGAGTTGGCCAGGACCGGCAGCAGCGGCGTCCAGATGGCGATGTGCTTCCACATGCCGCTGGTGACGACGCCCTGGCCGCGGGTCTTCCACAGGGCCATGGCGGCGAACAGCATCGTGAGGAAGCCGGCGCCCATCATGAGGCGGAAGTTCCAGTAGGTCATCCAGATGACCGGGACATAGGACGTCGAGGCGGTGAGGGGGTTCGCGGCATACTTCGCCGTCTCGGCGGCCTGGATGTCGTTGATGCCCTGGATCTCGGCGGTGAACGAGCCCGTGCCGAGGAACGACAGCAGGCCGGGGACCTCGAGGATCGGCTTGGCGTTGGTGCCGTCGAGCGACCCGATGGTGAGGATCGAAAAGGGCGCGTTGGCCCGGGTCTCGTAAAGTCCTTCTGCCGCAGCCATCTTCATCGGCTGTACCTCGGTCATGACCTTGCCCTGCACGTCGCCGGAGACGAGGACGCCGATGCTCGCGACGAGGGCGACGACGGCACCGAACCGAACTGCCTTGCGGTACATGGCGATGTCCGGGCCGTGGTCGAGGGCCTGCTTGCGCAGGTGGTAGAGCGCGATGCCCATGACGAACGCGCCGGCGGTCATGTAGGCGCCGAGCACGACGTGGGGGAACGTCGCGAGCTGCACCTTGTTGAACAACACTGCGGCGAAGTCGTCGAGCTCCGCGCGGTTGGTCTGCGCGTTGAACGTGTAGCCGACCGGGTTCTGCATGAACGAGTTCGCGGCGAGGATGAAGAACGCCGAGAACACGGTGCCGAGGTGCACGAGCCAGATGGTGGCCAGGTGCAGCTTCTTGGGAAGCCGGTCCCAGCCGAAGATCCACAGGCCGAGGAAGGTCGACTCGAGGAAGAAGGCCAGCAGCGCCTCGAAGGCCAGCGGCGCGCCGAAGATGTCACCGACGAACCGGCTGTAGAGGCTCCAGTTCATGCCGAACTGGAACTCTTGCACGATTCCGGTGACCAGCCCCAGGGCGAAGTTGATCATGAAGAGCTTGCCGAAGAACTTCGTCAGCCGCAGCCAGCGGTCGTCGCCGGTCCGGTGCCAGAAGGTCTGCATGACGGCGATGAGTGCCGTGACGCCGATGGTGATGGGGACGAAGAGGAAGTGGTACACCGTCGTGATGGCGAACTGCCACCGCGCAAGGTCCAAGACATCCATTGGAAGGGCTCCCGCATGAGTGCCAATGAAAGGGCTTACGCCTTGACGCTACGCCGGGTTTCGGGGCGTCCGCGGTCGTCGGTGCGGCAGATGTGACGAACGAGACACGATACCCCTAGGGGTACGACGTGCGTCGGTGAACTCGTGATGAAGCGTCCCATTCAGGGGACAACGCGTTGCGGCCAAGCTGCACGTCAGTGCGAGGAATGAACGGACTGGCATCCCAATTCCGTTGCTATGTCAATCAATCCGGGTAGCCGTCCGGGTTGGAGCTCTGCCACCGCCACGTGTCCGCGCACATTTCGTCGATGGTGCGTTCCGCGCGCCAGCCCAGTTCGGCGTTGGCTCGGCTCGGGTCGGCCCAGTATGCCGCGAGGTCACCTTCGCGCCGCCCCACGATGTCGTAGGGGACCGGCATACCGCTCGCCTTCTCGAATGCGGCGACGACCTGCAGGACCGACGTCCCGCGGCCACCACCGAGGTTCCACGTGCTGACCTTGCGGTCGTGCGAGGCGATCCATTGCAGCGCGGCGACGTGCCCGGCCGCGAGGTCCTCCACGTGGATGTAGTCGCGCTCGGCCGTCCCGTCGGCCGTGGGGTAGTCGCCGCCGAAGACCTGCAGCCGCTCGCGTCGTCCCACGGCCACCTGCGCGACAAAGGGCATGAGGTTGTTCGGGATCCCCTGCGGGTCCTCACCGATCGTCCCGGACGGATGCGCGCCGACCGGGTTGAAGTAGCGCAACATCGCGACCTTGAGCCGCTCGTCGATGCCGGCCACGTCGCGCAGCACGTGCTCGATCATCACCTTGGTCCGACCGTAGGGCGACGACGCCGAGAGCGGCTCGTAGTCCTCCTGGTAGGGCACCGGCGCGACCTCGCCGTAGACCGTTGCCGACGAGGAGAAGACGAGCAGGTCGCACCCGTGCCGGCGCATCGCACGCAGCAGCGAGAAGGTCGACTCAAGGTTGTTGACGTAGTAGTCCAGCGGGATCTGCACGCTCTCGCCGACGGCCTTCAGCCCGGCGAAGTGGATGACCGCGTCGAACTTCTCGGTGGCGAACAGCCGCTCGGTCTTGTCCTTGTCGGTGAGGTCGAAGGCGTGCACCGGCAGGTCGGTGCCGGTGAGGGCCTCCAGGCGCCCGACGACCGTCGGTTTGGCGTTGGCGAACGAGTCGACGATGACGACGTCGTGACCGGCCGCGACCAGCCGCACCACCGTGTGCGACCCGATGTAGCCCGCACCACCACTGACCAAGACGCGCATGACAGACACCGTATGCCGTCCCGCCCGGCGACCAGCGGACGCCGTGCTTCGGCGAGTAAGCGGCGATTAGCCGAGCCGGAGGCGAT
>WBZU01003310.1_pt1 | contig 10621 bp, 6 predicted proteins | sample 5204311 | NCBI WGS metagenome assembly WBZU01 (sample SAMN12344359, study PRJNA552823) | activated sludge metagenome | biome: Activated sludge suspended growth; feature: Nitrification reactor; material: Wastewater; isolation source: activated sludge from nitrification reactor of wastewater treatment... | reverse complement strand
GAACCGGTGCAGCTACTTTCTTTACATCTTTTGTTACTATTAAAAACAGTTTCAGAACAAGCACGATCAGTCTGTCGCCGGTTAATAACTTTCCGTTATTCAGAGAAAGCCAAATCTTCTCTCCTCCGGAGTCCATCATAAACCCGATATCATAATGCAGGGATTTCACTACATAAGTAACATGGTCTAATAATTTTCTATGCTCCTCTTCTGAACGGGTTATCTTTTCACTGTCAAGATGAGCTGACAGAGAAACTACTTCGCAGTTGAATTCACCAAGTATATTCGGAAAAATTGTTGATGTTATGCCGTTTGAATAATCAATCACTATTTTGAACTTCCTTTTCCTGATTGACTGAAGATCAAGACAATCAAGAAAATGTTTCATATACTTTGCATTTGTTCTTTCCTGAAATTTAATTGCTCCTACTTTGTCAAAATCCGCACGCTTATATTCTTCGCTGAAAAATAATCTTTCAATTGACTTGGTCTTATTGCTGGAAAGATCTCTTCCGTCCTTGTCAAAAAAGATAATGTCTGTCGACCTTCTGTCAAAAGGAGATTTTCTTACAAATACTCCCCCTGCTCCTTCTCCGCTTTTTAGTTCCTGTCTTAAGATAGGAATTGGAATGACCTGCGTGTCTATTATATTCACTCCCGCTGATAAGATGCCGCTTGCAATTGACCTCTTTATCATATTCGATATATGATCACTGTCTCTGGCAATGATAACATTCTTGCCAAGACCGATTGACGATCCGTATACCGATCCGAGTTTTGAACCGAACTCAGGATTGATCTGCAGATTTGAAAGTCCGGTTATCCTGGAATCAGTGAATAATTCGCTGAAGAATCTGTCATCGTAAATCAGACTTCTTGTTACCTTTTCGTTGTTCTCAATTTGCTTGTTATCCCATATCTTGATGCTGGAGCTTATGAAAACATTATTTCCAATGTTGCAGTTATCCCCTATAAAAACATAATCATTTATTCTTGTTCCCTTTCCAATGTAACAGTTATTACCAACTACATCAAATAAAAGTCGCGATCCTGAACTGATCTTTACATTATTCCATACAACAGAATTTTTTATAACAGTATCTTTTTCTATAACCACATCATCGCCGATAATACTGTTATCTATTTCTGCTTTCCTGTCAATCTTCGCTCTGCGGCTGATACAGTTTCCGCGTTTATCGGAAGCTTTAATGTATGACAATTTTCCCTTCAGAGTATCCATGTTTGCTTCAATATACTCTTCAAGATTACCAACATCCCTCCAGTATCCTTTTGTTTTATACCCGTAAATCGGCACGCTGTTTTTTAATAAAAGCGGGAAAAGATCCTGCGAAAAGTCATAGTTTTCTCCTTCAGGTATGTAATTAAAAATTTCCTTACTGAAAAAATAAATTCCGGTATTGATCGTATCGGAAAATACTTCTGATGAAGAGGGCTTCTCAAGAAATCTAACAATCCTGTCTTTCTTATCCGTAAGCACTATACCAAACTGAAGCGGGTTCTTTGAACTGTATAATGACAGAGTTGCAACAGTGTTTTTCTTTTCATGAAAATCTTTTATTTCAGAAAGATTAAAATCTGTCAGAACGTCTCCGCTTATGACTACAAATTTATCCTTAATATATTTTTCCGCAAGTTTTACAGCGCCGGCTGTTCCGAAATCCTGATCAGGAACCACATATCTTATCTTTACTCCGAATCTGCTTCCGTCGCCAAGATACTTCTTTATTGTTTCAGGCATGTAAAAAAGAAGAACAACATAATCCTTAATTTTATGTGTCTTTAACAAATTAATGATATGCTCTAATATCGGCTTGTTGACTATCGGTACCATCGGCTTTGGAATGTTATTCGTAAGAGGTCTTAACCTCGTTCCGAATCCTCCTGCCATTATTACTGCCTGCAAAGCTTTATAATGATTAATGAATAATTAATAATGATTAATATTTTTATTCGGATTTGATTTTCTTTGAACTTATCCTTGTTGTTTTTAAAATTGAAAATAATATCTTACATAGTTCATTGCATTCCTCAATTAATGTATTGAAAATCTTATCGTCTATATAATCAGTCTCTTTTAATAATCTCAGCCAGTAATGAGTTTCCTTTGCTTATTTATAAGACAATGATATCTTGTTTGAAAAATCCACATTAAATTACTAATTACTAATTAATAATTACTCATTATTAATTATTTTTTCTTAAAGTCAAAATTTACATCGGGAGCTTTTTCACTTCCTGTAACTGCTTTGAAATATTCTTTTTCCTTGAACCCGAATATCTTTGCCATAATAAGCGAAGGGAAACTTCTAACTTCCGTATTATATACCTGGACAGTCTCATTGAATCTTCTTCTTTCGACGCTGATCCTGTTTTCAGTCCCTTCAAGCTGCGACTGAAGCTGAAGAAAACTCTCGTTTGTTTTAAGCTGAGGGTAATTTTCGGAAACTACAAGAAGTCTTGACAATGCTGATGAAAGCTGATCCTGAGCTTTCTGAAACTGCTCGAATTTCTGCGGATCGCTTAAGTCTTCTGCGCTTAATTTCATCTGTCCAACCCTGCTCCTTGCATCCGTAACTTCGGTCAGTACGCTTTTTTCAAAATCAGCAGCTCCCTGAACTGTCTTCACAAGGTTTGGAATAAGATCGGATCTTCTCTGATACTGATTTTCTACCTGTGACCAGGCGGAGGTTACGCTTTCCTGCATAGTTACAAGAGTATTGTATCCGCAACCGTAAAAATTTGAAGAGAATATAAAAACGATAATTAAAAATATGACTTTTGTAATGTTTGTTCGCATATTATTCATTTTAATTTTTAAATATTATTTTTCAAAAATAGTGTTATGGGTTTTTAAATACAATTCCTATTCTATTATTACGCTACACGCTTTATGCTTATTAAATGAAATTAACCTCCGGGTATCGTCTTGAGATGTATTGTAAGATATGTATGATAAAATACTTTTACTGTATAAATTCAATAACAGAAGAATCAATTAAGTAGATACTCCGAACATTTTCTTCCACTTGGAAAAATTGTAAATCTTCCAGATAAAATGAGATTTAATCTCCGGATCTGAAACTATGCTGTCATAATTTTTAATTATATCGTCAATATTCAGGTACTCTGAAAGTTCATCTCTGTTTTCATTTACAGTTAACAGAAAATCTTCTTTGATATTCATCATCCATTTTCTTTCAGGAGTCGGGAATCCTTTCTTATCACGCCTCCAGACGACCTTTGACGGAACAAGCTCTTTTACTGAATTCCTCAGTATCCATTTGCTCCAGCCGTTGTGCATTTTATAAATTCCTTCAGACCCGAATAATAATTTTATGATCCTGTAATCAAGAAAAGGTGTTCTTGATTCTATTGAAAACTTCATTGCATTCCTGTCTTCAAATCTCAGCAAAGAAGGTAGTATGTACTGAGTAAGGTCTTCATATAATTTCTGATTCAGATTGTCCTTTGTCCGGTATTCGAGAATGTTCCTGTCTGTATGGCTTTTCAGAAAATCAAGATTGTAGTATCCGCTTGACGAACTTTTAAGATTTCTGTTTTTTGAATTTATGTAATATTTCATTCCTCTTACGGAAATTTCAAATCCTTTCCTGAAGTTTTTCATAAGCTCTGAAAATAAACTCATATAATTTCCGTTCCTGAAAAGATTGGAATAAAGAAATCCGTAATATACTTCATACCCACCGAGAGATTCATCTGCGCCCTGTCCATCGAGAAGTACGGTTACATTTTTTTCACGTGCAAGTTTCATGACATTCCATTGTGCGTATGGTGAAGTTCCTCCGAACGGCTCGTCAAGCTGAAAAATGAAATCGTCAGCATCCTTCAGAAAATCCGCTTTGTCCGGAAAGACATAATGAGAGTTGCTGCCAGTACTCTTTACTATTTGTTCAATAAAATTTCTTTCGTCTATGGATGCATCATCATACACTGCGGAAAATGTATTCTGTCCTTTGGCCGCATCAGATTTATTCGATAAGGTATTATTATTCTCAAGTATTCTGTCTATGAGCGTCACTACAGTTGAAGAGTCGAGTCCGCCGCTAAGGCAAGTTCCTACAGGCACATCCGATCTTAATCTAAGTTTTACTGAATCGTATATTAATTCCGAAAAGTTTGTTTTAATTTTTTCAAATCTGCTTTCTTCATAAGTTCCAAGTTCTTTATTTACATCAAGTGAAAAATATTTTTTAACCGAAAATTCTCTTCCCTGTATTTTTATGAAATGAGAAGGAAGAAGATGTTTTATGTTTTTTATAAAAGTATTTTCAGTGTGATCAGCAAAATTGTAAACAAAGTAGTCATACACATTTTCCTTGTTGAGTTCTTTTCTGAAAGAAGGATCGCTTTTGAAATATTCAATTATTGATTTGAGCTCGGATGCAAAGACAAATCTTTTTTCATCTTTGTAATAATAGAACGGCTTAACTCCGAATCTGTCCCGTGTGCAGAAGAGAAGGTTCTTTCTCATGTCGTAAAGCGCAATTCCCCACATGCCGTTGAATCTGCTCAGGCAATCCTCGCCCCATTCAATGTATGCATTCATTATTACTTCCGTGTCCGTCCCGGTAAAAAAGCTGTAACCTTTTGAAATTAGTTCTTCTCTAATCTCAATGTAATTGTAAACTTCGCCGTTAAAGATCATGCATATATTATTTTCCCTGTTAAAGAATGGCTGATGACCGTTTACTGAAAGGTCTAATATGGAGAGCCGCCTGAATCCGAAAGCAAGATTGAATGATTCAGCCGAAGCGGAGAGTATATGAATTCCTTTTTTAATTGCTGATGTATCGCCGTATCTTTCTTCAGATTTGTTTTTGTATGTATTGAATAAAGCATATCCTTCGTCATCAGGACCTCTGTGACTGATAATGTTAACTGCCGCCTGAAGTGATTTGAAATCTGCATTTACTTCGTCAAAATTTAATACGCCGAATATTCCGCACATATAAATATCTTATCAGATGTTTAATAATGTTCTATATGTTCTCATCTTTTTTAACATTGCCTGTGATGTCGTTTTTCTTTTTGTTCGTTGCATACCCGAAAACTCCTGCAAGCAGTATAATACCAAGCAGAACATTCGCTCCGATGCTGACAGATTTTCCTGTGTAATAAACTGCAGGCTCATATCTGAATTCCACTTTATGTTTACCCTGCGGAACAACAAGCGATCTGAGTATGTAATCTGTTTTATAAAACTCCGTTTCCTTGCCGTCAATATACGCCTTCCATCCGAAAGGCAGATATATTTCGCTGAATACAAGCAGATTATTTCCTGTCGCATTTACTTCATACTCCAGACTGTGTATGTCGCCTTTTATAAGTTTAACACTGGCAGCCGAATCCGGCTTATCAATTTTCTGATTGATGTCTTTTTCAAGGAATGCGGTCTTTCGCGGATCGAAATTCATGTCACGGATATTATTGAGTATCGTTATGTCTTTTTCAACTTTGTAACCGTCAGCAAAGAATGCCTTTGGAATGAAATTCTTATTCTCGTAAATTAATTTTGTCCCTTTAAATACCTGAACGAACGAAGTATCCTGCAGCGGCTTATCCGAAATTATATACTTAACTCCGCCAAGCGTCAGCAGCAAAGGATTCTCTCCTTCCGCAACATCAACTGCATCCTGATATATTCTTATCTTTGCTCCGTGATAACCGTTGAATGAATGAAGTCTGTAATAAGCCATTGTATTATCAGTAGTAAGTCTTCCGCCGTTGAACTCCGCAACTCTGTATGTATATGTATCAGGATTTGTTTTCAGAAGCCAGTTGGTAAAATCCGTTTCCGCAAAAGCATTCTTCGTTTCACCCGCATTGTCCCAGTGAAGCGTTTTAAAATTAACATTCCAGAGATCAATCACAGCAATTAAAATTGTTACTGCAAGGAAAATCTTTACAGATACTTTATTTGTCGCATACATAAACATCAGTCCCGCAACAAGCGCAATGAAAAATGCATGAAGCCGGAGGTCGCTTATTGAGTTTGCATAAGCATTAGGTATTATCTGCTGTTTGATGTACTGACTGATCTGCTGAGCCGTTGCTCCCTGCTGTTTCAGCTTGTCAGCGAGTGAACTTGTGGAAACGGAATCAGTGTACGAACCCTCGAAACCTACAATTGAAATTAAAAACATAAGTCCCGCAATTCCGAAAAATACATAACATAATTTTTTTAATCTTTCGGAATCCGTTTTTTCTTTTGCAATTTCAATAACAGATTTCAATCCGAATCCGGAAAGAATTACAATTGCAATGTTCATAAAGTGATGTATCATAACAGGCGCACGAAAACTGCTGAAGTATGGGAAGTAATTAAAGAACAGATCGTAGATAAGAGAGAAGTTCCTCCCGAAAGACATAAAAAGAAACACTACCGAGATAACCGTCATCGCCTGCACGAACGGATTTTTCCTGAAATTGTAGAATACTCCCGTGACAGCAAGTATCAGTACGATCACTCCGAAGTACATCGGATTCGTTGTGAACGGCATCTGACCCCAGTAAAGATTGGCTTTCTGTCCCTGTATCTCCACATCACCGAAGCCATAGTAATAGGGAAGAAGGAAAGTAATTACTTCACCCGGACTGAAAGACCAGTTCGTCGCATACTGATAATCAAGCGGCTGATCATCCGCTACTTTTTTATCTATCTTCGCTTCGATCCCGGGTTCGCCTCTCATTGAATACTTGTTGTATTCTTTCATAGTCATCATGACGTCTGCATTCATTGCGACAGCTAACAGCGCGGCAATCACGAAGAAAATACCGCTCTTGATTATTCCTGAGATCTGTGTCTTCTTCACGACTCTGTAAATTATAAGATAAAGAAGATAAATTCCAAGCATCAGATAGGCGTAGAATATCATCTGAATGTGATTTGAATTCAGCTGTATGTGAAGCATCAGCGCAAGCAAAGCAAGGTTGATAAGATTCTGAAACGAAAAAACAGACTTGCTTTTATCGTCAAATGAATCAATCAGCTTATCAAGGAATAAAAGTATCAGTGGAAAAAATGCAAGAGCAAGAACTTTGGTATTGTGCCCGACCACTATCCGCTGAATGAAGTCAGTTGCAAATGTCGCAGTCAGAGCGCAGTATAAAGCTATTAATTTATTTTTAAATTTGTAATTTGAATAAAGATAAAACCCTATCCCGAATATTGCATAATAAAGAATGACGGGAAGAACACCATTCGTAGAAGAATTCGTTATCGTGCCGTAAACAGAGTCCCAGATGAAATAAAAGAAATCATAAGATCTCGGATTATAAGAAATGATCGGGAAGTTAGGCATTCCCATGAAAATATACGGAACCCACAGCGGGAACACTCCGCTTTTCTTTGCGTCATCAAGAAATGTCCTGAATGAATCGGAAGCGAGTATGTCACCCGTTGCAAATACTTTACCGCTGAAGACTCCTTCTTTAAAAAAAAGCAGGACGGAAAGTATTATTATGCCAATGTAAATCAGATTTTCATATCTGGAGAATGCGCTGCTCTTGTCTCCGGCTCTGCTTCCTGAAAGAGAAGAAGGATTTTTCAATGCCGGTTTTTGCTTTGAGATCTGTTTAGCCATCTGTAAAAATTATTTCTGAAATAGTAAATTAAATTTCGATAAAGATACTTTAAAACAAAATAACTTTCTAAGTATTATTTGATATTAATGAGTTTTGCCAACTGTTAATAAACACTATAAAAAGTTTTTAATCCTATCCTATTTCCTTTAAATTGATTAACCCGGACTTGTTATTATCTTTGCTAATTCCCTGGTCTGACTTCTCCTTGAATATTTTTTATATAGTTCGTTTTTAATATTAAGATCTGTTCCTTCTTTCCATTTGCTTATCAGATCCGAAAGGTACTGAGTTAGCTTTGTTTCCATATTCCTGCCAAATGTTTTTCCCGCTCCGCATTCATTCAGTATTGAAGCTGCTTCGCCGTCAGGAGGTCCTATGCAAATTACAGGTTTCCTTGCTGCAAGATACTCGAATAATTTCCCTGTCAGAATACCCTTGTCATTTTTGATCTCCGGGATCACAAGAAGCAGCGCATCGCTTTTCAGAAGAAACTTTACCGACTCATCGTGAGAAACGGTAGGAATCAGTTCTATGCTTTTGCTTAAAGAAATGCTTTTTGCATATTCAATAAGGGATGAAGAAGGATTTCCGACAAACCGCAGCTTTATTTCTGTTTCCGGAATAGTTTCCGTAACTTTTTTCAAAGCATGAAAGAAAATATTTGGATTGTAACTGTCGGCAAGAGTGCCTGTGTATGAAATGATGAAACTCCTTCCGGAAGATTTTTCTTCTTTATAGCTGCCCTTAAAATCTTCATCGTCATAACCGTTCGGTATTACCGTAACATTTGCCTTGCCGGAAGTTTTATTTAAAAACAGTTCTTTCAGTTCATTGCTTACCGTTACAACAAAATCAGCTTTGTTAAGAACATCGCTTTCATAACGAAGATCTTTCATCTTTGCAAAATACAAATGATGAAACTCATTGTAATAATAGATATCGGTCCAGGGATCACGGAGATCTGCTATCCATCTGATCCTGTCCCTGTAATATTTTTTTAGTTCAAGACCAATTATCTGCGCAGAGTGAGGAGGGCTTGTAGTGATGACCGTATCAATGTTTTCACTGTCTATTATTTTATTTGCTTCTTTCAAAGCATACTTTACCCAACCGCGTCTTGCATCGGGAATGAAAAAATTTCCTCTTATAAATCTGGATGACTTTTGAATGAGCCCGGGATTACTTTCGTTTGAAAATCCGGTAGGAATGCTTTTTTTACCTGTCAGCCTGGAATAGATTCCGAAAGGCTCTGAAGTATCAGTCCTGTATACTTTCACCGAAGAAGGAACTTCCGTTAAAAGAGTTTTGTCAGTAAAAGGATAACTTGCTTTTTTTTCATCAACTGTAAGTACTAAAGGCATTACTCCGAATTCAGGCAGATACTTTACGAATTTTAAAGCTCTCTGAACACCTGCGCCTCCGCTCGGCGGCCAGTAGTATGTTATGAATAATACTTTTTTCAAACTGCCTGATTAAAAATTATTTTTCTATTCTTTACTGCTAAGATTTTTCTTCATTAATTCCGCTATTTGTTTTGCATTGTCATTGCCTGCTTTTTCAAGTTCAGTGATCACACTCTTCTGACTTTCCTTCGAACGGTTTCGCAAAAGTTTCTGCTTTCCTTCAAGCTTTGTAATGCCTATTCGAAATGCAACAATTCCTTTCAGCAGTCCCTCAAAATAACTCTCGCGTAAATTGTTAGTGCTGTACGTGCTTCCTTCCCCTTCGAAATATTTCACAAGTTCATTTACGATCCTGATCTTATCATCGCGGTCATTTACAATTTCCATCTCACCGTAAGCGTGCACGGAAAGGTAATTCCAAGTTGGCACACTCTGATCCGTCTCATACCAGGATGATGAAATATAATGATGAGCTCCTGAAAATATCACAAGAACGTCTTTGTCAAAATCTTTCCACTGCATATTTGCTTTTGCAATGTGACAGTATAGAGTTCCGTAATTACCTTCATTCTTTTTGATCAATACGGGAATGTGAGTTGCGTTGATCTTTTCTTTGTTTTTGGTTACAAGTATCGCAAAAGAGTTATTCTCAATGAAGTTATGGATCACCTGAATGTCTTCAATCAGTGAATGAGGAGGAATGTACATTTAGTTAAAAATTAATTAGACAAAGTGGTAAAATTATTTTTTTTCTGCAACAAGCAATACTCCGGTGCCTTCTTTGTTGTCAGTATTCAGATCAAGCCACATTAATATCAGCACAAACCAGAGCGTGAACAGATAATAAAAAGGAAGAAGCAGAATAAAAATTTTCGATGCGCCGGCTATAAGTATCGGATACTTCATTCCGAATCTCCAGGAGATGGTTCCGTACTTTCCGTATGCATAGGAAAAATCAGATACTTCAAGTCCCGCCCTGCTTACTTTATCAGTGATGTCTTCCTTCGAATAACCAAGACGCGCATGCTCTTCAATAAAGCTGTCATCATCTTCCGAATGCGCATCGCTTCCTCCGAGATTAGAAGGTGTGTTCACTAAAAGCTTTCCGCCTTTCTTCAGGGCATTTGCAAAATTTTTAAATACAAGTTCGTCCTCTACAATATGCTCCATCACATCCACGCAAAGTATGAAGTCAAACTGTTCTTTGTATTCTATTTTTGTAAGGTCTCCGATCTCAAATTTAACTTTGTCATAACCTGTCTTTGAAAAGAAATTTGTGCAGTCATTTACCTGTTCTTCTTTTACATCTATAGCAAGTATATCGGAATCCGGAAATCTCTTCGCCATGAAATAAGTGTATTGACCGAAACCCATTCCGGCATCGAAAATTTTCATTACGGTGTTTTTCGGAAAATACTGTTTTATCTTCTTCCTTACATGCCACGAACGCAGAAACATCAGGTCAAGAAGGAAGTAGAATACTTTTCTCAGAAAAGCATTGTTGGAGACTATGTCGCCGAAAACTTTTTTAACAGGATCGTACTTCAAGTGAATTAATAATTAATGATTAATAATGAATAGTTATAACTTTC
>WBZU01000970.1_pt3 | contig 10625 bp, 9 predicted proteins | sample 5204311 | NCBI WGS metagenome assembly WBZU01 (sample SAMN12344359, study PRJNA552823) | activated sludge metagenome | biome: Activated sludge suspended growth; feature: Nitrification reactor; material: Wastewater; isolation source: activated sludge from nitrification reactor of wastewater treatment... | reverse complement strand
GTTTTCAGAGGCGAAGGGTGTGAGCCCGCCCGCCAGGCTTAAGGCTTGAAGGACATCGGTGTAGTGGCCGACCAGATACTCACCTGGTTTATTCACTCGACCTACGACATAGATCTTATGACTTAGCACCTTCAACACTGTGACTGTCAGATTCACGTTGGGGATGTATTTGGTCAATTTTTTCGCCAGGTCGGAGCGAAGCTCTTCCGCAGTCCGGCCCTCAGCCAAGATATCGCCAACGAGTGGAAAAGAAATCATTCCATCTGGTCGAATGACGACTTCCCGAGTGAGGTTCTCATCTTTCCAGACGGAAATAAGCAGAACATCTTCAGGCCCAAGAGAATAGCCTGTACCTGTTTCCTGAAAGGCGGGCGCAGATGTTCGTGCTTCGTACGATTGACAGCCCAAGGTGCCACACACAATCGACACGCTGAGCAGGCCGACTAGCATGGAATAGAATACTCGTATGGAACAATGCATGAAAGATTACTCCTATCCGCTCGTTCTGGCGAGGAGCAGTTCGGCTTCCTCGCGCCCCTGAAATGACACGATGTTGTTGAGAGCTTTTGTGAGGTAGACCTTCGCTTCGACCTTCTGGCCTGCTTGGAAGAGTGCCGCGCCGAGATGATAGTTGAGCATCGGAAGATCCGGCGCTTTGGCAATGGCTTGTTTGATCAGACGAACCGCATCCTCGTGGTGACCCATTTTGAAGTGTACCCATCCAAGGGTGTCGAGAAAGAGAGGATATTTGGCAGTTTTTTCAAAATTTCTCGTTAAGGCGAAAGCGCGTTCGATGTTCCGGGCATCGCCCTTCGAATCGGCGAGCAACGCGGCGAGATTGTTGGCGGAGAGGATATTGTGCGGATTCAGGCGTAATACGGTCTCATAAGTTTCGATGGCAGCATCAAATGCGCCTTGGCCTGTGAGCACGGATGCCAGCAGCATATGCAGGTCTTCACTGGCTGGGCTGGCGGCAATTCCATCCCGGAGAATCCGTACTGCGATGTCGGGTTGTTGTCGAGAAAGAGCCAAATTCGCAGAGTTTAACCAACCCATAATCCACGTGGGATTGACTCGTGTCGCCTCAAGGAATTGTCCCGCGGCTTCTTCTCGACGACCGCTGAGTGCTAATACTTCACCAAGTAACCCGTGGGCGTACGGATGCTGTGGATATGAACGCAGAAGAGCTTCAAGGCGCTGGCGTACGTGGTTGATCTGGCCGCGATCTAGTTCCAGCCGGATCAGAGCAATGAGCGGTTCAGGGGCATTGATATCGAACGTGGTTGCTCGCTCAAATGCCGCAGAAGCTTTGAGGAGTTGTCCCTGTGCCGCAAACAGCCTCCCTTCTGCCATTCGCGTAACGACGCCTTCTCCGGACGCGACACGAAGGCGTGCCAAAGTCGACTTCGCCTGAACCCAGTCTTCAGCCATGAGATCTAGGGCAAATGACAGTTCAAGGGCTGGAATGTGAGAAGGTTGATGGTTCAATAGACTTCTTAAGCGACTGCGGGCACGAGGCACATTCCCTGCGCGACTATCCAGCATTGCGAGGGCTACCACGGATTCCCCAAGACCGGGATTGAGAGCGATGGCTCGCTGTAAGCTCTCACGAGCCAACTCTTCTTCCCCGTTCGTGACGTGGGCTTGGGCGAGTAAAAATTGTACTTGCGGTTGTTCCGGCTGATCGCGTAATGCGCTGCGAAATGCTTGAACTGCTTCCTTGCCATTGCGGAGAGCCAAGGCAATTTTCCCTTGCAAAACTAATCCTTCCACCGACCGCGGATTGATTTGCAAGACTTCAGCAAGACGTCGATGTGCCTCATCGTACCGCCCAGCTGAAAAATCCAATATTGCGATCTTCACCTGGGCTTCTAATCCTGCCGATTTTTTCCCGTATTCCGTCACCAACGCTTTGTAAATGGCACGGGCGGCGACTTCATCTTGATGACGCTCATAGCAGGATGCGAGAGCAAGACGGAGATTTGTACTATTGGGAAGGTGTCCGATGGCTGTCTGGAATGTCTGCACCGCGTCTTCGATCCCTCTACGCAGGTCAACAAAATCAGCCAGGGCAAGCCATGGTTCTTCTCCATCAGCTAGCTCGATCGTGGCCTTCTTCAGGACCCTGTGCGCTTCCTCAAAGCGCCGTTGTTGGTCATAAAAGCGTGCCAACTGAAGTCGATGGTCAAAAATGGCGGGTTCTTCCTCGATCATCTGTTGCAGCACGTGTTCGGTGCCCTCAGCATCGTGACTCTCGATGAGTAGCGTCTTCAGGCTATACAACAAATCTAAATGATGGGGATGCGTTTCAATCGCCTGATGGAGAACCGAGATAGCTTCCTGAAAACGTCGTTGCTGACCATATAACGTTGCCAGGAGAATAGCCGCGTCTGGTTCTTCCGGATATAGCCGGAGGAGATCTTGTGCCAGCTGGATCGCCTGCAACACTTTGTCCTGCTGTGCTAAAAGAGCAATTTTTAAGGCCTGTGCCTGCGGATCATGCGGGTTTCCCGCCAGTATTTTGTCCGCAGCCTGCTGCACCTGTCCGCTCAGGCGAGACTCCAGATAATACTTAGCCAGGTGAACTAAGGTCGCACTGTGATTGGGCGTCAGTTCAAGGACACGCTGGTAATTGGCTACCGCGCTGCGCCAGTTCTTCTCTCGCTCATCGATCTGTGCCACGAGATAATAGGCCTCGGCATCTTTGGGGTCGATCTTCAGCACATTTCGCAGGGTGGTACGCGCCTTGGAAAAGTTTCCAGCCTGGATGTACTCCTTCGCCTTGGCCCGGTACTGGGCCTTGCGTTCTTCAGGCCCACCGCAGGAAAGGAACCACAATGACAGCAATACGAGTATTGCACGATATGTCGTCAGCGATATCGCAGAGTGGAGCTGGTTCATACCTTCCTCACAACCAGGCCCGGGCGCCGAGGCCGAGTAGAACCCATAGGGAAACCAGGCCGAACTGTTTGACCCACCCAGTAAATGTGTGGAGGAGTAGTTCGAAGGAGAAATAGAGAACAATGAGTTTGGCCGCAAGAATGCTGAGTGTCGGCATGTCGGCGCGCATTTCCGGCAGAAGCGGCACGATCAAGGCAAAAAAGACCATCAGATAGTCAAGTGGAGTGGTTTGGAACGGATTTCCTCTGCTGAACCGCATGCTCAATAAGACCAAAATGGCAATGATGGCGAGTACGGTGTTTTGCGTGACATAGATGGGCCAGATCTCTGGCACGCCGGATTGTTCGCTGATGTACATGAGGAAGGCGCTGCCCACATACAACCCGCCTCGCACAAAGTGTGAGCGATATTGGGGAAGAAGCCACTGGCCTGTCAGAACAATACCGGAAAGGATGAGGGCCGCAGATCCGACATCGATGGGGACTCGACCAGGCAAAAAAACGTTGGCAATCAGAAAAACAGGAACCATCACGGCCAGAAACCGGGGTGCCATGACACTAAGCCAAATTTCGGTGTGCGCTAGCTTTGTATCGGAGAGGGCATTCACTCCTTCGGAATCGACAAATTGAATGCCGCGGCGTTCTGCCGCAAAGAATAGTGTGAACATGGCCACTGCAAATGAACTATACACCGTCAAAATCAATGCATCGGAGTGCCAACGCAGAATATAGGCCAAGCCCACCATCACAGCTTGTATTCCATAAATCACGATGACTGCTTGGTAATGGGAGAGACCCAGTGCCAGAAGTTTGTGGTGTACATGATTTCGATCGCCGATGAACGGCGATCGGCCCTTGGCGAGACGCTGTCCCATGACGGCGATTGTGTCCAAAAACGGAAGACCCAGCACCAGCAGACCTACTGTCATTGGAAAGGGAGCGCGCGAAGGCTCAATCAACAATAGTACGAGAGTGCCCATTGAGAAGCCGAGCAACTGACTGCCGGCGTCGCCCATGAAAATTCTAGCGGGATACGTGTTGTAGCGGAGGAATCCCAACAATCCGCCCAAAAAAGCTGAGGTTGAAATGAGGACCGTCAAGTCGTGTGACATATACGCCAAATAGGCAATGCCTGCGAAACTCAGAAAGGCAAGTCCGCCTGCGAGACCGTCCAAACCGTCTGAGAGATTCACTGCATTGGCAGCCCCCACCAGAAAGAGTATGGTCAGCGGAATACTAAGCCAGAGGGGTGCATCCTGCTCGAAGAGGAATGGCACCTGGTCGAAATGCAGCTGTCCATACACGACGAGCACGAGGCTGGCGAGTAACTGGCCAACAAGCTTGATCTTATAAGTCAGGCCGACACGATCGTCCCAGATGCCGAATCCCATGATCACCAGGACACTCATGAGCATCGGCAAGACTACCTGTTCGTGGGTGCCCCAGACAGAGATCGAAACGACTGCTGCGAATCCAAACGCAATTCCCCCAATACGCGGTGTGGGATTCGCGTGAACCTTTCGTCCGCCGGGCACATCCAACAATTGCCATCGACCCGCATTCAGTTGCAGGAGTGGAATCAACGCCATGCAGATGGAGAGCGAAGCGAGGAAGCTGAAAAACACTGCGCTAGTCATGTGTTGCTGAAGAATTTAGCTGGCCGCCGGCCACGAATCCCCGCGGGAGCTCATCAAAGCGAGAAATTGGGTTCCGAAGATGTCCAAACTATAAGGCTGACAACATCTCGCCGCTTTTCGTGAAAATGGAAGAGCGAGATGGTGAGAGGGAAAGTAGTCAATAAATTTATTACGGTCGGTGATGAGAGGTTCCACCATATGATTCGCCGGCCAGGTACAGATCACAGCAGCGATTTCCTGACGAGCTCTCAAGACTGACGCACAACATGAGGTGGTAGCCCGCTCGAGTAGGCATTGCGGGAACATGGCGAAGCCCAGTACACAACGGTATGATCATACGTGTTTATGGGACAGAATCCCCCGAGACCCCAATCCGACCAAGGCTACCAAACCTGTGCCGAAGAGCCACACAGAGGCTGGAAGGGATACCCTGGAAAGAGTGACAATGCGAGTTGCTCCTTCCGTATCTTCAAAAAGAACGCGCTGCTGGGTGTTGGCAAATGATGACAGGCTTGGAGGGGAAGTTGGGAGTTGGGTATTGGTAAACGCCTGGTTGCGGCGTTCGACATCCCCAAATGGTAAGGGATTGGACTGTACATGATTGAGAATGGCATCGCCGTTCAAGTTCAATCCAAGCGCAGCTGAATCACCAAGCGGAGCACTGGGTGAGCCAGTACCTGGAAAAGACATTACAACAGTGTCTTCCATACTCGTGGTGTGAAAATGGATCACTCGGGGAGACTGATGAGAGATCGATTGAGTCGTGAGAGACTTTTCTCTGTCCTCGCCTGGTTGATGAAGTTCCATTTTTGGACTTCTTGTCATAGTACCGTTGTAGGAATGTGCGTGGCTTGAGGGCGGGCTCACAAGGCCAGTGAAGTAAATATCAACCTGGGCAGCATTGCTGTGAGAAATTGAGAGGAGCGAATAGAGTGCAGCTGCGGCCACGCCGATTGCACAGAGGACATTTTTCTTGCCGTTCTCAATCATGTCGGCTCCCTTCAACCAGTGATCACCAGCCGAGGTAGGACGGTTTCCGTTCATACAGAAAGGGGTTGCAATCTTGGAAATGACTTTTGCCGAGTAAGTATTATATGGGTGCACACTACTTAAAGTAGCGCCGCAGCGCAAGACATTTTTTTAATCCGAATGAAAATACATACATCGTGTTTCATATTGAAACATAATACGTGCTTTCGCTAGATCCGTATGTGCCTATAGGTCTAGGGTTGAATGATTCGGTATCTTTGGCCGTTGGAAACAAGCAGGCAGGCGATGAGCTGGTTGGTCAGCTCATGTCGGTAGTGCAGGCATGGAGTAAGCGCTCGTAGGAAGCTGCTAGTTTGCGTCGATCGTAATGAGCCATAACATGGGCTCGACCGTTTTCCCCGAGCTTGGAGCAGAGGACTCGATCGGCATACAACTGCAACAAGCCGCTTGCGAGATCTTCGGCATTTTCAGGTTCGATGCAATAACCAGCCTTTGCCGTTCGAACTATTTCCGCACTTTCTCCCTCGACGCCAAGGATAATAGGTTTCCCCATCGCCATGCTTTCGAAGAGTTTGGAAGGAATTACTGTCTTAAACAGTTCCGATTTCTTTAGAAGGATCAGGCTGACGTGTGAAAGATCCCAGAGCAAGGGCATGTTCGCCTTCGGTTGCTGGTCCAGTAGTATGACATTTGGCAGAGCGAGTTCATCTCGTAGCGCCATGAGCCTTTTCCGTTCCGCGCCGTCTCCAGCCAATAGGAGAACAATGTCCGGATATCGACGAAGTCGTTCTGCTGCATACAGGATGGTTTCAAGGTGGTGCGCCATTCCATGTGTGCCAAAATACGCGGCCACGAATTTGCCTTGAAGCGACAGCTGTTTAGCGAGGACGTTCTCGCCGGTGATGGGTTTGTAGAGCGAAAGGTCTGCGCCGTTCTTGATCACTGAAATTTTCTCTGAGGAGATTCCCCTGCTCTGAATATATCGGTGAAATGCATCCGTCACCGGCACGATTCGGTCCGCTTTGCGGTAGGCAAAGTGTTCGAGCCATTCCAGGGCCTGAATGATGGCCCTATTCTTAATTGCTCCAACAGCAACAATGGATTCGGGCCATAGATCGCGAATCTCCAAAACCCAGGGTGTTCGCTTCATCCGACTGACGACATATCCGGCGAGTCCATTGAAAAATTGTGGGGACGTGGAAACGACGATGTCTGCCGTGGAGAGCAAGGGAGCGGCTAGGATTGCGGCGAACATGTAGGAAAGATAGTTAAGAGTCCTTTTGAAAAACCCTTCATTGGCTGTGACATAGGTCCACAGTCGAAGAATGCTGATACCGTCTTGCTGTTCCCAAGTGTAGAGGGAGTTCCGGTAGCCCGGATACACTTTTCCCTGCGGATGGTTCGGCGCACAAGTCACGACGGTCACGTGGTGCCCATCACGTACCCATTGCCGACAATGTTCATGGGTGCGTGATGCGGGCGCATTCACTTCCGGGGGGAAATAGTGAGACAAGAAAAGAATGCGCACCATTGACCTCCTCCTGATGTTGTGCAAACGATTGTCGATGCGATTTGAGTAGGCACGCCACGACCGCTCACCGGCTCCCCGCGACGCAGTTATGGTTTGCGAAGATGACCGATGAGCACGATTCTGAATCCAGCTAGACAGTCCACCCTATTTACGATGCGTTCGTAGATGAAACCGAGGATGTAGGTGAACGGGGTCAGGCGCATATATTCTGGCCTTCCTTCGATAGATCGAATGGTTTCCACCACCAATCCACTATCTTTGGCTAACGCCGTGATCTGCTCTAGGCTGTTTGCAAGGTATTTGGTCGGAAAAGTATCCTCTGATTTCCTCCCCCGCATTCGATTAACAAACTGGTGAAACCACAGCGGGGTGAGCCGTGCGATTAAGGGCATATAGTGCCACTTGTTCGGTGTTTTAAAAACGAACTGCCCTCCAGGTTTCAGTACTCGGAAAATCTCACGATAGACGGCTTGAGGGTTCGGAATGTGTTCCATGACGTTGTTCGCAACTACAAAATCGAAGCTTTCGCGGGGATACGGAATAGCTTCGGCTGTTCCGCAAAGCGCCTCATCAAGATAACGATTTTGAGTGAGAATTCTAGGGTCCAGATCAATCCCACAGACTCGACCGGCTAGCCCCTTGAAGTTCATTTGGCAAAGAATTCCCGCTCCAGCCCCAAGATCAAGCATGGTGTCTCTAGTTGTTAGTGTCCTGAGAATATGTTCCCGCAGCATCGTATCGTCCCAGTTTCCTGAGTATCTGGGGTAAAGCCAACTGTCCATCTTGGCTATAAGTGTCCTCATTTGCTTCTCCATTCTTTACAGTTTAGAAGCGCGGAGGACCGAGCTCCCATCAACCTTACGGAGTCCAGAGGGGTCCACATCTCACAGAACCGTGCTGGTTGTTGAACGTATCACAACTACGGGCGTAACTTGGTCATGTGATAGGCAAGCGTCACGGGTACCGCACCGTGGTATGTCATAACAAGAATATTGTTGGATAGCTCCTTGCCGAATTCAGGATAGTGCCATCCTGTCTCGACCCTCACTTCGGTACACAGAGGTGTCGTGATCATAAGTACGACTTGTTCAATTCGATCCCTCACCTCCGCTGACCGCCCCACTAGAATGATTTTATAGTCGGGGTGGATATGCAGATAACTTTCAATTGTGTGGGTACCGCTTCCATCAACCGTGTCGCGAATCGCCCATGAACCGGGAGAAACATATTCGACCATTCGTGAATGGGTCAGATGCCCATCCAATCTGCGATAGCCGTCATGGGCCCCTTCAAATCTCATCTGCTTGGTTCCCTCCCCTGTAAGACGGCCATAGACGGGATAGGCGCGCCGTGCGACGCGAAACACCCCCCAGGTTTCCGATTGGTCCTGTCCATCGATCGAAAGGGTGTTGTGGGCCCTTGTGCTGCGCGCATAGCGCCTGCGGTGACCCGGTTCATAATCGTATACTCCGCTGTCGACAATGACACGTTGTCCGTCGACGGCGAGCTCAAAGCTGAGGGTGTCGGCATGGGCATGCCCTGGTTGATACTCCGGTCCTATGGCGCCGCAGTCGATGACCATCATATCGGAGCCCTCGCGAATGACGTAATAGCCAGTCTGTGGCTTTTCGATCGCGGTCACGCCTGTGGTGAGAGGTTTGCGTGAATATCCGGTGAGACGTTGGCCATATGTGAAAATCTCGGACGGCGGTGGCGCAATGCCGAATGCCGCATCGTTGAGCAACGGGATTTCTCCGTCCGGTAGGCAGAGGTCATCCAGAAAGGCGAGCGCGGTTTTTATCCTGCTGTCAAAGTGAGGTTCCTCAGGGAAGCTGTGAGCCGGCCGTGAGTTCTGCATGAGATTCAGCACATCCAAGTAATCCAGCACGCTGATGGAGTGGTACATGGGGCTGCGTTCGTAGTGTCCGCCGTCAGGAAGAAATTGTTCTTCTAACTCGGTGGACAGTATTTGCCGCCCTAGTCCGAGCCAACGATCCGCATCCCGCCCCTCGAAATAGAGTCCCGCAAAGAAGAGTGCGACCCCATTCTTGAGATAGTGGTTGGCGAGCAAGTGATCTTCGATGTTATCTTCCAACCACAGGACCTGAGTGTACAGGCTGTGCATCCATTCAGACGGTATCGTCTCCGGCGTATGTAACAAGAACTTAATCCAGTTCACCACGCGCAAAGAAAGAGTATACGGCTCCCAGGCATCGGGTGTGCCGGAGGGATTACCAGTGATCCAGAGTGAGATTAAGGCGGATTGCTCCTGAATCGGTCTCCCCTGCTCCATGAGATAGTCGAAGTAGTGCAGGTTGTAACGCCATAACTTCGGCATCTCGGAACAGCGCCAGTCAACGCGACCATCCGGAAAAGATTTTTCGCGATTCAGGAACTTGAAGGTGTAAGGCTTGTCGGATCGGTGTGTCCGGTGCAGTGAGAGAGCAAAACCCACGCTCGAACGCCTTCGTACTTCCGTGACCGGTTGTATGCGCCGGGCGGATGGGAAGAGACGTTTGCGGATCAGCGCAAAGAGCTGGGAGATGCGAAGGTGGCGCAGGGTATTCGCATAGAGTAACAGTCGGGTCATCACAAGAAGCGGGCTAGGTCAGAGCATCCATAATGTCAAAACTTGCTCGAGTGACTTCAACCAACTCCTCGAACGGAATCGGAGATGGGCGACCTGAGCGAATGGCCTCGACAAATGCCGATGCGCAGGCGGCTTGGCCCTTGTCCTGCCGCCAGAGATTCAGCTTGGTAAAGTTAGGCCACCCATACCCACGTAAACTCCGAAAGTTGTCGAGTTGCAAAATGCGTCCGGCACAGAATACTTCTAACCGTTCTTTAGGAAAAGACTTGTGGCCGGTGGACAGGTAATGCACCGTACCCATTGATCCATCGGCAAACGAGAGCGTGCAGGTGACACTGTCGGCGGGTCTGCCGTGGCGATGGCCGTCCAATGCATTCGTGCGAATCGATGTGATAGGCAAGCCGATGAGAAAGCGAAGCAGATCGATAAAATGACAAGCTTCGCCGATGATGCGCCCACCGCCAATGCCAGGATGGTGGATCCAATGTTCAGGTGGGATCGCGCCTGCATTGATCGTCATCACCAGCGATTTAGGCTCTTGCACCACGGCAAGCAGCGATTTGATCTTCTGAATCTGGGGGGCAAAACGTCTGTTAAAACCAACCATCAGCAGCGGCGCGCCACTCTCGGCTCCAACTACATTGAGCTCATCGTAGGTTTGTGTAATCTCGTCTAGCTCGTTTCTTGTGATTGCCAAGGGTTTTTCGACAAACACATGCTTGCCCGCTCGTAAGGCCTCACAGACATAACGTGCATGACTATCATGACGAGTGGCCACCACAATAGTATTGATTGAGTCGTTTTGTAATATGGTCGCACTATCGGTGGTCGTTTCTTCAAAACCGTATTTCTTTCCTGCGTGCACCCCGCTGACGCCCGATGCTGAAGCGACGCTCTGCAGCACCGCCGGCGTCAATTTAAACGCGGGAATCAGTACCTGCGTCGCATAGTTGCCGGAGCCGATGACGCCCACCACA
>WBZU01003309.1_pt1 | contig 10626 bp, 12 predicted proteins | sample 5204311 | NCBI WGS metagenome assembly WBZU01 (sample SAMN12344359, study PRJNA552823) | activated sludge metagenome | biome: Activated sludge suspended growth; feature: Nitrification reactor; material: Wastewater; isolation source: activated sludge from nitrification reactor of wastewater... | reverse complement strand
CCGTCGTAGACAGCACGGTCCGGGGCCGACTGAGCGCCATGCAGCGTGTGTTGACCAAGGAGTAGCCATGCAGATCAAGGCAGAAGAGATCAGCTCCATCATTAAAGAGAAGATCAAGGGCTTCGACCAGCAGGTCGATGTCAGCCAGACCGGTTCGGTCATTCAAGTCGGCGACGGTATCGCGAAGGTCTACGGCCTCGACGGCGCCATGGCCGGAGAAATGCTCGAGTTCCCGGGCGGACTGTACGGCATCGCGTTGAACCTTGAAGAAGACAATGTCGGCGCCGTGTTGATGGGCGACGATGTCGGCATCAAGGAAGGCGATCCCGTCAAGCGTACCGGTCGCATTGCCGAAATCCCCGTGGGTGAAGCGCTGGTCGGACGCGTGGTCAATGCCATCGGACAACCGATCGACGGCAAGGGCCCGATTAACTCGCAACATTCTTCCCGAATCGAAGTGGTGGCGCCCGGCGTCAATACCAGACAGTCCGTGCGTGAACCGTTGCAGACGGGCATCAAGGCCATCGATGCCATGATTCCCATCGGTCGTGGTCAGCGTGAGTTGATCATCGGAGACCGTCAGACCGGAAAGACTGCCATCGCCGTCGATACCATCATCAATCAAAAGGGCCTCGGCGTCTTTTGTATCTACGTCGCCGTCGGACAAAAGCGGTCGACTGTCGCGCGTGTCGTCAAGACGCTCGAAGAAAACCACGCCATGGAATACAGCATGGTGGTGGCCGCGACTGCCAGCGATCCGGCGCCGATGCAGTTCTTGGCCCCGTTTGCGGGCGCCGCCATCGGCGAATATTTCCGTGACAACGGCAAGCATGCGCTGATCGTCTACGACGATCTCTCGAAACACGCCGTGGCCTATCGGCAGCTGTCCCTCTTGCTCCGTCGTCCGCCAGGTCGTGAGGCCTATCCCGGCGACGTGTTCTATCTGCACTCTCGTCTGCTGGAGCGCGCCGCGAAGTTGAGCGATAAGTTGGGCGGCGGCAGTTTGACGGCTCTTCCGATCATCGAGACTCAGGCCGGTGACGTGTCGGCCTATATTCCGACGAACGTCATCTCGATCACCGACGGCCAGATCTATCTCGGCAGTGATTTGTTCTATTCCGGTATTCGTCCGGCCATTAACGTCGGTCTGTCCGTGTCCCGCGTCGGCGGTTCCGCGCAGATCAAGACGATGAAGCAGGTCGCCGGTACGCTCCGTCTCGATCTCGCACAGTATCGTGAAATGGCCGCCTTCTCCCAGTTCGGCAGCGAACTCGACAAGGCGACCCAGATGCAGCTTGCTCGCGGTGTTCGCATGGTGGAATTGCTCAAGCAGGGGCAATACAAGCCGATGCCGGTTGCCGACCAGGTCTTGTCGATCTATGCGGGTGTCAACGGATTCCTGGACGATGTGCCCGTGGACAAGGTGCTGCAGTTCGAGGCAGACCTGCTCCACTATGTTCAGCAAAACCATCAGGACATGCGCAAGGACATCGCCACGGTCGGAAAGATCGACGACAAGGTCGGCGGGAAGCTCAAAGAAATCATTTCGACGTTCAAGCAGAAAATGGGCTATGGAGCAAAATAGCGATTCGCCTTCACCTTCAGCCCTGGGCTGAAGTCTGAGCGCCGACTGCTAAGAGCGTACAAGCATGCCGAGTTTACAATCTCTCCGGCGGAAAATTGCCGCCTTCAAGAATACGCAGAAGATTACGAAGGCCATGAAAATGGTCGCAGCCGCGAAACTCAAGCGTTCGCAGGATCGTATTCTCGCCGCGCGCCCGTACGCACACAAAATGCGCGGTGTGCTCAGCAATCTGAGCCAGCGCGTCAATCGTACATCCCATCCGTTGCTTGAAAAGCGTGAGGGGAAGAAAATCGAAATCCTCGTCGTCACGAGCGATCGCGGCCTCTGCGGCGGATTCAACGGTAATATCGTCAGAAAGAGCGCCGAGTTTGTCCGGCAATGCGAGTCGCAAGGGTTGTCGGTCAATCTCAGTATCATAGGACGCAAAGGCCGCGATTATTTCCGCCGTAGGACGTGGCCGATCAGACAGGAGTGGACCGGGATATTCGATCGATTAAGTTTTGAGCATGCCATCGATATCGGCGGAGATCTGACGGAAAATTTCGTCAAGGGCACGTTCGACGAACTCTATGTTGTGTACAACGAATTCAAGTCAGCCATCCAGCAACGAGTGATTGTCGAAAAACTCTTCCCTATCGATGCGGCAGCTGAGTTTGGTGTCCCTCCTCCCGCAGACGGTGCCGTCGCCGGGGGAAGCTATTTGTACGAGCCGGACGAGGCCGAATTGCTGAACGCGTTGGTTCCAAAACACTTTCAGATTCAGACCTACCGCATCTTGTTGGAGTCGGCAGCCGCGGAGCATGGCGCACGCATGGCGGCCATGGACGGTGCGACCCGCAATGCCGGTCAGCTGATCAAGAAGGTGACCTTGTATTACAACAAGACCCGCCAGGCGGCCATTACCAAAGAACTCATGGACATCGTCGGTGGCGCAGAGGCTTTGAAATAGAATTTGGACTGAGGAATGCCGCACGTCGGTAAGCTGCCGGCTGCATCAGTGATGACAAGAGGAGCGTTATGAGCACAGGAAAAGTCATTCAAGTCATCGGCCCCGTGGTCGACGTGGAGTTTCCTCCCGGTCACCTGCCGAACATTTACAACGCGCTCAAGGTGACGCAAGAAGAGAATAAGGCGGCCGGAAAGCCTGCAGTACGAATCACCCTCGAAGTGGCCTCCCACCTTGGAGAAAATCGTGTGCGTGGCATCGCCATGTCGACGACGGATGGTCTCACACGCGGGATGGATGTGACTGATACCGGTGCACCGATCGCCGTTCCAGTCGGCCGCGAAACTCTCGGTCGCTTGATCAACGTGCTCGGCGAGCCAGTAGACGAAAAGGGTCCGATCAAGACGAACAAGACCTATCCCATTCACCGGCCAGCCCCCAGGCTCGAAGATCAAGATACGAAAACTGAAGTGCTGGAAACCGGCATCAAGGTCGTTGACCTGTTGGAACCGTACAGCAAGGGCGGCAAAGTCGGCCTCTTCGGCGGCGCCGGCGTCGGCAAGACGGTCATCATCATGGAGCTCATCAACAACATCGCCCTCCACCACGGTGGGTTCTCGGTGTTCGCAGGCGTCGGGGAGCGTACCCGCGAAGGCAACGACCTCTGGCACGAAATGCAGGAATCGAAAGTCATCGATCCCGATGACCATACCAAGTCGAAAGCGGCCTTGGTGTACGGACAGATGAACGAACCACCGGGAGCGCGTCTCCGGGTGGCCTTAACCGGACTGGCCGTCGCCGAATTTTTCCGTGACGAAGAAAACCAGGACGTGTTGCTGTTCGTGGATAACATCTTCCGGTTTACCCAAGCCGGTTCTGAGGTATCTGCGTTGTTGGGTCGTATGCCGTCAGCGGTAGGTTATCAACCGAACCTGTCCACTGAAATGGGCGCGCTGCAGGAACGGATTACCTCGACGAAAAAGGGGTCCATCACATCGGTGCAGGCGATTTACGTGCCGGCCGACGACTTGACCGACCCCGCGCCGGCGACCGCGTTTGCGCACTTGGACGCGACCACGGTGTTGTCCCGGCAGTTGGCCGAGTTGGGCATTTACCCTGCGGTCGATCCGCTCGACTCCACGTCGCGCATCTTGGATCCGCAAGTCATCGGCGAAGAGCATTACAAGGTCGCTCGCGGTGTGCAGTCCGTGCTGCAGCGGTATAAGGATTTGCAGGACATCATCGCCATTCTCGGAATGGACGAACTGTCCGAAGACGACAAGATGGTCGTGGCGCGTGCGCGAAAGATTCAACGGTTCCTGTCGCAGCCGTTCCACGTGGCCGAAGCCTTCACCGGCGCGCCCGGGAAGTATGTGAAGCTGAAGGACACCGTTCGGAGCTTCAAGGAAATCCTGGAAGGGAAATACGATCACCTGCCGGAACAGGCCTTCTACATGGTCGGTCCCATTGAAGAAGCAGTGGCGAAGGCGGAAAAGATGGGCGTCAAGGTTTAAGAGGGGCGAACCGAGCGTCCTCTTTGCTCGCGCAACGCGCGGCCTTAGAAGGCCCTCGTTGAACGCGCGCAGGAGGACGCATCGCTTCTCCCTCATGGTGCAAGTGGAGTAGCAGGAAAAGATGGCTGGAAAGATTCTCTTAGAAGTTGTGACGCCGGAAAAATTGCTCCTGAGCCAGGAGGTTGATGAGGTCATCGCTCCCGGCAGCGAGGGCGAATTCGGCGTCTTGCCAGGCCACTGTCATCTGCTCTCGAGCCTGCGTATCGGAGAGCTTCGGTATAAATCTCAAGAGATGTGGCACTACATGTCGATCCTCTGGGGTTATGCCGAAGTGACCCCTGCCAAAGTGACCGTCATGGCCGAAATCGCCGAGAAGGCGGAGGACATCGATGTGGGTCGCGCGCAGCAAGCCGTCGAGAAGGCCGAGCAACGGCTTCAGGCCGGTGGCCTTCCCTCGGAAGTCAAAGAAGCGCAGATCAGCCTCGAAAAGGCCCGTCTTCGGAAGAAGATCGCCGATCGTGCTCGAAAGACCGGTCACGCCTAAGCAATCCATCCCTCGGCGCTCTGCCGTTGTCGTTCCTTGGCTTCGCTCTTTCGGCCTCCCGTACGCCACCAGCAATTTCCTGCGGTTCTCCCTCACACTGCTTCTTTTCCTGACGTCGGCATGTGCCGCGCCCTCGATCCACACGCGTCCGATTCAAGAGAGTGAGGATTGGTTCGTCCGATTGGATTCCGTCGAGAGTCCCGACCGAAACACGCTCCACTATCAGCATCCCGCTACGTGGAAGGATGAAGACCTGTTTGTCATTCTGGACCAGCTGTTCCTTGAACAGCGTATGGGCCTGATGGACGAGCCCAAGCCGGCGCAGAACGTTTTCTCTCCGGAGGAATTGCAGCGCATCCTTCCCTCGATACAAGAGGCATTTCACGCGGCCTTGCCCCATGAGTGGGTGGTCTTTGTGATTGCTCTGCCACGAGGCCAAGCGGAACGAGCCGTTACATCAGGCGGCCTCTTTCATGAGGGCGATCGACTGCACGTTGTCGTCGCGAATCACCGAACTCTCCTTCCCATGCAGTCGAATGAATTGGTGAAGATCCGCGGCAATCCCATGTATTCCGTTAACGGCAGTGGTGGCACCTTGGGGATTGAACCGCGGCGTTTTGTCTTGTCGACAAAAGCTAATTGGTCCGGTGGTTACCGAGCTTCCGCCAGCGAACTCGTTCTAGATCATCACGGCTATCTTGCGCAGGTTCACTTGCCGGATCGACGACGTGTCACAAAGGATCTCACGACATCTGATTCACCGGCATCGCCTGATCCCTTGACGGCGATTCAGCGGCTCGAACGCGAAATTGGAGCACTGAAGCAGGCGCTTGGCGATAAGCAGCAAGAACTCGAACGGCTGAAAGACGACGCCGCCAACCAACTTTCGGGTCAACCTGTCCCACAGCATTGATCAGTAATGGCTGAGGGCTCCTAAGGAACGACTCCCTTCCAGGGATGAAAAAATGCAGACCGCGTTCGTCATCTCGGCGGGGGAACGACCCAAACGGTTGGACCTGTTCCTCGTGTATCGTGAACCGAAATTGTCGCGAGCGGCGCTACAGCGAATGATCGAATCCGGCTGGGTGCGGATCAATAGTCGCGTCGCCAAACCCAGTCAGCGGGTCAAGCCCGGTGACGTGGTCTGTTTCGACAGCCCCCAGCCTGCGCCCTTGCTGCTCAATGGTCATGTTCAGGCACTCGATATTCTCTTTGAGGATGCGACGTGCCTGGTCGTGAATAAACCGGCTGGGGTCGTGTGCCATCCCGGACCAGGCCATTGGAACGACACGCTATTCAATGCCTTACTCGATCATATGGGAATGACCGGGGCCGGCGGCACCATCGGACTTGTCCATCGTCTCGATCGGGACACATCCGGGGTGCTGGTGGTGGCCAAAACCAAAGCCGCGCACCGGCAGCTGTCGGTGCAATTCGAACACCATACGGTCACTCGGGAATATGACGCGCTCGTCAATGGAGTCCCACAATCCGCCACAGGTCTGATCGATAGGGCGATAGGGCCAGAAACTGGGCGGCCCACACGCACGTCGACACAGACGCTGCATCCGAAGCCTGCAGCGACAGCCTATCGGGTTGAAGAAACCTTTGCGGAGATGGCAGCCCATCTGCTGGTGATGCCGAGGACTGGTCGAACTCATCAAATTCGCGCGCATCTTGCATCCATCGGCCATCCCATTCTCGGAGACAGCCTGTATGGAGGAAACCAGCAAGCACGCACCGACAGGGGATCAGTGTCCCGGGTCATGCTTCATGCGCGGCGACTCGGTTTTCGGCATCCGGAACAGGGCACCGATCACGAGTTTGAGGTAGAAGCGCCGGAAGATTTTCAGGCGACCCGCCAGAGGTTACGTGAATCGATCCGCGATGAACCGACTTGAAGGCCGGCAGGCCTGTAAAGCGCTGCACGATACTAAAGGGAAAGACTGGAAATATCACGGTCGAGGTGTCTGCGCTGGATGAGGAAAAAAGGAAACCGTCCAAAGGCGAGATGACACCCGACCAGATAACAGGGTTGCTGTGGCCCGACCGGCAGTTCCGTTGTCCACCGCACTTCAAACAAGCTCGCGACCCGTTGCGGCTGCAGATCTGGATTGTGGAGCGTCAGCAACTCTCCTCCCCGGGGCTTCTGGTCCAGCAGCAAAAGAATACCCCCTGAACTGATGTTGAGCGAATGCGCCTTCCCGGAGATGATCGGCACCTCCCGCCGACGTTCTTGTGTCAGCCCGTACAAGCAGGGCGTTCTCACCGCGAACCGTGTATCGACGCGGCGCTCGGATTGGCTGTGAGGGTGAGGCAAAGGCCGTTGGTTATCCACAGTGCGTGGCGCTGCGCAGGGTGTCTGGCCGAGAGAGTGCTGTAACGATCTGAGGATTCTGTGGATAAAATGTGAGGGCATCGCGGTGCTTCGCTCCAACAACTCGTTGACGTCGAACCTCTCTCATAGAAGGAGCAATTCGAGTGCCCAATGGAAGCACGAGAGGTGAGTCGCTAACCGCATGATTTTGGTTCGGAGAAAAAGTGGGGCGTTGAATTTTGGCGCAGGTCGACTCTCGGTAATGGCGTCAAAACTTCTACAGACCTGTCAGAAATGCAGACGGTCGGCAGGGGCGAAAGCCGTGGGGGAGCGGGACCTGCGGACGGTGAACATGTGGATGGGATGTGGATGACGTGTGCATCACATGTGTAAAACCGGTGGGTGGTTCGGTCACTCTTGTTTTTGCCGGGCCTCTGTGTCAGCCTACGCACGCATTGATGCGGGTCATCATTCACCAGTCATAACCTGATGAGCGTGAGCACCACTCCGGTCGAAATTGTCGTGACTGGAGGAGAATCGTCCAAACGGATCGACGTCTTTCTTGCCAATCGCGATCCCACCTTTTCTCGATCAGCCTTGCAGCGGTTGATCGGGGAGGGACGCATCCAGATCAATGGCCGGACCGTGCGGCCGAGTCAGAAGATCAAGCCGGGAGACTGCATCAGGTTAGAAGTTCCACGTCCTGAGCCGCTTGATCTCCAGCCAGAAGCTATCCCTGTTGAAATCTTGTACGAGGATGCCGATCTGTTGGTGCTCAACAAACCCGCGGGCCTGGTGGTGCACCCGGCGCCTGGGAATTGGTCGGGCACACTCGTGAATGCCTTGTTGCATCATTTTGCGACCTCCGGCGTGACTCCGTCGCAGGTGGGAGGAAAAGAGCGGCCTGGGCTGGTTCATCGTCTCGACAAAGAAACCTCCGGCGTCATGGTCATTGCCAAGACCGACCAATCCCATCGCACGTTGGCTGCGCAGTTTAAGCTCCATACCATCACCCGGGTCTACGAGGCGTTGATATGGGGAGTGCCGAAGAAGGGCCATGGGCTGATCGAGCTGGCTATCGGCCGCGACACGAAAGAGCGGAAAAAATTTTCGGCCAGGACGACAAAACCAAAAGCCTCGGCGACCGAGTACCAGGTCGAGGCGCGGTATGGAAAAATTGCGGCCCACGTGCGCCTCACCCCCCGGACCGGACGGACCCATCAATTGCGCGTGCATCTGACCTCGATCGACCATCCCATCCTCGGCGATAAGACCTATGGTGGGGCCAAAGTGATGACCGTGGCGGCGGTTCCGGTTCCACGGGTGATGCTGCATGCCCGCACGCTCGGTTTTACACATCCCACCGGCGGTGAGTATCATCAGTTCGACGTGCCGTTTCCTGCCGATATGGCGCAGGTCCGTGACGAGCTTGCCGTCGCGACTGCGCGCTCAAACCAGTAGGGAACGTGATGGGCCTTGTTGGTGGGTTCAAGAAAGGACTGTGATGGAAATCAGTGCCGTACTTGATCGGGTCGGTGAGTTGATTGCGCAGCTCAAGGGCTACGCGTCGAAGTTACCGACGGTCGTGCATCTCGCCTCCGTGCCGACCGGGGTGAAACCCAAACCGGAATCCGTGGAGGCGTTTGAACAGGCGCTCTTGCGGTTTCGAGAGCAAAGCGGGCGTACCCCGTTCAGGGCGCTGCAGGACTATCTCATCCAATCGCTTGAGGCGTTCGAAGTCGGCAACGTGTTGGGCGCGGTGCAACCGCTGCTCGCGGTCCTCGACCATCTGGAGCGGATGCAGCGGGACAAGGAGATCAAGGTGGTTCCCGCGGAAGAAAAACGGATGGCGGAATACCGCACGGCGCTGGTTAAGATTTTGCCGGGTAGTCAGCCTGAATTGGAGGGGGCCGGACGGGGAATGTAAAGGCAGTGATGAGTTCTCGGTCCTGAGTGGTGAGTTGAATGCTCGGCCAGAGGTGCAACCACGCATCCTCCAACACGCAGCACTCGCCCGTCGGATCAATGCCCCATTTTCGGTCCGGTCGCATTGGCCCCGGCGGTCACCAATTGGAAGCGGACGGTCGCGCTGCAGTGCGGGCACTTGGCACGGACGGTCTCCTCATCGATGACTTCGTAGTGATCCTGCTTGAGCCACATCAACTGAAAACACTTCGGACAGCTTCGGACTTGCGTTCCCATGGTCTTCCCCTTACACTACGGTGAATCGACTCCCCATGCCCGGAGGGATTAATTTAGTACAAGATGCCTCCTGCTCTCAAGACCGGCCAACGACCCATCACATTTTCTGATCGCAACGATTTCGACGCGGCACAACTGATTCAATTGTACCGGCAGGCTCCGTGGGCGAAGGATCGCGCCCTTGAGCAGGCGCAGGCTATGCTTGCGCACACGGACCTTGTCATTTCGGCCTGGGATGGTTCCCGACTGGTCGGCTTCGGGCGTGTCCTGACAGACTACGTCTTCCGGGCATCCATCTGGGACGTGATCGTCGATCGCGACTACCAAGGCCACAAGATTGGTACGGAGATTGTGCAGCGCATCCTCGACCATCCGACAGTTCAACGGGTTGAGCTGTTCTGGCTGTGCACGCGTCGACCGGGGTTCTATGAGCGACTGGGCTTCAGCGCCAAAGAGCAAACCGGTATGGTCTGGTCACGAAAGCATTCCGGTCCGCAGGGGTAGCTCGTCCCAGTTCCTCGCTTCTCTCCCCTTCGTCGACAACGTGCGTTAGGCGGCCTGGCCTTCTCGGTTGCCCCTCTTCACAGGCAGCTATTCAGGGTGCAGGCGATGCCGGCGCTTCGGCGAGCAGCAGACTGCGAGAAAAAACAGCGAGGTGGCGAGCAGGACGATCGAGGGTCCTGAGGGTAAGTCGAACATATAGGACAGCAGGACACCTGTGACCGCGCAGAAGACGCCGATCAGCATGGAGTAGAGCGTCATCTGTGTGAGGCTGTGAGTCAGTTGGTAGGCCGTCGACGCCGGAATCAAAATCATGGCAAACACCAGGATGGCGCCCACGGTTTTGAGCGCGACCACCACCGTCAGTGCCACCAGCGTCAGCAGGAGATAGAAAATCTGTCGCGCGGGCACGCCGGACGCCGCGGCCATTTCCTGATCGAACGCGATGAAATACAGTTCCTTCGACAGCAGCAGAATCGTCCCCAACACCCCGACACTCAACCCGCCGATCGTCAGTAGTTCCTCCTTCGTGACCGACAGCACACTGCCGAACAGATAGCCGTAGACTTCCGGGTTGTAGGTCTTCATCAGGCCGAGAAACAAAATCGCCAGCGCCATGGTGGCGGTGTAGAGGATGCCGATCGAGACATCCAGTTTCATGCGGCCTTTTTCTTCCACCCAGCCGGTAATCCATACCGTTGCGAGTCCAAAGACGATGGCGAGACTGAGTGGGGGAAGTCCGAGTAAATAGGCGAGCGTCACGCCGGCAAAGGCGGCATGGGCTGTTCCGGCGCCAGCAAAGGCCAGCCCGCGCAACACCACGAACACGCCGATGACAGAACAGACTGATCCGACCAAGGCGGCGGCCAGCAGAGAGCGTTGCATGAAATCGTATGCGAGTAATTCGAGCATCGTGTCAGGCGATCATGCGAAACGTGTCGGATCAGCGAGTGGGCTTGGGAACACAATCCATAACCATGCGGCCGTCACGCCGACCGCACAACTCACCGGGGCGTC
>WBZU01003307.1_pt1 | contig 10627 bp, 4 predicted proteins | sample 5204311 | NCBI WGS metagenome assembly WBZU01 (sample SAMN12344359, study PRJNA552823) | activated sludge metagenome | biome: Activated sludge suspended growth; feature: Nitrification reactor; material: Wastewater; isolation source: activated sludge from nitrification reactor of wastewater treatment... | reverse complement strand
ATCTATTTCAGTATCGCCGGGCTGTTGTTGTCGTTATAACAGGAAAAGAATCCACAGATTACGCAGATTACGCAGATTTGGAAGAGGGATTATCCGCAGATTAGGCAGATGGGGCGGATTTAGAAAGAAGGGCAGGGGAAGAGAATCCGCAGATTACGCAGATTGCGCAGATTACGCAGATTGCGCAGATTTGGAAGAGGGATGATCCGCAGATTAGGCAGATGGAGCAAATTTAGAAAGAAGGGCAGGGGAAGAGAATCCGCAGATTACGCAGATTGCGCAGATTTGGAAGAGGGATGATCCGCAGATTAGGCAGATGGGGCGGATTTAGAAAGAAGGGCAGGGGAAGAGAATCCGCAGATTACGCAGATTGCGCAGATTTGGAAGAGGGATGATCCGCAGATGGGGCAGATTTAGAAAGAAGGACAAGGGTAAGCGCTGCCGGTTTCGCAGATTTTTCCTTTAATCTGCGTCATCTGCGGATAAATACTCTTCTCCGGAGACCTAAACCATGTTTGGGAGGCGTCGCGATGACTCACGTGATGGTGGAAGATATTCTGGCCCAGGTGCGGGCCGCGCTGGAACGCGATGACTATGCCGCCGCGGCGGCGGCCCTGGAACCGATGCGCGCCGCCGACCAGGCCGACCTGTTCACGGAACTCGACGACCGGCAGCAAGCCGCCCTGTTGACACGGCTCGATCCCGAAGATTCGGCCGACATCCTGGAGGAACTGGAGGACGAGGAGGCCGCCCGCCTCGTGACGACCCTATCCCGCGACGCGGCCGTGCGCATCATCGACGAGATGGAGCCGGACGAGGCCGTCGACCTGCTGGGCGAGCTGGAGCCGCACCACCAGGAACACGTGCTGTCGCGTCTGGAGGACGAAGCCGAACTGCGGCCGCTGCTGCTGCACCCCGAAGACACCGCCGGCGGCCTGATGACCAGCGAGTACCTGGCCCTCGGCCGCCGCATGACCGTCGGCGAGGCGCTGGCCGCGCTGCGCACCTGGCGGCCCGACGTCGAGGACATCGAAGAAGTCTATCTCATCGACCGCCACGGCCGCCTCACCGGCATGGTCGGCATGAGACGCTTGCTGATGGCCGACCACGCCGTCGTGCTGGCCGACCTCAACGACCCGGAGATGGTGTCGGCCCCGGCCGAGACGGATCAGGAAGAGGTGGCCCGGCTGATGGCCCGCTACGACCTGTCCACCCTGCCGGTCGTCGATTCACAGGGCGTCCTCATCGGCGTGGTCACCATCGACGACGTGATCGACGTCATCGAGGAAGAGACGACCGAGGACTTCCAGCGCTTCGGCGGCGGCGAGCCGCTTGACCGGCCCTATCTGGAGTCGGGCGTGCTGACCGTGGTGCGCAAGCGGATCGGCTGGCTGCTGCTGTTGTTCCTGACCGAGACGCTGACCGGCAGCGTGCTGCGCCATTTCGAGGCCGAGATGGCGTCGGTGGTGTCGCTGGCCTTCTTCATTCCCCTGCTCATCGGCACGGGGGGCAACGCCGGCTCGCAGACCACCAGCACCATCATCCGCGCCCTGGCCGTGGAGGACCTGGACCGGCGGGGGTTGTGGCGGCCGTTGATCCACGAGGCGACGGTGGGGGTGGTGCTGGGCGGGCTGATGGCCGCGGTGGCCTATGGGCGGGCGCTGCTGTGGGGCACGGGGCCGGCCGTGGCCCTGACCGTGTCCGTCGCCATCTTCGCCATCGTCGTCTGGGCCAACGTCCTCGGCTCGGTGCTGCCCATCCTCGCCAACCGGCTGAAGATCGACCCCACCGTCGTCTCCGGCCCGGCGATGAGCACCCTGGTCGATGCGACGGGGCTGTTCATCTACTTCACCGTGGCGGGGATCATCCTGGCGTTGTGACCGCCGAGAAACCGAGTTTTTTCGGAAAAACTCGGTTTCTAGCCCGTCACTCACCGACCCCCTTCAGAAACCGAGTTTTTAGGAAAAAACTCGGTTTCTACACCATTTCGATCCTGTCGGGTCATTCCCGCGCCCAGACGCGCAGCCCGCCGATGGCCCGAAAGCCGGCCGACAGCGCGGCCGTCAGGTCTTCACCGCGCTCATAGCCGACCAGTGGCCGCCCCGGAAACCGGCGCGAGGCCCAGGCGACGACCTGCGGGTAGAGGTCGGCCGCCGTCACGTGGGCGCTGAAGACGTTCGACAGCCCGACCACGTCGCCGGTTAAGTGGGCCGCGGCCACGGCAATGAGTGTGCCGCCGCGCGAACCGGCCAGCAGGCAGACGCCCGGCTCGGCCAACAGCGCGGGGCGAAAGATGCGCGCATCGGCGGCGACGCGCTGCTCGCCGGGCAGCCCGGCCCAGGCCGCCTCCCAGCGCGCCAACTCGACCTCGCCGGCGATGATGGCCCAGTCGAGGGCGGTCGGGGCGGGCGCGTCCGTTTCGGCCTCGCGCCACAGCCACGTCGCCGTGAACAGCACGTCAAAGCCCAACGGCCGCAGGTCGAGCGTCTGATAGCTGTCCTTGACCGAAAATGGCCGCCGCTCGGCACGTAGCTCCGCGACGTGGGCCAACTGGTCGGCCGCGCCGTCGCGCGTCAGCGTCACGGCATTGGGATAGAAGGGGGGCACGGGGTGGGGGGTGGCCCAGATGGAAGGGTGGAACGCGCCCGGCGCGTCGTTGACGCGGCACACGGCGTCGCACCACAAGGCGTTGTTGCGCGCCGCTTCTCCTACCCTGTCCGGCGGTCGCCGCGTCAAACCGCCAGTGTCTCCAGCACGGCCACCGCATCGCCGACGCATATCGGCCCCCCGGCGACGACCCGCGCCAGCACGCCAATCGGCCCCAGCCCGGCGATGGATTGGCCCTGGGCCGCTTCCAGCCGCGAGCAGCCGGTGCGCCCCTTGACGATCTCCAGCACGGCCGACCCGCCCAGCGCCAGGCGCGTCCCCGGCGGCAGGGCGACGAGGTCGATGCCGGCCACGATGAGCTGCTCGCCGAACTGGCCCGGTTGGGCGCGATAGCCTCGCGCGGCGGCCGCCGCCAGCCAGTCCGTGGAAAGCAAATTGACTTGCCGGTTGGCGTTGTGCCCGGCCTTGCGGTCGCCGCGCAGACCGTGGCCGGCCACCAGTTCGGCCGATTCCAGCGGCAGGCGGATGAAGTCAATCTGACCATCGGCATAGTCGCGGTCGCGAGGTTGGTACACGATACTGGTCAACTGAGGCATGGTACGTCTCCTTTTGTTGAGCTAGGTTCAGACGCTGAAGTATAGCTCCACCCCGTTAGAAACCGAGTTTTTTCCCGAAAGAAACCGAGTTTTTCCGAAAAACTCGGTTTCTAGCCCGTCACTCACCGACCACCGTCAGAAACCGAGTTTTTTCGAAAAACTCGGTTTCTAGACCGTCACTCACCGACCACCAACACCCCACTGGCCGACCGGCCCCACGTCTCCGGCTCGTACATGGCCCAGGCTTCGGCCGGCAGGGCGGTGAACGTGCCGGCGTGGGTGGCGCGGGCCAGGTACTCGAACGTACTCAGGCCGATGGGCAGGGTGGTGACGAAGAAGTTCACCCGGCCGTCGCGGATCTCCTTTTGGTTATAGCCGTAGTATTGCCAGCGGTACTGCTGCCAGTCCGGGTCGTTGTAGTCGGGCGCGGCGTCGTGGCTGGTGGTGTTCAGCCGCTCGTTCAGCGGCTCCAGACCGGCGGGCACGCGGTCTTCGACGACGACGAATTGCGTGTCGCGCGGCACGCGCACGGTGACGCGCACCCGCACCACGTCGCCGGGGGCGACCGACTCTACCTCGCTGTTGCCCAACAGGTAGTGGCGCTCGACCACGACCACGCCGTCGGCCTCGATAGTCTCGCGGGCGGCCTGATAGCGGCCGTTGAGGACGTAGTAGAGCCGCCCGCCGTCGGCCGCGGTCAGCGTGACGGTGTTGGCCCCCGGCCGCAACCGCTCGAAGGGCAGTTCCACCACGTCGCGCAGTTCGCCGGCCGATAATTCGCCCTCGGCCAGGGGTTGGCCGTCGAGCGTGACGCTGTAGGCGGCCGAGGTCTCGCCCAGCCCCGTGCCCAGCAGGTGGTCGGTCAGGCCGATGATGGCGTGGGCCGTCTCGTTGGTCGTGCCCCAGCCGTCGCCGCGCCGCCGATCCATCAGGTAATTGACGAGGAGCGGCTCCAGATCGTCGCCCGGCCGCAGCTTGACGAAGGCCGACAGGGCCAGGGCCGTGGCGCGCGTGGCCGAGGCCATCGTCTTGCGATCATATTGACCGTCGCCGGTGGTTCCCCAATGGGCGGTGTCGCCGTCGATCTCGACCGTGGCCGCCAGTTGGTCCATGACCCGTTGGGCGGCGCCGGCCTCGCCCGCCGCGTCCAGCGTCAGGGCCAGCGCGGCCAGGCTGAAGGCGTCGAGCGGGCCGGGCCGTTCGTCGCCGGCCGCCTCGACCTGCTCGGCCAGGGCCAGCGCCGCGGCCGTGTCGCCGTCCTCCAGCGTCCCGGCGGCGGCCAGGCTGTAGAGCACGTAGGCGCGGATGCGTGGGTCGCTCGTGGACAGATGCTCGTGGAGATAGGCCGCGCCGCGCGCGATGACGCCGGGGTCGATCTCGTGCCCCGCGTCGGCCATCGTCGCCAGACCGAAGAGCACCCAGGCCGTCTGGTAGGTGTCGGTCTCGTCGTCGTACCACCAGCCCCAGCCGCCGTCGTCGTGCTGGAAGCCGTAGAGCCGCTGGGCGCTGTCGTTGACCAGTTTGTCCAGATCGAGCAGCGCCGGCGGCGGCACGCCGAGCCGGGTGAAGGCCCGGCTGACGACGGCGTTGGGCAGGGCGCGGCTCATCGTCTGCTCCACGCAGCCGTAGGGGAAGCCGGTCAGGTATTCCAGCCCGTTGAGCAGCGACCCGGCCGGCGAGCGGCTGATCTCCAGCGTGACGGCGCTGGTCGGCAGGGCGTCGGCGGGCACGGCGAAGGCGATCTCGCCCGCGCCGTCGAACGCGCCGGTGGCGTCGTCGTGGATGGGCACGGCCAGCGCGCGCACGTCGAGGATCAGCGCCACGGCGTCGCCGCGACCGTCGGCCCGCGCCGCCCGCACGACCACCGGCGTCGCGGCCGCGGCCAACGCCTCCACCGGCCAGCCGACGACGCGCGTGGCCCCCGGCTCCAGGGTGACGGTCTGCGAGACCGGCTCGGTGATCGCCAGCGCGTCGGTCTCGCCGGCCGCCAGCGACACCGTTAGCTCGGCCGCCTCGTCGCCGTAGTTGTGGACGATGGCCGACAGGACGACGTCGTCGCCCACGGTCAGCCCGCGCGGCAGGATGGGCCGCACGATGACGTCCTGGTGGGTGGTGAACTGGTGGACGGCTTCGCCCACCTGGGTGTCGTCGGCGGTGACGGCCCGCGCCGTCAGCCGCCAGGTGGTCAGGCTGTCGGCCAGGGGGACGTTGACGGTGATCTCGCCGTTGGCGTCGGTGACGAGGGCGGGCTGCCAGACGGCCGTGTCGGGGAAGTCGCGGCGCGGCGCGTCCAGGCCGTCGCCGTCACCGCCGCCCATACCGCTTTCGTATAGGTAGCGGCCGGGGGCCAGCGCGTCGCGGGTTTTGACCCGGTTGGGGCGCGGGCCGTAGAAGGCGTCGTGGAGCGGCCGGGTGTTGTCGCCGGCCAGCAGGAAGATGGCCTCATCGACCATCGCCAGGGCCACCTGGGCGCGAACGGGCTGCCCGGCGGCGTCGCTGACGCGGATGGTCACCTGGGCCTCGTCGCGCGGGGCGTAAACGTCCTGATCGGTCGTGATCGTCACGCTCAGCGCCCGGTCGGTGACGGGCACGCTCAACTCGACCGACGCCCGGACCAGTTGGGCGTCCGGCTGGCTGGTCGACAGCCGCCAGGTATCTTCGAGCGCGGTGTCGGGCGGGATGGTGACCAACGGCTGCCAGGCGTTGATGGTGACGAAGATGTTGGGCGCGTCCTCCGGCAGGATGGGTACGTCAACGACCGTCACCGGCGGGGTCAGGTAAACCGGCCGCTCGCGCCGCACGGCGGCCCGCTCGAAGGTCAGCAGCGCCGGCCCGGCAAAGGTGCTGTTGATCAGCAGTTGGGCCGTGTCGCCGGCGGCGTAGCTCTCGCGGTCGGCGGCGATGGCGATTTGCGACGACGGCCCGCTCTCCCAGAAAGCCGTTTCGCCCTCGCCCAGGACGTAGAGGTAGGTCTCGGCGAACAGCGGGCGGCCGTCGTCGTCGTTGCCGGCGAGGCGCAGCCGGTAGTAGCCGGGCGCGGGCGGGGTCAGGAAGGCGCTGACGACGCCGTTTTCGTCGGTCGTCCATTCGTAGTCGGCGACGATCTGGCTGTATTCGTAGGTGCTGTTCGACCAGGCGCGCAGCGTGCCCCGCAGCGCGCGGCCCGCGACGGGAGCCGGCTCGCCGCCGAGGGTGGTCAGGACCGTCGCCGTGAAGGGGGCCTCGTCGCCGAAAGCGACGAAGTAGCCGGGCGTCTCCAGGGTGACGACTTCGGCCGCGCGGTGGACGGTGACGACAGTCGAGGCGCTGACGGTCTGGTTGCTGCCGTCGTTGACCGTGGCCTCGACGGCCATGCGCCAGCTGGTGGGATTGTAGCCCCAGTAGCCGTAGTTCAGGTCGTGGGGGACGGCGGGCACGGCGATGATCGCCCGGCCCGTGGCGTCGGTGGTAGACGAGAGCGGCGTCTCGTCGTACACCACCTCCCATTGATCCTGGTTATCCCAGTAGCCGTAGTCGTAGAGGCGGAAGCGTTGGACGGCGACGCGGGCATTGGCGACCGGCTCGCCGAACAGGTAGCGGGCGTCGATGGTGACGCTGATCGTGTCGCCGGCAACGATGTTGGGCGCGGCGGGCGTGATGGTGACGCTGAAGTCGGGCTTGCGGTATTCCTCGACCTGGAAGGTCTGGCGCGTGGCCGGGTCCGTGCCGCCGCCCGGCCGCACGGGTTCCACCGTGACGGCGTATTCGCCCAGCATGGCCCCCTCGGCCACGTCGAACGAATCGTAGACCGCGCCGAACTCGTCGGTCGCCAGGAATTGGGTGCGCACGAGATTGTCGCGGGCATCGCGCAGCCGGACGATGACCTGCGTGCCCACCGGCGGCAGGCTGACCACGCCGTCGTCGTCGAGGCGGACGATGGCCTTGTAGAAGACGGTCTGCCCCGGCCGGTAGATGGGCCGGTCGGTCTGGACGTGGACGGCGAAGGCGGGTGGGGCGAAGGGCGTCGGCGTCGAGCCGTCCCACGCGCTCCAGTCGAAATATTCGCCGATGGACTGCAACTCCGGCGTCAGGCCGCTAAAGGTGACGTCGTCGCCGGCCTGGGCGAAGACGGCGTAGGGTTCGGCGTCGGGCGGCAGGGCCAGCCGGACCACGCCGCGCTCGTCGGTCGCGCCCTCGGCCAGCAGGCGGCCGTTTTGGGCGTAGACGGTGACGGTCGCGTTAGGGATGGCGTCTCCGCCAATGGTGGGGGCGTCGGTCGTAGGGGGCGCGTCGACCGCCGGAATATCCGTCACCCACACCACCATCTCCCCGTCCGACAGCTTGGCGACCAGCGTCAGGCGCGTCAGGGCCAGCAGCAGGTGGGCTGGGTCGGGGCCGTTGAGCCGCAGCAGGTAGAGGCCGGGCGGCGCGTCGGCGGGGATGATCGTCTCCTGCGGGTTGGCCCACATCTCCGGCACGCCGGGCCGCGTCGTGGTCGTCCACGAGGCGATGGGCGATAGGCCGTCGTCGGCAATCGGCTTGGCTCCGCCACTCCAGCCCGACGTCACGTCGCCCACGAGGCGGTTGAGAAAGCCGGTCGGGTCGACGGGCAGCAGGTCGAACGAGAGCGACACGGGGTCGTCGATGCTGCTCTGGAACTGGACGGCGCGGCGGCCGTCGGCGTCGAGCACCTGCGTCTGCGGCCCGATGCCCCAGTCGGCCAGGCGGCGCGCCTCGCCGGTGGTGAAGCTGAGGGCCAGCGGCTCGCCCAGGACGGGGCGGCCCTCGGCGTCGGTCGCGCCCGTGTCCAGGGTGAGGTTGTATTTCGTCAGCGGACGCCAGTAGCCGCCGTCGGGCATGAACAGCAGCGTCGTCTCGTCGGCCCAGGTGATCTGGCCGTTGGTGGGCGGCGAGATGGATAGGGCGTCAGCCGTCGTGGCTTCGTCCATCGGCCGGTCGAACACCCAGCGCAGCAGCGCGGCGGGGTGGACGTTGCTGCCCGACGGCGCGGCCACCCGCAGCGGCGAGGCGGTTTTGTAGGTGACCGGCCGGGCGGCGGCGACGGGCAGGCGGTTGCCGCCGGCGTCGGCCACGTCTTGGGCCAGCGTGACGGTGTAGGTGGTGTTGCCCAACAGCGGCGGGTCGATCAGTTGCAGCGCGTCGTCGCCCTGCCAACGGCGCTCGGCGTCGAGGGGCGGCTCGATGACCAGCGCGGCCTCGACCGCGGCCCGATCCATCGGGTAGCCGAAGCGAATCGTGAGCGGCGCGTCGGGGCTGGTGGCGGTCGGCCCGTCGAAGGCGGTGATGATCGGCGAGGGGGTGTAGGTGAAACGGTAGGTCTCGGCCAGGGGAACCCCGTCGGCGTCGGCCGCGTCTTTCGCCACGGAAAACTTGTAGGCCACGCCGGGGTCGAGGGCGGCGGCCGGGCGGATGACCAGCGTCGCTTCATCCGTCCAAGCCAGATCGAGCGGCACGGCCGGATTGACGGCGACCACGACCGTGTCCGGGGCCATCGGCCGGTTGAAAGTCAGGCTGACGGCCGGGCGGCGGTCGGAGCCTGTACCCTTGGCCGGTTGGCGGCGCAGCACGCGCGGCGGTTCGGGGACGGTCAGCGACCAGGCCGGCGGCGCGTCGAAAGTCGTCCCGTCGGCCCCGTGTAGCCCGGCCGCGACCGATACGGTATAGGTCCGGCCGGCGCTGAAGCCGCGCGTGGGGTTGAAGGTGACGGCCGTGGCGTCGTCGTTCCAGGTGAACGTGCCGGTCACGGCTGGGGCGAAGGCCAACGGCCGGGCGGGCGGGTCGGCGATGGGCCGGTCGAAGACGACGGTCAGCGGCGCGCGCACCGGGTGGCGGGCGGGGTCGTGGGCCGGGTCGAGAGCGGCGGTCAGGAAATCGGCCGGCGTGGGGATGGGCGCGCGCTCAAGGGTGGGCGCGGGGCTTGGCGTCGGCGCGAGGGCGACCGGCGTGGGCCGCGCGGTCGGGGCCAGGGTCGGCACGGTGACAAACAGCCCGCGATCATCGAAGATACGCCAGGCGACGAGGAGGGCGGCTCCGGCGATGAGGACAAGCGCGATAACGGCCAACGCTGAACGCTTCATCTGATTCCTCCTATCCCCGATTCACGTCAGGCGCTGGGACGTGGATCACGAGACACCTATATAATAGGTAGGATAGCGACGCCGCGCAAGGCGCGCTCGATGAGAAGGCGATGATTGGATGACGCGCGGGCTACGATGGATGGCTGAAGATTGCCGCCCGGCGCATCCCCTTTTATTCAGACTGCCAATCCGGCATGTGGGCGACCCGTGACGGATCGACGACAGCCAGACCGCGGCCGTCGGCGTTGATGCGGAAGATGCCCCAACCCGCGCCGGTGAAGATGATCTGCGCGCCGTCGGGCGACCAGCGGGCTTCGCGGCCGTTCTTCAGCAGGAGGTGCGACGCACCGCCGCCGGCCGGGACGGTATAGAGGTCGCCCGGCCCGTCCATGCGGCGGGTGTAGAGAATCGTCGTGCCGTCGGGCGACCAGTCGGGGCTGGACGCGCCGTCCAGCGCGCCGCTGATGGGCACGATGTCGCCGCCGTCAGGCTCCATCGTCGCCAGCGTGTTATCGTCCACGAACGCCAGGCGCGTCCCGTCGGGCGACCAGGCGGGGTATGATTCGTCGTGGCGGGCCGTCTGGGTCACGTTGGTGGGGTTGCCGCCGTCCGCGCCCACCACGAAGATGTCGGCGTTGGCCCCGCGCAGACCCCAATAGGCGATGAAGCGGCCGTCGGGCGACCAGGCGGGGTCGTTAATATTGTCTGCGCCGGGGGTGGGGATGACGATCTCAGCGCCGCGGCCGACGTCCAGAAGCACCAACTCCGGAGAAGATGCGCCCTCGCGAATGAACGCCAGCCGCCGGCCGTCCGGCGACCAGGCGGGATCGAACTCGCTCGGCGGGGAGTGGGTGAGGTTGGTGCGGCCGCGGCCGTCGGGCGTGATGAGGTAGATGTCGCTATCGCCCTGGCCGGCGACGTAGGCGATCAGCCCCGTCGTTTGTTCCAGCGCCGGGCGGGCGACCACGGGCAGCCAGGCCAGGCCGGCGCTCGCCGGCGCGGGCGAGAAGGCGAAGACGACGCCGTGCGTGGGCGCGTTGAGCAAGGGCTTGCGATGGGCGCCGGCCAGCGCGTCCGGCCCGGCCAGGGCCACGGCCGAGACGAAGCCGTGGCCGGCTTCCACGCTCGCCGGCCGCAAGCCCTGGGTTTGCGGCCAAGTCGCGCCGTCCCGCTCGAAGAGGAAAGCCTGGCCGCCGCGCGGTTGCAGCGTCGGATCGTACAAATCGGCCACGCCGAGCAGGATGCGGTCGCCGTCGAGGGCCACCGAGTTGAGGACGCCGGCCGGGCCGGCCATCGGATCGAGGCGCGCCCGTTGCGTCCAGGTATCGCCGTCGCGGGTGAAGACGT
>WBZU01003306.1_pt1 | contig 10627 bp, 5 predicted proteins | sample 5204311 | NCBI WGS metagenome assembly WBZU01 (sample SAMN12344359, study PRJNA552823) | activated sludge metagenome | biome: Activated sludge suspended growth; feature: Nitrification reactor; material: Wastewater; isolation source: activated sludge from nitrification reactor of wastewater treatment... | reverse complement strand
CGATCAACGCGCGCGAGGTGCCGCTGCCGATCTCCTCGTCCGATGTGATGAGTATCGTCACCGGCCGCGGCAATGGGAGATCCAGATCGCGCACGGCGCGCAGCCCGTACTCGACCAGCGCCAGGCTCGTTTGCATGTCGAAAATGCCGGGGCCGTACGCATTGCCCTCTTCGATGCGGAAGGGATGGGTTGCCAGCGAGCCGACTGGCCAGACGGTGTCGTAGTGGCAGAGCACCAGCGCCGGCTTCTCTGTTGTGTTGCCGTGGACAAAGCGGGCGCGCACGTGATTGCCGCGCGTTGCGTTGGGCAGAATCTCGACCGTCGCGCCGGCCTGGCTCAACCGCCCGTCCAGCAACGCGGCAAAGGCATCCAGGCGTGGCTTGTCGTGGCTGGGCGTCTCCTGGGTGACGAGCAGTTCGATCGTTTGAAGCAGTTCGTGCTGCCGTTGGGCAAAATGTGTAATCAGGTTGGTCATGGCCGGGCTAAAGTTTGCGCGGGCTCAGATGCGCCTGCCCATCAGCGTGATAACTTGAACGCACCAGCGGGCCGCACTCCATCCATTTGAAGCCGCGCTTCTCGCCCTCCTCTTTCAGCCGGGCAAATTCGTCCGGCGTGTAGTAGCGCTCGATGGGCAGGTGGAAGCGGCTGGGCTGCAAGTACTGTCCGATGGTCATGATGTCGACGTGGTGGGCGCGCAGGTCATCCATCACCTGCAGGATCTCGTCCCACTGTTCGCCCAGGCCGACCATGATGCCCGACTTGGTGAGCGCTTCGCCGTCCATGCGCTTGGCGCGCCGGAGCAGTTCCATGCTGCGCAGGTATTTCGCTTGTGGGCGCACGGTGCGATAGAGCCGCGGCACGGTCTCAGTGTTGTGGTTGAGAATCTCCGGCCGCGCGTCCATGACGACCTGCAGCGCCGCCCAGTCACCCTTGAAATCGGGAATCAGCACTTCGACCGTACAGCCGGGCACAAGCTGGCGAATCCAGTAGAGGCTCTCGGCAAAGACCCACGCACCGCCGTCGGGCTGTTCGTCGCGGTTGACGCTGGTCAGCACCGCGTGGCTAAGCGACATGGCCTTGATCGACTCGGCTACGCGGCGCGGTTCGTCTGGGTCGAGCAGGCCGGGCCGGCCCGTCTTGATCTTGCAGAAGCCGCAAGAGCGCGTGCAGGTGTCGCCCATGAGCAGGAAGGTCGCGGTGCCGCGCCCCCAGCACTCGCCGATGTTGGGACACATGGCCTCTTCGCAGACGGTGTGCAGCCGCTGGCCGCGGAAGAGGCTGGTCAGTTCGCGATATTTGGGGCTGTCGGCCGCACGCACGCGCAGCCATTCCGGCCGCCGGCCGCGCGTCAGGTTGCCGGGCGCTGCCGCCGGCGCCGGTTCCAGGGTGATGTTGCCGTATTCGTTACGAGAAGTCGTCATAGATGTTCGTCACGTTCTTGGATGTCATTTGTACGGCGCCATTGACTGCCGCCTGTGGGCACATTGTAGCACAGGCGCCAACCCCGGTCTGTGATCTTGCTGCGGATGACAGCGCACATCTACGCGCCGTCCCTGGCCGATCCGGCAATGAGGATGACTGCCGTCGCCATGCCGACATACAGCCAGAAGAGCACGGTCATGTGCGGGTAGGTCATGTTGAACCAATAATGGTCGAAGATGCCGCTGACCAGCGCGCCGAGAATGGCGCCAGTGTAGCCGAGCAGCAGCGCCTCCATGCGTGGGGTCAGTCCACTCCGCCACGCGCGCAGCGCCATGACGAAGAAGCCGATCATCACCGCAGCGAACATGACCAGCCCGATGACGCCCATGTTTTCGGCGATGATCAGGTAGAGCATGCTCACGCCCAGGTAGATGTCCAGGTCCGGCGTGCCGGTGAAGCCGACGCCAAAGAGGGGATAGCGCTCGATGAGGATCAGCGCGTCTTTGTACTCGCCGAAACGCATCTGCGTGGCGAGGTCCTGGCCGGAGAAGCCTTCCAGCAGGCGCGCCACGTATTCCTGCGTAATTGGCAGCAGCAGGAGCAGCAGCCCGGCCACGATGGCCAGCGGGATCAACCGGCGATACTTGAGCACGGCCAGCAGCGCCACGGCCGACGCCAGCCCGAGCAGCGCCGAACGGCTGTAGGTCAGGTAGAGCGCCAGCCCGGCCACCGCCAGCATGACAAGGGTCAGCCAGCGCGGAAAGATGGGCTTGCTGGAGACCAACTGCGGCAATAGCAGCGCCGCCACCAGGATCATCATGCCGCCCAGCACGTTGGGGTCGACCGCCGTGCCAATCGCGCGCATGGTGCCGTTGGGGTCGTCCTCGATAAAGCGCAACGCGCCAAAACCGCCCGGATAGTCGAAGCGCGCCATGCGGTCGAGAACCCCGACGGTGATCTCTTGGGGGAGGATGTAGAAGAGCACCGCGATGGCCGCGGCACCAGCACCCGCCAGCAGCACCCAGCGCGTCACCCAGACCGCTTCATCCTCGCTGCGCACGGTGTTGATCGTCACGAAGAAGAGCGCCACGCCGATCAGGATCTCCAGAAAGCGGCGCAGGAGAAAGGTGTTGGCCGGGCTGTGCGTCAGCCCCAGCGCAAAGCTGAAGACGGCCAGCAGCATGAAAAGCGCCACCATCAGCCCGATGGGCGACGCGATGAATTCATCCTGCTGGCCGATGACCAGCTTGACCAGCCACACGAAAAAGAGCGCGCCCAGCGCCACGTCGAGGAAGGTCGGCTTGAAGCCGATGGAGAAGGGCAGGCTGGCAAACGGGATGAGAAAGACCACGCCGCACAGCGCCACAAAGCCCCAGTGCGTGTCGTTGAGAATCAGCACGCCGCCGATGAGCGCCGCGGCCGCCACCAGCGCCAACAGCGGGCCCGCGATGCCAATGAAGAGGGTGATCAACAGCAGGCCGGCCACCAGCACCGATCCCAGCACGACGGCGCGCACGAGCGGGTTCGGCGAGAAGAGGGCGTCTTGAAATGACTGATAGGTGTTCTGCAACAAGTCAACTCCACTGCTGCCGCAAGCTGTCGGCAGCGCAGCCATTGTAGCCGCCGCCGCGACACCGGGCAAACCGGTGAGTGGTCGAGTCTCGGCAGCTTTGCTGGAACCCCGCGCGCTAGTTGACGGGCGGCAACGCGGCCAGCAACTCCAGCGCCGGCGCAAAGCCCGGCGCCAGGGCCAGCGATCGCTGCACCGCCGCCCGCGCCCCGTCCGTGTCCCCCTGCGCCAGCAGCGCCCGCGCCTGCCAGTAGTAGATCTCCTCGATGCTGTCCGTGATGCGGATGACCTCGTCGGCCAGCGCCAGCACATCCTGCGTGCGCCCTTCGGCCAGGTAGGCCTCAAAGGGACCAAATTGGTACCACAGCATGCGCCAGGGCAAGCCCAGTGAGCGTGCCTGGTCGAAGGCGGCGGCAGCTTCGGCGGTGCGCCCCTGCGCGACCAGGCTGGAGCCGAGATTGAACCAGGCAAACGCGTCGTTGCCGTCAATGGCGAGTTCGGCACGCGCGCGGACCTCGGCGTCGCCCCACATGCGCCCGGCATCCGCCCCGAAGTCGGCCAGGATCGCCGCCACCTGGGGCGCACGGTCGGGCGGGTAGACGAGCACGTAGGTGCGATTGAAGACCTTCCACCACGCCGCCAACTGCTGGTAGCCCATGCGGATGCCCTGGTATGCGTCGGTCGAAACGAGGCCGGCCGCATCGTAGGAGTCGTAGAGCGTCCACTGCTGGGCGGCATCGTCGTAGCCCACGAGCAGCCGGTAGTGGCCCAGCCCGTCGTTGGGTTCAGGTTCGTGCCACGTCTCTAACAGCACGGGCAGGCCATTGCTCACCAGCGTGCGCAGCAGGTCGGCATTGCCGTTGACCAGCAGCGCGGCTTCATAACCCTGGCCGCGTGCATAATCGACCAGTTCGTAGGGGCTGACATTCTTGTCGTCGGGAAAGGGACGCAGCACGGCGCCGATGGCTGCCTGGTCCAGCGGGCTGCCGAAGTAGCTGAGGTACATGGCCAGTGTCGCCGGCCCGCAGTTGTTCCACGTCTGCCATTCGTGGCGGATACCCGCCAGCGATGCCGTCGCTTGCGCCGGCGCATAGACCGGGGCAGGCGTGGCGGTCGGCGGTGGTGCTGCCGTGGGGATGGGTGTCGGCGGCACGCGGGTCGGGCTCGGCTCGAGCGCGCTGCTGGGCGTGACTTCCGCCGCTGCGGTGACGATCTGCCCGATCGGTGCATTGGTGGCCGGCGCCGGCGCGCGCCAGAGACCGACCGTAACAAGACCGGTCGCCGCCACGGCCGTCAACAGCGCGGCAAAGGCAAGGGTGCTACAACCTTTCATGTGTTCAGCCTGCATCGCTGCCGCATGGGCAGGATGCCATCGGTCTCCACAATTCGCTCACTCGCCAAGTTGCAGGACAGCCAACTCGACGGCGTCCGCGCCCGCGGTCGTCAATACGCGCGGCGCGCCCTCGGCTGCACCGTCGTACAGCCCGGCAATCAAACGATAGACACTGGGTGCCAGTTCCGCCGGCAGGGCCAGGCCGTAGGTGCGAAGGTGCGCGCCGCCGTCGAGCGCACGCGCCGCCGTCAGCGGCAGATCCTGCTGCGCGACGAGCTGCCCGTCGCCGTCGAGCAACTGCACGGTCACCTTGAGGTTGTCGAGATTTTCGATCCCGTCTGGGATGGCCCAGAAGATCGACGGTGTCAGCAGGCCAGGGCGAGAGAGCGGCGCGCCGTCCAGATTCGCGACGCCGCGCAGGATGACGCCGTTCTCGAACTCGGCATTGAGCACCTTGTCGATCGCCCGATCCGGCGCGCCGGCAAAGACACTCACCGGCCACACGCCGACCTGCTCCCCATACACGTTGTCATAGCGGGCGGTCAGCGCCGTAGCGGCGATCTCGCCGTTGTCCCAATTGGTGGCAGGCTGGGCAGGCAGGATCACGCGGCGAATGCCTGCGCCGGCAAGCTGGGCCACAGCCTCTGCCGCCCCGGCGCGATCGTCTGCCGCCGGCGGCAGCACGACATGCTCGATAGGCCCGCGGTAGTAGTACCACAGTGTTGGGTCGGGAAAATTCTGTGCGATACGTACCTGTTCATCGGGCAGGCCAGTGCCCAGCCGCGTCAGCGCAGCGGCCAGCTCGCGCCAGCCGCGGCTCTTGCTGTACGCCGGGTTGGTCTGATACTGGCTGAGCGAGAAGATCGCGCCGGCCACGAGGAGTGCCAGCGCGGCCAGCGAAACGCTTTTCAGCAGCAACTCCGGCGTGCGAGTGAAGCGGCGGCCCGCAAAGCACGCTGCGACCAGCAGGTAGAACGGTGGGGCGCCGGCGACGAGATAGCGCTCGTTGAAGATGGGCCGGCTTTGCGCGCTGTACCACGTTGCCAGCACCGGCACCGCCAGGTAGAGCACGAGCAGCCAGAGCGTGCGCCGGTCGCTCGGCGTGCCCAGCAGCAGGCGCAGCCCGCCGATCAGCAAGAGCAGCCCAGCAACACCCGCCCACAGCAACCGCTGCGCTACGGGAACACTTTCGCCCACGGCAAAGACGCTCAGCGACCGCTCCACCATCGCGGCAAGCGCCGGCGAATCGCCGTTTCCGCCATAGCCGCCGAGAATGCTCGCCGCACTGGCCAGCCACGGCAGGTAGAGCGCGCCGACGAGCATCTGCCACATGATCCAGGTGGCAAGGTTGGCGCGCGTGCGCGGGACAAAGATCGCCCGCGTGAGGACAAAGAGGTTGAGCGCCAGCAGCACGAAGACGGCGTAATAGTGAGTATGCAGTGCCAGCCACGCAACGGCGGTGTAGGTCAGCCCCCACGCCATGCGCTGGCGTTGCAGAGTCTCGATACCAAGCCATACTGCGGCAGTGGTCAGCGCCAGGCTCATGCTATACATGCGTGCATCCTGCGCGTGCCAGATCGCGTACGGGCTGATCGCCAGCAGGGCCATGGCCAGCAACGCCGGCCCACGGCGAAAGCCGAGCCGCATCGCCAGCCGCAGGAGCAGCGCCACGGCCAGCACGCCAAACCATGCCGACGGGAAGCGCAGCGCAAATTCCGAATCGCCGGCGACACCCAGCCAGGCGCGTTGCACAAAGTAGCTGGCGACCGGGTGCGGCTCCTGCAACTCGATCGAGGCGTCGATGATTTCGGCGTAGTCGCGCTGGGCGAAGAAGTAACCGAAGGCCTCGTCGCCGCGCAACTCCTGGTGGCCGAGCCCGGCGACGCGCAGGCCGAAGGCCAGCAGCACGATCGCCAGCGCGGCAAACCGCTGCCACGCTAGCGGCGATCCAGCGCTCATGCGGGCGTTCTCCGCCGGCGCCACAGGAACAGGGCGCCGCTGCCCAGCACGAAGAGCAGCGTCACGCCGCCGATCCAGAGGCCGGTACGCACGCTGTCGGGCGCGTAGACAAGCTCGAAGGTCATCGGGCCGGCCGGCACCGGGATGCCGAGGAAGGCCAGGTTGGCGCGCACCGGCTCGAGCAGGGCGAGGCCGTTCCCTTCCGGCCACGTACTGGGCGCGCAGGCGGCCTCCTCGGCGCCGCAGCGCGCATCGACGACGCGCCAGCCGGGCATCCAGTTCTCGCTGACGACGAGCATCCCCGCCGCCGCGCTGTCGACAGCCACGCGGTAGCGACCCGGCGCGAGGCGGGTCAGGTTGACCGCCGCTTCGATCGGCGCCGGCGCAGCCGCTCCACCACTGGCGCCATCTGCCGGCACGACAGCCGTTGTGCGCAGGTCGATCGTATGGTCGGCGAGCAATGCGGCCGCCTCGTCATCCGCCGCCGGCACGAGGCCGCCCACCACCCACGCGCGCGGGTTCGGCTCGGCCAGCCGGTGCAGGTAGGTCGTGTCGGTGGCCTGCGGGAACTCGGCCAGCAGGCTGCTCGGCACGAACAACTCGCGGCGCCACGTCAGCACGTGATCCACGCCCGTGAGCTGCCACAGGCGGTCGAGCGGGAACTCCTCGAAGAGCCGCGCGTAGCGGGCCAGCCGCAGCGGGCTCGAGCCCCACACATCCTCGACGCCGGCGCGCATGCCGTAATCCTCGTAGACGCGGAATTCGTTGTAGGCGCGACCCGCCAGACCCACATTGGCACCGGTCGTCTCAGCCACCGCCTGCTGGAGCGCCTCCACCTCCGGCGACAGGATCACCTTGCGCGCCGGGCCAAAATCGGCCACATTCGTCGCGCCGTTCGCCCACAGCAGGTTGGCAAAGATCAGCGCGCCGAGCAGCCACGTACGCCGCACGCTCCAGCCCGGCCAGCGCAACATCACGGCGAAGGTCGCGGCTAGGGTGATCGTGATCGTTGCGATGAGCAGGTAGTGCCACTGGCCGATGGCCGTGCGTCCGGGCAGTTGCCACAACATGCCAAAGAGGTAGACGGCGCCCACCACCAGCCCGGCAAAGAGCGTCGCCAGCCAGGCGCGCAGCCGCTGCGGCAGCAGGTGGATCGCCAGCACGCCATAGCCGGCCAGCACGCTCAGCCCCAGCGCGACGAGGTAGGCGGCGCGCTCCTGGCCGCGGAAGAGGTTGAAACCGGGCGCCAGCCGGTAGAAGAGCGGGTAGAGAAAGCCGTTGCTGCCATAGGCGAGCAGCAGCGCCACCAGCGTCAGCCCGCCAAAGAAAGCCACGCCCGCGCGCAAGCTCATGGGAAGCGGCGTTGTTGCCTCGCCCGGCTGCCGGCGGCGCTGCATGAGCGCGGTGCCCGTCGCCACGAACGCCAGCCCCAGGCTGATGACGCCCACGTAGAGCGGCGAGTAGGTCGTCAGAATGCCCGGCATCAAGGCCTGCCACGTGTCTTGCAGCGGAAGGCCGCCGCTCACAAACGCGTAGTCGACGGTGGCACGTACGCTCAATTGCGCAAATTCGATGCTGGGCAGCAATTGCGGCGCGCTCAACCCAAGCGCCACAGCGCTGGCCACGAGCAGCCCAGCCAGCACCCGTCCCCACGCTCGCTCCTGCGCCAGCGTGCCGCGCCGCACGATCAGCAACAGCATCAGCCACGCGCCCGCAGCATAGATGATGTAGAGATAGGTCTGCGAATGACCGGCGAGAAATGCCACGGCCAGCGCCACACCGGCGAGAACCCAGCGATTCCACGCGCGCGGTGCTTCCACGGCGCGCAGCAGCAGCCACAGGATCAGCGGCAGCCAGATGGCCGTGCGCAGCACCGCAAGCTGCACGGGCGGATAGCCGGTGATGTAGCCCGAGAAGGCAAAGGTGATGCCGGCCAGCAGCGCAGCGTCGACGCGCGCGGTCAGCTTGCGCACGAGCAGGAAGGTGAACCAGCCGGCCAGCGCTACCTGGAGGACGGCTTCAAGTTGCAGAAAGTAGAGCCGCGCGCCCGGCGCCGTCCACGGCAGTGTCAGGCCGAGCAGGGCATTGCTGACGGGATAGAAGACCGCCGCCTGTACGTCGGCCAGAAAGGGGTGGCCGCCGTAGGTGAACGGATTCCACAGCGGCAGCCGCCCGGCCAGCACTTCGTCTTGCAGGAAGAGGCTGAACGGCAGGAAATGGTGCGTAAAGTCGCCGTCGGGGAAGGTGCGCAGGCCGAGCAGGATCGGCGCGTAGAAGAGCGACGCCAGCCCCGCAAAGGCGCCCACGATGACCCACCAGCCGCGGCGCAGGCGCGCACTACCGGCGGTGGTGGCAGCGGGCGGCGAGTGGCTGGTCACAAATGGCTCCGCTGCGCCTCAGTTTGGCTTGACCACGCGCACGGCGCCCAGGGAGACAAAGTCGGGTCCGTCGATCGTGATCAGGCGCGCGCCTTCGTCGTCCGGGTTGTAGAGGCCGGCGATCAGCAGGTAGTCCCCCTCGGGCGTGTTGCGCGGGACGAGCAGCCCGGCGCGCTCGGTTAGGATTTCACGCGCAGGCAGGCTGCTAAAGGTGGTGTAGTTGTCGTCCGGCCCGCTATCGAGCTGGGCCAGCGGGATGTTCTGCCCGCTGAGCAACTGCACGAACCAGCGCAGGTTCTGGTCGGTCGGCGCCTCCAGCCGGTATTGCATCTCGATGGGGATCGGCTTGCCGGCCACAGCAACCGACGGCGTGCGCACCGACGTAATGGTGATCTGCTCGGCGCGGCGGCCCAGCAGGGCCGTGTTGATCTCGTGCTCCTCAATGCCGCTCAACCGCACGGGCGTGGCGTATTGCAGCAGGCGCAGGTTGTCATACCAGTCATCGGTGGCCTTGAACGCATGGTCGGCCAGCCAACGTTCGATGGTGTTGTCCGGGTCGTTGGGCTGCACGCCGTCCGTCACGAACCAGATGCGGTCATTCTCGGCCAGCACACGTTCCAGCACCGGCGCAGTTTCGGGGCGGGTCATGCTGTCCAGCGCGTAGCCGTAGGTCGGGATGTCGGTTTTGCACTCGCCCGGCATCCAGTTCATGGGAATCTGGTACGTAGTGGGCGCGATGTTGACGAAGGCATCGGTGGCCGAGACGGTCTGGCAGATGTCGTGCACAATGGCGCGATAGCCGCTGCCTTCCTGGCCGTAGCTCGGCTCCGGCCCGACCTCGCCCGTCCACGTCGCCATAACGAGCACCGGCAAAATGATCACCAGGATCAGGGTCGGCGTGCTGATCGACGCTCGCTCCGGTGTGGCCGACGCACGCCACCACAGCACGAGCGCGCCGCCGAGCGTCACGACCGCCGCACCGCCAATCAGCACGACCAGCCAGCGGATCGTGCCATCCGCCCACAGCCACGCCAGGTCGCTATTGGCCGCAAAGCCCGTTAGCATGAGGCGGAACTGGCCAACGACAGGGCTGTCGAGCAGCGCGGTCAGCGATTGCGCCGGCGGGCCGTAGCGCAGCGGATCCGCCCAGTCGGTCGGGTAGCGGTCGCGCAGCAAGATCTCGAAGTTGACGAAGTTCACGCTTATCGCTCCCACCTGCACGAGGAACGAAATTGCGGCCAGGGCGACGGTCATCCATTGCAGTACGCCAAGCCGGCGCCAGCGGAAGGGTGTGGCCGTCATCGGCTCGATGACCGGTGCCAGCAACAGCACCCAGAAGGGCGTCAGCGGCACGAGGAAGCGCGGCCCCCACGCAAAGCCGCCCCACCACATCCACCACAGGCTGTACAGGCCAACCAGCGCAACGCTCAACGCCGCAATCAAGATGGCGACGCTGCGCTGGCGGCGCACAAAAGGCACGAACGCGGCGACGCTCGCCACAAAGAGCGGCGTGTGCCAGAAGAGGCCGCGGTACGGGCTGAAGACCAGTCCCCAGAAGCCGGCAAAGAAAGGGTTGGTAAAGCCCTCGCCACTGTCGAAGTGATAGCCGGTCTCCAGCGGGCTGCCAAAGCGCACGAAGTTGTAGAGCATGAGCAGCGCGCCGGCCACCAGCAGCGGGATCACGAACGCTGCCACTCCGGACAGCAGGCTGCCCCAACCGGCGCCGGACATCTGCGCGTGCTGCCGGCGACGCAGCGCCCAGTCGGCCAGCCACCAGATGCCGAAGATGGCAATCAGCACGGCGTGTGCGGTGACGGTCGTGAGCACCAGTGCGGCGCCAAAGCCGGCGATCAGCATCCACCACCAGGCGCCGCTTTGCCGCCAGCGCAGCATGCCGTAGAAGGTGAGCAACAGGCTGAGCGCGCTCAGCGGTTCGCCGAAAAACTGGTTGGCATAGGGCCAGGC
>WBZU01003305.1_pt1 | contig 10627 bp, 9 predicted proteins | sample 5204311 | NCBI WGS metagenome assembly WBZU01 (sample SAMN12344359, study PRJNA552823) | activated sludge metagenome | biome: Activated sludge suspended growth; feature: Nitrification reactor; material: Wastewater; isolation source: activated sludge from nitrification reactor of wastewater treatment... | reverse complement strand
CGTGGATGACAAGAGCGAAAAGAAGCGCATTGAAACGCTGGTGTTATTGGCGGATGCGCCGGTCGCCGGGCGAGCGATTACGCTCGCGAAGTAACGGCGTCGCTCATGCAAAAACGTCGTCCGCAGATGACGCGGACGTGGCGCGCGATATCCACGCATCGAGCAACGCGGGCTCTTTGCATAACGCGATTCGTTGGCGCGCCGCCTGGTCGACGGTGAGTCCTCGTGCTCCAAGAATCGTCAACAATGCCGAGGACTTGCCTTCGACCACACCTTCCGCGTGTTTCGTTTCGCCATAATCGCGAGCTTGCTGAATTTCGTCCATGACCTTGCGGTAAGCTTCGAGTTCCGTTTTGGAAAACGAGGCTTCTTTGGCGAGCTCCAGCGCGTCGCGTATCGGACCCTGCGGCAAATCCTGCGGCAATTGGTCGAGCTTCGGGGCGTTCACGAAAAGCCACGCCCATAACGCCGCACCACTTTGAGGTTTTTCTTTCGGGACCTTGGGCAATTCCAGGAATGCATATTGAATTTGCATCAGCTTGCGATTGCCCGTGGTCTGTTCCACCAATGCAAAACGTGAATGCATCGGCATCCGAGCTTCGTTCAGTTTGTCTTGCTCGGCATCCGGCCAAAGCTCGAAATCACAGATCGCAATGGCCACGACGTCGACCAATTTCGTATAGGATTCGCCGGCCTTCAATTGCGAGACATACGCCTTGCTGCCGTTGTAGACCATACGGTTGAGAAAACCCGCCATGTGCACGAGCTGCATCTCGACGATAAAAACCGCTCCGCCCCGTTCCCTGCAACGTACATCCAAGATCGACAGCTTAAGGCCCGGCACCAAGGGCAATTGCTCGCTCGGAAGGTAGTCGATGGCTTCGATGGTTCGGTCGCCCGTTCGCTCGAGCAAGTCGTTCAGCAACCCGCGCAGGATGTCGGGATGGCCCGCAAAAATGCGCCGGAAGACGAAGTCGTTCTTGAGGTCCGCGAACACCATGTCCCATGGTTTGCCGCAGTTTGAGGCGGAATGCAAACGGAGTTTTGCCATGCCTCGGCCGGCTCCTCACTGCCGACGCCTGCCCGAGTCGTTCGGCGTGGACCCCGGTCGCAGTGCCGAGCAACCAAGTCACGATGTATTTCACGGCCTGCACGTGGCACCTCGAGCGACCCCTCGATGCGGCGCGAGAATACCGCGGCACGTTTACGGTCAATCCGAGGTTTGCCCGGGATACGATTGGGTGATTCTTTGACCGGCGCATCGTTTTTCTTTCCATTTGGAGGCGCAAATTTTCTTTCTTCGTCGATTTCCTGAAGGTCGGGACATCCCGCACACAAGAGGCGACGGATTGATGATGAACACGGACGCGTTTGCCCGCGAAGGGGATTCGTGTGTCTGCGACTTCGATCCAAAGGAGCGGCTCGATGACGTGCAAAGGTGTGGCGGGACGATTTGCCTCGATGGCAATGGGTTTGGCGGGGCGGATGTTTGTCTTGGGCGTGGTCCCGACCATGATGCTCGGGTGTGCGGACATTGACTTGGACGAACTCGCCGAGGGTGAAACGGCGGAAGCGGCGTCTCCCATGACGTATGTCGTGACGGGTCTTGGAACGCCGCGCCGGTATGCAACGGCGACGCTTTTGGGCAATGGCAAGGTGCTCGTGGCCGGCGGCTCGGACGCAACGAACGTGTTTGCAACAGCCGAGGTGTACGATCCGGCGACGGATCAATGGTCGGCGACGCCTCTTATGACGGGCTCTCCGCCCAATCGTTATTTGCACACCGCGACGTTGATCACGTCGCAAAAGGTGATGGTGGTGGGCGGAAACAACGGCATGGGGGGAGTGAACAACACGTCGAGTTTCTATGACGCGAATACGAACACGTGGAGCGCGGGGCCGAGCATGTCGCGATTCAGGTATGGTCACACCGCAACGACGCTCCAGAACGGGCGTGTGCTCGTGGTGGGAGGATACGGCGCCGGTTATCACAACAGCGCGGAGATCTACAATCCGACAACGAATAGCTGGTCGAATACGACGAGCATGAGCGTTGCGCGATTCAGACCGACGGCGACGCTGCTCGACGATGGCCGGGTGCTCGTGGTGGGCGGAACCCCGGGCACGTATTTGGATTCGTCCGGTTCGAGCGATTTGTACGATTCGGCCGGGGGAACGCGCTCTTCGGGGCCAAACTTGAAAACGGCGCGGTATGCGCATACGGCGACAAAACTCAGCAATGGCTGTGTCCTTATCATCGGGGGTGTCGATACATCAGGCAATGTGCCGGGGGCCGAACGTTGGTGTCCGGGAATGACCGATTTCGCAGCCATTGCGGGCAATGCGGCGAAGCGAGTCGAAGCGACGATGACGACGTTGTCGGACAATCGGGTGCTCGTGGCGGGCGGCCATGATGGAACGGGTGTGCCGTATTCGACGGCGGACATTTACGATCCGGCAACGAATACGTGGCAAAGCACGGATCTCCTCCAAGTGGCACGTTCGCGGCATGCGGCGGTGAGACTCAATGGGGATCGCGTGTTGTTCATCGGAGGATCCGGCGCGAATACGACCACGCATTCGAGCGTCGAGATCTCGCGTCTTGCGATCGATGGAAACCTTGGATCGCCCTGTCCGACGAGCATCACCGGGACAACCTGCGGTGGGAAAAACGATTTTGCGCCGTCGTGCGCATCTTCTCACAACGAGGATCGCGCCTATCTTTGGACCGCACCGCGAACGGGTCATTACCAATTCACGACCGTCGATTCGGCATTTACGCTCGATACGGTGCTTTACGTGCAGGACGCACGAACGGATGCAATCTTGACGACGTACAATGGGTCGCCTGCATGTAACGACAACACGGGACTCAGTTTGCAGTCGACGGTTTTACCTGTAAGTCTCGTGGCGGGTCAACGTGTGCAAGCGATCGTCGATGGATACGGTCCCGATCGTTGCGGTTCGTTCAAGCTTTCCGTATCGGCGCTCTGTCAAGTGGGTCTGTCCTGTAACACCGGTCAGCCGGGTGTTTGTGCGGCAGGAACCACCCAGTGTAACGCCGCGGATAGCACGCAGGCTTGTGTGCGTAATACGAATCCCGGCGCCGAGGTTTGTGGCGACAACCTGGACAACGATTGTGATGGTCTGGTGGACGAAGGTTGTGGTTGCGAACGTGTATGCTTGACTGGAACGTTCAAAGACAAACCCTGTATCAGCGCAGCGGATTGCAAAGGGGCCCTATGCGATTGCCCTCAGTGAGCGTTTCGCACAGCCAAACTTGACAACCGCGCACCTCGCATGACATCGTCGGCGAATGTTTGGCATGAAAGACCAACGTCGACTTCCTTGCGGCGTATTTTCGGCGCTGTTCGTCATGGCTATTTCACCCGAGGGTTTTGCCTCGTCGGGTGAGGAAAACACCGTGCGTTTGGCGTGGGTGCGAGGTGCAGGTGCGGAATCTTGTCCGGGCGAAGCGACCGTTGCCAATTTCGTTGCCGCGCGTCTCGGGCGAAACCCATTTTCGGAGGAATCCGGATGGTTCATTGAAGGAGTGATCGAACGTTCTGCCGCGGGTTGGTCCACGCACATTCGCATGTCGAACGGCGGGACGAATCTCGGGATACGAGAATTGTCCAGTGAAACCAGCGATTGTTCGGCGATCACGGCGGCAAGCGTTTTGGCGATTGCGGTGGGAATCGACCCCGATGCGGCGTTGATGCCGGCGCCAAACCCGGAACCGGCGGCCCAAATCGTTCCTGCCAAACCCGAAACGCCAAGGCCAACCAAGGAAGCTTCCGGACCGGTGGTGGTACCATCCGTGGCGAAGGTGCCTTCCGTACAACCATTGCGCGTTGCTCCTTTTCCTCGTCTCACGGTGTCGTCACGAGGTGTCGTGGGCATCGCGTTATTGCCGCGTGTTGCTCCGGGATTTGCCATTGTCGCCGGGCTCGAAGGGCGATTCTGGGAGGCGACGTCGGGCATGTTGTGGTTACCTGAAGTTGTCACAACGAACCGCGATTTCGCGTTTGGCATTACGGCTGTTTCGTTGGGTGGTTGTGTCAATCCCGTCCGTGTCCGCCGTTTGTCGCTGGCCGGTTGTCTTGCGCTGTATGGCGGAGGCATTCATCAAGTCGTAGCTGCTTTGCAAGGGGAATATGAGCCTCGGGATGTTCGGCAGAAAGGGTGGTTTGCGGCGGCTCCGTCTCTGCGGGCGCGGGTCCACGTGGTCTCGAGGTTGTCCGTCGATGCGGGGGTCGAGTTTGTCATTCCTTTGCAGCGTCATGACTTTGCAGTTGGTGGTCGGAGTGATTTGGCGTTTGGCATGGAACCTTTGGGGCTCACGACTTTTTTTGGACCAACCCTGTCGATTCCGTGATGGCGGGACGAACCTGCACACAAGAGGGGATGCAACACAGCAGCGGAGGGCGAGCACCGTGCGCGAAGAAATTCATGAGCAAACCAGGCTTCGCGGGGCTCCCGGTGAAGTTGCGCCGGCGGAATGCTTGCGTGTACCGGATTTCGCGAGCGTTTATGCGGCGCACCTCGATTTTGTCTTCGGGACGCTGCAAAGGCTCGGCGTGCCGGAATCGGATCTCGAGGACCTTCTGCAGAAGGTATTTCTTGATATTCACCAGCGGTTGCGGACGTTTGACCCCACGAAGCCGATCGAAGGTTGGATTTACGGCATTTGTAAAAACGAATATTTGAATTACCGGCGGGTGGCGCATCGTCGACACGAAGTTGCGGCCGAGGAGTCGATCGAGCCCAATGCGGTCGGTTTGTCATGGCAGCCGGAGGAAATTGTTACGCAGCGGCAAGCGCAGCAAACGCTCGATGCGCTGCTCGATATGCTCGATGTGGACAAACGGGTGGTCTTCGTGATGTTCGAGGTGGATGAACTGTCTTGTGAAGAAATCGCGCTATCGCTTGGTATTCCGGTGGGTACGGTCTATTCGCGATTAAATGCGGCGCGCAAGGCATTTCAGAAGGCGGTCGAGCGACATCAAGCCATCGAAGCGCGGAGGAGTCGTTGTCCATGAAAGATCCCGTTCGTCTTCGTGATTTGTCCTCCGGGGCGGAACACAACGTGCGTGAACTGTTGAAAACGGCTCGGAAGACGCGTCGGATGACCGATATCGAACGAGCGCGCATGGTCGCTCACGGAGCCAAGATCGCAGCTATGCCCGCGGGGGCCTTGTCATCTCCGGGATTCGTGGTGTTCGGCAAAGTGGTCGTGGGTGCGATCGTGGGTGTGGTTGCGGCCAAAGCGATTCCGTTGCTGATGAGTTCGGGCGACAAACGCGTGCAGGAGAGTCCTGCCCTCATCGGGGAGATGGTTCGTCCCGACGTCTCTCCGGATGCCATTACATCGCAAGTGATTCCTTTGACGACCGTTGCTTCGGTTTCCGAGCAAGCCGTTGTCGCGCCGGGGTCGGCGATCATTCGTTCAAAGCCTGGAGTACGGCACGCCAAACCGATTGTTGCGCCACCTCTGGAAGAAACGCCTGCGACCACGGGATCAGCTCGACAATCGCCGGAGGCGCCGCAGATCGCTTCGGAGTCGGACGGGGATGAATTGACCCGCGAAGCGCGGCAATTGGGTGAAGCCGGGCGTCTTGTGGCAACCAATCCGACCGAAGCACTCGAACGTCTCGAAGCTCATCGATTGGCATATCCGCGGGGCAAATTGGGAATCGAGCGTGAGGTGCTCGTCATGGATGCGCTTTTGCGTGCGGGGCGAACGCAAGAGGCGCGGGCGCGGGGCGAGACGCTCCTTGGGCGCGCCAAGGGAACCTTTTACGAGGCGCGTGTGCGAAGGATGATGGAGAAACCGGGCCCATGACGACGTCTCATCGCTTCTTCGTGATCGTGATTTTGGTGCTTGTTGCGGCGTGCCGCGTGCGATCCGAAATCGCGATGGTGATCGACGGTGGAGCGGCGGGAGCAAGTTCCGGAGGTCCTGCGGGCGAAGGCGGACACGCGTCCGTCGGCGGTATGGGGGGAATGGGCGCAACGGGTGGTGTGGGAGGAATGGGCGGCGTCGGGGGAATGAGTGGAACCGGCGGGGTATCGGTCGATCTTCTGGACGCATGGCGTGACAGCGTCGCATATTACATTTTCGTTGATCGTTTTGCGAATGGGGATCCCTCGAATGACGGTGTGCCCATTGGGGGCGTTTCACCGGCGGCGAATTGGCAAGGTGGCGATTGGCAAGGGATCATCGACCAAATCAAGGCCGGGTATTTTGCGAGTCTCGGCGTCAATTCGTTGTGGCTGGGAGCGCCGGTGGATAACCCCGATGTGGCGGGGGCCGGCAATGACGGGCATGACTACAGCGCATACCACGGATATTGGCCGGTTGATTATTACAATGCCGAAGAACATTTCGGTTCGCTGGACAAACTTCGGGAACTCGTGAATGAAGCGCACAATGCCGGCATGAGCGTCGTTCTTGATTATCCGGCCAACCACGTGCATGAACTCTCGCCGATTCATGCGCAGCATCCCGATTGGTTTTGGCCCAATTCGAACGGTCTTGGAGGAGACTGTGTGTGTGGCGAGGGTTGTTCATGGGAGGGGCCGACCATGAAACGATGTTGGTTCACGTCTTATCTACCGGACTTCGACTACTCGCAAGCGTCCGCCCGAGCGTACACGATCGACAATGTCATTTGGTGGTGGCAGCAAGTTGGAGTGGATGGGTTTCGACTCGGCGCCATCAAGCACATGGATCCCACATGGCTATTGGAATTGCGCCAGCGTGTAACGACGGACATCGAGCCGAACATCGGTCGGCACTTCTTTTTGATCGGCACCGCATCCACGCCTGAGTCCATTGATCCCATCACCAAACTCGATGGTACCGAGGACATTGAACCCTACGCTAATATCTGCGCGAATATCCTGATACGACAAGGGACGATGACCCAACTGGATTCGATCTTGGCGGTCGTCAATTCGCCTCTGGACAAGGGCATCGCTGGGAATCTCATCGGTAGCGAGTATTCTCCGCGAGCGATTCATTACGCACAGTCGAATCCTTTATGGACGAGTCCCTATGACAATGGGAAAGCTCGTGCTTGGCAAAATCAGCCCGATTTGCCCACCGAACAATCCGCATTCGAACGACTTGCGAATGGGTATACGGTCATCATGACCATTCCCGGAATTCCGACCATTTATTACGGGGACGAAATAGGGATGCCCGGCGCCGGTGACCCCGACAATCGTCGCTTCATGCAATGGAGCGGATACGATGCCCACCAAATCATGTTGCGGGATCATGTTGCGAAACTCGGTCAGATTCGTAAGAATCACATCGCTTTGCGACGCGGGACGCGTGTGTCGCTCGAAGCCACAACCAATACGATGACGTATGCCATGGTTCATCCAACGGAAACCGTGTATGTGGCGATCAACCGCGGGGACGCCACCGTTTCCGTAAATGGTTTGCCCATGGGTACCTTGACCAACCTCCTGACGGGGCAAACGATGACCGGTCCTCAGATTCAACTGCCCCCACGGTCGTCCGCCATTCTCGTGAAATAACAGCAACCTCAACGGCGCTTTTCAGTGCCGTGGGTCTCGCGCCAAACCGAATCGTTTCGGCGTTCAATCCAATGTATGCATTTCATTCTTCCGGCGTCCACGTCTCGCGGCGACATGAACTTCCACGCCGCACACCAACAGCCCGCCGAATGATCGTCGCAAGCGCGTAATACTTCCGTATGCGCCTTTCATCACGTTTTCCGAGTCGTTTTACTTGACAACCCCAAGCGAACGCCAAGTTGGCCGCCTCGCCCGCCGCCGTAACGTCAGCGATGACTCGTCCTCCGGCTTCCCTCGACAAATATCCTCCTCACCACCGCCAATACCCCCAATCCGCATACGTGCCCCCAGAACACGCCCGTCAATATCCGCGTTCCGTGCCAAACCGGATGCAGCCCCAAATCCTGCGTGATCACGTCCGCCACCATGATCACGCTCGCGACAAACCCAACCACCAAACTCGCCCCAATACCCAATTTCGGCTTCGGCAATAGTCCCACCGTGCCAAACCCCAAAAATACACCATAACAACGACTGCACAAGGGCATCAACGTGCCAAACCATTCCATCGTTCGCGATGGTCGGTTGTGACATACCGGCGAAAATACCAAATACAATACCTCGCCAACACTCGCCGGAAGAATCGGTTTTACCAGAGTCACCAATCCCGGCAATAATGCCAGTACAATACCCACTACGCGCAAAACAACAATCAACCGCGATTCGCCGGCTGATTGCGCGGCGGAGGCACCGGCTTGCCCAGACGAGCCATCACTTGCTTCAAATCCTCCCATACCTCTTTTTTCGCCTCGGGCTGCCGCAACAAATACGCCGGATGAAACGTCGGCATCACCGGAATCATCCGATACAGCTTCCACTTGCCCCGAAGCTTCATGATGCCCTCCGTCGTGCCCATCAATCCCTGAATCGCCGTCGCCCCGAGCGCCACGATGCACTTCGGGCGACCCAATTCAATCTGTTGCACCAAATACGGCTTACACGCATCCATCTCTTCCGGCGTCGGCTTGCGATTCCCAGGCGGCCGGCACTTCACGATGTTGCAAATGTAAACCTCGTCACGACGATACCCCATCGCCGCGATCATTCGGTCGAGCAGCTGCCCCGCGGCCCCGACAAACGGCTCGCCCAACCGGTCCTCGTCCGCCCCAGGCCCCTCACCCACGAAACATAACTCGGCAAACGGGTCGCCTCGCGAGAACACCGTCTGCGTTCGCGTCGGCGCCAAACCGCACCGCTGACACGAAGCCACCTCCGTCGCCAGCACGGACAAACGCCCCACGCGCTCCGTCGGCGTGAGCACCTCGGCGCGAGCCACAGGCGCTCGTGCAGCCGGCGCCGGCGTCGCCGACTGAAGCATCACCAGCGGAGGTCGTTGCTGCTCAAACGATGCCGCCGCCGATGGAGGTTGCACCGGACGAGATGGTTGCTGCTCAAAGGAATTCGGAACCGCCGGCCGAGGTGCGTCGCGTGAAACTTGCGCCGGCGCGCCGAACGTCGGCGGCTGCATCGGCGCCCGCATCGCCTGCGGCATGGGCGCCGCGATCGGCTCGGGATCCACGGCACCTCGAGGCACCCCGGTCACGCCCGTCATGTCGTACCAATCGATCAACGCTCGCACGGATGTCGCAAGCTCGAAGAGCTCATGACGAGCATCCACTGGCGCGAGCGGTTCGTCACTCATGACGGGCGTTTGTCCTGCTTCACTCTAGCTCAGTGCGCGCCGTCTTGTTGGATGAATCGTTCGGCGTCGAGCGCCGCCATGCAGCCCGTACCCGCCGCCGTGACCGCTTGGCGGTACGTCCAATCCTGCACATCACCCGCGGCAAACACGCCGGGAACGCTCGTCCGTGTCGACCCCGGCACCGTCTTCAAATAGCCGTTCGGATGCACGTCGAGCTGCCCCAAGAAGAGCTCGGTCATGGGCGTGTGACCGATCGCCACGAAAAACCCATCGATCGGAATCGTCGTCTTTTCCCCTGTTTTCAGATCTCGAACGACCATGCCCGTCACGTGATCTTCCTTCACGTCGAGCACCTCGTCGACCACGTGACTGTAGAGGATCTTGATCTTCGGATTCTCGACGACCCGCGCCACCATCGCCTTCGACGCGCGGAAATCATCACGCCGGTGCACGAGCGTCACGTGCGAACACAAGCCCGCGAGATAACTCGCCTCTTCCATCGCCGTGTCGCCACCGCCAACCACCGCGACGGGTTTGTTCCGGTAGAACGCTCCATCGCACACCGCACAAGCGCTCACGCCCTTGTTCTTCAGCTCATGCTCCGAGGGCAAACCCAAGTAATTCGCACGAGCGCCCGTCGCGACGATGACCGTCTTGGCCAGGTACAACGTGTCTTCGACCCAGACCTTGAACGGACGAGCCGAGAAGTCGACCTTGGTGACATCGGCCGTGACAATCTCCGTGCCCTGATGCTCCGCTTGATCGCGGAAACGTTGCATGAGCTCTTGTCCCGTCACTTTGTGCGGAAAACCGGGGTAGTTCTCGACTTCGGTCGTGAACATGAGTTGTCCGCCGGGAATCAAGCCACCCGCGTTGAAACCTTCGATGCACAAAGGCTTCAAGTTGGCGCGAGCTGCATAGATCGAAGCGGTAAGTCCCGCAGGGCCGGAACCAATGATGATGACGTTGCGAACGGCTGTGTCGGTCATGTCGAACGTTGTTTTACCGAACCGCGATGGCCGCGTCGATACGAGCGTCGAAAGACTTCGTTTTACGCTTCAACGCAACCGACCCCCGGCACTCGGCGGCGAACTGCGCCGACTGATCACCGAAGCCGGCGGAGGACCGTTGCCGGTCAAGTAAGCAATCGCGGCCGCTTCGTCTTCGAATAGTTCGAGACGGAAAGGGTTTGTCTTGGCGATACGACGCACTTGCAGCGCACCTACGGCCGTCCGCACGAGCAGCCCGGAACGATCGAACTCGCTCGCCATCGCATCGATCACTTTGGCCGCTTCGACTTCCAGACCATCGTTCGAAAGCATCGGCGCATCACGCACATCGACGAGCACCGAGATGCAGTAACGCTCGCGCATG
>WBZU01003303.1_pt1 | contig 10629 bp, 12 predicted proteins | sample 5204311 | NCBI WGS metagenome assembly WBZU01 (sample SAMN12344359, study PRJNA552823) | activated sludge metagenome | biome: Activated sludge suspended growth; feature: Nitrification reactor; material: Wastewater; isolation source: activated sludge from nitrification reactor of wastewater... | reverse complement strand
CGACGGCGACCTGCGCCTCGTGTGCTCGGAGCCGCGCATCCTGAAGGTCTTCCAGATCACCGGCCTGGACCGCGTGTTCGCCCTCGTCGCCGACGTGGATGAGGCGGTCGCGGCATGAGGGCCGGCCGCCGGGCCTAGCCGTGCACGCCGACTCGGGGGGAGCGGGCGAGGTGGTGGAGCTCCTGCTGCCGCCGCGTCCCGAGGCGGTGTCGATCGCCCGGCTGGTGGTCGGTGCGGTGGTGGCGGGCGAGCCGGCCTTCGACGAGGACCGGGCCGCCGACCTGCGGTTGGCGGTGTCGGAGGCGTGCACCAACGCCATCCAGGCCCAGGGCCACGGCGCCGAGGCCGGCGCGGACCTGCCGGTCGCGGTGCGCTGCACGGTGGCCGACGAGATGGTGGTGGTCGAGGTCCGAGATCACGGCGAGGGGTTCGACCCCGACGGGCTCTCGCCGCATCCGGAGGTGACCGATCCGGCTCGCCTCGAGTACGAGGGGGGCCTCGGCATCCCGCTGATCCGCCTGCTGGCCGACGAGCTGGTGTTCCGCCCCGAGGGCGACGGCACGACCGTGGTCATGCGCTTCGGCCCGCGGGCCCGCGCCGGGCGGATCGTCGGCTGAGGGGGCCGCTCCTCAGGCGGTGATGCCGAGGTCGATCGGGATCACCGCGCCGTTGATCCCGGCGGCCTCGTCCGAGCTCAGGTAGGCGATCAGCGCCGCCGGCTCGGACGGGTCGAGCATCTGGTAGCCGGGGGCGATCGTCTTGGCGATCAGCTGGTCGTCCATGCCCTCGGGGAACTGCACCGCGCCGGTCATCGCCGTGGCCACCCCGCCGGGGGAGATGGCGTTCACCCGCACGTTGCGCTTGAGGAACTCCCAGGCCAGCGCCTTGGTGAGCTGGACGACGCCGCCCTTGGAGGCGCAGTAGTGCGCCAGGTACGCCTGCCCGAACATCCCGGCGGAGGAGGCGACGTTGGTGATGACGCCGCCGCCGTGGTCGAGCATCGACGGGATCACGGCGCGCGCCAGCAGGAACGGCCCCCGGAGGTTGACGTCGAGCAGCAGGTCCCACTCCTCGACGCTGATGTCGGTGACGTGGTTGAAGCGCAGGACGCCGGCCACGTTGGCGAGGATGCGGGTCGGGCCGAAGGCGTCCTCCACGGCCCCGACGGCGGCGGCGATGCTGTGCTCGTCTCGGACGTCCACCTGGGCGGCGATCGCCCGGCCGCCGGCCTCGATCGCCTGAGCGACGGTCTCGTCGACGGCGGCGGAGGCGTCCAGGCAGCCGACCGAGGCCCCGTCGGCGGCGAGGCGCAGCGCCGTGGCCCGGCCGATGCCCGAGGCGGCGCCGGTCACGATCGCGGTGCGCCCGTCGAAGCGGGTGGTGGGCATGGCGGACCTCCGGGGTGCGGGTGCGGGGCGACGCTACCCGGGCCCCCTCGACGCCCGGACCGTGGACGCGCCGCCGCCGACACCGGGCCGCGACCGGGGGGACGGGCACGCGAGGCTGGCCGGCATGGCCGACGACGACCTGCTCGTGCGGCCCGGGGTGACGATCCCCCGGGCGGACCTGCGCGAGCGGTTCGGCGCGTCCGGTGGCCCGGGCGGCCAGCACGCCAACAAGGCGGCCACCCGGGTCGAGCTGACCTGGGAGATCGGTGACGCCGCCCACCTCTCGCCGGCGGTGCGGGATCGCCTGCTCGAGCGGCTGGGCCCGGTGGTGCGCGTGGTGGCCGACGACGAGCGCAGCCAGCTCCGCAACCGGGCGCTGGCCGAGGAGCGGTTGGTCGGTCGGGTGCGCGCCGCGCTCCACGTCGAGGCCCCTCGGCGCCCGACCCGGCCGTCCCGGCGGGCCGTTGCCCGGCGCCTCGACGCCAAGCGGCGACGGTCCGACACCAAGTCCAACCGCCGCCGGCCCGACGCGGACGGGTAGACCGGAGCCCATGCGGGAGCACCGGCCGGAGGGGCGAGGAGCCGCGACGGCGGCTCGGCACCCGCGGTCCCGGCGGCCCGAAACTTTTTTCCCGGGCGTGTTCACACTTCGGGCGGTTCCGCGCCCTGGAGGGTGGTGCAGGGTGCGACGCTCACGAGGGCGGAAGTCCTCGTGACCGGAGGCCCAACGCCTTGGGAGGCGCATGGCGAGGGCGGGTCCGGACCGGAGGGGTCCGGGCCCGCCCCCCACCGCGCCTCGGGCGACGGCACCGATCGCCTGCGCCTCGTGCGAGACACCGCCTGGCAGGACCAGGTCCACGCCACCTACCTCGACGTCCGCGCGCCGCTGTGGCGGGCGCTGCTGGCGTGGTCCGGGCAGCCCGACGTGGCCGACGAGGCCGTCGCCGAGGCCTTCGCCCAGCTCCTGCGGCGTGGCAGCGACGTCCGGGACCCGAAGGCGTGGGTCTGGCGGGCCGCCTTCCGCCTTGCCGCCGGCGACCTCAAGGCCCGTCGCGAGTCGGCCCGGCGCACCACCGCGGACGACGCGCTGGCGCTCCTCGCCGGCCCGGCCGATCGCCTCCCGTCGGACGCGGTCGACCTCCTCGCCGCCCTCGACCACCTCTCGGACCAGCAGCGGCGCTGCGTGGCGCTGGTCGACGTCGCCGGCCACACCGCGGCGTCGGCGGCGGAGGTGCTCGGCACCTCGGCGGCCACGGTGCGGGTTCAGCTGATGCGGGCCCGTCGCCAGCTCCGCGCCCTCCTCGATCCCGGTGCCACCTCGGGTGGCTCTGCCGACGCGGCCGACGCGCCGGAGGCCGACCGATGACCGCCGACCGTCCCGATCCCCGGTTCCGCGGGTTCGACGCGGTCGAGCCGCCCGAGCAGTGGGACGACATCGTCGCCCGGTCCCAGCGGATCGACGTCGCGCTGGTCCCCGACGCGCCGGCCCGGCTCCGGCCCACCCGCGTGCTGGCCCTGGCCGCGTCGCTGATCCTGGTGGTCGGCCTCGCCGTGGTGCTCCTCGCCGACCGCGGCCAGCAGCCCGGCGCGAAGGTCTCCTCCCTGGCCGGCGAGCCGTCGAGCGTGCCCGCCTCCACGCTCGACCCCGACGACCCGGCCGGGTCCACCACGCTCGGGGTCGCCACCGACGACGGCTCGGGCACCACCACGGTTCCGGGCGCCGGTGGCGGCGACGGCGGCTCCGGCTCCTCCGGCGGGTCGACCGGTTCGGGCGGCGGCACCGGGACGGGCTCGGGCCCGATCACCACGCCCGACGGCGAGGTGGTGGCCACCGTGGCCGGCGGCGGGTCCTCGGGCCCCTCGGGCGACGCCCCCACCACCACCGCCCCCGGGTCGGGTCCCACCTCGACGGTCGCCACCACGGTCCCCCCGCTCACGATCACCGCCGCCGGGTCACCGTTCGGGCGTTCGTGGAACCTCGGCTCGATGACCGACACCGGCGGCAACCGTCCGCTCGACACCGACCGGTCGATCGTCCTCGACGCCACCACCGACGGCAAGGTCTCGCTCACGGTGTGCAACACCCTCAGCGGCACCGCGGACCTGGTCGGCGGCAAGCTCGTCGTCACCCTCGGCCCCACCACCCAGCTCGGCTGCGGCTCGCCGCTCGACGAGCACGAGGCCTGGTTGGCCCGCCTGCTGGCCAGCTCGCCCACCGTGAACGTCACCGGCAACGTGCTGGTGCTCTCCAACGGCACCCAGCGAGCGGAGTTCGACGCCATCGGCGGGTAGGAGATCCGAGCCGGCGAGCGCCGTCGTGCAGCCCCGGTTCGCGGTCGGGGCCCCCGAGGATGGACGGGGGCCCCGATCCACCAACCCAGCCCGTCGACCGGTCGACCGACACGCCGGGGTCGGTTGCGGGGGTTCGGGTCGTCGAGCCGCCGCGGGCCCCGCAGCAACGGCGGCGGCGCTGGCCGGGTCGGTCAGGACAGCAGGTCGGGGCGGTGGCGGGCGACCACCTCGCCGAGGCGGCCCGCCGGCCAGTCGGGCTCGAACTCGTCGATCGGGATGATCCGGTCCCAGCCCTTGGCGCGGACCTGTTGGCGGACCTGGGGCGTGTGGGTCCAACGGAGGCCGGGCCGGGCCAGCACGAAGGCGGTGGTGGGGCCCGACGGCAGCTCGGCCCGACCGACGCGCTCGAGGTCCGCCCAGGTGGCCCGCAGCACGAAGGTGCCGGCCTCGTACTGGAGGCCGGCGTCGTCGACCCGCAGCACCGAGGTGCGCTGCTGGCGGACCCCGAAGAGCAGGACGGCGGTCTGGACGACCACGTAGGCCGCGGCGATCGCCCAGTTGACGATCGCCCCGATCACCAGCGCCACCGGCAGGGCGGCCAGCAGGAACAGGAGGCCGAGGCGCTGGAGCCGGGCCCGCTGCGATCGGGTGGTCGGCGTCAGGACCAGCGACATGGCGCCAGGTTGGCCGCTGGCGCTCCCGCCGGGCCACCCGTCGGGGCGTCGGCGGCCGGCCGGTAGGGTCCGGCGGTCCGCAGCGAGGAGGCAGGAACATGGGCAGCGGCAGCGAGGCGGCCCCCGGGCCGCTGGCCCCCTTCGTCGACGGTTCGAGCCGGCGCAGCCGGTTCTCGGTGCGGCCCCGACGGCCCGACCCGCTGCCGGTGGTCGAGGGCCTCCTGGCGGGGGCGGCCGAGGTCGACATCACCCCGCCGCCCGGGCTGCCCAAGGCCGGGTACTCCGCCAACGCCCACGACGGCGTCGGTTTCCGCACCCGCCTCCGAGCCCGCGTCACCCACCTGCGGGCCCAGCGGTCCTCGCTGGCCCTCGTCCAGCTCGACCTGCTCGGCGGCTCGTCGGTCCTCCAGCACCTGGTGGCCGAGGCGGTGGCCGAGCGCACCGACATCCCGTTGGCCGGGATCTGGATCGGCGCCACCCACACCCACGCCGGGCCCGGCCAGTTCCTCGGCACCGACTTCTACAACCACCACGCCTCCAACCGGCCCGGGTTCGATCCGGCGTGGACCCAGTTCCTGGTGGACCGCATCGCCGGCGCGGTGATCGAGGCGCACGACACCCGCGCTCCGGCCCGCGCCGCGCTCGGCACCACCGAGGTCTGGGGCCTGACCCGCAACCGCTCCCACGAGCCCCACGTGCAGAACGCCACGGTGACCGACAAGCGCCGAGCCCCCCAGCGCAAGTGGGTGGCGGTGAACCCCGAGCTGCACCTGCTGCGGGTGGACCGGGTGGTCGACGGCGGCACCGAGCCGCTGTCCGCCGCCGTGGTGTTCTCGATCCACGGGACCGGGATCTCCCAGCACGCCCACGAGTACAACGCCGACGTCTGGGCCTACCTCGTCGCGTCCCTGCGCCACCGCATCGAGGACGCCACCGGCACCGCGCCGGTGGTGGGCGCGATGGAGGGCACCCACGCCGACGTCGCGCCGGCCCTGCGCCCGGGCCAGGCCGGCCACCGCGAGGCCCGGCGCATCGGTCGCGGCATCGGGGCCGCCGCCGCCGAGCTCCACGAGCGGCTCGGCGCCGAGCTGACCGACCAGGTGGCGCTCGACGTCGGGCTGCGCGAGGTGGACCTCGACCGCGATCGGGAGATCGACGGCATCGAGCTGCCCGACCGGCCGGCGGTCGGCGCCGCCCTCACCGCCGGGGCCAAGGAGAACCTCACGCCGGTCCTGCACCTGCTCCCGCCGTTCCGGGCCGGCTTCCCCAAGCGATGGGGCCGCTCGGGTCCGCAGGGCGTGAAGTGGGTGCTCGGCGGTCGGTTCCAGCCGCTGGTCCTGCCCACCCGCACCTTCCCGCGGGTCCTCGCCGTCCAGTCGTTGCGCATCGGCTCGGCGGTGCTGGTCGGCCTGCCCTTCGAGATCACCGTGGAGTCGGGCCGCCGCATCGGCGCCGCGGTGGCCGACGCCGTGGCCGACCGGGGCATCGATCGGGTCGTGGTCTCGTCGGTGGCCAACGAGTACTGGGGCTACGTCGCCACCGAGGAGGAGTACCAGCTCCAGTACTACGAGGGCGGCCACACGATCTACGGGCCGAACACGCAGCGCTTCCTGGCCGCCCACGCCGCCTCCCTGGTCGAGGCCACCGTCGGCGGCGACGTCGCCCACCAGGCCGCCGAGGAGCGCACCTGGAACCTCACCACCCACCGCTACCTCCCCGAGCCCGAGGCCCGCGAGGAGGTCCGGGAGCGGCGCTTCGTCGGGGTGGCGTCGTTCACCGACCCCACCCCCGAGGTCGACGGCTTCTGGGAGCAGGCCTGGGTCGACGTCGACCCGGCCTCGCTGCACTGGCACGAGCCGCTGGTGCGGGTCGAGGCCTCCCACGACGACGGCGCCACCTGGGAGCCGGCCCGGGTCGAGGGGTGGCCGGCCGACGACCAGTGGGGCTGGGTGTCGGTCCGCCACGACGGCGCCGACGGGCCGGGTCGCCACCGCTACCGGGCTCGCTGGTACGAGCCGGTGCACCGCCGCGGCACCCGCCACCGCTTCGTGCTGCTGGCCAATGCCGGCCGGCCGGAGGTGGCCGGTGCCCCGTTCGACTGACCTCGGGGCCTCCCTCCGGCGGGCCCGCCGACCGATCCACCCCTCGGCCACGTGGTAGCCACGGGACCCGTGATCGCCTCCTCGCTGCTCGCGTCGATCCCGAGCCCGTCGTTCCACACGATCCACCTCGGTCCCCTCACCCTGCGGATGTACGGCCTGTGCATCGCCCTCGGGGTGATCGCCGCCGTCACGATCTCGTCCCGACGGTGGGAGGCGAGGGGCGGCAACCCCGACGACATCGGCACGATCGCCCTGTGGGCGGTGCCGGCCGGGGTGATCGGCGCCCGGCTGTACCACGTCGCCACCGACTGGAAGACCTACCGGGACCACTGGATCGACGCCTTCAAGATCACCCAGGGCGGGCTGGGCATCCCCGGCGGGATCCTGCTCGGGGTGCTGGTCGGGGTGCTCGTGGTGCGGGCCCGCAAGCTCCCCACCCTCGCCCTGCTCGACGTGGTGGCCCCCGCCATCCCGGTGGCCCAGGCGATCGGCCGGTTGGGCAACTGGTTCAACCAGGAGGTGTTCGGGCGGCCGACGTCGCTGCCCTGGGGCCTGCGGATCGACCCGCAGTACCGCCCGCCGGGCGACGAGGCCTTCGCCACCTTCCATCCCACCTTCCTCTACGAGGGCCTGTGGAACCTCGCCCTCGCCGCCGGCCTGGTCTGGCTGGGCCGCCGCCACAAGCAGCGCCCCGGGCAGCTCTTCACCCTCTACGTGCTCGGGTACGCGGTCGGCCGGTTCTGGGTCGAGGGGCTGCGGTCCGACCACGCGTCGCTGATCTTCGGGATCCGGATCAACCTCTGGATCAGCGGGATCGCCGCCCTTGTCTCGCTCGCCGTCTTCCTGCGCAACCGCAACCGCCCCTGGCCGGCCGACGTCTCCCCCGACGGTGGCCCCATCCCCGCCGCCGAGCCCGACCCGGCCTGACCGCCCGCCCCGCCCCGACCCCCCCGGCGGGAACTTGTCTACGTCAGCCGCACATCTGCGGCTGACGTAGACAAGTTCGGGGGGATCAGGTGCCGGCGGGGCGCTGGGTAGCGTGCCGAGGTGCCCGATGCCGACGAGGTGGCCAGCGCCATCGCCCGCAACGCCCGTTCGTTGCGGACCGATCGGGGGTGGAGCCTCGACCAGCTGGCCGGCCGCGCCGGGGTGAGCAAGGGGATGCTCGTCCAGATCGAGCAGGCCCGCACCAACCCCAGCATCGCCACGCTGTGCCGGATCGCCGACGCCTTCGGGGTGACGCTGGCCCAGCTCGTCGAGCTGTCGGACGGGTCGATGGTGCGGGTGGTCGATCCGTCCGAGGTGGTCCGGCTCTGGCAGGGGGCCGAGGGGTCGGGCGGTGACCTGCTGGTGGGCACCGATCGGGGCGAGCACGTGGAGCTGTGGCGCTGGCGGCTCGCCCCCGGCGACCGCCACGACAGCGAGGGCCACGTCGACGGCACCCGCGAGCTGATCGCGGTCCTGGCCGGCACCCTGACCCTCGAGGCGGGCGACGAGGCCCACGAGGTCGCCGCCGGTGGCGCGGTCCTGTTCGACGCCCGCGGCCCCCACGCCTACGTCAACGAGCGCAAGCGTCCGCTCGACCTCGTGCTCGTCGTCGTGCAGCCGCCGGTCCTCGACCCCTCCGCCCCGAGCCACCCGACCTGATCCGGCGGCGTCACCGCCGCGCGGCGGCGTCGGATCGAAGCGCTGGCTTCCTCGGCCGGCCACCGGCCCCCTGGACCCCATCGGTGGCCGGGGGCCGAGTCGGTCGGGCGTGGGCCGGCGGAGCAGTGGTGCAACACAGTGGTCCACATGGTGCACTCGGTAGGTCGGACCGCTACACTGGACCGACCGGTACAACCTGCTGACCGGTGCGGTCCGTCCGACGGGCGGCCGGGGACGACCGAGGAGGTGGCAGGTGGCGATCGTGCTGGCGCTCGGAGCGGCGGCGTTCTACGGCTCGGCGGACTTCGTGGGCGGCCTTGCCGCCCGGCGGACCGCGGCCCTGGCGGTCGCTCTCGGCGCGCAGGTGGCCGGGCTGGCCGTCCTGGTGGTGGCGCTGCCGCTCCTGGGCTCGGCCGACGTGGCCACCGCCGACCTGCTGGCCGGTGCCCTGGCCGGGGTGTTCGGGGGCCTCGGCGTCGTCGTCGTGTACCAGACCCTCGCTCGGGGCCCGATGAGCGTCGTCGCCCCCACCACCGCCCTGAGCGCCTCGGCGGTGCCGGTCCTCGCCGGCCTCTTGCTCGGCGATCGCCCCGGCCTCGGCGCCCTCGTCGGCATCGGCGGCTCGTTCCTGGCCATCGCGCTGATCACCCGGGAGGGTGGCGCCGATCGCCCGTCGCGGAGCGAGGCGCTCCGGGCCCTGCTGCCGGCCCTCGGCGGCGGGGTGATCTTCGGCCTGTTCTTCGTGTGCCTGCACCAGGCCGGCCCGGGCGCCGGGCTGTGGCCGCTGCTCGCCGCCCGCCTCACGTCGGTGCCGATCCTCGCCGCGCTGGTCCTGGCCCGGCGGACCCCGTTCGTCGGGCGCGCCGGACTCGGCCCGGTGGCGGTCAGCGGCGCCCTCGACATGACCGCCAACATCCTCTACCTGCTCGCCGCCCACCACGGGATGCTGGCGGTGGTCGCCGCGGTGACCGGCCTCTACCCGGCGGCCACCGTGGCGCTGGCCCAGGGTCGCCTCGGCGAGCGCATGGTCCGGATCCAGCAGGTCGGCCTCGGCGTCGCCGCCCTCGCCGCGATCCTCGTCGCCGCCTGAGCCCGGGTCCGGGCCCTCGCCTGGGGCCCGCTGGGACCGATCCGCGCACCGAGGCCGGGCCGGTCGCGGCCGGGAGCGAGGCCGGCGCGGCGGCACCGGTACGCTCCACCGCCGTGTCCGAGCCGGTTCGTCCCGAGGTCCCCGCCACCGAGGTGGAGGTCGACCTCGCGGCCTTCCTCCCGGAGGGCACGACGCTCGCCGGCGACGACGCGGGGGAGCCGGAGGACGCAGCCGACGACGAGGGCCGCGCGCCCGAGGTCGACGACGGCCCCGAGATCCCGGCGTGGGCGCTCGACGACGCGCCGGCCGACCGGGGCGCCCCCGTGGCCGCGCCGGCCGATGGCGTCGCCGCCCCGACCGTCGAGCCGGCCGACCACGTCGCTCCCGAGGCCGCCGAGTCGGCCGCCGAGCCCGCCCCCGAGGCCGTCGAGTCGCCCGCCGAGGCCGCGCCGGCCGGCGTCGACCTCGCCCGGCTCGAGTCCCTGGCCGCCGACCTCGCCGCGGTCGATCGGGCCCTCGACGCCCTCGACGCCGGCACCCCCGAGCGCTCGCCGCTCCTGGCCGACCTGCTCGGCGCCGACCCGGCCCCCTGACGACCCGGTCGACGAGGTCAGAGCCCGAGCGATCCCTGGTCGGGACCCGGCGCCGGGCCCCGCCGTCGGGCCGGGCGTCGGCCGCCCGGGTCGTCGATGGCCCCGCCGGCGTCGACGACCGGCGGGTGGCCGTCCGCCTCGCCGTCGCCGTCGCCGTCGTCTTCGTCGCTCTCGCTCTCGCTGTCGCCGTCGTGGTCGAGGGCCGACGCGGTGGGATCGACGCCGCCGGTGACCGCCAGCAGGTAGCCCTCGGCCCGTTCGGACCAGCGATAGCGGGCGACGAGCGCCTGGAACGCCGGACCGTGGCCGGGCTCGACCAGGTGGGCCAGTTCGTGGACGATCACGTGGTCGAGCACCCACGGGGGCATGGCCGCCAGGCGGTCGGAGATGCGGATCGAGCCGGTGTCGGGCGAGCACGATCCCCAGCGGTGGGCCTGGTTGGACGCCCAGCGGATCTCGGCCGGGCGGGGGAGGTCGTGGGCTTTGGCCAGGCGCCGGGCCCGGGCGGCGAGGTCGACCCGCCCGGCGTGGTTGGCCCGCTCGTAGCTGGCCCGGAACCGCTCGACCAGTCGCTCCTCCTCGGAGCGCGAGGCGCGAGCGGGGATCCGGACCTCCAGGCGGCCCTCGACCATCCGGGCCTGCGCGGTCCGGCGCCGCCGGGCGCTCCGGATGACGGTGACCTCCACGGTCAGATCCGATCGGCCTCGATCGGGGTGGCCTCGTCCGGCTCGATCAGCACCAGCCGCTCGCCCAGCACCATGCGGTCGGTCCCGGCCTCGACCTCGAGGACGCAGCCGCCGAGGTTGTCGATGCGCCCCCGCCCCGGCGAGCCGAGCCGCCGCT
>WBZU01003302.1_pt1 | contig 10630 bp, 6 predicted proteins | sample 5204311 | NCBI WGS metagenome assembly WBZU01 (sample SAMN12344359, study PRJNA552823) | activated sludge metagenome | biome: Activated sludge suspended growth; feature: Nitrification reactor; material: Wastewater; isolation source: activated sludge from nitrification reactor of wastewater treatment... | reverse complement strand
TGGGCGGCAAAGGCGGCAAATGCAAGGTGCGCATCGCTCCCGCATGCCCTTCGACACGAACGCTTCTTTCGGGATTTCCCGCATGCCTTACCCGAAACAGATGCACGCCGGGCAGCAGATAAATCGATTCGGCGCGAGGCAAAGTTCCACAACTCTCGGTATCGACCGTCAGCGTGCCCGACGTTTCCGCCATACGAATTCGAAACACGAGCTTCTCGAGCTTCGCAATGGTGCCGGTAATTCGCTCACGTTCATCCGCACCAATATCATTCGGAAAGTCGCGCAAGACATCTTCATACATCGCAAGCGCTTCATGGTGCCGCCCCAGATGAGCAAGACAAACTGCGGCATTGAGCGTATTTGCCCAATGGTACCAAATCGCACGTGACCGAAGAAATAAATCAAGCGCTCCTTCGTAATCCTGCTTCTCGAGCAATACGTTCCCCGCAAGGAATCGGTTTGTCGCAAGCTCACGATTTGCAGCCGTCACGCCGCTCGCCGAAGCAGGCGGTTCACGCGCCGGAACGCATTCACCACGCGCACTCCCCGCCATCGTACCGACGAGCGCCAACGTCCCCGCCAAAACAAAGAAACATGGAATCAAGGGTCGCAAAACACGAGAGTTCGTCTTCATCGGCGGATCCTCACGGTTTCATTGCATCATTACCAGCCGGGCGAACGGAAGGCGGTCCAAGATCAATGCTCTGTACACGTTCGTTCACCGATGTCACAGGCGCCGCTCCGGTCGATGATCCGACCGCGAAAACACCACCACCACCCGATCCCGTTCCCGTTTTGGGTGTGGCTCCAAGTGTCGACGGAGGCATATTGCCAACGGTGGCGGCGAATGAAGTCTTGGTCGAATTTGTCGAACCGGACGGGGCGGCGGATCCGACGACGGGCGAATTCGACGACGGTGTTTTTTGGGTAATGGGCCGATCCCGGTACTTACCTTCGAGTGCATCGAGGAGCATTTTCTCGAGGAGCGAGCCTTTTTCGGCGTGCGCACGAGTAATTTGGTCGATCGAATTGCGAAATTCACGCTGCGCATCGACATACATGATCCCGGCCGTCAAAAGGCCCATGACCAACACGGCGGCCATTCCCATGACACCGGCATACCGCCGCCGACGCGCCCGAATGCTCGCCCCAATGAAACGGTGCACATTTTCCGACAAACCTGGATCATCCTTGCGGACCAGTTCCCGCGCCAAAGCCAGGCGACGCCCCGTCCAACGCTCGACACTCTCTTCATCGGCATTCCAACGAGATGCATCTCGTTCCAGTTCGTCAAGGACGATGCGATCGGCGCGAGCTTCGGTGATCCACGCACGCAAACGCGACCAATGCACGAGCAAGGCTTCGTGCGCCAAAGTGATCCCGTTTTCCGTCGGAACGAGCAACCGCGCTTCGATCAATGCGGCGAGCACCAAATGCGCCCGTTCCCCCATTTTTCGAACCATTTCATCTTCATTTCGCGCGCGTCGCGTTCCTTCGGGCGTGGTCAATGCGAGAAGAATCGAGCGCACCAGGGCCATGATTGCCGGATTCGATTCCTCGAGTTTGTTTACGGTGGCTTCGGCGTGTAACTCGAGCGCTCCTTCAATACCGCCGATCTTGTCGAATGCAGCCCGCGTGAGGCGCCTATTTTCCCGATCGCGCTCGTTCCACATTTCGGCCAGGGCAAACTCGACGAGCGGCATGGCATCGACGACCCGATCGATCCCCCGAAAAAGTTCGTTTTCGAGGGATTGGTTTTCCAATTCGTAACCATAGGCATCGAGCGCTCCGGTAATGCTCTCACGCCAGTGGATGGCCCGCAATGGATTGATGATACACAAGGAACGCGAAAGAACTCGTCCAAATTGGCGAAGACCCAACAACGATTCGAGCAGGTCGGAGCGAGCGGCAACGATTGCGCGCACTCCTGAAATCGCCCTCTCCCCGATTTCGGCCAAAAACAAGGCGGCTTCATCACGAGAATCCGCCGACGCCGTGATCACCAAAGCTTCGAGCTGATCAACGAACAAGACGATTCCCCGCTCTTCGTCATTGGCCCGATCCGCCATGGCCGCAACGAGCGAATCGACATCCAAAAGCGGGGCTTCCGGAATGAATGGTGTCAATGCTGAAATAATGGCCGCCCAGGGATCACGTCCCGGTTCGACAATGGCGACGTCCCATGTCTCCGGCCATTTTGCCAGATTGCCGTCGACGAGCGCCGGAATCAACGCCGCCCGCGCCAAACTCGATTTTCCACTGCCCGATGGTCCGACGAGGGCCGCGAGACCGGTGCCGCGAAGCAGTTCCATCGCTTTGATCATTTCTTCACGGCGTCCCCAAAAAACATCACGGTCCTGAGCTTCGAATCGGCGTAATCCCCGAAATGGACCGATATCTTCGGGAGGCAAACAACGTTTTCGACCGCCCCGTTCCTGACGTATTCGTTCGAGCTCGTATTCGACATGCAAAGCTCCACGGGGTCGATGTTCGGCACGCGGAGATACGAGGCGATCGACCAATGCCGCCAAAGAAGGAGGAATATCCGGACAACGCGACGTCAGCGAGCGCGGAGAGGTTTTTCCTGATAATACGAGCGGGTCCCAAAGCATGAGCCCATCCGAATTCTTTTCAATTTGCGCCGGTAAAAACCCGGACAAACATCGATACAACGTGGCTCCCAGCGCATACAAATCACGCGCAGGCGTCGGAGCCATACGCTTACCCGCACATGCGGGATCGACATATCCAAGCGTCCCGGTAACCATTCCCGACACAGGTGCCGTTGCTTCATCCGAATTCGAATGCAGGTTCGCAGCGGAAAAATGCACCGCCATTGCCTTGTCGAGTGAATCGTCGCTGTCGGAAGCAATGCCGAAATCGATGAGCTTATAAACCCCTCGAGCGTCTTCGACGATATTTCCGGGTTTGACGTCGCGATGAATAATGCCGGCCTGATGCACGGCGGCCAGCGCCGACGCGACCGCAATACCAATCGACAATGAGACATCGACCCCGAGCCTCGTTTCTGCGGACAAACGCGCTTCGAGGGAACGTCCGGCCAATAGTTCCATGGCCAAACCCATCACGCCGATATCTTCTTCGATGACCAGGCCGAAAAATCGCGCGACATGCGGGTGATCCACCCGTCCGAGCGCCCGCGCTTCTTCGACAATGTCGTCTTTGTTCGCCCCGAACTCGTCCAGCGCAAACAATTTGACGGCCGACAAGCGCAGTTCGGTACGCCCATACATTTCACGGGCGAGCCACACGGGCGCATACCCACCTTCGCCGCGCTCTTCCACCAGCCAAAATTGACCGATTTTTCGCTCGGATGCAGGGCGTTCGAGCAGCTGTACGAGGGCCGGAGGACGGGTCTTCATCGGATCCGAAGATCAGCAGAATGCACGATGGAGAAGCGGACGTAAAGGGAAGCGTCGCAACCTCGACAAACGCCGATGCGATGCCGGGTCGGCCGGCAAGAATTCATGCCCATACAGCATTTCGTTGTTGCGACGAATCGGTCAATGTCGCCATACTCATAACCATGGCGCGAGACCTGGAACTTTCCGCGCGCGAGCACGATGTCAAGGACGAGCTGCTTTCCGAGCTTTTCGGCTCGCTCGACCTGCCCGCGGTGCTCGACAAGGCTCACGGTCTTCTAGCGCAACTCGTACCGACGGATCACGGTGCGCTTTGCGTGAGTCGTCCTGAAGGTGCATCGGCGTACGATTGGATCGTGGCGGAAATGCCGCCCGCTTTTTTCGCCGCGTATTCCGCAATGGTGCCCCACGATTTCGTCCGCGCCGCGGTGGCGGAATCACCGAACCGAGTTTTGCGCGATTCGGAAATGCTCGCGCGCAAAGAAATCGAAGAAAGCTATCTGTATCGCCATTGCCGCGCCGTCGGAATGAACGTGGAACACGTCATGGCCGTCATGCTCGCCGATGCAGGTTCGTCTTGGCACGGAGGTCTGGTCCTTTATCGTGGCCGGCGCGTCCCGTTTTCGGACCGGGAACGAGCGATGTTGCAACATCTTTCTCGATATTTCACGGCGGCTCTACGCAATTGCAAACAGTTTGGCGAACTGCAACGGCGTGGCAGCGTGCTCGATACCTTGCTCGCCGCCCGCAGCTTCGAAGGAGTCGTCTTCGATGCTCGAGGTCGCGAAATGTTGCGCACGACCGGATTGCCGGCATTGATTTCCAAATGGTTCCTCCCTCTGGAGCTCGACACCGGGGGTTTACCGTCGGCCGTGATGGATCGATTTGGTGCGGCTGGACAATCGCATTTGGTTTCTCTTCCCAAACCTTGGTGGCGCACGGGAAGTGCGGTTTCGGCCGCGCTTGGTCATTTGGAATTACGCGTGAGCCTGGTGCTCTTGCCCCAAACGTCCGGCGCGTATGCCATTACCATGGAGGAAGTCCCGCAACTCGTGCCGATTCCCGGCGCGTGGAAAAGTATCCTATCGGCGGGTGAACTCAGAACGGTCGAGCGAGTCTGTTGGGACAATGCATTGATCGCCGCCGACCTTGGGATATCGGATCAAACGGTGAAAAAACACTTGAGCCGCTCCTTCGACAAGCTCGGTGTTTCGAGCCGCGCGGCGCTCATTCATGCCGCTTGGAGGTTATGCTCGTCAATGCCGCCGAAGGCGGAAAACATCCCCAAGTAAAGAGATGTCGTGACGTCCGCGGAAAGAGCGATCGCGTTCAGATCGTTCGGCGATGAAATGACGGAAAGAACTCGACGAAGCTCATTTCGATGATGTTCGTCGGCGTCGCCGTGACCGCGAAGAAACCGAACCCCGGCAGCGATTCCTGCAATGCGGTTTTTTTTCACCAGATTCTCGGCGGTGATTCGCGCCCGGGCGTCCGCAAGCGATTCGAGCACGTAAGCGGTACCCAAAAAACCAAGCGGCCACCCTCCCTCGACTTGAAATTGATTCCACGCCAAATACGCGGCGACGGCGGTTGACGGACAAGGTAACCGTCGTTCGTCCAAGGGCCGCTCAATGGCCTCGAGGTCCTGAAGAATCCACACGTCGTGCCCGTCTTCTTCGTCCGCCTTTTGTAGGAAAAGCCGGGCCAACGTGGGTGATCGACGCAATTGCATCAATCGTTCGCCCGCCCGCCGCAACAAAGGCCGCGTTTGCCGCACATACAGATAGGTTTGTCCAAGAAACGAAGCGTATTCGTCCGTGGTCACATCTCCCGCCAGAATACGCATGGCCACCGGATGCTCGTCAAGAGCAGCGAGCAGATCGTCAACGGATGAATCAAGTGTTTCTACGAGGGTATTCACGATTGATTTCCTTTCCTTGGTCATGCCGCGAGGACGGCTCGTTCTCGCATGGGTTCTTGTTCGGCGACGGCGGCAATGAAGGGCAACGCGCACATGCGAAATCGTTGGTCGAACATGGGAGGTCCGACGAAACGCGCTTTCATGCACCGAGCATACGAATCGATGGTGTGAGGCAAGGGCACTGCGGCGTCTCCCGCAAGCGCTCGCGAACGTACGCGATCGTCATAAAACGGCCGTCGCGGATAAAGTGGAGACACCAACGCGGTTCGACGTTCCAAACACAGGTCATTGCGGACAAACCCACGGGAAACGAGCGCTCTTTGAATGATCATGGCGTCGTCGATCGCGTCGGTTTCCATGTTGGCGCCGGCAATCCAATGCGTCACTCCGAACCGCAAGCTCAAACGAAACACGGCGGCATGGAGAACCGAAGCGACGACGGAACCGCGGTATTCGGACAATACGCAAAAACGCGTAGTCTCGGCGGGACGCAGGCAAGTTCCGGCAATGGCGCGTAAATCATAATGCGACTCGATGGGCAAACCAAACAATGTCCCGTGAAATCGCGCAATCTCGGCATTGGGCAAAAGCACGCGCACAGCGCCCACGGGCGTTTGTCCGTCATAAGCGACGAGGTGAAACGTCGTATCGAGCGTATCAAAGGGGTCACATTCTCGAGGAATGCTTCGCTCGTTGGTTTCGATGTACCCGAGTTCCCGGGCAAACACGTCGAAACGAATCCGCAAAGCGTCGTCGATACGCCGCTGAGTTTTGGCGAGAATGCAGCGGATTTGGGGCATGATGTCCTTCGGCCGCGCGGGGTATGCAGTCGCGCATGCTGTAAAGGAAATGCCCTGCACGGCTCGTGCCGATCACGGAAAACACGAAATTTGAGTTCGACCGGTCGAATTTGTAGGAAGGTTTTACGAATTGCGCAAAACGAACGTTGCACAAGCCGACGATCTGCACTTGAAGCGCAAATCGCCGACCGGAAATCGTTTGGCAACCTCAATATGGACGGCGAAGCAAGTCCACGTCGTCATTCGTGAAGGGTTATGCCGCACGCCGCGGCTTGAGCCACACTGCCAGCTTTTTGGGCGGAAGATCCATCACGGCCGCAACGAGTTTTTCCGGACCAGTTTTGTCGAGGCGCAATGCGATACGCCGTCGTTCCTTATCCGTCAATCCACGTCCAAGACGCCGCTCGGCGACATATACCAACGCAAGCGACGCGGCTTCGATTCCTTCTTTGCGTCCTTCTTGGCGTCCTTCTTTGCGTCCTTCTTCTCGACCGATTTCGATACCGGCTTTGCGACCGTCCACATACCAAGGATGAACCATGACGTCCTCCTGCTTCTCCGCAGACCTTATCACATTCGTGAACTCTGGGCGATCTTTTCGTACTTTCGCCATCGACAACATTGTCGCGACAACCTCAAAAAACTCCTCCGCTGTTGCTTCCCGACGAACCCTGGCGATAATCCGCCGAAGATGAGGTTCGTCCGCGTCGATTGCGAGAGGGACGAACACAAGCCAGAAAATACCTGACATGGCTTCGAGCTCCGCGACGGTACGCTGATACACAGGCTCGATTCGAAACCGAATACCCGTAAATCGTTTGCCCTTGGGGGACGTTTGATACCGGCCAAACGCTCGCCAGGGTTTCTTCCGGCCCGACAACACCACAATCACGGTCTCCACCGACACTCGCAAGCGACGTTTGTCCTTTCGCTTGCGACGCATGTCCCGACGCACCGTCTTCGCCAAAAGGAAATGGTATTCCGCCGCCCGCTCGCGCACCGAACCGTTCAATCGCAGCGTCCATTCGATATGCAGCAATCGATAACCTCGGCGCGCCAGGCGAATATACAGAACACGATCAAGTCGGCGCGCCCGCGCGGTTACCTGGGTTTCACCCCAATGAAAATGTCGAATTCGTTCGTCCGGATGTACGATGAGCTGGGCCAACGTCGCCGGAAATAGACGCGACGACGCGCGCAAGCTCAAGTCTGCATCCGCAGCGATCTCCAATTCATCGCTCGACTCTTCACGTTGATGCATGACGGCACCTCGCGGACAAACCAATCCCATGACGCGAGGTCGACGCGAACTTCGCCCTCATACACATCCATCGTTACGAGGGACCGCTCAGTTGCGTAAAAAGTGACGGGCGACGGTCGATTTCTGAAAAGAACCTCTAAATCGAAGCTTCGCGAGCTCGTCGTTCGATCTCAGCCCGGAGCCCAAGCGACTCGACATCCGCAATCACCACCTTGGCCTCTTCGACCGACGGCGCGGGAGACGGAGGCTTGCTGCGACGTGCGTCGAGTCCCCGCTCGACCGCTTCGATGCATCGCGTTCGAAACGCTTCATCACGCTCACACTCACGCACGAGCGCCGCATGAGCACGATCCTGAAGATCCTCGTCGGAACAAACGAGCAGCGCATCGCATCCAGATCGAATCGACAACACCGCCGAGTCTTCGATCGCGTACGTCGCCGCCACCGCCGCCATCTCGAGATCATCCGAAAACAAGACGCCTCGAAAACCAACGTCGCGTCGTAGCAAGTCCGTACACACACGTGGCGACAACGTCGCCGGCACCTTCTCATCGAACGACGTGACGACAACATGCGCCGTCATGATCGTCCCCAATTTCGCTTGGGCATACGCGCGAAACGGAACGAGTTCGATCGCATCGAGACGCGCGCGGTCGTGATGAATGATCGGTAAGCCCACGTGACTGTCGACGGAGGTGTCGCCATGTCCCGGAAAATGTTTCCCACATGAAAGAACGCCGCTCTCCTCGAGACCCAACGCGAACGCTACAGCCAACGCAGCCACACGCTCTGGGTGCGTCGCAAAAGATCGATCGCCGATAATCGGATTGTTGGGGTTCGAATCAACGTCGAGCACCGGAGCAAAGTCGAGGTTGAACCCGAGTGCAGCAAGCGCTCGGCCAAGGTGCTTGCCGACACGCGTTGCCAAATAAAAATCGTTCGTTTGTCCAAGCAGACGCATCGGCGGGAGCGACGGAAACCATCCGCGCAACCGAGCCACTCGTCCGCCTTCTTGATCCACCGCAACGAACGGAGGCAGTTCCGGCGGACAAACAGAACGAATCGTCGAGCACAAGGCGTATGTCGACTCGAGATCGTGCACGTTGCGTTTGAACAGAATCGCACCGCCGCGATGACCTTGGCGCAACGACGACGCGAATCGCTCCGGCAGCTCGAAGCCGTCGAAGCCTCCGACGATGAATTGACCACAAAGGACTTGGAGAGAAAGATCAGCGGCCCGCATGTCGTTCCTTGCGTGTTCGTCGACGCAGCATACCCACGCTCGCAAAAGCAAATCCAAACGCCGTGCCCAACGGTGTCGATCGCTGCGCTGTTTGCGTCGTACTCGCAGGTAACGCACAACCGCCCGACGTTGCGTCGATCTCGCCCGATGCTCGCCACACGTCTTCACCAATTTTTAACTCACGCGGAGTTTCGATCGATTGTCCCGCGTAGCGAACATCGATGGTCATCGTCTTGCCCCCCGAGCCGCGTTCGGCCGCGACCGCAAACCGAAATAGGCCATGACGAACCTTGACGAGAGGCGAAACGACGACGCCTCCCGTGACGGAGAGTTCGAGCTGCGTACCGGCGATGCCTGTCGATACTTCACCGCTCTCACTACGCAGTTCGACGGTTCCCCAGACGGGCCACGCGGGATCAGGACGCGCATACGCACTCGACAAGACCCACCAGCTCTTGGCGATCGACGGCTCCTGAGGTGCGGCTTGTTCATCGAGCAGCGAACGTCGAGCTCCCTCGAGATCGAGTGCGCCGGCTCCGAGCTGCGTTTCATGACGCACCGTCCCCACAGGGAAACGAGCTCCCGCTTGCAGGATGTTCGTCACGCGTTGTTGCGTGAGCGTTTTGTCGAGCTCGAACAGAAGTGCAACGGCGCCCGCGACATGCGGTGAAGACATCGATGTGCCCGACGTGATCGCATGCGTTTCATCGACGAGATAACAAGGTGCGCCATCAGGACATCCGGGGCCGTCGAACAGGCCTCCCGGCCCCTTGCGAGGATCCGCGTCTACGCTCATGGCTGCCGCGATGAAGCCACCGGGGGCGCTGATCTCGGGTTTCGCCACGCCAAACGGGGTTGGTCCCGCCGCACTGAAGTAACAGATGCTGTCGAGCGCCGGATTGAGCTCGCCACCAAGCGACTGGAGCTGGATGGGCTCGATCGTGAGCGGATCCCATTCGAGTCGATTGAGCGTGCAACCAACGGCCAAAATATTCGGATGCGCCGCGGGAACGGCGATCGTTCCTTGACGAACCGCTTTCTCGAATTGAAGCCCGAACGACCTGTTGGGCGAGACGTCTCCAAGGCCCGTAACCCACAGTTGTGCGTCTCCGTGACCAGACAAGATGATGTTGAAGGAGCCTTTGTCCCACGCGCCGCTGAACGCCACGACTGCGCTGTTGGTGCGCTCCGTGATCGGAGTCTTGCCATTGACCAGCTGGTTCACGACAGCCGCCGTCGTGCCGTTGTTTCCGTCGTAGCCAGATTCATCACCGGGTTCTACAAGACGAACCCACTGCGTTCCATCCGGCGCTTCGAGCCCCACGCTCACTTCGTCATCAGGATGAAACGTGACCCATACGAAGCCGTTGCCGTTCTTCGCTTTCGGTGTGGAGATCGGAACGCGCACCTCCGCTCCGGACGTCACGTGCACTTCGGTGTGGATACCAAACGGTCCGCGTCCTTCGATCTGATACAGCGCCCCGCTGTTGCCGGCTGCCGCAACGATCGCTCGCCCCGGTTTGTTGTCCCCGATGATCTCGTTGAGCCCTCTTTCGAGATCGCTCGATCCATCGTGCGGACCAAAGTCACCTCCGAGGCTGAGGTTGATCACGGCGGGCATGCCCAGCGCTTTCGCTCGATCATCGATGAACTGCGCGCCGATCAAGACATCGGAATCTTGAAAGCCTGCTTCGGACGAAGGGCTCGCAATCACGAGCGTCGCTTCCGGCGCCAGCCCGACATACACCGGGGTTTGTCCGGACATGATGCCACCGTTGCCTGCCGCGATCGACGTGACGTGCGTGCCGTGACCCAATGAATCCCCCGGCAGGTCGAGCGCGAGTTGCCCGGCGATCATCGCGTCGATGTCGTCGTTCGAGAAAACGGCACACGAGACTTGTTTCGGATCCGTACAACCGAATTGCTTCTCCAGCTCGGGATGAAGTCCCGCCGGCTGCCGTCCACCTTCGATGAGCCACGCGATGCGACTGCGTCCTTCGATGTTGCGAAAGTCCGGATGCG
>WBZU01003301.1_pt1 | contig 10633 bp, 12 predicted proteins | sample 5204311 | NCBI WGS metagenome assembly WBZU01 (sample SAMN12344359, study PRJNA552823) | activated sludge metagenome | biome: Activated sludge suspended growth; feature: Nitrification reactor; material: Wastewater; isolation source: activated sludge from nitrification reactor of wastewater... | reverse complement strand
GCCGTACCTGCAACCGAACGCTGCGCCCACGTGTCCGTCGCCGTACGCGCCGCGAGCCCCGTGCCAGCGAGTCCTTCGAGCGCGCTCAGGTCGTTCGCCAGCGCGAGCGTGGGATTGCCCGCCACGCCATCACCGTTCGAGATCGTGATGCCCGCAGCCGGAGCGGTGATGGTGCGCGTCGCCATCGTGCCCGTGCCCGTGCGCGCGATGAGGCCGTTCGTGGCGAGCCCCGCGATAGCCGTGAGATCGCTGTCAAGCAACGCCGAAACATCCGCCGCGAGAACGGCCGTCTCGTTCGTCATCCGCCCATAGCTATCGAACGTGTGCTTGGTCCACGACGGCACGGTCGATCCCGGCGTGACCGTCGCCAGATCGATGTTGTCCGCGTTCACCACGATACGCGCAGTGCTCGCCGTGGCGACATCGAGCGTGTTACCGGTCTTGGTGAGCCCCGCGCCCGCCGTGATCTGCCCCAGGCCGGACGATTGCGTGAACGAAAGCGAAGTCGTATCGAGCGTGATCGGATCGTTCGTGATGAGGGTCCACGCCGTATCGGCGTTGGCCGTGCCTTCCGTCACCCACACCGTGAGCCCTGCCGTGACTTCTGCGCTCGTGTTTGCATCGAGAGCGCGCGTCGCAGCCGACGCCGCGCCGTTCCACACGTACACGCCATTCTGTGCACCGGTCGATTGGTCCTTCGCGAGGAACCGGTCGTTCGACGCCATCGTGACACCGTCGATGGTCGCACCCGGAGCCGAGAGGGTGAGGTTCCCCGTCGAAGCCGCGCGCACGGATGCCTTCCAGTCCATGCCGGATGCCACGCCGTCCACGTACCGCTTCGGCACGAGGTCATCGTCGTTGAACGACACCGTTGCTGCGTTGAGCGTGATGACGACGCCGCTGCTCAGCGACGAGCTGGCATCCTTGCGCACGTAGCGCGTATCCACGAGCCCGCTGATGTCAGCCGCAACGACCGCCGTCGAGTTCGTCATCCGGCCGTAGCCGTCGAACGTGAATTTGTTCCACGATGGCACCGTGGACCCCGGCGTGACCGTCGCGAGATCGATGGTCGGATTGCCCGCCACACCGTCGCCGTTGCTGACCGTGATGTTGCTTGCCGTGCCGGTGATGGTGCGCGTCGCCCACGTCGAAGTGCCCGTGCGCACCGCCATGCCGTTCGTCGCGAGCCCTTCGACCCCCGCGAGGTCGTCCGAGAGAGCAAACGTCGGGTTGCCTGCCGTGCCTGCCGGGTTCGTGATCGTGAAACCCGCAGCGGGCGCAGAAAGCGTGCGCTTCGTGAACGTGTCCGCAGCCGTCTGAACGACGACCCCCGCCGTCGCATCGAGCCCCGCGAGCGCCGTGAGCGTCGCGTCCGCCGCCTGCGCGCCCAGGTTCGTGAGCGCGCCGCCCGCCGACGTTGCGCCCGTACCACCATTCGCGATGGGGACCGTATCGCCCGTTTGGATCTGCTGAAGTTCGCCAGCAGCCGTCAGTACGAGAGGTTTCTTGTCAGCCATGGTTCACTCCTACGCGAGAATGGGCGGTTCGATGTCGATGACAAGCCGCGTTGTCGAAGACGCGCGGCCGACAGAAGCGACATTGTTGCTGATGTCAGGCAAGTTCGTAATGCGCCCCGGCGTGGTGGAAAGGAAGTAACGAGCCCCCTTGATGAGCCCGCCTACGGACCCCGTCACCACGTCCCAATCCGTCGTGAGCGCATCGATTTGTCCGTCCGTCTGCACGAGCCCGTACGTATTGTTGGGGATCGGGTCCGTTGCAACGAACCCCATCACCTTGTATTTCGTCGCGGCATCAGCGGGAGAGATAGAACCATCCGCGTTGATGGAAACGGGGCACACCGTCGGCAACATCGCGCCCGACGTATTGAGCAGACTGGAAGTCGGCGCATATCCAGTGCCCGACGGACCCTGCGGGCCCATCGGGCCCGGAGTCCCTGCCGGGCCAACTTGTCCTTCGGAGATCACATGGATCTCTTTTTCGACGATCTGCGATTTCACTACGTTCGGCATCAAGCCACCTTCATGATCACGTCGATGGTGTTCTGAGTTTCTACGACATCCAGCTCGCTGGATTCAGCCAGCACGAAGTATTCCCGAGTATCGTGCAGCACACAAGTCTCGAGGATCTCCGTCAACACTTCTGATTCGTTCGCTTCCAAGCGAACATGAATTGCCCAGTCTTCGTCCCAGTAAACATAATCGGAATTGATCGCTTCGAACGCCGAAGCATCTTCAGTGACACCCACTTGGAACGCCGTCGCTGCTGCGTACGCATCCGTGATGACGCCCTGGTCCGTCGCCACGACGACGAAAGCGCCGGACCCGGCGCGCGAATCGCTCGCCGTCGCCTGCTCGCCAACAACACCGGAGAAGTTCGGGGTGCCAGTCTGCGAATCTGCTGCCGCGACTGCGCTCTCCGTCACGCTTCCCGTCACGAGCTTGAGTCCAGTCAAGCCGTCCGCTGCCGTCGCGCTCTCCGTCACTACTGCATTCATCCCCCACGCAGGAACCGATTGGTCGTACGCCCCCCGCGCGCTTTCCACAACCGCTACATTCATCGTTGCCGTCGCAGCATTCACATCGCTCGCGCTCGCCTGCTCGACCGTATTCCCTGCGTAGTTCGGAACACCCGTAGCCGAACTCGCCGCGCCCGTAGCGCTTTCCGCAATCGCCGCGCTCGTGTTCCAGCCGCCCGCCGCTGAGTCCGCCGCAGCGGCGCTCTCCATGAGCGCAGCAGACATCGTTGCAACGCCTGCGTCGGCGTCGGCCGCCGTTGCCGTTTCGACGACACTCATCTGCGCGGACAATGCCGCGCCTTGCGTTTCTGCCGCCGTAGCGCTCTCCACGACATCGACGAAGTAGTCAGAAGTCAGTGCATCCGAGACAGTGGATGAGTCCGTTGCGCTGCCCGCGCTCTCCACGGCACTAACAACATAGCTGGCCGTCGAATCCTGCGAGTCCGCTGCGGTCGCGCTCTCACTGACGGAATCCGTGATGTTCGTCCCGCTGCTCGTCAGATCCGAGGCCGAAGTTGCTGACTCCGTCACGCTCGACGCGAACGCTGCGACCGCACCAGACGAGTCGCCCGCAGCCGTCGCGCTCTCCGTCACGGAGCCTGCGAACACTTGCGACGCACTCGCGATGTCCGCCGCGCCCGTGGCGCTCTCCGCGACGCTCACGGCGTACGACAACCCGCTCGCGCTCGTGTCGCTCGCGCTCGTCGCGCTTTCGACGACGGCCGCGCTCGTGCCCCAAGCGCCCGTCTGTGCGTCAGCCGCCGCCGTCGCCGACTCCGTGGCAGACACGGCAAGGACTGCCGTCGCGCTCGACGTTTCGGCCGCGCCAGTCGCGCTTTCCGTCGCAGCAACGACAGCCGCCATCGAACCGGTCGAGGAATCCCCCGCAGCGGTCGCGCTCTCCGTTGCGCTGACGGCGTACGAAAGTCCCCCGGTCTGCGAGTCGCTTGCTGCCGTTGCGGACTCAGTCAGCGCGGCATTGGTAGCCCACACTCCGGTCTGAGCGTCGGTTGCCCCCGTCGCGCTCTCAGTCCTGGTGGCGCTGGTATCCCATGCGCCGGTCTGCGCATCTGCTGCGGCGGTCGCAGACTCGGTTACGGAGACCGGATAGTCGGTGGGACCGGAAGCGCCTCGAACCTGAAAAGACCCCCAGAACCACTGCCGGGAGGCAGAGCTATAGACCTGCACGCCTCCGACAGTGGTGCTTCCGAGGATCATGAATTACTCCGCGACGACGATCACCTGCCCGCTGTAGTTCGTGGCCGTCGTAGCGGGCTTGGGCATCTCGATGAAGTTCAGGCAGGCGTTGTCGTAGATGCGCGTCAGGTTGAACGCCGTGTTGATGCCATCGACGTTGCAGATCATGTTCGCCACGGGGCACGGGAAGAACGCGATGGGGTGCGCCACCACGAAGGTGATAGTGCCGGTGGCAACCGCCGCCGAGCACTGCATCTGCGTGAGGGCCTTCACGCCCACGTCGCCGGAAGCCAGCGGCATGAACCAGTTCCCGACCGCGAGATCGATGCCACCCACCGTGCAGGCCGACACGCCGGCGATGGACGGGAAACTGTTCCCCGTACCGCTCGCTTGGTCGGTGTACTGGCACACTGTCCAGTTGTGGGCCGTTGCCGCAAGCACCGTCGTCGGATTCATCGGGTAGCAGAAGTTGCCGCCGATGTAGTCCTCGGCCGTCGCGGTGCCGTTCTGATAGCGCGAGAACGTGCCGGTCACGGCCTCCGTGGCAGTCGAGTTCATCGTCTTGGCAACGGAGAACAAACGGTCGGTGAGGAGCAGCGTGTTCGCCACGACGGACGCCGACACGAACCCACTCACGAAGTGAGCCGAGTTCGCCGTGCCCGGGTTCGTGAACTTGAGCGCACCCGTGTCCGCGCTCGTGTGCGCCGTTCCGCCCGGAGCCGCAGCACCGGCCGCGCCAGCGGCGGGCTGACCCGTAGCGACCCAAAGGTCTTCGCCGTTGCCGATGGCGTTCGACGCCGTGCCCGCCTTGGAGAAGATCGGGTACTGCGCCTTGCCGCCCGTCGCAGCGGCGATCAGCGCGCCGAGATCGGCGAACGCGCCCATCTGGCCGCGACGATGCGCAGCCAGCGTGAACTCCGCTTTCTTCTGCCGCTTGTACGACGCAACTGCGCGCTCGACGGCGCTGACCTCTGACCCTGCACGGATCTCGCCGCTGAACCCACCACCCGGCATGGCATACACCGCACCGGGCACGCCGTGCATGGCGATAGGCCAGTAGAAGCGCTCCATCTCCTTGCTGACCTTGGCGACCTTCTCCGCGCCCAACCACCGTTCAAGGTGATTGGGGTTGGTGTCCCTCCCCCGGCGCATCTCGATCATGAAGCTCTCCTTACGCCGCCGTGATCGAGAGCGTGTAAGTGACGGTGATCGAATCCCCGCTGCCGACCGTCTTCGAGCCGCCCGAGAAGTCGCCCGCGCTGAAAAGCGTGCCGGTCGTGTTGTCGATGGTGCTCGACCCGTTGATGTTGATGAAGCACCCGGCCACCGTGCCGGACCCCGTCATCGCGAAGGTGTACGTGCCGGTGGACGCCTTCGTCACCGTGCCGGTTCCGGACGCCGCCGAGAACGTGATCGTCTTGCGCGGGCTCGTGTACGTCGGCGCGTTGGCCGTACCGACTTCGAGCCACCCCGCATGGGACGCTTGCGTGTCGGCCGCAGCCGCCGCGCCCGTGCCCTTGAGGCCGAGGTAGCACGACGCGGTGAACGCCGAGCCCGAGAGGATCGTGTCCTCCATGAGCTTGAGCCCCGCGTCCGTGATCTTGTTGATCGCCGTATCGGCCCACTTGAGGTTGCCGTCCTTGTCCCGGCACTCGGCGTGGTACGTGCCGATTGCACGAGCGGCGTCCTTCGCCGCGCCGCCGAACTGCACGATGCAGCCCGAGATGTCGCCTGCTACTGCCTTGTCGGTGTTCATGTGCAGTTCTCCTTACGTTGCGGTCGTAACTTCGGGCGTGACGAAAACGTAACCGGACAGCAGGGCCGTCACGTCGCCCGTGCCGCTCACCATCTCGATGTCGTACTGCCCCTTCTTCCACGCGAACAGCGCCGTCGCCGCCGCAGGCATCGATAACGTGATCGTCTTGCCCACGTTGTCGATGATCGCCGTGATCACGTTGAGCGGAGCATCATCGATGTCCGTCGAAGCGAGTACCGTGCCGCCCGGCCTGTCCTTGATCTGCATGCGACACGTGTATCCGGCGAGATCCATCGGGGTGTAGAACTGCACTGCTCCGCCCGACGCATATTGCGAGAATTCGAACGAGTTGATCGCGTTCAGTTCCAGCGTGTTCGAATCGCGCACCGTCGCCTTCGTATAGTCCCGTTCGGCGGGAGGGCTGTTCTGCGCGTTGATCTCCTCCATCCCCTTCACGGACACGACAGCGACGCGCCAGCCATCCGGCACGCCGTGGTTCGGCACAGTGATCACAGCAGGAGCGCCGTTGGTGATGCCGGTGATCGTCTTGTAGATGTACGGCAGCGTAGACCAGCGCACCACTCTGACGAACGTCTTGCCTTGAACGATGGTGAGGTTCGTCGCCATGTCAGCCGATCAGGTTCGCACCGACGGAGTAGGTGAAGTTGCCCGCGCCCGAGTGCGTGGCCTTCACGCGCCAGCCCACCGGCAGGAAAGCGTTCGCCACCGAGTTCGCCGCTGCCGTGAGCGCCGGGCCCACGCGCAGCACCGTGGTGCCGGTCGCGACGATGGCGGTAGAGGCGAGGATCGTGTACCACTTGTCGCTCGCCCGGTCGTAGCCCTCGATGGTGAAGGTGACGGTCTGCACGCCGGGGACCGCCGTCATGTCGATGATCACGTCCACCGCGCGGTTGAACCGGTTGATGAGCTTGCCGGAATCGTTCGTCGCGGCACGCACGGCGCTCGCGAGGACGACGGACGAGAGGTTTTCGCTGTACATGATGGGCTCCTTCAGTAATCCTTGTCTTCACGCGACACGGGGGCCCGCATGGGCATGCCGCCGTACACCACGACGCGCGTCTTGTGCTTGCGCCGCTCCTTCTCCAGCCGCGCCTGCTCGCAGTACGCCAGGAACTTCTTCTCGAACTCGACGGACTTCGTCTTGTTGAACGTCTCCGAGTCCTGCTTCTCGTAGCCGAGCTTCTTCATCCACATCATCAAGTGCCTGTGATGGCGCGGATTCACTTCGAGCGAGACCGACTGCACGTTCTGCATCGTGATGTCTTCGAGCGGCATGCGGTCGATGACGAGTTGGAGCGTCTCGGCCACGCTCGGGATCGGGTACGGACGTGCCTGCACTTCGTCCATGCCGATGATGATCGCGTAGACGGGGGCCTGCTGGCCGTCGAAGCGCATGCCCTTCGACTCCATCTCCTCGTAGTTCACGATGGAAATGCGACGCCCGTCGCTCACCCGGTAGCCGCTGCGGATCTTGAGGATGCGCACGTCCACGTCGAACGTCACGTCGCCGATGGCGAGATCGACGGTCGTGATGCTCGACGTGGAATCGGGGAGCCCGCCGGTTTCCCGGCAGAACATCTTCTGCGCGTCGTCGAGGTAGTTGACGATCTCCTCGTCCGACCAGAGGGGCGGAGTCGCCTCGTCCGCCATCTCCTTGCGGAACAGCGAGACGATCTCCGAGGGCTTCATTACTGAGCCCTGCCTTCCTGCGTGAACTTGATCCAGAGCGCGTCACGCTCCTTCGCGTCCACGTCGAAGCCGACGAGCTTCGACAGCGAGTCCGTCTTCGGCGTGCCTGCGCCGGTGAAGTCCTCGCGCTTGTTCGCTTCGACCATCATGTCGAACGCGGCGAAGATCTGCTTCTCGCGCTCGTCCGGGTCGTCCGGCGCAGCGGGCTTGGGCGGCGCGACCGCGTTGACCTTCTCCTGGTCCTCGGGAACGGCACCGGCTGCCTGCACTTCGCGCCAGCACTCCTTCGGCACGTGCGTGGGCTCGCCCTTCTTGAACTCGATGGCATGTCCCGACTTGGTGGCGACGACCTTGTCCGTCTGCATGGTGAATTTCATGGGCACTCCTTGGGTGTGGTTGGAGGAGAAAGGACGAAGTGACGCGGGGCCTTACGGCCCCGCGATCACTTCAGTGGTTCAGCCGGGATACGCCTCGTCCACCTTGCCGCGCGTGACGAACATCACGCGAAGCACGAACTTCCCGGCCGTCGCGACGGCGACGGACCGGATCAGGCGGATGTAGATGTCGTTGGGCACCTGGCTCATGAGCGCCGGGAACGACAGCGCGCTGGTGAGCGTGAGCGCCGTCCGGGCCGCGACCGCGCCCTTCAGGTCGATGGTGGTGCCGCCCGAGAGCTGGTTCGAGAAGTTCGCGGCCGAGCCGTCGGTGGACGACCCGACTTCCAGCGTGTAGGCCGTGGGGCCGACGCCCTGCACTTCGATCTGGACGTCGCCGCCCACGATCTCCGCGTTGGGCGGCAGGCTGATGGCCTTGAACACGTCGCCGGTCGTGACCGCGAGCATGTCCTTGGAAGCGCCCGCCACGTCCGTCATCGTGTCGTTGAAAGCCGCGACGAACTCGGCGATCTGGACGTTCTGGCCGCCACGGGAAGTGTACAGTTTCGACATGGTGATCTCCTTTTCTCAGTTGAGGTTCGGCGCGATTACATCGCGACGTACACGTTGATGACGCCGAAGTCCTCGACCGCGTTGTTCTCGTAGATCGACCCGAACTTCGGCTTGAGGAAGCCGATGATCTTGCCGACGGAGATCGCGGGCTGGTTGTCGAAGTCGAAGGACTTCTCGACCCACTCGGGGTTGCCGATGTCGGCCATGCCGAGCGCCTGCGCGCCGCAGAAGATGATCTGCGAACCTTCCTGCGTGCCCGCGCCGCCGTACTTCGAGCCGGACGCTGCGCCCAGGGTGTTCGGCACGTGGCGGAACTCGTGGAAGATGATGCCGTCGATCTTCACGCCGCCGCCGTTGAACAGCTTGGAGTTCACGCCCGCGTCCGTCGAGTGACGGAGGTTGAGCATGTAGGTCGGGTCGAGCTTGAGCTTCGCCATGGCCTGCGGGCACAGGAAGGCGTGGTAGACCTCCTCGCCGCCCTCCAGCATGGTGCCCCGGATGTAGCGGTCCTTGGCGTACGCCTTGAGCTGCACGAACAGCTCCCACGTCGGGGTGTCGGCGCTGGTGATCGCGCTCGACGCGCCGCCCGCCACGAGGGTCTTGTTGGTGCCGTCCCACCGCAGGCGCCGGTTCGTGGAGGGCGCGGCCACGTCGGCGGCGAACTCCAGATACGGCAGGTCGGAGCCGACGCGCGTCGCACCGTTGGGCTTCTTCGTGTACGCCACGCCGCCGAGCGTCAGGAACGCGAGCTGGTCGATGCGGTCGGAGAGCCAGTAGGCGAGCAGGTTGCGGCTGTTGGTGCGGAAGTTGACGATGGACTTCTGGTCGGCCATGCGGCCTTCCAGACGGTTCGCGTTGCGGAGCTGGTCGATGCGGATGACCTGGTCGAAGGTCTGCATCCCTTCTTCGTTGCCTTCCAGCCGACGGTCGCCCGCGACGCCGTCACCGGTCAGGTCGGAGATCAGCGTGATGACGGCGCGAGCGCCCTTCTCGTCACGCTTCAGCTCGGTGATGTGGTGCACGATGGCGTTCGCGTCGCTCCCGAGGAACTTGTTCACGAACGAGAGATTGCGGGCCTGCTTCCACAGGTCCATGCTCCAGACGGTTTTCTGTTCGGTCGTCAGGAGCCCGAAGTTCGTCAGCATGATTGATACCTCCATGGTTGATGGACAAAAGACGCATTCGTCGTCGAATGTCGCTTCGACCTGCGAGGTATCAGCGCTGTCGCGGCTGATGAGTGGTCAGACGTGCACCACGCGAGTGTTGCGCGGGAGGTTACTCCAAAAGAAACGGCCCCGCAAGGGGCCGTCTCTGCCGGGATAAGGCGACCAGCACGCCTAGACGAGGATCACCCCCTTCACGAGATGGTTCCGACGCCGGTGCTCTGGATCGTCAGGGCGGCATCGCCCGTGACGAGGACGTTGAAGCGACGGGTCGTGTTCGTCGCCATCGTCATCGTGCCGGTGAGCGTCACGCCCGCGCCTGCGGTGAGCGTCGTGGTGCCGCCGCTGGTGTTGGTGATCTCCAGCACGTAGCTGTCGCCGATCTGGAGCCCGCTGTCGGCGATGATCTGGGCGGCAGTACGGGTCGTGAGCGCCGCCGCGCCCACGGCCGAGTACTCGACCTGGACGTAGTCCGCGCCCGACATGTGCCCCGCGAGCGCGGTCGTGGCACCGGCCGTCGTGTCCTTGTTGTACTTCGCTGCGGGCCATGCGCGCAAGCCCGGAACTCCGAGGCGCTCCGACGCGCGGTCCCTGTCCGAAATGCTTCTGTTCATGTCGCTTCTCCTTGTCGGGAAAGTTGAGGTAGAGCGTGGTGGTCAGCGCGTAAGGTACTGCGGTTGGGCCTGTGGTGTCTAGGAGGCCGCTGCGCGGTCCCCGACGACTCCGTCGCCGAGCGACTCGCCTTCGATGGCGAGGATCGTGCGCACGATGGAGCCGAAGATGTAGTCCTTCGCCTTCTGCTCCACCGGCAGCATGTGGTACGGCACGCAGCACGGGTGCTGCTTGAGCGCCTCGTCCTTCACCGGGCCGTACGTCCAGCCTTCGGCGAGCTTGAGCGCGAGCCAGCTCTCGTGCGACTGCTCCGGGGAAGCCTCCCCGTGCATGTGGAACTGCACGCCCTGCACGGCGCTTTCCTTCTGCCACTGCGGGGCGCTCTCCCACGGCAGTTGGGAGTTGTCGCCGAGCGCGGCGCAATAAGCGCGGTTCACTTCGTGGCACAGCTTTGCGATGTCGTGGATGTGCATGGTCATCTCCTTTAGTGGCTGTTCAACTTCTCGACCAACAGGGTCTTGCCCTGCGCGATCAGGTCTGCGTGCTTGGCATACGCGGCGACGACGGAGGACACCGGCTCGTCGAGCTGCACGCGAACCCCCACGCGCTGCCCTGCCGCCGTCTTTGCCGAGATCCCGATCACGCAGTTGAAATCGAACAGGCACACGGCCCACTCGATTCCGAGCACTCGCTCGATGGTTTGCTGTGCTGC
>WBZU01003081.1_pt1 | contig 10633 bp, 9 predicted proteins | sample 5204311 | NCBI WGS metagenome assembly WBZU01 (sample SAMN12344359, study PRJNA552823) | activated sludge metagenome | biome: Activated sludge suspended growth; feature: Nitrification reactor; material: Wastewater; isolation source: activated sludge from nitrification reactor of wastewater treatment... | reverse complement strand
ACGCGCCCGACTGGATGCCGCCGACGAAACCGGACTGGCTCTGACCACGTTTGCAGAGGCCTGCCCGTGGTCCCTCAATGACGTGCTGGATCAAGCCTGGCTGCCGGACTGAAAGGACTACCGGTACTTGCCGGACCTCTGAAGGCCCCTGAACGCAGGGCGCCACACACCTCTTGGCGGCCACGCCGTGCCGCCCCCACCCGATCCAGGCTTGCGGTCCGGGAACCGCCCGATCGGCAGCGCCGGCAGCGTCCGGCCCAGGAGCACCATCATGAACACGGACCTTCGCCCTTTCTTCCGCGCCGGCGTGCTGGCGCTCGTGGCGCTGCTGTCGACCGGCTGCGTCACCCAGGCGCTCGTCGAGGACGGCAGCGCTGGCGCCTACGTGCCGCCCTCACGTGAGCAGACTGCCGCCCTGCAGGGCCGGGCGTTTCAGCTCGGGCAGGTAACGGTCGCCATCACCCACCCGGAGCCGCCGGAAGTGCATCCGCTGCCGGACGAAGCCTACCGGCGCATGCTGGCGGCGAAGCTCGAGCAGGCGTTCCACGCCGTCGACGAGCGCCCCGCCGGCGATCGCCAGCCGCTGGTCGCCGGCCGTGAACCGGCCTGGCCAGTGGACGTGACGATCACGCGGCTGCGCTTCGTCGAGGGGCGGCCATGGGCTGCCTCGAATGCCTCGTTCCTCGAAGCAACGGCGACCGTGCACGACGACACCGGTGCCGTGATCGCCAACCTGCCGGTGCGGCTGGCCGGGTCGTTCGAGTTCAGTGGCACGTTCCCGGATGCGCGACTGGCACACGCTGACCACATGCCGGCAGCGGCGGCGGCGTTCACCGGCATGCTGGCTCGGCTGCGCAACAACCAGCAAGCCATTGACAAACATCACGGTGGACCCGCGGCAGTTTGGTATACCGCATACCATCTCTACAGTGCCACTCGCATGACCCGCGCCGAAATAGAGCAGATAGCCAGCATCAACCTCGACGCCTACGGCCCGATGCTGACCGTCGATGTGCCGCGGTACAGTGTGTTCGGACAAGACCTCGTCGGGCATAATCCCGCAGCGGAAGCGCCAGAGCCGAAGCTCGGCATGCGCTGATCCGATCCCGCCTCGAACACCACAGAGTGGCCTCGCGGCCCCTCTGTGCGTTTCCGGGACTCTCCCACCGGACTCAGGGCGCCGCGCTGCCGCCCGCCCACTCGGGCAGTTGCAGCGGGGTCTGCGTGCCGTTGGCCGCGACGTGCACGGCGTAGCCCGGCTGCGTACCGATCGCCGGCGCGACGTAGTAGATGCCGCCTTCGACATCGACCAGCGAGTAGAAGGGCCGGCCGCTCGCTGCATCGACCTGCGCCGTCCAGCCCGCCGGCGCCGCTGCCTGTCCCGGCAGGCCGCTGTACGGCGTCGCCGGCGTTGGTCGACCATCGGCCGGATGCAGGCTGCGTCCGCCCTGGATCACCGACTGCGCATTCGGCTGCATCGCACGCATACCCTGGCCGGTGGCGCCGGTCGCATCCATCGGCCCGGCCTCGACTACCCCCCGGATCGCCGGCCGCGCATCCCAGCGGTTGTCCTGACCGGCCAGCGAGTTCAGGTCCGACTTGCCCGAGGCGAACACGCGATCGACCGTGTCCATCAGCGAATGCACGCCCTGGCTGTAGTTGTACGCGGCGTTGGTGGTGGCGCCGGTAGCGGCGCCGATGCCGGCTGCTTGGCCGACGGATAAACCGAAGCCACTACCTGTTGCTGAGCCCGTAGCCCCAACGCTCGGCCCTATCGCCGCCACCGCCGCAAACGCCACCGCTGTCAGCAACGCCGTGAACACGATCATCGCCAGGAAGGTGAAGCCGGACTTGGTTTCTCTGTGCTGAAACACCAGCGACTCGTCGGCCGGGAAGTTGTGACCGACGCCGGCGTCGAAGAAGTTCATGCCGGCGTCGTAGACGCAGGCCTCGCCGACACAGCGGCTGCCCGCCGGCGGACGGATGCCGGCGGCCGGACAGGCCGCGGCCGGGAAGCAGAAGCTGTAGGTGCCGGCGCCGGTATTCGCAGGGCCGGGCAGTGTCACCGCCGTCCAGGCCGGCCGGACGTAGACGTTCTCGGTCGTGGTCACGCGCTTGCGCACCAGGTTGCCCGACTTCTTCTGCTTGATCTCCTGGCGCGCATCGAGCGTCGCGATATAGCCAACCTCGGCGCGTGAGTACTTCATGGCCGCAGCCACCGCCGCATAGAAAGCCGCCGGCTGCACATGGATGAAGGTCTTGCCGTCCGGATGGCCCTTGAAGTCATCGAAGGGATTGAAATGCCCACCCTTGGTCCAGGGCAGATCGACTGCCAAGGCTCGCTCGTAGTCCGTCAGCTCCCCGCCTTCCGATTGCAGGTCGTAGGAATGCGGCGTGAACGCAGCCGCCTGCAGCCTGACCGAACGCTGCACGGTCATCCACGCCCGCATCATCAGGATCGAACCGGTCGCCGTCTGCGGGTCGTAGATCGCGAACACGGTCGCCGTCGGGCGACCGTCGTTCTTGTAGGCGATGCCGATGTACTGACCCGGTGGCACGTCGAGCGTCAGCGCGTTCCAGTCCTGGTTGCGCCAGCGCTCGTCGGCGAACAGCAGGCTCGGGTCTTCCACCGCCCGCTGTGCCCAGCCGTTGGCCTGCATCTCATCCCAGGCGATCACCGGCCGGGTGTCCTGCCAGCGCGGAAAGGCCGATGCCTGCAGCGGCATCAGCAGCAGTTGCACGCCCATCGCCAGCATCGCCAGCAGCAGGCCGAGACGATATATTAATTCTGATAAACCTGATGAGACTTTCATTGTTTTCTCCAACATGACTCAAAGCGTGAGGCCTCAGCGGCCACGCGCACGGCCGTCCACATATCCACGGCCCGAAGCGAGCTTCTATCTCGCGCAGGGCGGTGGATATGTGGGCGGGCGGGCGCCCCACACCGGAGCACTCTCAGCGTCCGAGATAGCTCACGGTGACTTCCTCACGCTCATGCCCTAGCTCTTGACTGATTTGCAGCCTGGCCGTCCGGTCCACGCGCTTTTCCTCTGGCGACAACTCACGTGCGGTTTTACCGCCAGCGGCCGGTGCTGGTCGGCCAGTCAATTCCTGATAGCGCGTCTGAGCATATTGATGCCGGAGTCCGTGTAATTTGCTGAATCCGGCCGTACGTGTCTGGCCCTCGTAAAGTTTCAGTTGCTGGTAATAATTTTTCTGGGCTGGAATTAGTGATCCTTTTCCAGCCAATTGATGAGCACGATTCAAAACCTCACGTTGAAAATCATTTCTGATCTGAATTTCTCGTTCGCGCCCGCCTTTACACCAACTGTCCTTTAAAATAACCTTATCGCCGCGATCCGCATATCCAGGCTGAAATTTAATAGCCTCCTCACGGCGCAATCCAAAAGCAGCTTGTAATTCAAGCGACATTTTCACATGAGAATCATTGATTAATTGCAGTTTCTGATAGTCCAGTTCTTGTGCCTTGTTGTTTTCATTATTGACATATTGGCGATCCGCAATACCGAGCGCGGCGTTATCTCGCGGAATAATCGATTCAAGACCGGTTTTCTCAGCCCACCACCGCAACGCCGCCATCCGGTTTTTGATGGTGCCGATGGATAAATCCCTTTTTTGCCAAAATCCTACCAAGGCTGTAACGTGTTTTGGCTTCAAGCTTTGCGCCTTCATATTCCGGAATCCTAATTCAAATAGTTCACGGGAAATCTGAAACAGCATTTGCCGTCTGACGGCCTGTGTTCCGTAACTGCCGTCGCGGTTTCTGTCACAGATTTTCATTAACTGGAACTGTAGATCCAGCATGCTTTTAACCCTTTAAGACAAAAAAGAGTCGAACCCATCAGATAAGTGTTACTGCCGATCAGCTTTCGCTGAACCTCCGTTTGGAGCAAGGGCCTTTCGACATTTCTGCCGTTAACTGCCGACTCTAAAACAGTTTCTGCATACAACTTGCAGATTCGTAATGATCCACTGTTGCGAATTCAATTACGAAAATTTACAGCACGACGGTTTTTTCCTTTTCAATTTCTCCAATCAGCCAAATGGCGCAAAGAACGCCGGAAACAGGACGCCCGTACCGGGCACCGTCGAGTTCCCGGGAGGAACGACCGCACACCCGCGGCAGGGGCACGTCGCGAGGGACGAGCAGGTTGAAGATCGTCGATCGCTGTGATGGTCGTAGACGATACGCAGGCGAACGAACGCGACCGACACTTGGCGTCTGGTAGACGCCAGAATCGGTCAAGGCAAGATAAAAATTTAGTTAAATGATAAAGGTGCGCGGTGCTTGCCCGCGCCCACGGCCACGGCCACGGCCAATGAGACCAATGGCCTGAGGAATGAAAAGTCGCTATGCAAAGCGACTACAGGCGTTGTTAAAAAACGCCACTTGTAGAAAACGCTCGCAAATTCGTTCTGCTGAACGAACGCCGTCGTGGGTGCGAGCTCGGACGGCCTTGGGTACACCTGAAGACGCAGGTGTCACGTTGGGTACGACTGAGGCCGCAGTCGTCACGGTGAGCAGGGACAAGCGTAGGTCATGTGATCGACATGCGCAATGCTGGCGCAGGTCCAAGTGGAGCTGGCCCAGTTCTCGGACGTCAAGCTGCGCCAGCCACCGCCCGTCACTGCCGCGTGGGCGCCAGTGACGGGCGGCCCGAGCGCTTGCGCATCCACGTCGTCAGCTCACCACCGCCGGCGCACGCGCCGGCTGGCCGCTACTCGCGGCTTGGTGAGCAGTCGACGTGGAACCAACTCTGCAGTAATTCTGATATCGCAAAGACGGTCAGCATATCCCTTCGTTGAAAGGCAGCAATCCGACTCGCCCACATACCCACAGTCCTTCGCGAGAGGTAACGTCGCTGCGAACTATGGATATGTGGACGACTCGGATTGCTGTGAGTTATTTTGAACGTTTGCGCCCTGATTGAACTGTCCTTTAAAAGAATTATTGGGCCAAATTCATTAATTTGCAATCAGAATGAGTAGTAAATTTTAACCATTTACGCTGAATTTACTTTATTTACCGCCGAACGTCTTTTCTGTTTCGGTTAATTTTATGGTCTGGCTGATTTTGACTACTGACTTGAACGCTATCACCAATTAATACTTGTGGCCTTCGGCCACACCGATTCTTTCTTTATGATTAAAATCATTGATTATGGCAAGGTACTTATCAGGTATATCGACATACACTTAATTATTGAAAATCCGGCATCGGATCGGCAACCGCTGGTCGGCGACAGTCGGCCGATGCCGGATTTTCGTGCGAAAGAACGGTTTCTGGTGTGTTGGTCGACCAGAAGCGGTCTGTACGCCAGAGTCTGGTCGAGCGGAAACAGCCGCCGGCCTCCACGGTCAGCGGTCAGAAGGTCAGGGATGGAGAAAACGCGATCTAGTCGGGCGGTGGGCCGAGCGCTTCGCGGATCTGTGCGGTGTTGAGGCCTTGCACTGCCAGTTCAGCAGCGCGTGCGTGCCACTGGCGGCGGGCATCGATGGACTGAGCGCTGCCAGCGCTCGGAGTATCCGTACGCCGGTTTCGGCGTGTCTGACTGCGCAGTGGCTCGATACTGGCTTTTACGCCACGAGGAGCAGCAGCACGGCTACGCGCTTCGGCCTGTATTTGCCGAACCCGTTTCGAGGCCTTTTTCCGTTCCCGCTCCAAGGCAACTTCGAGGCCGAGCATGACGAACAGTTTGCGGCTGATGGTTCGCACGGCCGCCAGTCCTCGCCAGCCACTGGGCATTTCTTCGTCGGCGACGGCACGCTGGTGCGTGGTCAGCAGGCCAGCATCACGCAGGTGGAGGAGCGCGCGCTGAGCACGCGACTCGGACAGCTGGGCGATGCCGGCGAGATAGCGGATCTGCAGCGCGCAGGCACGATCGTTCGCATAGTCGAAAGCGGCTACGCGCAGCGTGGCGAGGTCGAGGAAGTGCAGGAGTGCCCGGGTGATCGAGACGACGCTTTCACGCAGCTCCGAGCGTCGCTGACGCTTGAGGCCCAGCGCCAGGCTGGCGAACTCCGAGGCCTTCGGCTGGGTGTACCAGCGCTCGATGCGCATCGAGGCCTGCTGCAAGATCGAGGGCCGCGCCCGATGCCACGTCGGCGGCTGGATCTCGAGCCTCGGGGCGCATGGCTGGTGCCCGCAGCGGTTGCCACTGCTCGAGGCGCCCAGTGCGACGGGCGAGAGCTCAGCAGGGGACGGAATCATGCCCACCCCCGCATGGCCTGCGATTTTTTATCGCACGACGCACGCGGAGGAGGTAATATCCACCCCACGTGCTCGTGCTGCTCTCGCCACCACTGTGCCTGCTGCGCCAGCTCGTCAACGCCCCATCGAACTTCCCTCGCCCGCCAAAGCAGAGAGTTCGTGGGGCGTTTGCCTTTCTACTTCTCACGGCAAACGTTCCTTGAAGTGCCTCCCCACCCCGGTGGGGAGCGCTTGGCGGCCCTGACCGCCGCCCATTGCCATCCATATTAACCATGCCGGTGGCCGTTCGGCGAGCAGCTTACGTTGAGACGTGGTTGCTGACTGTCGATCGTGCCTGGACGCCGGAGCAGAAGGCCGAGGCGATCGCAATCGCATGTCGACTCGTGGCGGGATGGCGCGAGCGAGGGTTGGATCAGGGGCAGATCGATCGGCAGCTCGAGGAGCTGTTACGGTTGATCTGAGTACTCACATTTTAATACATATAATCTTTATTATTTATTTCTTTATTTTAGTTTTTACGTATTTACGTATTTACGTATTTACGTATAATTGTAAATACGTCTAATAAGTCATACGGTGCTCAACGTGGCGAGGCCGCGCGCACGACGATCCTGGCCCCGAAAGCAGCCTGTCCGCAGGATCGGGTCCAGCGCCAGTTCAAGGCCGATCGGCCCAACCAGCTCTGGGTTTTGGATTTCACCTGCGTCTCGACCTAGCAGGGCTGGCTGTATGTAGCCTTCGTGATCGACGTGTTCGCCCGGCGCATCGTCGGCTGGCGGGTCAGTCGTTCGATGCACACCGACTTCGTGCTCGATGCGCTGGAGCAGGCCCTGCATGCGCGCCAGCCCGCTCAGGACGATGCCCTGATCCATCACAGCGACCGCGGCGCGCAGTACGTCTCGATTCGTTTTTGTTAGAGGCACTTAAGGCTGCCTCACCCCGCAGCTCGACTGGTCTAAATGTCAGGTGTATTTATATATATGTTGACTTTGTCAGATATGTAAGCGATATTTCCAACATAAGGAGGGCTGTCATGACTGATGGGCCATTCAGAAACGCAGAACTGAACAGCCGTTGGAAACGGTACGGGCAAGACTTGGTCAGCGACGCGGTCAGCGCAGAAGAGCGGATAACGCAGGCTTGTCACAGCATGATTGGTGACGTCGACATGAAGGCATTCAGCCCGCTTTTCGGCGACCTCAAGGCACATGCCGAACGCCCGCAGATGGATCTAGACCCTGTGTCGACGGTCGAGACGATTTTCGACAGTCATCCGACGTCGCCTCTGGCGGATGCGCTTCGACGGCATTTAATCGCGAACCTGCGCGACCATATACCTATCGGCGAAGCTCTTAATCAATCGCTCAAAGGCACGGTGAAAGAGTGGATTGACACCACTAAGAACCGGCTCGACGAGCAATGTATACTCGTTCGCGAGCTCGGCGACATGAAGTGCGAAGATTATCACAAGGGCATCGAACGGAATCGCGAGACGTTTGCGGCCATCAAGCCAAACGAGCTCTGCAATGCATTGGCCACGGGTAACAAGAGAGCTTTCCAGCAAGCAGTTCAAAAGAAGGCCGGCGTGGACGAGGGGCCGGAAGAGTGAACGCTTATACGCATGAATCATCTGTATCGGGCAAGCACCTGGTCGTTATCGAAAAGGGGCAGAAGCCCGACAGCGATCTCCCGGAAGGCGCCATAACGGCGGAGGTCGGTCGACACATCCGCTTCAATGCGGAAGTTCTTGTGACCTTCGACGTGGAGGGATGCCAGTCGCTGCACTACGACATGCTGGTCCTGTGCGCCGCTATTGAATTTGCTGACCGCCGTTGGAAGCGTCCGCTCGGATGGCGCCGTATTTTGGAAGTGACCGTTCCGGTCATCGACCTCAAGAGTTGGCAGAGCCCGGAGGTTTTGTTGAGCCTTCACCGCGTCTTGAACCACCTGACCGGCGACACGTGGCTGTTTTCTTTCGTTGGAGCGAAAGATAGCTCACCCATCGGTTCGCGGCAGACTCTCATTGAATTCGAGAAGACGAAGACCTTCGCCATGGCCTACAGCGACGGCCTGGATTCGCGTGCGGTCTCGGCGTTGAGTGGCGACCAGCACGAAGCCCTGTGCATTCGGATTGCCGGCAATCGCCAGCGCTGGAAAAACGAAGACAGCTTCTTCACGCAGATCCCGTTCAAGGTGCAGGGATATCGTGGACGCGAAAGTAGCTTTCGATCGCGCGGATTCCAATTTGCTGCGGTAACGGCAATTGCCGCGCAGCTTTCAAACGTGGCACGTATCATTGTGCCTGAGAGCGGTCAGGGGGCGCTTGGACCCGTGTTGGTGCCTCTGCACAACATCTATCCAGACTATCGCAACCATCCGACGTTTTTCCGAAAGATGGAGCAGTTCATCACGGCACTGCTGGGCTATGATGGCAAGTTTGAGCAGCCGCGTTTGTGGTCGACGAAGGGACAAACGCTTCGAGCATTCCTGGAGATTCCCGGAAAGACCGGACAACACCTGACGAGCACGCATTCCTGCTGGCAGAGCCGCCGCGTCGTAAACGTTGGCGGTCGAAAGCAGTGCGGCATGTGCGCCGCCTGTTTGCTCCGGCGTGTTAGTTTTCATGCAGCCGGCGTTAGCGAGGCGCGAGACACTTATGTCGTGTCCGATCTGGCCGCCACTGATGCGAGCGACGCCTTATCCGTCATACACCAGAAGGCCGATAGGGACATCATGATCGAATACGGAAGTGTAGGCACGCGACACCTGCAGCACCTTGCGGAGCTCGCCGACTTGCCTGATGACGCCCTTCGCAACCACGCCTCGCAAATTGGGGCGGCAATCGGGGAAAGCACTGAAAAAACGCTGACGAATCTAAGGAAAATGTTGAGTACGCATGCCGTGGAATGGCGGGCATTTCTGTCCGCGCAAGGAGAACAAAGCTTTTTGAAGAGCTGGATGGATGGAGGGCGCTATGACCGATTTAAATGAGCTGAGCGCGCAAGAAATAGGACGTCGACTGCGCATCGCGCGGGAGAACGCGGACATCCGGCAGGATGACGCGGCCCAGGTCATAGGCATGTCCCGCCCGACTTTGGTATCCATCGAGAAGGGCGTGCGCCGTGTGCGCATCCAGGAAATCCAGATGCTGGCTCGCCACTATGGCGTATCGGTCAACATCCTTCTCCGCCGAGAAGCAGTCCACACCGATTTGATGCCTCGCTTCCGGAAACTACGTAAGACGGAGGACGCGCACACCACCGAGGCCATTCGGCTTTTCAACGATCTGATCAAGGCAGACGTTGAAATGGAGAACGTTTTAGGGATTCAGCGACGGAGAAATTACCCGCCAGCGCGCGGCATTAATGACGGTGATGTTGTCGCGTTGGCCGAAAAGCATGCTAAGGAATTGCGCGACTGGCTGGGCCTCGGCCCGGGGCCGATTGCCGACATCTTTTCGGTTATCGAGCTCGGCCTCGGCATCCGCTTGTATCAGCGCCGCCTTTCCTCGAACTCGAAGGTGGCGGGCCTGTTCACTTATGATGAAAGCATCGGAGCCTGCATTCTTCTCAACGCTAACCATCCATTGCCACGTCGCATCCAGTCCGCCGCTCATGAAGTCGGCCATTTCTATGGCACTCGGCAAACCCCGGAAGTGCTCGAGGATGATGAGAAATTCCTGTCGCGCGACGAACGCTATGCAAACGCGTTTGGCCCCGCGTTTATTACGCCTGCCGAGAGCTTCTCGGAAAGCTTCCGACAACTGAAGGAGATAACCGGCAAGACGACCCGACGCCTGATCATCCTCCTCGCCCAACAGTACAACATCTCGCGTCAGGCTTGCGGCCTCAGGCTCGAAGAATTGGGTCTCGTCAAGCGGGGCACCTGGGCTTGGTTCGAGAACAACGGCGGCATCACCGACAACCATGTTCGGGAGGTGCTGGGCGAAATGACGGATCGCCGCGATCCGGCAAAAAGTGATGCCGATCGACCGATCTCTCACAGACTGAGCCTTATGGCGCACGCTACCTGGAAGCGCGGACTGATGTCGGAAGGACAATTGTCGGAGTTGCTGAAGGTGAGTCGGGTGGAGCTTCGCGGCGTTATTGATCAAATCGAGCTTGAGGAAAAAGAGACGGATGAGTTGCTCAAGCTCCCTGATTGATGTCGCGGATCCGCTGGCTCTCGACACGAGTGTTCTGATCAACCTACACGCTTGCAAATATGGCGAACGTATCCTCACGGCCATCCCCAACGATATCATCGTGCCAGAGATCGTGGCTGGAGAGCTGGAGCACGAGACGAGCCGCCGGAACGGGGAGCATCGCTTTCTGCAAGGCCTAGTGACAGATGGAATCGTGACGCTCATCACTATGACCGACCCAGAGTACGAGATTTATC
>WBZU01003300.1_pt1 | contig 10636 bp, 9 predicted proteins | sample 5204311 | NCBI WGS metagenome assembly WBZU01 (sample SAMN12344359, study PRJNA552823) | activated sludge metagenome | biome: Activated sludge suspended growth; feature: Nitrification reactor; material: Wastewater; isolation source: activated sludge from nitrification reactor of wastewater treatment... | reverse complement strand
TTGTCACCGGGCGATCCGGACATGCGCGGGCCCACTTCATCCACGAGCGAACGGACCAAGTCGTACGCATGCGAATCCCCGAGCGCGCGGGCCTGAAGTTTTTCCACCGTGGGATCGGAAGCGACAGCCGGTTTGTCCGACGCCGGTTTGGCCGGAGCAACCCCCGCGCTCGCGTTTGCCGAGGCGACGGGCGCCGGCGTCACGCAAACCGGACAAGGAGGACACGTTGCGACGGGTTGAGCCGCGGGCGCAGAACATGAAGTAACCACGAGTGCGCCAAGAAGAAACCAAAACGGAGCTTGCATCGGGCGCGGAGTTTGGCGCAAGTCGCCACGAATTCCAACGACCTCGTCGCCGGCACGTCACAATTGCCGCCGAAAACGTTGGCGCGCGAGGAAACGTTCAACGTTGCCAGAAGCTGCGGCAATTCCTTTGTCCTCAAACTTATCTGTGTTGGACTTCGTTTGAGGACAAAGGAGTCAAAACGATGGGGCGGGTACGGAGCAGGCGATTGTTTTGAGCGCAAAGTGTTTCGAGGCGCGCTTCAATTGGCTTTCAGGATGAGCGCACCGTAGGCGGGGAGGCTGAAGAGCGTGCCTTGTTCTCCGGAAATGAGGTCCGACGAGCTTGCGACGGCGGTAAACATGGTGCTCGTGGATTTCCGATTGAGCACGACGGTGAGTTTTTCCTTCGCATTCTCGACGGTGAATTGGTACGTATCGGCATTGTCGGTGACGACGGCGCGCGTCGCCGCCGAATCCGTCAATACGGTGTGCGCCTTTCGAATTGCAACGAGCTTCTTGTAATGCTGGAGGAGGCTCGCCGGATCGTCCTTTTGCGCCGCCCAGGATGCGGGCTCCGTCTCCGACATGAATTTGATGAACGGATAATCCGGATTGGGCGATACGGCGATACCGTAATCGAGTCCGAGCGCGGCGTTGGTCATGTTTGTCTTGGCATAATCGATGTTCCAACCGGACATCTTGTCGCCCACGAATACGTTGTTCTCGAACCAGCTCATCGGTTCGCGAATGAATTCGTCACGGTCCCACGATTCCATGCCCGTGTATTTGTCGCGCTTGCCTTTCTTGCCGAATTCTTCGCCGTAATAAATGACCGGCATGCCCGGCATGGACAGCACGATCGTCGCGGCCTGCTTGAGCTTGGCATCGAGCGCCGCACCGGCCGATTCGAATAAAGTCGCGGGTCGTTCGAGGTCGTGGTTCGACAAGAATCGCTCGAAGAAATGATTTGGATTGCCGCCAAGGCCCGGAGTCGACAAATCGGCTTGCACCTTGTTGGCATAACCGACGAAATCGGCGGCCGCCCCCGTTTGCCCATTGATGAAGGCGCCGACGATGTTGCGGAAGGGGAAATCGAATTGCGAATCCATATCGCCGCCATAAGGCAACATGCTGCCGTAAGATGCCGGATCATCCCAGCGATTTTCACCCGCCAGAATGACTTGCGCCGACCCCATCGGACGAACGATGGTCTTCTTGACGTACGAATTGAATTCCTTCCACCACACGTGCGTACCGTGTTTGTCGATGGCAATGGCGTTGTTATCGTCGAATTGATCGATGTGTTTCGAAGCATCGAGACGATAACCGTCGGCACCCAAGCCGACCCAATGCTCGGCGATTTTCTTCATTTCCGCGCGAACTTCGGGATTGCGGTAATTCAGCTCGGGCATCGTCGAGCTGAAGATTTCGTGGTAACACTGATAATTCTTACACGCCCAAATCAAACCGGAAGCATCCCACGGGTGTTTGTCCGTCAGCATGTTCGTGTATTGATCGGACCAGACAAACCAATCGTGGTATTTCGCGTAATCCGCGTGCTTGGGATCCGAGCCGGCGATGAACCATGGATTCACATCAGCCACGTGATTTTCCACGAGGTCCAAAATGATCTTGATCCCAACCGCGTGCGCGGCTTCGGTCAAATCGACGAAGTCTTTGGTTGTCCCGACGGACGGATCGATATCGTAAAAGTCCGTCGTATCATATCCGTGGTAACTCTTGGCCTTGAACACCGGCGTCATCCAAATGGCATCCGCCCCGAGGTCCTTGAGATACGGCAGCGATTTGCGCAATCCGACGAGGTCCCCGACGCCGTCCATTTTCGTTTGGTCAATGCCGCTCTCCGTCGTTGAATTCGCCACGGCCTTGGTCGATCCACCGTCGGCAAACGTTCGAACGAGCAGCTGATACATGATTTCGTTTGCGCCCCACGACGCAAAGTCCGCAGCATCCTTGACCGGAGTATACGCAATCGGCGTCAAATCGAGCACGGCGGATTGATCCGTGAGCGTTTGCCCCTGCGCATCGAGCGTCGTCGAAATGCGATAATAGAGTTTCGATCCGGTGGTCAATCCGGTCAGCATCAAGCCGTCTTTGTTGATATCGTCGGTGGGCTTCCACGCGGCTTGCATCTTGAGCATATCGGGCGCGGTGCCATATTCGACCATACCCGATGAACCCGGCGCGACTCGAAACATCATTCGAATGGTTCCATCGCCGAGGTCGATGAAGTCTTTCGGTCGCGAAATCTTGTACGCCGGACCCGACGCTTCAGGCGGCGTGACCGATATGGCTTGCCCCTGCGTAATCCAGCATTCGGCAATGCTGGGATCCATCGAATTGACCGTGAGATCGGCGAATCGAACGCTCGTTTCGACATCTTTCTTGCAATCGCCGTTGGTGCATTGCACCGGCAATACGCCGAGCCATTCATCCGCGGTCGTCACGAGCACGTCCGTGTAGACTCCGAAGTCGTCGGTTTTATCGAAAAGCTGCGGAGTACCCCACATCGGCGACATCGAACCGGCGCCCCAGAAATGGACACCCCACGTTTTGGGATCTCCTCCGTCCTGCAATCGATAATGAATGCGCACGAAGGATTTGGCCATTCCCATTCCACCGCCGCCACCATTTCCCGCCATGCCCGAAGAACTCGAACCGCCAATCAAACCTCCGCCACCTTTGCCCGAGGTTTGATTGAGATCTTCGTTTTCACAACCGGCCACCAACGAGGCGCAAACCAGCGAACCAAGCACCGAAGCCACAAGCGTCCGTTTCATTCTTTATCTCCCGGAAATTCGAGACAAGACCAGAAGCACCGTGCGCAGACCGAACATCGACGGCGTCGATCAATACGCAACGCCCATTTCATGACCGATATCCATTACATGAGCAAGCAAATTGTCATAATACTTCACTTCGCGCCCGCACGAGACGAAATGCCTCCAAAAAAAAGTTGACCGCCAAAATTCCACCGCTTAGTCTCGTAATTCGAGGTGCCACCATGGAGACCATCGATCGTCGACCGACCATCAAACCCCGCAATCCGGACCTCGTTTTCGACGATTCGATTCCGAAACGCTGGTTCGCCGACAGCCTCCTCGCCAGCCAGATGGTCAATAGCGTCAACCTGCTTTTTCCAGCGGGCGAGCGATTCTTCGTCCGCAGTGTAAAGTTTTATTTGGAAAAACTCGATGACCCGGCCCTCGAAAAAGAAGTCCGCGCGTTCTTCGGCCAGGAAGGCCGCCATGCCAAAGCCCACGAGGATTTCTTCGAATGCATGGAACGCCAGGGTTACGACATTCGTGAATTCTTGCGCATCTATGAGAAAATCGGTTATGGATACATCGAACCGAATGCGCCTCGATGGCTGCGTTTATCGACGACGGCAGCCTTGGAGCACTACACGGCGGCGCTCGCGGATACGGCATTACGCCATCGATTGCTGGATCATGCCCACCCCGCCTTGCGGGATCTGCTTTATTGGCATGCGTCGGAGGAGATCGAACATCGCGCGGTGGCCTTCGACGTGCTTGCGAAAATGGAGCCCGGATATGCAAAACGCATGGCCGGGTTTTTCATGGCCTCGGTTCTGTTGGGATCATTCTGGGCCGCAGCGATGATCGTATTGATGCGTCAAGACAATCGAACGGATGCCGTCGACCTGCGACGGGACTGGCGAAAATTCAAGACGATCGGCATTCGTCCGCTCCACGTGGCCCGAATGATCGGCACCTACGTTCGCCCCGCATTTCATCCGCTCCATATCGGCGACATGGATGAATTGGCCAAGTCGTGGCTCATGCACAAAGGCATGGCGTGAATTCGTCCGTCATTGTGCCGTGATCAGCGGCCGAATCCGTTCGTAAAGCGCATTGCGATCCGCGAGCAACAAATCCCGATCCTTGACCATCATGGGAATCATCATTCCCAGTTGAGCGGAGGTTCCATCGAGAACCAAATGGCCGACGGGATTACGCAAATATCGCAAACGGCTCTGGGAAAATGTCGGCGGATCACCCGCGCCGTTACGCTGCGCAAACGCCACGTACGCTTGAAACCTATCGTTCAGCATTTCGAACGTGTGCCCGACGTCGTAATAAAGTCTCCCGGCGTTCGAAAAACGACCCTGCGGAACGTCGATGATATGGTCGATCGTATACGCCGAATACACATACTCCGCAATGACCGCGCGCATGGGGCTCAAGTGTTCTTCGCGAATACTTTTGAGCAACGGCGCAAAGTTTTTCACCCATTGAGCCATTTTGGTCGCCTCCGGACCTTGGTTTTGCTTTGCGGCGGCATCGACACCATCGAGCAAGATGGACAAGAGCGTAATGGCGCGGTGAACGTTCGCTCGAGCCACCGAGACGGTGAACGTCGAACGGGCCGAGGGCAAAAATTCGATATCGACGCGCAGCAATTCCGTCGCCCGCGAAAACGCCTTCTCCCATTGCTGCTGCAAGGCGTCGTGCAAAATGGTCGCTTCCTGAACTTGATGCAATGCGAGCAATTGCACCGGCCTTGGACATTTCGGGTCGATTTCGACGGGACATGCATCGGCAAAACGCGCGTGATGCCCGGCTTTTTCGGCGAGCGCAATCCACGATTTCGCCTTCTCGTCCGCAGCTATCGCGGCAAGCTTCGACGCGCGCCCCTCCGCGCGCGACCAACGATCCGTGAACGTGGCCTTTCCATCGCAAAGTTCGATGATTTCTTTGTCGGGTCGTTGCAGCTCGCCAAGCGCGCCCATTTCCGTTCTGAGCACTTCCCAGCCATTATCCTCGGGCGTGGGCAATTTGGCAAAATCCGCTTCGGTATACAAGAGCGCCGGTTTGGGTGCACGTAATGCAACCTGCGCCCCTGTCCATAGCAGCAGCAAAACAACGAGCGCTGCCAAGACCCGGCCCACCGCGCGCATGATGCGGTGACCGGCGGCTGGTTTGGATGGACGATTTTTCTGGCCGGCGGAAGCGTTTTCGGACGACATCGCGCACGTAATAGCAGACATCAATGGATGCCGCACAATTTCCGACGCAGGTTTGTCAGCGCGTGATGTAGAAGAAGCCGATGCACATTTCGTCTTGGGTGCCTTCGCCCGAGGTCGTCACGGCATTGCGACTGGTGGTGTCATAACCACACGTGATCTTGACCATGTCGCCGCCGTTCACGGTCAAGGGTTTTTCGTACATATTGAACGATTGCCAATGGAAATCCCAGTTTCCCACGTCGAGCAAACATTGCGTTTGGCCATTGGTTTGCGACGTGATTTTCATGGTTTTTCCGGTTTGATGCATGTGCGGCGCCACGCCCCACAACGTCACGACGCCCGCATTCACGGGCACTTGCTGTTCATTGGATTGCTCGAACAACATCTGTCCCGGCGGAATGCTCAATCCACTCACCGAAACCTTTTCGATGAATGCTTCTTTTTTGACGGATGGCGCAACGCTGACTTTGATTTTCGTTTGATCGGGGAATGCGCCTCCCGCAACGTTGTAATGAATTTGCATGACGATTTTGCGATTACCGGGGACGCGTAATCCGGTATCCGTGGGCAAACGCGTGGGACCTCCGCCGGGCGCCCAACCAATGGTGAATCGGGCGTTGACGCCCGGACCGCCATAACACGTATATCCGGGGCCGGGATCCTGAGCATCCAAGGCTTCGGCTTGACCTTGGGCCACGTCCGTTTCGAGCATATACGCAATGACGTGGTGCACGACGCGGGCGTCGCCCGGGACGACTTCATATCCGGTGATGAATTGATCCGTCGCCGTTTGAGGATCGACGAGGAAGCACCGATAATCGTCGGTCACTTTGTCGTTCGGCGTGTAAGAAACGCCCATATCCCACGTGCCGTTTGCCTCGGTCAAACCCGTGGGCGGAGGCGGCGGCATCGGCGCTTTGGCCAAATCACCCGATGGCGCACCGGCTTCCGCCCAGGCGGCGATAATGCCGATTTCTTCGGACGTGAGCCAACGCGCGTCCTGGAACGTATTGCAATTGCCACAATTGTTCGGATTGTACGGTGGCATTTCACGGGCGGTCGTACGGTCGGCAATGAGACCCGCAAGAGGTTTGACCTGTTCGTATGTCAGCAGCGGAAAAGGTCCAATGCCATTTTCGCGATGGCATTGCGCGCAGTTCTTCATCATGATTGGCGCGACAACCTCGGCGTACGTCGGCGTCGTATCGATCTTCGTTTCGACACCGCACGTCGGATCGAGGACACTGGTCACCTGATTTTGAGGATTGTTGGGGTTATTTTTGACTTCGCCGGAACCGCAAGCGACGCCGATGAACGCCAGAATTCCAAAAGCGACGGGAACGGGGAAGGATTTGCTTCGCATGCGCGTGAGACACGCGAAGGGGCGCGAAGGTAAAAATGTGGACAGAGGTTTTGGATTTCGGCTACGTTGCCGCCAACGCACCGCGACGAGGCTCGAAACGACATGATCGAAAGCATTCGCATTCAGGATTTCAAGGGACACCGGGACACATCGGTTCGCCTTGGTCGATTGACGGTGCTCGTCGGGCCAAACGGTTCGGGAAAAACAAGCGTGCTGGAGGCGTTGCAGTTGCAACGTATGTTGGCAACGACAGGCACACACAACGTTTTCCTAAATGACCGCGCTTATGGGGATTTACAGCGCCGCGGAACGACCGAGATTGTGCTCACTTCAAGTGGAAAATCGGGCCATGGGGCTTATGCTTTACGCCTTGCAATTAGACCCTCGCTTGAGATGAACGTGGTATGGGAATCAGTGGCAGGTGAAGTGAAGCGCGGCTTCAACCCAGGGGTCCAACTCTTTCAAGTGCCTCATTTTACCGGCGTCAAAGCCGCGCTCGGCGAAGTCGGCCTTTACAAATTCAATGCGGAAAAGATTGCCGCCGCCGCCTATAGTGACAAACCTGGCGCGAGTATTGAATACGACGGGACAAACACGGCAGTAGCACTGGCCGAACTCAAACTTGGTTATGATGAAATCTTCGCCCGCATTGAAGACGCAATGCGGACGATCATTCCCAGCGTCGAACGCGTGCGCATTCGACCAGCAACAGTCCAGCGTCCCCAGGGAGACGTCGTAGGAAGCAAAATTTATTTCGACTTTCGCGGCGCTTCGGGCGTGCCTGCGCATTGCGCGAGCGAAGGAACACTGATTACGCTCGCTTTGCTCACCGTCCTGCATGGACCCAATCGGCCAAACCTGATTTTGCTCGACGACTTCGATCAATCGTTGCATCCGCAAGCCCAAATGGAGCTGGTGACGCTCATCAAGCGCTTGCTCGACGAATTTCCGGACGTGCAAATTGTCGCGACAACCCATTCTCCGTATATCCTGGACCAACTCGATCCGGCGGATGTACATGCATTTGCCCTTCGCGATGACGGAACCGTCGCGACACGACCGCTGTCGGAACATCCCGAGATTAAACGCATGAAAGGCGCGCTCACGACGGGACAAATCTGGACGCTCGACCAAGAACGCTCATGGGTGTTGGAAGGCCAAACTCCATGAGGTTGGTTCTTTTCTGCGAATCGAGCGCCGACGCGGAAATGGCGAAGACGCTGGTCGATCGTGTTCTTCGCGAGCACGGTCCATCGTGGGTGGGCGAGCTGATGGAGAGCGATCCGGTCCACGTACGCGAATGGTCGAACGACCACACCCGGCGCGATTTCTTTGATGTGCATGCGCTCGACAAATACTTGCAGCATTACAAAGTGCGTCCGTTGCAAGGTCATTTCGATGGCAAGAAAGGCGCCGCGGGTGCGCAAATGGCGCGCAATATTTTCTCTATCGTTCGCGCAATGGAAAAAGCCGCGCGCGATCCCATTCGTCACGACGCTGTCTGCATTGTTTGGGATATGGATGCGCAGGGCAAAGAACGTCGAAATGGCCTCGAACAAGCGCGCACCGAAGCGACAACATGGGCCTCGTTCAAGATTGTGTACGGATGTCCGAATCCCGAACAAGAGGCCTGGATTTTGGCGGGATTCGAGCCGGAGACGGACGAAGAGCGCGAGGGTTTGGAAAAACTTCGGCGGGAATTGGGATTTTGTCCCGTGCGCAACGCGCAACTCGCCGATGCCACGAGCGATGGCGCCAAGAAAAACCCCAAACGCATACTCAGCGAATTGATCGGCGACCATCACGAACGACGCCTTCGCTGCCTGTCAAGCCCCCTCGACACACTCCGCCAAACCGGTGCCCAATCAGGTTTATGCGCTTTCCTCGACGAAGTTCAGCAACAAATTCTGCCGTTCGTCATGCGTTCGTCGCAATGAACTGCACCGCCGTTATCGATTCTGTGCTCCCAAATATCCAAGCGCTTCCGCAACCTGCAATTCCGTCATGACGTGTCCGGTGTGCGGATGCCCGAGCGATATCGACGGCCAACGCAATCGACCCAGCAATTTCACCAAATCCTGCTGCTTTTCATGCGACGGATCAGCCTCGCCCCATGCAACGGCGATGGGCACGCGATTTTTCGTTTTCCGTCCGTCGTGCTCATGATACGGCGCTCCACTGCCTCCCGCAAACAATGCATACCCGTCGACGGCCACGACACCGCGCATCGCCAATGACGTCGCATAATACGCGCCATTGGAAAAACCGAAGATGTAACTGCGCTCGAATGGTTTGCCCGATTGTTTCTCGATCGCTTCTTTCGCCGTGAGCCATTCCGCGACCAACGTCTTTTCAAACTTGGCCCGCGTGTCGATGTTCGTCGGCCATGCCCACCAATGCTCGAGCGACGTGGGGCCGATTCCCTTGCGACCTCGCGGCATGATTACGGTAAAACCATACGACGCGCCGACTTTTGCCGCCGCTCGCTGCTGATTCCATTGCGTATTCGAATCGGGCGCGATCACGCCGTGTAAATGAATGATCAGCGTTCGAGGCCCCGACGTGGGCACATCGGGAACATAAGCGCACACGTCGTTCGGCAACGCCTGCAATTCAGGTGCACACCAACGATGCTCGGCATCGTTCTGCGGCGACGACGTTTCGGCAACCGAAGGATCGGCCAGCCCGACGGCGGGACGAATGAAAACCGCCCCGAGAGCGAGAAACAGCACGGAATTTCGCACGAACAAACGGTACCACGGACTCTTTTCGGAAGTAAATTTTTTGGCATCCATCACTCTGCCATCCACAACCGCAGAGGTGTTATCATGCGCTCGATGAGTCAAGGTCCCACCGATTCGGAAGCCGCTGTTCGATCGCGACAAACCATCGTCCTCCAGGCCCTCGCCGCCCGCCTCGGTCGCGGGGATCAGCTTCTGCCCGCAGACGTGATGGCGCGCATGACGGACGAACTCGAACGACGCGTGGATCGCGAGGCGGTGACGCGAGCTTGGGAAGAGCAAGGCCAACGAGAACCGACGGCATGGCGGGGCGAGACGGCGCGAATGAGCCGGCGCTCGCGAGGCCGCGACGTGCGGCATTTATCGATTTTGGATCACGCCCAAAATGACTTGGTCAAACTCGATTCATTGACCCGTGAAGAAGTGAATGTCGAAATCGACGCCTTGGCCTTCGATCCGCTACCTCGCGGAGCCGACGCATTGCACGGATTCAAAGACGATCACGTAGCGCTGCACGTGGGCGATTGGCGCTTGATCTATCGTGTGCACCCGGATTCGGTGGTGGTCGTGGCGATTACGGGATATGAATGACCTGGTTTTTCCAGGTAGAACCATTCACTCCTTCAGCAAATACTCGAGCAACGCCGCTTCATCCGTCGCCACCATCCGAGCAATGCCGTCTTCCTGAATCATACGCCGAATCTGGAGCGCTCCGACGGAGCTGCGCACGAGCAGCCCGACGCGACGAAATCCACTGTAAAGCTTCGGACGGAGCTTTTTCATTCGCTCTTCGAAGATTCCATCGTTTCTGCCGGGAATCGCCCGCAAATCACTGAGCAAGACGCGCGTTGCTCGTCCGAGTTCGTCATACACGCGAGCGGTATGGGCGACGCTTTGCTCCAAGGCCTCGAGCGTCGCAAATGGTATTTCGGAACGAACGGAACGCACGAGCGGACCTTTCGGGTCCATGGTGACGGTCGTGAATTCCGTTCGTGAAACTTCGATCAGCCCCATAACGGCGTCGCCCAACGATCAAGTTGTTTTCCGCGTAAGTCGCGCCGTACGTTCCAAACCCTCGGCGCGAGCGGCTTCGCTGACGGCCGCGACGACAGCGTCGTGAACATTGCGCAAAAGCGGCGAAGGGACGACTTCACCCGGCTCGGCACATGAAGCAATGGCCCGCGCCGCGGCGATACGCATTCCCGGTGTAATGGCCCGGCTCTCGACCGCCAATGCC
>WBZU01003298.1_pt1 | contig 10645 bp, 5 predicted proteins | sample 5204311 | NCBI WGS metagenome assembly WBZU01 (sample SAMN12344359, study PRJNA552823) | activated sludge metagenome | biome: Activated sludge suspended growth; feature: Nitrification reactor; material: Wastewater; isolation source: activated sludge from nitrification reactor of wastewater treatment... | reverse complement strand
TTTGTCTTCGAGAACGACGATGAACTTTCCGCCCCCGTGCAGGCGTTTTTTCTCGCCATGGAGATGCTCGAAGGAGAGCCGTTGTCGAAGCGTTTGTCGCGCGTCGGAAAACTACCCGTCGCCGAGGCGATTCGCTGGGCGTCGCATGTTCTGCATGCGCTCGTCGAAGTGCACGATCACGGCATCGTTCATCGTGATTTGACTCCCAGTAACCTGTTTTTGTGGACCTCCGAGCACAACGAAGAGATCGCCAAGCTGGTTGATTTCGGTCTTGCCGTGTTTGTCCACGAGGTTTTACCGGGCAGCGGTGCTTTTGCGGCGATTGGTACGCCGAGATACATGTCGCCGGAGCAAGTGCGCGGAGAAGTGCTTGATCAACGGAGCGATTTGTATTCGGTGGGACTGCTTCTTTACGAGATGGTGACCGGGTCTTGTCCGTTTGCGGACGCTGATGCAGCGCGTGTCATGGTGCGTCATCAGCATGAAGTGCCCCGTTCACTTGGTGTCATGGCGTCGACGCCGCGCGTTTCACCAGGGTTTTCCGACATCGTCGATCGGGCGCTGGCCAAGGATCCAAGGGATCGACCACAGAGTGCACGCGAATTCCTGATGGCGCTGGGACACGTGTCGAGGGGTTAGCAGCTGTTCGGTAGCGTCGACTTCGAACGCGTGTTTCCAAGCGATTCGCATGACGCCGCTGTACGGCGCGGAAGGACACGTGTACCTTCGCGCGCTGAAAACGATGGATCCTCGCGAACTCGAAATGGTCGTCCAGCGCCTCATCGCGAACCCTCACGATCAGGAGGCGCTCGCGTATGCACATCGCGCAGGTCAGCAGGACCCGCGCATTTACGCGCATGTGCTCGAACGCGTCGGTACGCAGACGCCGGATCCTGCGTACGGCGCGCATTGGCTCTCCGAAGCGGCCAACGTGTGGCAGCAGGCGATGGGCGACTTGAGCAACACGGTGCGCACGTTGATGCTTGCTGTGGATCGCGATCCGATGGGTCGTTCCGCGGAGCGTCTGGCGCAAATGTTTCGCGAGAAAGGCGATGCGATGTCGCTCGTGCAACTGTACGAACGACAAGCCGCCGCGTTGGCGCCTTCGGCAGCGAAACCCGAGGTTCGTGCGGCTTTGCTGAAGCTTCACGAAGACCTGGGTCGCGCATGGAGTGAGCCGCAATTGGGTCGTCCCGAGCGCGCAGCGGAAAACTGGCGTCGCGTTGCGGAACTCGATCCGCGCAACGTGTATGCGATCTACGCCGCGCGAGAGATTTACAAAGCGCAAAACATGTTTGCCGAAGCCATACCGTTTTTCGGAATGGAACAGGCGATCGCCGAGGATCCCGAACGCAAACTCGCGCTGTACCGAGACGAAGCCGACATCCGCAAACGCGCGGGCGACAACGCCGGCAGCACGCAAGCTCTACGCAACGCACGTGCTCTTCGACCGACCGACGTGGCCCTCACGCAAGAACTCGGCGTGAGCGTTCTCGAGCGGATCAATGCGGGCGAAAACGTTCCTCAACCCGAGCGTGACGAGACGGCGAACATCTTCGTTCAGCTCGCGGAGATGTACGACGGCGAGTACGGTTTGTCCTACTCGATGTCCGCACTCGGTGCATCACCCGGGCACGATCGCGCCATGCAGCTCGCGGATCATTTTGCGGCGTTGCTTGGTCGTTCGTCCGAGCTCGGACCGCAGTATGCGGCGTACTTGCAAGCCAATCCCAACGGCTTCATGGCGAACGTCGCGCGCTTGAAAGTCGGCAACGCGCAACCTCCGCCTCCGCCTGCGCCCCCGCAACAAGCTGCTCCTGCGGCGCAATCCACTCCGCCTGCCGCGGGATCGCAACCTGTCGCCGCAGCAGTTCCGCAAGCCACTCCGTCACCGCAACCGGTGGCTCCGCAGCCCGCAGCAGCAGCACCGCAACCGGTCGCGCAAGCCGCGCCCGCAGCGCCCGCAGCGCCTGTGGGCGATGTGAGTCAGTTGCTCGAAGAAGCCGCAGCCGAAGCGCAGAAGGGGCGCAAGCCTCAAGCCTTTGCGAAGTATCGCGAAGCGCTCAAGATCGATCCCGCAAACTCCGAAGCGTTGTCGTGGGTCGAAGAGCATCTTCGACAGAAGCGCATGTTTGCCGATCTGCGTGATGTTCTTCTTGCCGCATCACGCGTGCAAAGCGTCTCGGCGGAGACGCGCAAAGCGCAGCTTCGCGACATCGCGGGCATGTGCGAATCGCAATTGCGCGACATCGAGACGGCGATCTCGGCGTGGAAGCAGATTTGTCAAATCGATCGTGGTGATGATCAAGCGCGTGAACAGCTTCGACGTTTGCTCGAAAAAGCATCCAAGTGGGACGACCTCGCGATGCTGCTCGAGCAGGACGCGATGAGCGTTCCGGATCCGGAGCAGAAGATCGCGATCGAGAAGAAGCTGGCGACGTTGCACGAGACCAAGCGCAAGGATCTCGTCGCGGCGGCGGAAGCCTGGACGCGGATCGTTTCCCTGAGTCCCGACGACGAAACGGCACTCAATACGGCCGTGAAGTTTTTCGAGAAAGGCGAACGCGCGGACCTCGCGGCTCAAGCCATCGCCGACAACCTCGCGGGTTTTACCGAGAAGAACGTTCGCGCTCCGCTCCTGCAAAAGCTGGGTGATTTGCGACTTGCCCAGAACGATGCCAGCGGCGCCGGCGATGCGCTTGCCGAAGCCGCGGAGTTGTCCGGACAAGCGAAGATTTGGGAGGCTGCCGAGAAGGCGTACGTCACTGCGGGTCGCATGAACGATGCGGCCAATGCCGTCGAACAACGCGCCGAACTTGCGGATGGAAAGGCGCAGGCGTCGTTGCTTGCGCACGCCGCCGAGCTTCTCGCCCAAGCCGGAGATTCGTCGGGCGCCATCATGCGTCTCGAACGCGCGGCGGAGATTGACCCGACAAACGACAAGTATTTCCAAACGCTCGAAGAACAATACCGAGCGGCGAATCGACTGTCCGACCTCGTGCAAGTGCTCTTGTCACGCGCGGAAAAACTCAACGATCGTCCGCGACGAACCGCTGCACGTCGTTCCGCTGCGGAAGTGCAACGCGCTCTTGGAGATCGAGAAGGCGCTCGGGAGAGCTTGCTCCTGTTGCTCTCCGACGGTGACGATGCCGGAGCCCTCACGTTGCTTGTCGATGATGCGGCGGAGCGTGGCGACTATCAGGAATGCGTCGAGTTGTTGCGTCGACTGGGTGCGATTGCCCATACGCCCGAGGACAAACTTCGCATCGCCTTGCGCGAAGCGGGCCTTCTTGCCGAATCGATTCAGGATGTGGATGGAGCGATCGAGCGGTACGAGAACATCCTCAAGACGCTGGCGCCCAAGAGTCGTGAAGCCTTGGCGGCCATTGCGAACCTCGAAGAACAACGCACGAATTTCCCGGGAGCGGCTCACGCTCTCGAACGTGAGCTCGTGCTCGTCGAGGGCGAAACGAAGATCGAACTCGCGCAACGACTCGCGCAGCTTTACGAAACGCGAATCGGTGATCCGCGCGGAGCCATCCGAGCGCTCGAACTGGTTCACGCCGCGGATCCCGAAGACTTCGATGCCATCGCTCGTCTGGAAAAACTCTGCGGGGAAGTCGAAGATTGGCCGCGGGTCGCGCACTTCTTGCAGCTCTTGATCGAAGTCGAAGGCGACGAAGAAGAAGCCTCGCGCATGACGCGGCGCTTGGCGGAGATCCTGCACGACCGGCTCAATCGCGGAGATGAAGCTCTCGCGGCTCTCGACCGCATTGCCGATACCGGCGATGAACCTTGTCGACGCGCGTATGTCGAGCTTGGCGACAAACTCGGTTGGAAAGGGATTGTCGCGACAAAGCTCGTCGCTTGGAACGAATCGGGGACGGGCCACGCCCGAAACGAAGCTCTGCGCGGGGCTTTCGATCGGTTTGTCGAAGTGGGACGCAACGCCGATGCGGCTCGTGTCGCTGCCGAACTGGCGCGTTCACGAGGTGCCGATCGACCGCTTGCCGAACGTCTCGAGCAGATCGCGATCGAGTTGAAGGACCTCGACTCACTTGGTGTCGCCCATGATTTGCTCGTGAAGGATCTTGCCGGCGTGGCGCGAGCGACCGAGATGGTTCGTCAGGCCGAAGTGCAGGTCGCTGCGGGTGTTGGGGCACAGGAAGCGATTCTTCATGGCGAAGGCGCGTTGACGAGCGTGCCTCCCAGCGATGTGGACGCGCTTTTGTCGCGGCTTGCAGCGTTGGCGACGTCGCCGACGCAAGTCATCGAAGTGTACGAGCGCCAAGTGGCGCGATGTCGTGCACCGGCTGATCGGTTGACGGCTCTGGCGCGAGCAGCGCAGATGGCCGCTTCGCGTGGCGTCGTCGATCGGGCGCGTGGCTTCTTTGAACTTGCGCTGAGTGGCGGCGTTCAAGAAGACACGATCAACATGCTCGAACAGGCGGCGACGGCCGGGGACATGCACGCCGGCGCGACGACGTTGCGCACGATCTTGGCGGAGGCTCTCGCGGGTGGTGGTCAAGGTTCACGCGATGGCGGACGAACGAAGAGCGCGTTGTTGCGACGAGCTGCGACCATCGCGCATCGCAACCTTGGAGACTCGGAGCGGGCCTTCAAGTGGCTTGGTGATGCGCTCGTCACTCACGTCGACGACGCGTCGCTCGATGCACTCGAAACGCTTGGTCGTGAGCTCAATACGTTGCCGCGTGTCGAAGCGACGCTCACGCGTGCGCTCGAAGAAGTCTTCGACGGTCCGCTCGTTCGCAAGCTGATTCAACGTCGTGCACGACTTCGTCGCGACGCACTCAACGACAAGAAGGGTGCGGCGATCGACTTCAAGAAGCTGCACGATTTGTCGCCGTCGGACAGCGACGTGATGCACGAGTTGTCCAATTTGCTGACGGAGCTTGGCGATCATCGCGGCATGATTCAGCTCTACGAAGATCAGATCTTGCGAGGTCGTGATCCTTCGGCTCGGGCCGAGTTGGCGCGTAAAGTCGCGCGGCTTTGGGAAGAAGAGGTCGGTGATGCGCGTGAAGCTGCGGATGCGTGGCGTCGCGTGCTCCGCATGAAGGCGGGTGATCAAGAGGCCACGACGGGACTCGAGCGAGCCAAGTCGGGCAAACTCAAGAAGGCCCCGCCGGCTCCGCCGCAAACGACGGCGCTTCCGCCGCAAACGGTGACGCCTCCGCCTCCGGCTGTCGTCGCTGCGCCTGCGCCGGTTGCGGCGCCTGGAGCGGCTGCTGCGCCGGCACATCTGGAAGATCCGACGCCGATGGCGCCTGCGGCGTATGAAAACTACGCCGCGCAATATGCTGCGGTGGCTGCTCCGGCCGTGATTGCGGCGCCTCCGGCGTACGTACAATCCGAACAGCCTGCGGTGCAGCCTGCGTACGCACAACCCGATCAAGTTGCGGCGTATGAGCAAACGCCTGCGGCTCCGGCGTATGTCGATCCGCAACAGGCGTACGCGCAGCAGCAATCGGCGTATGACCAATCTGCGGCTTATGGGCAATATGCGCAGCCGCAAGGGCAAGCCGCGTACGACCCGTACGCGCAGCAAGCGCAGCAACAAGCGTACGCGACAAACCCTGTGGATCCGAACGATCCGCAAGCGGTTTACGCGGCGCAACACGCGGCGTACCTCGAAGCGCAGCGGCAGTACGAAGCTCAGCAGGCTGCGTACGCGGCTTATTACGCGCAGCAGGCGCAGCAGCAGCAGCAACCGGCCATTGTGCAACAGCAACCGGCTCAGCAGTACGCGTCTTCCGGTCCTCCGTCGGGCCCGGTTTCGACCGAGCTCGATGCCGAGCTGATCGAAGACGAATGATCGGCACCCGCCGCCTCGAGGATTCATCCAGAAAAACCAGTTTTTGATGCGCGGCCGGCGCTTGGCGTGGTGGTTGCAGCACGCCAAACGATTTTTGTTGAACGAATGCAATCGGTCGTCAAGACAAACCTGTCGGCGGAATCGTCATCCCGCAGATTGGTATGGCTCGAGGATTTGAGGATTGAGTTTGGCGGCGCAATGGCCGCCCGGGCGGGGAACGGTGCTGTTGGTCAGGGCAAACAGACGGACGGGGTCGGATTGGCTTTGCAGTAGGCCGCGTCGCTCGGAGGTTTGACGGTCAAGAGCGCGTCTTGGGAAAGAAGGCGGGCGCGAGGGTCGGTCCCGCCGCTCACGCATTGCTTACCATTGGCGGATTGCGGTTCGCTTTCGGCACATACGCCGGCTTCATTGGGCAATGTCCAGGCTTGCCCCGTCGGGTAGATGAGGTTCATCGCGTACGTACCTTCGGGCAAGCAGCCGTATTTGATATCGAATGGTCGACCGAATTGTCGCTGCAAACCCTGTTTCACGACATCTTCGTCCGCCAAAATGGCTCCGCCCGATTTGGCCGTTTTATGGGAGACCACGAGCACGCCTGCTTTGGTGGGATCGGCGGGATCGACACAAATTGCCGCGGGTCGCAAGGCGACGATCACGCTGGGTTCGAATGATTGAAAGACGTCGAACTTGGTCGGATCCATCGGATCGGCTGTGGGCTTTTTTCCCGACGTACCAAGCAACGTCTGGTACAGCGTCAAACCTTGCATGATCACGCGCGGCTTGGTTTGTCCGACGAGCTTCTGACCCGGGACGAGTTTTGAAAATATCGCCAATGGATACAACGAAGGAATCAGCGACGATTCCGGGACCCCGTCTTTGTCATCGACGACGCCGTCTCGATTGGCGTCCTCGACCGTCATGAAAATGGTCGCCGCAGGATTTTTGACCGGCATGAAGAATGGTGATTTGGCGGCGGTATCGATTTCATCCGTCGGGACACCCGCCGTCAGTTCGACGCGGAGAAAGTCCTTTTCGCTCAACGTTGGAAACTTGGCGAGCTGAAAATCGGACGGAATTTCGATCTTGATGGGTGTCCCGGCTGCGGGCGGCGCGACATCTTCACCGACGGCTCCAAATGCGGACGCGTAAAACACCGGTCGTTCGAGCGGCAGTGGTTGAGCGAGGGTTACGCCGATACCCTGTACGCGCGAGCCTGTCGGAGGAATGACGAGTTTTCCTTTGCCGGCATCGAAAACGCCCAGGTCGATTTCCGTGAAATGCGGGGCGGCGCCTTTCGTCAAGACATCGGCCGCATTGGAAATAGCACCTCCGCCGACGTCTCCTTGCGTGGGCAAATTCGCGATGCTGAACGTCGGATCAAAATCGCCGTCGCGATCGTAAAATCCGCGCACTTGATAGGTTCCCGCCGGCAGTGGAGCGATGGCCCAGGTGGCGCTCGCGGTGACCGGTTCGGCCGATGCATCGGGGCAACGTAGCGAGTTATCGGGCGCAAAAACGAGCTTGTTGCGGATGCTGGAGAAGAGCACTTCGCCCGATACGACGTTGAAGCTCGCGGCGCTCGTGCCGAGTCCCTCCGGCGGGGGCAGGAGGTTCTTGTTGAAGCCGAGCAGGACTGCGGCACCCAAGATACGCCCGTCCTTCGTGCACGGGGGAGGTCCTGCGTAGGTCAGCGTTCCTTCGATGACTCCGGCCGGGCCGCTGAATTCTTCAATCGGCACGAACGTGGCCGGGTCCGTACATCCCGAAAGAAATGCCGACCCGGCGAGAGCGAAAAGAGCCGGCGATTGTCGCAACAAACGTGCGCGAGCTCCGACGTGTGCGTTCATGGTGTGCCTATGCAAGGAGGTGAGTGGATGCGTCCGCCAAAAACTGACGAACTTCGAGTATCGGACATCATTGACGCCACGACGTCAAGTTGTCCGACGGTTTGTCATTGAAAGAAGACGCGTCACCGTGCGCTGAGGCGACTCATCGCGTCGAGCACTTCTTGATGTTCGGGAAAGCGCCCCACCTGTTGTTTGGAAAAGACCAATTGCCCGTCGACGAGCACATCGAATTGACCGGGCTTACCAATGATCAATTTCGATTGAACGTCGAAAGCATCTTCAATTTTGGCCGCGAGACCCACGGCGCGAGGTTTGTAGTTTCAAACATGGCAATACTTGATTTCGACTTGCATGTAAAACCTCCGCCGGAAACCATGGTGCCGAATGTGCCTGAGCGCAAGTGGGTCGTAGAGAAAGATTTGGCTCTTGATGGCTGTGCATGTTAGTTTATGCGGCCATGCGCTCGTGGTTCGCTGCCGTGCTCATGTTGGCGTTTCTGGTGGCGTGTGGGCCGAGACGAGAGATGTTGACTGTTTGCGTTGACCCGGAAAGGTGCAAAGAGCAGCAGCCGCTATGTGACAACAGTTGCGATTATGCGATTGATCGCTCCGCTTGTCGTGCGTGTTGTCGAAATATGCGAAAAAAGTGTGAGAATTGTGAACCCGGCGGGTATGGCTTTGGAACATGCAAAAATGAATAACCTCGTGGCATCCCCCATATTGAAGATGACGTTGCTGGTCCTGGTGCTGCTTTTCCTGCCGGTATGTCAGCAGTCGGAGTCTTCGTTCGTGACCATAGAGCAAGGCGCCGTAGCGCGGGTGAATGGCTGCCACGTCAGCATCGATGGCGTCAATTTCAATCCCAAATATCCCAATCCGTTTCTCTACTTTAGGTACGTCTGCGACGTGCCCGAATCAGCTCTGAAGGAAAAAAACTGGTGGGGGAATAAACCTGAGCCGCTCGGGATGAGTCTTAGCCACCGCGGTTGTGTGCGATTCGATAAGGTATTTTACTGTGCCAAGAAGATGGAACCGGGCAAATACGTGACGTTCGAACGGTCATTTCAGGTCGAGGATCGTGACGTCGCAATCATCGAACCCATACAATCAGCGCAATAGTCACACTGTCACCCCCGCACTTCCCTCCACCCCAGTCCCAAAGCTCCCACCATTGCCAAAACCAATACGCTCAGCATTGCAATCGCCCGCTTGCGCTTCTTCGAAATGGTTTGGTCCGGTAATGTATCCATGACCCGCGGACGCGGCGGTGCCGCTTGCTCGCCGTCCGCTGTCAATGCTCCTGCGCCACCCGGAGCCGGCAACGCCTCTTCGACGAACTCCACGTCCAATGCCTGGGTACGCCGTGCCGTTCGATCCACCCAATGCGATACCCACACCCGCTCGTCGTCTCGAAATCCCAAAGTGCGCCGGTTTTTCTCGTCCAATGCCAATCGCAAATCGATCGGTAAAACCTCGAAGTCTTCTTCCAACCGCACCCCTTTGGGCATGTTCGGCCAAACATATTTCGACGATCCCACCACGATGATGTGTGTGCGTCGCGCCGGAATACGCGGAGGCGTAAATGTCACGGTCGCCTGGAATTCATATCCCTTGGCGTTTTTGCCAAACTGTTTCGATTGTAAAACGGTTTTCGAGCACTCGGCCAAACCCTGAAGCGCGTCGCCTTCCGGTTTGCCCACGTCTTTGACCGCGACCACGGTCCCTTTCGGATGAACCGTCAGCGCAAATTCCAAGACAAAGCCTTGATCCGAGCTCCGCTCCAAAAATCGCTCGTAACATTGAAGCAATTCCGCGGGACGATCCTGCAACATCGACGTCAACGTCGCTTCGGAAATATCCGGCTGTCTGGGTGTGATTTTGCTCGCCGCAAGCTCCACGGGCAAACGAGGTTTTTCCGGTAAATCCGCCCCGTCCTTCGCGCTTTGCAGCGGAAGCGGCGGTTCGCGACGCGGCAGGACCAGCCGTTCGGACACAAATGAAATGTGCATCGTCGGCGCGAGCACTTCGACCCGGCCGTCTTCAGGCGTGACGACACCCGTGACGCCGATGAAAAAACCTTTGTCCACATACGACTTCGTCCAGGTCGCATCGAATACGTGTTCCGCCGAGCCGGCGTTTTCCACATACGTGTCGACTCGCGCGCCGTTCGGAATCCACGGCGCCGGAGGGGCCGGCGGATGGCTCTTCGCCCGCATTTCATGCGGCGCAATCAGCTTGTGCAGCACTTCGGGCAAGTCGATGGCGACATGTTCGAGCGTCGGGTTTGTCGGCGTGGGATACCCGATTTGCACTCGCGGGAACGCCGGAGCGACCCGGGCGGCCAGCAAAACATGCACCTGCTTCGTTGCCGGATCGCGATGCAGAAGCACGTAGTCCTCGTGCACCATGACGGGTTTGCCGCCGCCGAACACCGCGGCGGCGTTCGCGGGCCGAGCAAAAAGCAGCCCCGCAAAAAGGGGGAGGAGCGCAATTCGTTTCATGATTTGGGAAAGAGCCCATGGCGACCAAGACGTTTCAGGTCGTCCATGGTCGCTTGCATCGTGTTTTTCACGAGCTGAAAGACGTGTTCGACCGCGTCGAGATCGTCGGCGGCCGACGGCGGAAGGTTCGGATGAATCGGCGGAAGAATACGCGTGTGAATCTTCACCGGTGGAGGGAAATGCGGCGCGGGAATGACGGCGAACAGCCCCCACGGAAGAGCAAATCCAATCGGCGCGACGTTCCAGCGCAAAATATCCGGCAAATGCAGCGCCTCGGCGATGGCTCGCCCGTCTGTCCAGACATACAGCGAATGATGCGCACCCACGCTTACGATCGGGACGATCGGGACGCCGTGACGTAGGGCTATCCGGACAAACCCACGTCGCTTGCCGAATTCAATCTCGTACCGGCGCGCGTACGGACGGCACGCGTCGAGATCTCCGCCCGGGAAAACCAGCACC
>WBZU01003296.1_pt1 | contig 10648 bp, 8 predicted proteins | sample 5204311 | NCBI WGS metagenome assembly WBZU01 (sample SAMN12344359, study PRJNA552823) | activated sludge metagenome | biome: Activated sludge suspended growth; feature: Nitrification reactor; material: Wastewater; isolation source: activated sludge from nitrification reactor of wastewater treatment... | reverse complement strand
CACAGGAATTCGACGAGGGCCGCGCTGAGACGGGCGAGCCGACGAGCCTGGAAGACTTCCTTGAGCAGGTGTCGCTCGTGGCCGACGCGGACGAGATCCCCGATGCCGACGTGGAGAGTGGGGGAGTGGTCACCCTCATGACGCTGCACACGGCGAAGGGCCTGGAGTTCCCCGTCGTGTTCGTCACGGGGCTTGAGGACGGCACGTTCCCGCACCTGCGGTCGCTGGCTGACCCCAAGGAGCTGGAGGAGGAGCGGCGGCTGGCCTACGTCGGCATCACCCGGGCCCGCGAGCGGTTGCACCTGTCTCGCGCCGCGGTGCGTTCGGCCTGGGGCCAGCCGCAGTACTTCCCCGGGTCGCGGTTCCTCGACGAGATCCCCCGCGAGTTGGTCGCCTGGGAGCGCGAGGCTGCCGCTTCGGACTCCTCGCGCTTTGGTCGGCGTGGCTCCGAGCCCGCGATGGCCACATTGGCGGCCCGTCCGGGCGTGCGTTCACCGGGCAACCGGGCGGTGCCGTCGCTCGCCGCCGGCGACCGGGTCAGCCACGACTCGTTCGGGCTAGGCACGGTGTTGCGGGTCGAGGGCGAGGGCGAGCGGGCGCTCGCGCACGTCGATTTCGGTGCGTCAGTGGGCGTTAAGCGCCTGCTGCTGCGCTACGCGCCGGTGGAGAAGCTCTGACCTCACCGCGTGCGCGCGGTCAGCACCCAGCCGCCGGTATGCCGCGGCATACCCTGGCGTGGGTCGGTCAGAGAGCGGCGCCGCGCGCCTTCATCCACGGCGCAGGCGGGACGGGCCCACCGCCGTTCGGGTGGATCTCTAGGTGCAGGTGCGGGCCGGTCGAGTGGCCGGTATTGCCGCTGAGGGCGATCAACTGGCCAGTGGCGACGCTCTGTCCTTCGGTCACCTTGAGCTTGCTGTTGTGCCCGTAGTAGGAGACGGTGCCGTCCCAGTGGCGGATTTCGACTTTGTAGCCGTAGCCGCCCTGCCAGCCCGCGAAGATGACGACGCCGCTGGAGATGGCGTGCACCGCGGTGCCGACCGGGCAGGCCATGTCCTGCCCTGCGTGCAGCCGACCCCAGCGCCAACCGAACGGTGAACTGAGGTGGTAGCCGGCGGAGATCGGGTTGACCCAGGTCTTGGGGCCGAAGGGGCCGGCATACATCTGTTCTGCGCCGGTGTCCGATCCCTTCGCGCCGACGAGGGTGACCTTCATCGGGCCATTCGAGGCAGCCAGGGCCGCCTCGGCCGCCGCGCGCTTGGCGTTCTCGGCGGTGACCGCGTCGAGCCGGCTGCGCTCACTGTCCCGGGCGACTCGGTCCTGCACGCCGCGCGTGAGGCCTGCGGTGTCGGACGCCTTGTCCTGGGCGAGCTCGGCCTGGTCGGCGGCGGCATCATCGACGGCGCTCAGACCGGTGGGCGTGCTGCTGGCCAAGGTCATGGGGGCGCCGTTGGTCATCGACACGATCGCCAGGGTTGCCGTGGTCGGCAGAACCAGCCCGGTGCCCACGATGCGAGGGCTCACTGCGGAACGCCGCCGGGCACGGTGGCGCCCGCGGTACTTGGCGTCGGTCACGTCGTGGTCTCTTCCGCTGCTTGGACTGGCCTGCTGGAGGGTAGCGTGATGCATTCGTTATCTCCAAGCCGGTGTCCGCGAGCCGGACCGCCACGGCGACCCGGCGCAGGCGCGTCGGACCCGGGTGATGTGACGAGCTTCACACAGTGACCCACAAAAGGGCGTTTCGATAGAGTGCTGTCATGAGTGACTCCCCGCTGCGCGTTGTTGTCGCAAAACCCGGTCTGGATGGGCACGATCGGGGCGCCAAGGTCGTGGCCAGGGCGCTGCGTGACGCTGGCATGGAGGTCGTCTACACCGGGCTGCACCAGACCCCGGAGCAGATCGTCGAGGCCGCGATCCAAGAGGACGCCGACGCGGTCGGCCTGTCCGTCCTGTCGGGGGCCCACATGACCCTCTTCGCGAAGGTCATCGCGTTGCTCAAGGCCCGAGAGGCGCAAGACATCGTGGTGTTCGGCGGCGGCATCATCCCCGACGGGGACATCCCTGAGTTGCAGGCGCTGGGGGTTGCCAAGGTGTTCACTCCGGGCGCCGCGACGCACGAGATCGTCGATTGGGTGCGGGCCAACATCCAGCACCACTAAACCTGGGTAACCGTCACGGGGGCCAACCTTAAAATGTTGGTAAGGAAAAGCCCGACAGGGCTTCCCCCCCGGCGCGGAGACGTCATCATTGAGACAGACGTCGTCGACACCTCCCCCCCAGGCGCCGGCCCGTCGAGTCGAGAACGAATTGGATGGGCCCCCGGCACTCCCGCATCCCGGGTGAGGCTCTCGTACCGGCAACGGTGCTCGCTGACCTGATCAGCGCTTTCGCTTCACGACGTTGGTTGTGGGGCCACGGACTATCCGTGGCCCCACACCCACGTTCGGGGTGATTTTCTTCGGGGTGACGTGTCGGTGGCGCCACACGCCCGACTGTCTGACCTGACCACTTACGCTTCCCGGGTGACCCGACTCCCCACGACCCTCGTGGCCTGCGCCATGGCCCTGGCGTCGATGACCGGGTGCACGTCCGGCCAGCCCGCGCCTGGGGCGAGCGCGTCCAGCGAGCTCAGCGCCGCTGCGGCAGCGACGTCGACAGCGACGTCGAGTGGGATAACCGAGCCGACGGCCGCGGCAGGAGGGCCGACCATGCTGCCGACCATGCTGCCGACTGCCGGGCAGCCCCTGTTAGGAAGCGCGCCGGTCCTCGCGGTCAAGATCGACAACACGTCAAGCGCCCGTCCCCGAGTCGGACTGGATTCGGCCGACATCGTTTATGTCGAGCCGGTCGAGGCCGGGTTGACCAGGCTCATGGCGATCTACGCCTCCGCCAAACCGGCCGAGGTCGGACCCATCCGCAGTGCCCGGGAGTCCGATGTCACGGTGCTGGCCAACTACGGTCGCGTGGCCTTCGCTTACTCCGGTGCGTCGACGATCACTGCGGCCACGCTGGCGGGCGGCAGACAGGTCAACGTCTCGATGGATTCCGGTGGCGGGGGCTTCCGGCGCGACAGTTCGCGCAAGGCCCCCTACAACGTCATCGGTGGCCCCGCGGCGCTGCTGTCTCGAGCAGGAGGCAGCGCCCCGGCAGCGGACATCGGCTTCCATGTCGGTCCCCTCGCCCCCGAGGCGCGACCCGGGAGCGGGGTGAGCACGGCATACCCGTTGGCGCGGCTGGGCTTCAGCTGGGACGTGACCCGTGGGCGCTACCTGGTGCGGGTGGACGGGACCGCGGAGGTGACCCCGGGCGGGGTCACGGTTGGCGCGGCAACGGTGCTGGTCCAGACCGTCCGGACCCACCCATCGGCCAACCGGGACGTCAACGGCATCCCGACGCCGGTCCTGGAGGTCATCGGCGCAGGCGCCGCGCTGGTCCTTCGGGACGGCCACGTGATCTCAGGGCGTTGGTCACGATCCAGTGCCGCGGCACCCACCGTGCTGACGACGGCGTCCGGCGCGGAGATGACCGTCGCGGCGGGCCCGCTCTGGGTCCTGCTCGTCCCAGAGGGGCAGTCGGTCTCCGTGTCGTGACGGGGGGTTGCCCAGCCCCGCTGAGACGGGGCCGTGAGATTGGTCATGGCGGGCGGTCCGGCCACTGGTGCGGCCGAAATCGTGCACTAGAGTCCGAATGCTGCCCGAGCGCCCCCGCGTGCGGCGGCTCGGCCGGTCACCCCTTCGACGACGAGGACGGACGCCCGTGGATCTGTACGAGTACCAGGCACGTGACATGTTCGAGGCACACGGAGTCCCCGTGTTGGGCGGCGAAGTGGCGCAGACGCCCGAACAGGCCCGTGCCGCAGCGGAGCGCATCGGTGCCAAGAGCGGCGGCGTGGTCGTCGTCAAGGCTCAGGTCAAGACCGGTGGCCGCGGCAAGGCCGGTGGCGTCAAGGTCGCCAAGTCCCCCGAGGAGGCGCAGGCGCTCGCCGCGCAGATCCTCGGCATGGACATCAAGGGCCACACGGTCAAGAAGGTCATGATCGCCCAGGGCGCCAAGATCGCCGAGGAGTACTACTTCTCGATGCTGCTGGACCGGGCCAACCGCTCCTACCTGGCGATGTGCAGCAAGGAAGGCGGCATGGACATCGAGACCCTGGCCGTCGAGCACCCCGAGAAGCTCGCCCGCATCGAGGTCGACCCGATCGATGGCCTCAACGCGGCCAAGGCGCAGGAGATCATCGCCGCAGCGGGCTTCGACGAGGCCGACTGGCCGGCGCTGGAACACGTGCTGGTCCGGCTCGGCGCCGTGTATGCCGCAGAGGACGCCACGCTCGTCGAGGTCAACCCCTTGGTCAAGACCGAAGACGGCCAGATCGTCGCCCTCGACGGCAAGGTCACCCTCGACAACAACGCGTCCTTCCGCCACCCCGAGCACGAGGCGCTCGTCGACCACTCGGTGACTGACCCGCTTGAGGTCTTGGCCATCGAAAAGGACCTCAACTACGTCAAGCTCGACGGCAACATCGGCATCATCGGCAACGGTGCTGGCTTGGTCATGTCGACCCTCGACGTGGTCGCCTACGCGGGCGAAGAGTTCACCGCCCGCGACGGCAGCCACCCGCGCCCGGCGAACTTCCTGGACATCGGTGGCGGCGCTGACGCCAACGTCATGGCCAACGGTCTGGACGTCATCTTCGAAGATGCCCAGGTCAAGGCGGTCTTCGTCAACGTCTTCGGTGGCATCACCGCGTGTGACCAGGTGGCCGACGGCATCATCAAGGCCTACGAGATCCTCGCGAGCCACGGCAAGCACCCGAAGCCGCTGGTCGTCCGGCTGGATGGCAACAACGCCGAGAAGGGTCGGGAGATCCTCGACGGAGCCGGGCTGCCCAAGCTGGAGCGGGTCGACACCATGGACGGCGCGGCTCGTCGCGTCGCCGAGCTCGCGGCACTGGCCGTCTGACCCGGACCAAGACCTAGGACAAGGAACACTCGACATGGCGATCTTCCTCACCCGTGACTCCAAGGTCATCGTTCAGGGCATGACCGGCTCGGAGGGCATGAAGCACACGACCCGGATGCTCGCATCGGGCACCCAGGTTGTCGGCGGCGTCAACCCGCGCAAGCCTGGCACGACGGTCGACTTCCCCGGCGGCGTCCAGGTGCCGGTCTTCGGCACCGTCGCCGACGCAATCGCGGCCACCGGCGCCAACGTCTCGGTCATCTTCGTCCCGGCCGCCTTCACCAAGGCCGCGGTCGTCGAGGCCGTCGACGCCAAGATCCCGCTGGCCGTCGTCATCACCGAGGGCGTGGCGGTCAAGGACACGGCGGAGTTCTTCGAATACGCCCAGAAGTCCGGCACGACGCGTCTCATCGGCCCGAACTGTCCCGGCCTCATCACGCCGGGCCAGGCCAACGCGGGCATCATCCCGGCCGACATCTCGGGCCCGGGCCGGATCGGCTTGGTCTCCAAGTCGGGGACCTTGACCTACCAGATGATGTTCGAGCTGCGCGACTTCGGCTTCTCGACCGCTGTTGGCATCGGCGGCGACCCGATCATCGGGACGACCCACATCGACTGCCTCCAGGCCTTCCAGGACGACCCGGACACCGACGCGATCGTCATGATCGGCGAGATCGGCGGCGACGCCGAGGAGCGGGCTGCGGCATACATCGCGGCAAACGTCACCAAGCCGGTGGTGGGCTACGTCGCGGGCTTCACCGCCCCTGAAGGCAAGACGATGGGGCACGCCGGCGCGATCGTCAGCGGGTCCAAGGGCACCGCGGCCGCCAAGGCCGAGGCGCTGGAGGCCGCGGGCGTCAAGGTCGGCAAGACCCCGTCGGCGACGGCTGCGCTCATGCGCGAGATCATGCAGGGCCTGCAAGGCTGACCGGCCTCACACTGCCGCCGCACTGGAGGGCGCGTTCGGGATCTCCCGGCGCGCCCTCCGGCGTCGGGGGGCCGCAACGGGCGACGATAGTCCGACGATGAGCCTTCTGGAACGAGTCCGCACCACAGTCACCGCCAGGCGGGAGACTGTCGATGCGCTGCGCGAGCAACCACAACCCCTTCGGGTGTGGGTCAGCGGCGCGGTCGCGGTCGCCGTTCCGTGGCTCGTCACGGTCGCCTTGGTCGTGCTCATCTGGGCCGTCACCCCCGGCAGCGACACCCCCTGGGGTCAGGTCATCGGGACCGGCAGCGCCGGATGGTTCCTCAGCACCGGCGGCAGGGTCGCGGTCGACGGTGTCGTCGTCGGAGTCGTCCCCCTGCTCGGGTGGGCGCTGGCGGCGTGGTTCACGGCATACCAGTTGCGCCACATCAGCGCGCACACGGGTGAGGTCTCCCGCCGCCTGCTGCCGCGCTTCCTCGGCGGGTATGCCGCTGCCGCAGCTCTCGTGGCGCTGCTCACCCTGGCCGGGCCGGTCCGACCGACCGTGGCCGGACTGATCGCGTGTCTGTCCGTGCCGATCGTCGCGTCCGGCGTTGTCGTGCTGCTCGATGATGCGGACCTCGCCGATCGCCTGCCGCCGTGGGTCGATCGGGCGATGCGCCCAGCCGTGTGGGGCCTGGTCACCCTGGCCGGGCTCGGTGCTGTGCTGGTGCTCGTCATGTTCGCCGTCCGGTGGCCGACGGTCACCTCGCTGCATGCTGCGGTGGGTGCCCACGGGGCCAGCGCGGTGGGACTGCTGATCGGCCAGCTGTTGTTCGTGCCTGACCTCGCCGTGTGGGCAGTGAGCTTCATCGCTGGGCCGGGCTTCCAGGTCGCCGCCGGAGGCACGGTCAGCGTGTCCGGTGCCGCGCCGGGGCTGCTGCCGATGATCCCCATCCTGGGCGTCGTCCCATCCGACGGCCACTATCCGGCCTGGGTGACCCTGGCGGTGCTGCTTCCCGTCGGCGTCGGAGCCTTGGTGACGTGGCAGGCCGGCCGGCAATGGGCCCGGTTGGCCCGATGGCAGGACAAGGCCCGCACGGCAGGCGTGGCCGTCGTCGCGGTCGACCTTGCGGCCTTGGGCGCGGCGCTGCTGACTAGCGGCCCGGCCGGGTCGGCCCGAATGGTCCATCTGGGCCCCGACCCGTGGGCGATCGCTGGCGCCCTGCTCGTCGAACTCGGCCTGGGAGCGGTGCTGGTGCTGGGCGCGGACGTCATCCGCCGCCGCTGGCTGGGCTGACGGGTCTGGGGCATCCCCCGGCTGGGGGGTTTAGGCACATGACCGCGACAAGGGCACCGGGCCCGTGCGGTAGCGTGGCAGGGCCCCCGACGAGGAAGACCATCGCACATGTCAACGCCGTTCATCCCTGCGGCCAAGCCCCTGATCGGCGAGCGGGAACGGGCCGCGGTCGACCGTGTGCTGCGGTCCGGAATGATCGCCCAGGGCCCCGAAGTCGCCGCCTTCGAAGAGGAATTCGCGGCGGTCATGACTCCCGGCCGTCCGTGTGTGGCGGTCAACTCGGGGACCTCAGGACTGCACCTCGGGCTGCTGGCCGCGGGGATCGGCCCGGGTGACGAGGTCATTGTCCCGTCGTTCACCTTTGCCGCGACCGCCAACTCCGTGGCCCTGACCGGTGCGACACCGGTCTTCGCTGACATCGAGCCAACCTCGTTCTGCCTGGATCCGGTCGATGTGGCCGCCCGCCTCACCCCAAGGACCCGGGCGATCATGCCCGTGCACCTCTACGGGCACCCGGCCGACATGACCGCGTTCACCGCCCTGGCGGACGCCCACGGGCTGCTCGTGTTCGAGGACGCCGCCCAGGCACACGGTGCGACGTGGGCCGGTCGCCCCGTTGGCACCTTCGGGACGTTCGCGATGTTCAGCCTCTATCCGACCAAGAACATGACGTCCGGCGAGGGCGGCATGGTCGCCTGCCAGACCCCTCAGATTCAGCGCGCTGTGCGGCTGCTGCGTAACCAAGGCATGGAGCGCCAGTACGCCAACGAAGTGATCGGATTCAACGCCCGGATGACCGACATCCACGCCGCGATCGGCCGGGTGCAACTGGAACAGGTCGGCGGGTGGACCGCGGCGCGCCGGGAGAACGCGGCATACCTCGACGCGCATCTGGAGGGCGTGCGGGTGCCCTCCGTCGCGCCGGAGGCGACCCACGTCTACCACCAGTACACGATCCGGGTCGACGCGGCCGAGCGCGACCGGATGGTCGCGGCGCTGCGCGACGAGCACGGGGTGGGGTGCGGGGTCTACTACCCGATCCCCAACCATCGGCTCGCTTCCTTGCAGCGGTATGCGCCCGACGGTGAGTTGGCGCAGACCGAGCGGGCCGCCGCCGAGGTCATCTCGTTGCCGGTGCATCCGGCGTTGGCCCCCGCGGATCGTGAGCGCGTCGTCGCGGCGGTCAACGCGGTCGCCCGCGCCGGAGCCTGAACGCATGGACGAGCGGGTGCGTGACGGGGTGACCGGGCCACTGCGGATCGTCGTCGTCAACAACTTCTACCCACCGCGCGTCGGCGGCTCCTCGCACCTGTCGGACGCCCTCGCCAGGGGGTATGCCGCCCGCGGCCACGAGGTGCTCGTCGTCACCGCGGCATACGGGGAAGCGCCCGCGCGGGAGGGCCGTGACGGGGTGCGGATCGTGCGGCTGCCGGCAGTGATGCTGCCCGAGACCCGGTTCGCGGTGAGCTTCGACCTGTCGTTCGCATCGCGGCCGTCGCTCGGGCGTGAGTTGGGGCAGCTGCTCGACGACTTCCGCCCCGACGTCATCCACCAACACGGGCAGTTCATGGACCTCACTTGGGCCAGTGGCGCCTACGCCCGGCGACGCGGCATACCGACGCTGCTGTCGGTCCACACGCGGCTGGAGAACCCCGCTGCGCTCTATCGGCACGCGTTCCGGACCCTCGACGCGACGCTCGTGGCGCCGCGGTTGCGCCGCTACCGGCCGCGGATCGTCGTCATGGATGCGCACATGCGCGACTACATCACCAGTCGCTATCGCGGTGGCTATCGGGACCTCGTCCCGATCCCTGTCGGGGTGGACCCGGCGTGGGTGCGCGGCGGGGACGCTGCGGTCGGGCGGCAGCTGGCCGGGGTCGGCGACGCCCCGATCCTGTTGTCGGTCGGTCACGTCATCCCCCTCCGCGATCGGGTCGGGTTGGTGGAGGCGCTGCCGGCGGTGTTGGCGCGCCACCCCGAGGCCCGACTCGTCGTTGCGGGCCGGGTCTACTACGACGTGTTCCTCCGCCGCGCGGAGGAGTTGGGCATCGCGTATGCCGTGCGCCCCCTCGGCGCGGTCCCTAAGGCGAGCATCCCGCATCTGCTGGCCGCGGCCACGCTGGAGAGCCACGAGCAAGGCGACGGGATGGGCACGGCGACCCTGGAGGCGATGGCGGCGGGGGTGCCGGTTGTCGGGTGGGGCCGGCTGGACAACTTCCCGGGTGTGCCGCTGCAGGATGGTGGCGAGGTGTTGTTGACCCATCGCGGGGACGTTCCGGGGCTTGCCCAGCGGCTGTTGCGGGTGCTCGATGACCCGGATGCCGCCCGGGAGATGGGGGAGCGGGGGCGCGCTCTCATCGACGCCCACTTCACTCTGGACCGAGTGCTTGACGCACATCTGGACACCTTCGCCGACCTGCTCCTGCGCCGCTGAGCCCGCGCCGTCTGCGGGGGGCTGCACAGGTCAGGCGCGCGCGGTGTGTGGGAGGGCGGCATACAGGGCCGCTGGTAGCATCTGGGCCGAAACCCAAGGAGTCCGCATGCCCCGCACCGTGCCCCTCGGCCAGCCGACGGTCGGGGAGCCCGAACTCGCCGCCGTCGCTGAGGTGTTCGCGTCCGGGTGGTTGTCGGGAGCCGGACCCACCTGCCTGGCCTTTGAGCGCGAGTTCGCGGTGGCTGTCGGGGTCGAGCACGCGCTGACCACCGCCAACTGCGGATCGGCCCTCCACCTAGCGTTGCAGGTGCTCGGTGCCGGGCCCGGCGACGAGGTCATCGTCGGTGACTACACGTTCCCCGCAACCGGGCACGCCGTCGTGTGGACGGGGGCGACCCCGGTGTTCGCTGACATCCGCCCGGACATCTGGTCGGCGGACCCCGCTGCGGTTGAGGCGGCCATCACGCCCCGCACCGTCGGGATCCTCGCGGTCGACGTCTTCGGGCAGCCCGCCGACTACGACGAGTTGCGCGCGATCGCCGATCGACACGGGCTGTGGCTCGTCGAGGATGCCGCCTGCGCCGCCGGTGCCACCTACCGCGGGCGACCCGCTGGGAGCCTGGCCGACCTCGCCGCGTTCAGCTTCCACGGCCGCAAGGGGATTACCGCAGGTGAGGGTGGCGCCCTCGTCGGCGACCGCGCCGACCTGATGGACCACGCCCGCAAGCTGCACACCTACGGCATTGCGCCCGCCGTGACCCGCGAGGGCGAGGCGACCCTGCCGGTGCCCAGCTTCGACGAGGCGGGCTACAACTACCGGCTCTCCGACGTCCAGGCCGGCATCATGCGGGCCCAGCTGCGCCGACTGCCCGAACTGCTGGCCGCGCGCACTCACGCCGCGCAGGTGTATGCCGCGGGGCTGGGTGACCTTGACGCCCTCACCCTCCCGGTCGCCCTGGATGACCGCACCCATCCGTGGCAGTCCTACGTCATCACCCTCGACCCGGCTCTGGACCGGGGCCGGGTGGCGGTCGCCTTGCGCGAGCAAGGG
>WBZU01003295.1_pt1 | contig 10649 bp, 8 predicted proteins | sample 5204311 | NCBI WGS metagenome assembly WBZU01 (sample SAMN12344359, study PRJNA552823) | activated sludge metagenome | biome: Activated sludge suspended growth; feature: Nitrification reactor; material: Wastewater; isolation source: activated sludge from nitrification reactor of wastewater treatment... | reverse complement strand
GTCTGCGGCGACGGCATGGTCCAGGGCAGCGAGGCGTGCGACGACGGGAACATGGACGACACGGACGCGTGCCTGAGCACGTGCGTGGCGGCGAGCTGCGGCGACGGGCACGTGCAGGCGGGCGTGGAGGCGTGCGACGACGGCAACGACGTCGACGACGACGCGTGCAGCGGCGCGTGCGTGGCGGCGAAGTGCGGCGACGGGGTGGTGCAGGCGGCGGTCGGGGAGCTGTGCGACGACGGCAACGCGATCGACGTCGACGGGTGCCCGTCGACGTGCGTGCCGGCGAAGTGCGGCGACGGGCTGGTGCACGCGGGGGTGGAGGCGTGCGACGACGGGCCGCTGAACAACGACGCGACGGGGCCGTGCCGGACGGACTGCACGCTGTGCGACTGTCAGGGCGGGGACGTCGGCGGAAAGAAGTGTGCGGACTTCGGGTTCACGTGCGGCAAGGTGACGTGCGACGGCTGCGGGTTCGACACCAGCGGGTGCCAGGACGTGACGCCGCCGGCGTTCGACAAGAAGCACGTGGGGCCGGACTTCTCGGGCGACGGCTGCTGGTACCAGTGCGAGGGCTACCTCGACGTGGCGGGCGGCGACGACGTGCCGAAGCTGTGGGGCGACGGCTGTACGGGCGCGCAATTCAACAAGCTCAGGATCGCGTGCGGGGCGAGCCCGGCGCTCTACCGCTACATCACGGTCAAGAAGAACGTGTTCAAGTCCGGGCTGGCGGGCTACCCCGAGGTCGGGCTCATCACCGAGTCGAAGGACCAGAGCGGGGTCGGCTTCCCGACGCTGAACCAGATCTACGCGGCGGGCAACCACCCGCACAACGGCTCGAGCTGGTGGGGCAGCGCGGTCGGCTGCGGCGAGGCGAACGCGAACCTGGTCGTCAACAACGCGTGCACCTGGGAGGCCGCCAATTGCTTCGGCCAGGGCATCAAGACCAGCCGGTACCTGTGGGTCTACGTCGCGCCGTGAGCCCGTCTGTGGCAGACTGACGCGCGGACCATGGTCGAGCCGGTCACCGTCTTCCTCGTCGCGGTCGCGTGCCTGCTGGTCGCCGCGGCCGCGGCGCGCCCGCTCGCCGCCCGCACCGGGGTGCCCGAGGCGCTGTGGCTGGTCGCCGTCGGCGCGCTGCTGCGGGCGACCGGCCTGGCGTCGGCCGCGACGATCGCCGCGCTCGCGCCGTTCTTCGCGGCGCTCGCGCTGATCATCGTGCTGTTCGAGGCCGGTCGCGACATGCGCTTCGGCGAAGGGGACGGGGTCGGCGGCCGCGCGCGCCGGCTCGCCGGCGCCGGCGCCGTGCTGTCGGTGCCGGCGGTGATGCTGCTCAGCATGGCGCTGTCCGGGCTCAACCTGCTGCCGACGTGGAGCTGGACGCACGGCCTGATGCTGGGCGCGCTGCTGCTGGCGACCGCGCCGGAGGTGTTCTCGCCGTCGCTCAAGCAGGCGGGCGCGCCGGCGAAGGTGGTGGCGACGCTCGAGCGCGAGTCGGCGATCCGCGGGGCGCTGGCGATCGCGGTGACGGCCACGTGCATCGACCTGCTCAGCCTGCGCGTCGGCGAGGGCCAGGCGCTCGCCGCCATCGCCGCCGGCTTCGGCCTGGGCCTGGCGTTCGGGGCGTTCGCCGGCCTGCTGTGGATCGCCGCGATCCGCCGCGTGGGCCCGGTCCGCAGCGTGTACCCGTACACGCTCGCCGGGCTCCTCGGGCTGTACGTCGTGACCGACGTGCTCGGGGGGATCGGCGCGCTCGCGGTGCTGGTGTTCGGCGCGGTGGTCGCCAACGCCGGCGCGCTGGTGGCAGTGCTGTTCCGCCCGCGCGGCGCGCAGAGCGAGGGCGACGCCGCCGACGAGGACTTCCGTGCGGCGCTCGACGACCACGCGCGCACGGTCGAGATCGTCCGCGCGCTGCTGTTCCTGTTCATCGGGCTCGGGCTCGGCCCTCCGTGGGGCCTGCTGTTGATGGGGATCGCGCTCGGGCTGATCCTGGTGGTCACGCGCCTGCTGGCGACCCGGCTGGTGCTGCGCGGGCTGCCCGAGCAGGAGCACGCGGCGCTGGCCGCCGGCTGGCCGAGCGGGATGGTGGTCGCGGGCCTGGCCGCGCTGCCCCACGCCGCCGCCGTGCCCGGCACCGAGCACCTGACGACGCTGGTGTTCTCGGCGGTGGTGACGACCTGCGTGGCGTTCGCGTTCGGCCGCGCCCACGGGCACTCGGCCGCGCGCGCAGAGCTGGCCCCGGCGACAGGTCCGAAGGAGCCTGCGCGAATGGACATGGCCCTGGGGACAGCCGCGGGGCCGAAGCGGACGGCGGGCGGGACGGAGATCCGGCCGCCGGAAGAAGTGAAGCGGACGGCGGGCGGGACGGAGATCCGGCCGCCGGAAGAGGTGAAGCGGACGGCGGGCGGGACGGAGATCCGGCCGCCGGAAGAGGTGAAGCGGACGGCGGGCGGGACGGAGATCCGGCCGCCGGAAGAGCTGCGGCGGACGACGGAGCGGACGGAGATCCGGGCGCCGACGGTCGAAGAGGTGTTCGCGCCGGTCGCCGGCGCGCGCGAGAGTTCCGGGTCGCGGGCGGTCGTGCGGGTGGTCCCGGCCGGGCCGCCGCTGGCGCAGGCGATGGGCTCCGGGGCGTTGGGCGAGTCGACCGAGGCGCCCGCGCGCGTGGCCGAGGACGCGCAGGCGCTCGGCTCGGGCGCGCTGGACGGGTCGGGCGAGACTGCGGTCCGCGGCCCGTCGGCCGAGGTCGCGGCGCCGCACCCGGAGGTGGTGCCGCAGTTGGGGTCCGGGTCGATGGCGTCGACGCCCGCGGGCCCCGAGGGCGAGCCGCGGGCGCGGACGGACGCGCAGTCGATGGGCTCCGGGGCGGTGGCCGGGGCGACGCCCGTCGAGCGCGCGCCGCTCGACGTGCGGGCGATGTTCGCCGCGTCGACCGATCGGCTGGCCGGTACGGAGCGACAGGTCCCCAAGACCATGTCCGAATGGGCAGGGTCTTTCGACCAGCACGGCGACGAGCGGGACGGGTGAGGCGATGGGGTGGCGGATCGTGGAGCGACGGCTCGGCAAGGCCGGCGGGGCCAAGCAGCGCGAGGCGCGGCAACGCGAGTGGGACCGCAAGTACGGCGAGGACAACTGGGCCGTCGGCTACGTGATCGACGGCGAGTTCGTGCGCCAGGAGGACGCGCTCGAGTCGGTGTACTACCGCAGCTACGAGGCCCACTTCGCGGCCCACCCCGAGGACCTCGCGGAGCTGATCGCGCTGGCGAAGCAGCTGCGAAACCCGCACGCGGAGGCGACCACGGGGGTCGATCTGCAGGTGCCGGCGATCCTCGACTACCTGAAGCGCCACGGGCTGACGCTGCGCGGCGCCGAGGTGGTCGACATCGGGACGTGGAACGGGCAGGTGTCGCACGCGATCGGGGTCCGACTCAGCCCGCTGACGATCGCCTGCGCGATCGAGCCAGGGCGCACGCTCGAGCAGTTCTGGCAGCAGCGCAAGGTGCTCGCCGTCTGGGACGCGTAGGGGCGGGGGCTCTCGATGGCGAGCGCGGGGGCTGGGGCGGGGGGCGGGCGCGGGGCCTCTCGAGCTCGGTGACGGCGGGCGCGGAGCGGCGGACCGGGGCCCCCGCAGACGGCGGGCCCCTCCCGTTTCACGTGCTCGGCGCCTGTACCTTCGGGCAGGAGCTGTCTCCGGGGACAGGTCGTCGCGCACGCGGCGGACGGGGCGCCTGCGCGCGGTGAAACGCGGCTCCTTCCCGCCTGCGCCCCGGTCCGCCGCTCCGCGCCCGCCTGCGGAGGACGTCGCCGGCCCCGCTCGTGGCCGGGCGACGAACTGCGGGGGCGGAGCGCGTGGCGGGGGGCCGGGTGCCCACGTGCGGAGCTGCGGAGGCGGAGCGCGTGGCGGGGGGCCGAGTGCCCGCGTGCGAAGGATGTCGCCGGCCCCGCTCGTGGCCGGGCGACGAGCTGCGAGGGCGCGGGGGCAGGCGCAGTGATGGCGTCGTGGGCGGCGTGGTGTGGTAGTCGTTCGGGATGGAGCTCGGACTGCGAGGCAAGGTCGCGATCGTCACCGGGGGCAGCGAGGGGATCGGGCGGGCGACCGCCTGCGCGCTCGCGCGTGAGGGGGCGCGGGTGATGATCTGCGCGCGCCGGGCCGACGTGCTGGCGGTGGTGGCGAAGGAGCTGTCGGAAGAGACAGGCGGTGAGGTGGTCGCGGTGCCGGCCGACGTGAGCGTGGCCGACGACGTCGCGCGGGTGGTCGAGGCGGCGGTGGCGGCGTGGGGGCGGATCGATGTCGTGGTGAACAACGCCGGGACGTCGCGCGCGGGGGCGTTCGCCGGGGTGACGGACGCGGTGTGGCAGGAGGACCTCGACCTCAAGCTGTTCGCGGCGATCCGGATGATCCGCGCGGCGCTGCCGCACCTGCGCGCGGCCGGCGGCGGGAGCGTCGTCAACCTGCTCAACGTCGCGGCCAAGCAGCCGGGGGCGGCGTCGGTGCCGACGTCGGTGAGCCGCGCGGCCGGGATGGCGCTGACCAAGGCGCTGTCGAAGGAGCTCGCCGCCGACAACATCCGCGTCAACGCGGTGCTCATCGGGCTGGTCAAGAGCGGGCAGCACGACCGCCGTTGGGAGGCGGCCGGCGGGTCGCGCGACGACTACTACGCGGCGATGGCCCAGAAGCGCCAGGTGCCGCTCGGGCGCGTCGCGGAGGCCGAGGAGGCCGCGGATCTGATCGCGTTTCTGGCGTCGGCGCGGGCGGCGTACATCACCGGGACGGCGATCAACTTCGACGGCGGGACGAGCGCGGTGGTCTGAAGGGGCATGCCCGAAGGGGCAGGTCCTTCAGGACAGGCGACCGAGGCCGGGGACGAAGCGGCCGACGCGGCGGGCGTAGGCGCGGTAGTCGTCGCCGTGGACGCGGAGCAGGTGCGGCTCCTCGGCGCCGCGGACCTGGAGCTCGACGCCGAGGAGCATGGCGGCGACGGCGGCGAGGGTGAGCGAGTTCGGGAGGAGGAGGGCGAAGCCGAGGCCGGTCAGCAGCATGGCGCTGAAGATCGGGTTGCGGACGAGGGCGAACGCGCCGGTGGTGACGAGCCGGGTCCGCTCGCCGGGGCGCACGCCGATCCGCCACGAGGCGCCCATCTCCTGCTGGGCGCCGAAGGTGGCGAAGGCGCCGATCAGGATGATGCCTTCGCCGATCTCGGCGAGCGCCTCGCAGGGCTCGAGCAGCGGGTCGACGAGGCCGTACCACTCGGCGAGCGGGGCGGCGAGGGCGAGCGCCATGGCGAGCGCGAACAGGACGCCGCCGAACCACGCGGCCGAGCCGACGCGGCCGGAGATCCCGTGGAAGCCGGTCTCGCCGGTGCGCGCGTACTGCAGCCAGGTGCGCACGAGGAACGTGAGCGCGAGGTAGGCGAGGAGCAGGGCGAGGGCGAGCAGCGGGCGAGGCATCGCGGTCAGGATAGCCCCAGCGCGATCCGCAGGAGCAGGGTGAGGCCGAGGAGGGCGAAGCCGACGAGGCCGAAGAAGGCGCTGACGGCGAGCCGCGGGTAGCGGTCGACGAGGCGCGAGCTCTCGCGCATGGACCGCTTGGTGAACGAGTAGACGCAGTGGACGCCGGTGCGGCCCTCGATGTACTTGCTGAGCTCCTCGCGCATGTCGGCGGCGGTCTGGAAGCGGTGGGCCGGGTCCTTGGCGAGGCCGCACTCGGCGATCCGCTGCAGCTCGACGGGCGGGAGGCTCTGGTGGGTGGTGTCGTACTGGGCGCGGCCGTGGACCTTCGCGACCTCGCGCTCGACGGCGGCGAGGAGCCCGGCGAGCGAGCCCTCCTTGTGGGCCTCGAGGTAGTGGCGCAGGCCGATGAACTCGTGGAGGGTGACGGCGACGGCGTAGATGTCGCTGCGGGCGTCGAGCTCGGCGCAGCGGACCTGCTCCGGGCTCATGTAGGCCGGGGTCCCGATCAGGCCGGCGGTCGGGTCGTCGGTGTGGAGCGGGACGCCGGGGTCGGGCTCGCCGATCTTCTTGGCGATGCCCCAGTCCATCAGCCACACCTCGCCGAAGCGGCCGATCATGATGTTGTCCGGCTTGATGTCGCGGTGGACGACGCCGCGGGCGTGGGCGTACTCGAGCGCGCGCAGGACGGCGATGATGGTCTCGGCGCGCCGCTCGAAGGTCCACATGGCGTGCGCCTTGGGGTCGCCGGCGCGGAGCTGGTCGATGACGTCGGCGAGGGTGGTGCCCTCGACGTACTTCATCACGAAGAAGTAGTTGCCGTTGGCGTCGAGGCCGACGTCGTGGATCGGGGCGACGTTCGGGTGCTCGAGGCTGCCGACGATCCGCACCTCGCTGACGAAGCGCGCGACGCCGAGCGGGTGCGTCGCCTCCGGCAGCAGGCGCTTGATCGCGACGGCGCGGCCGATGTCGATGTCCTCGGCGCGCTCGACGATGCCCATGCCGCCCTCGCCGAGGATCCCGAGCGAGCGGTAGCGGTCCTTGGGGTCGTGGACGAGGCGCACGTCGCCGTCGGGATGAGCCTCGACCAGCGGGAGCACCGAGAGGGTGCGCCGCGTCGGATCGGGCCGCGGGAGGCCGACCGCGGACTCGCCCGTGGTCGCGCGCGTGGTCGCGAATTGGGTCTCCATCCGCGACCACGCCTGGGTCGCGAGGTTGGCTCCGTCGTGCATGGGGCTCCGAAGTGTCTGCGGGGACAGGTCCGGAGTATACGAGGCGATCGCGGGCGGCTGACTCGCGTCGCCGGCGGAGCGCGAGAGGTTGCGCGGGGGCGGGCGCTCGATATCGGGCCGCGCGCGCAGGGGGTAGACTTTCGGCGGCCGGGGGTCGTTACTGGGATCGATGCGGTCGCGCGCGCTCGCCCTTGCGATGTGGTGTGTGGTCGGCGCCTCCGGGTGCACGCGGAGCGAGGAGCCGCTGCCGGCGGTGGCGCTGGCGCGGGTCCAGTCGGCGCCCTCGAGGTCGGCGGTGCCGGGGGTGATCCTGACGGTGACGACCCACGACGTCATGCTCGACGGGACGCGGGCGCTGCGAACGTCGAAGACGAAGGTCGAACCTCCGCCGCGGCCGCGCGGGACGTTCGAGTGGGCCGACGTGACGGGCGCCGAGGCGGGCAGCGAGCTGCAGACGCAGCTCGGGCTGCTGCGCGAGGCGATGGGCGAGGCGCGGCCCGACGAGCCGCAGGTGCGCGTGCGCGTGGCCGGCGACGTGCGCGCGCAGGAGCTGCTGCGCGCGCTGCTCACGGCGCAGCGGGCCGGCTACGCGGTGCTCGAGTTCGAGGTCGCGACCGAGGCGGGGATCGGACAGTTCCGGATCCGGCCGTACACGTTTTGTGCGTGCCCGGCGCCGGAGGCGATGACGTGGTGCGCGGTGCCGGAGCTGCGGATCGACGCGGGCGGGGTGACGCTGGTGCCGAGCGCCGACCTGACGCCGCCGGAGGGCTGTCACAAGGCGATCCGGTCGATGGGGCAGGAGGAGCCCGGGTTCACGGCGGCGATCGACTGGCGCAGGCGGGTGATCGCGGGGCCGGAGGGCGGCTGCCCCTCGGCGCAGGCGACGGCCGGGCGCCTCGACGTCGCGGCGCTGGCGCGCCGGCTGCGGGCGATCCACGAGGTCGCGCCCGGGTGTCAGTGGGCCAGCGTCGAGGTCGACGAGGCGGCGCCGTGGTCGATCGTGGCGCCGGCGATGGCGGCGCTGTACGCCGAGTACGGCGAGGTGCGGACGTTCTTCCACCCGCTCGTCGAGGCGTCGCGGCTGCCCGCGTACGCGTGCGCGGACGCGCTGCCGGTCGCGGCGCTGGCGCCCCGGCCGGCCGCCCCGGCGAGCCTGACGGTCCCGCGGCGCGGCTGCTCCGAGTGACGGTGGCGTGACCGAAGGGGCATGTCCGCGGGGGCATGTCCGCGGGGGCATGTCCGTGCGGACAGGCGCTAGAGGACGACCATGCGGAGGGTGTCGGAGAAGCGGACGGGGGCGCCGGTGGGGCCGTGGGCGCGGCCCTCGCGGGCGACGATGTCGCCGCGGAGGACGGTGGCGACGGGCCAGCCGTGGAGGCGGGCGTGCTCGGCGGCGAGGTCGACGAGGACGAGGTCGGCGTCGAAGCCGAGGGCGATCCGGCCCTTGCGCGCGACGTTGTAGATCCGGGCCGGGGCGGCGCAGAGGAGGTCGGCGACGTGGGCGAGGCCGAGGCGGCCGGCGTGGGCCTGCTCGAGCAGCAGCGGGAGGAGCGGGTGCGGGGTCGCGGGCGCGCCGGTGTGGACGACCTCGACGTGGCCGCCGCGGATCGCCTGCCACAGCGCGTCGGCGCCGGCGGCCCCGGGGGCGAGGTCGTCGACGGCGCAGCCGACGGTGGCGAGGTCGCGGCCGCCGACCAGCAGCGCGAGCTCGTCGCCGCCGCGGACGTGCTGCAGGTGGAGGCGGCGGCCGGCGCGGCGCGCCATGGCGAGGAAGCGGTGGAGCGCGCGCGGGACGTCGTCGACGCGCCAGAGGTCGACGGCGGTGCCGGCCTCGACGGGCTCGGCGTGGGGCTCGGGCTCGCAGGAGGCGGTGACGCGGCGGAAGCCGCGGGACAGGGCGCGGTGGAGCGGCTCGTCGTCGGCGGAGAGGGAGAGCGAGAGGCCGGCGCAGCCGGGGAGGCGCTCGAGGCGGTCGAGGTCGTCGAGGTGGTGCTCGGCGGCGGCGAGGAAGAAGGCGTAGTCGCAGTGGGCGCGGCCGCGGGCGCGCGAGAGCTTGTCCTCGAGGGCGGCGGCGGTGCTGGGGTTGGGTCGGGCGTCGAGGACGGTGGTGACGCCGCCGAGGAGGAGGGACTGGCCGCCGTCGTCGCGCAGGTGGGAGCCGGTGTCGACGAGGCCGGGGAAGACGTGGAGGTGGTCGGCGTCGAGCTGGCGCTCGGCGGTGGCGTGCGCGAGGTCGCCGATCGCCGCGATCCGGCCGCCGGAGACGGCGACGTCGGCGCGGCTGAGTCCCCACGGGAGGACGCAGGTGCCGCCGCGGACGAGGAGGTCGAAGGGGCGATCCATGTCGCGGCGCGACTATGCCAGGTGCCGCCGGTCGCGTCGAGGCGCGGGGCCGTAAGCGCGGGCCCCGCGAGGGCGAGGCGCGACGTCGGCGCGTACTCGGGTCAGGCGGGGCCGCAGCGGCCGGACACGTGGACGTTGAACTCGTAGCGGGCGGCCGCCGCCGGCGTGCCGACGAGCGAGACGCCGACCGCCGGCATGGCGAGCCGCTGGCCGCCCGGGAGGTGCGCCTGGGCGATCTGCGGGCCTTCGGCGAAGGCGGTGAACGGGACGCCCAACGCGCCGCTGCCCGGGATCGGCTGGAGCAGCCCGACGGTCACCGCCCACTTGCCGAGGCTGGTGACGTCGCGGCCGGTGTTGCCGACCTGCAGTTCGGGCATGGCGGTGATCGCGTGGACATAGAACGTGGAGCCCTTGGGGCACATCTGCGCGAGCGTGGCCCCCCCGCTCGATTGTCCGCCGGCGATGACGACGTGCGTGGACACCACGATGTCCGGAGCCACCGGAGGGTTCGTGAGCCCCACCATGAGAACTGTCCCGAGAGACATCCACGACCAAGTCATGCGCGACCTCCTCTGTGGCGGAGATCGGTAGCACGATTCAGCCGGACAGGCGGCGGAGGAGATCGCGCATGCGCTGGCGGTCGGGCTCTCTGGGCTCCAGCTCGAGCGCGCGGGTCAGCGACTCGCGGGCGGTCTTGCGGTCGCCGGTGCGGGCGGCGACGTGGGCGCGGAGCTCGAGCGCGCGCGCGCTGTTCGGGTCGAGGTCGACGGCGCGTTCGGCGGCGCGGACGGCCTTGGTCGCCTCGCCGGCGTCGAGCAGCGCGCGGCCGTGGAGGCGCCACGCCTCGGCGTGGAACGGCAGGGCGGCGATCAGCTCGCGCGTCATGCCGAGCGCGAGCTTGTGCTGGTCGGTGCGGAGGAAGATCGCGGTGGCGAAGTCGACCGCGGCGAGCAGCTCGACGGTCGGGCGCTGCTCATTGAGCATGCGGTGGAAGCCGGCGCGGGCGTGCAGCGCGGCCTGCTTGCGCTTGCGCTGCTGGAGCGCGAGCTCGGCCCAGGCGAAGAAGAGGCGGCCGGTCGGGGTCGGCTTGCCGGCCTCGCCGGCGTAGAAGCCCTGGCGGATCAGGGTCTCGGCGGCGTCGAGCTCGCGGCGGGCGGCGAGGACGCGGGCGGCGAGGACGCGGGCGTCGATGTCGGCCGGGTGCCGGCGCAGCAGCTCGGCGAGGTCGGCGGAGGCGCGGGCGAGGCCGCCGCGGCCGGCGTGGCCGGCGTGGCCGAGCTCGAGGTGGGCGCGCGCGCGGGTCAGCGCGTCGGCGTCGGCGCCGAGCGTTTCGGCGGCGGCGATCCACGCGGCGGCGCGGTCGGGCGGGGGCTCGCCGCGGGCGCGCGCGGAGGCGACGGCGAGCTCCAGCAGCGCGAGCGGGGTCGACGGGTCGAGACCTGGCTCTTCGGACAGCTCGAGGAGCATCGCCTCGGCGCGGGTCGTCTGGCCGGTGTCGGCGAGGAAGCGGGCGAGCGCCTCGCGGTAGCGCGGGAGGCGGAGGCCGACGGCGGCGGCCTGCTCGAACCACGCGAGGGCGTTGCGCTCGGCCTCGGGGGCGCGCAGGCGGCGGCGCTGCCACAGCTC
>WBZU01003293.1_pt1 | contig 10652 bp, 8 predicted proteins | sample 5204311 | NCBI WGS metagenome assembly WBZU01 (sample SAMN12344359, study PRJNA552823) | activated sludge metagenome | biome: Activated sludge suspended growth; feature: Nitrification reactor; material: Wastewater; isolation source: activated sludge from nitrification reactor of wastewater treatment... | reverse complement strand
CGGACGGCACCGCCCCGGTGTTGGGGTTCGACGGGCCCCTCGAGCTCGACGGTGTGCCGATCGTGGTCGTCGGTAGTGACACCCCGGCGGCCCGACCCGACGCCCAGCGACACCCGAACGGCATCGACGGGTTCGACCACGTTGTGGTGATGGCACCACATCTGGCGCGGGTGCGCCAGGCGGTACTCGCCGCCGGCCTCGAGATCCGGCGCGAGCGGTCCGCCCGGCTCGGGGACTCGGACATCACACAGCTGTTCGTCTGGGCCGGGTCGGTCCTTATCGAGATCGTGGCGCCGGCCGGCGGCGACGATCCCGGCGCCGCCTCCCAGGTGTGGGGACTCGCCGCGACGGCGTCGGACCTCGATGCGACGGCACAGTGGTTCGGAGACCGGATCGGTCGGCCGAGGGCGGCGGTGCAAGCGGGCCGGCGCATCGCCACGATCCGCCATCGTGACCTCGGGATCGGACTCCAGCTCGCCGTGATGTCGGCCCGGTGAACCAATTCAGTCCCGAATCGTTCAGCTCAGGATCACCTAAGAGTTCCTAAAATACCTTCCTGAGTCTTGCCTCAGCCGGCCAATGTGAGACTATCGTCACTACAGCTGGACCCGTCGTGGCTCGACGGGACTCGATACATGGCTCAACCTGAGTTGTGTGCGGGGCAATGAGGAGGGCAAATGAAGAGGTTTCTGACCAAGGGCGCGCTCACGGGCGTGCTCGTATCCACGGCGTTGATGGCCACTGCGTGCCCCGACACCGCACCGGTGTACGGCGGTCCGCCCACGGGCACCCGCACGTTCAAGGCCAACTCGGTCACGGTGAACTCCAACAACGACGGCTGGAACATCACCTGCTTCTGCACCAAGGACGAGCCGAAGGTCGTCAACATCGGCTTCCGCGTGAAGCTCGGTGTGGCCAACTCGGCATCGGCCACCGTCGGTGTGGGCGACAACCACTGGAACGGTCTGTTCGAGCAGGGCCTTGCGTCCGGCGGCAGCCACACCTTCTCGAGCAACGAGTCGGGCGCTGTGACGTTCGCGAACGTTGCGCTTCCCGACCTTCTCGATCTCGCACAGGGTGCGCCGATCGAGATCGCCGGTGCGTGGGCCTGGAAGGTCGAGGACGACGGTCTCCTCGCCGCCAGCGTGAACAACTTCGCCAACTCCCTGGCGAGCGCCATCACGGGCGCCCTCAACTCGACGCTGGCCAACACCAACGCTCCCGCCGATCCCAACTTCCTCGTCAACACCATCATCACGGCGTTGACCGGCACCGGGAACTTCTTCGGCCAGTTCGCGACGACGCTCACCAACCTGTTGAACGCGTTCAACATCTCGAGTGACGACATCACGGGCAGCGCCTTCTACGTCGGCGTCGGGTCCTCCGGCGCCCTCGGCGGCATCGTCGACGGCGTGACCAGCGGCGTGGCCTTCCCCGCCGTGGCGATCCCCGCCGTCGTCGTTCCGCCGGACATCGGTGGCGGCTCGGTCTTCTCGCTCGGCACGGGCACGAAGAACTTCACGAACAACTTCACCAACGGTGGCGTCGACGGTCAGTACACCGTCACCTACACCTTCGGCTGACCAACCGGTCACCCCGAACTGCAGCGTGCCCCGGGCTCCGGCCCGGGGCACGTTCGCGTTCCGACAGCCCCCCGCCACGACCGGCGCGCGACCTTGCGCGAAAGTTACCCGCGGGTAACATAGGACCCATGTCTGACTACCGGGCCCCCATCAAGGACGCACTGTTCACCCTCCGCCACATCGGCGAGATCGAGCAGCTCGCCGCCACCGAGCGTTACGCCCACGCCGACCTCGACACCGTGTCATCGGTCCTCGAGGAGCAGGGCCGATTTATGCAAGAGGTCTTCGGTCCGCTGAACCACAGCGGCGACGTCGAGGGGCTCAAGCTGGCTGACGGTGTCGTCACGACCCCGGCCGGCTTCAAGGATGCGTACGCCAAGTTCGTCGCCGCCGGCTGGCAGGGCCTCAACGCCGAAGAGGAGTTCGGCGGCGCCGGATTCCCCGAGGCCGTGTTCTCCGTTGCCCTCGAGTTCATGACGGCCGCCAACGGTGCGCTCACGATGTGCCCCGGACTCACGACCGGCGCCATCGAGTGCATCCAGCACTGGGGCACCGAGGAGCAGAAGGAGGTCTACCTCCGCAAGCTCGTGACCGGCGAGTGGACCGGCACGATGAACCTCACCGAGCCGCAGGCCGGCTCCGACGTTGGCCTGTGCACGACGAAGGCCGAACCCCAGGGTGACGGCACGTACAAGATCTCGGGCACCAAGATCTTCATCAGCTTCGGCGAGCACGACATGGCCGAGAACATCGTCCACCTGGTCCTCGCCCGCATCCCCGGCTCGCCTCCCGGCACCAAGGGCATCTCGCTCTTCATCGTCCCCAAGTTCCTCGTCAACGGCGACGGCAGCCTCGGCGAGCGCAACGACGTCACGTGTGTGTCGATCGAGCACAAGATGGGCATCCACGCCTCCCCCACCTGCGTCCTCAGCTACGGCGACGACGGCGGCGCCATCGGCTACCTGATCGGCGAAGAGGGCCAGGGAATGCGCGCCATGTTCACGATGATGAACAGCGCCCGCCTCGCCGTCGGCATCCAAGGTGTGGCCATCGGCGACGCCGCCTACCAGAAGGCGCTCCAGTACAGCCAGGAACGCAAGCAAGGCAAGGAGATCGGCAGCGCCAGCCACGAGCCGGCGTTCATCATCCAACACCCCGACGTCCGCCGCATGCTCATGACGATGCGCAGCCAGATCGACGCCATGCGTTCGCTGATCGTCTACAACGCCGCTGCCATCGACTTCTCCCGCAGCCACGCCGACCCCGAGCTCCGCGAGCAGTGGCGCGAGATCGCCGAGCTGCTCACGCCGGTCACCAAGGCGTGGTGCACCGACGTCGGCATGGACGTCACCTCGACCGCCGTCCAGGTGTTCGGCGGCATGGGTTTCATCGAGGAGTCGGGTGTCGCCCAGCACTTCCGCGACATGCGCATCGCCCCGATCTACGAAGGCACCAACGGCATCCAGGCCATGGACCTCGTCGGTCGCAAGCTGCCGATGCGTATGGGCGGCGTCGCCAACGACCACTTCGCTCGCATCGCGGCGACCATCGCCGAACTCGAAGCCACCACCGAGCTGAAGGCGCTCGCAGCCCCGCTGCAGGCCGGCCTCGAGTCGCTCCAAGCGGTCACCAACTGGATCTTCGAGAACGGTCTCGCCGACCCGAAGGAAGCTCTTTCGGGTGCGACGCCCTACCTCGAGATGTTCGGGGTCGTTACCGGCGGCTGGTTCTCCGCCCGCATGGCGCTCGCAGCCCAGGGCGAGATCAACGACGGTTCCGACGACGTCGCGTACCTCAAGGCTCGCATCTCGTCGGCAGCGTTCTTCATCGAGCAGCTGGTCCCCCGGGCCGCCGGCCTCGCGGCGTCGGTCACGGCCGGTGCGTCGGGCCTCTACGAGATCGACGCTGCAGACCTCGCGTCGATCTGACCTCGAACTGAACCACTGCGGTCGCTGTCCCGCGGATCCTTCGAACTCCCGACGGATCCGCGGGACAGCGCGCGTCAGGGCACCAGTTAGCCTGGTGGCACATGTTGGACCACGTCTTCACCGATGCCATCGGCGCCCTCCGCGACGCCCTCGAGAAGGCCCTGCTCGAACGGCAGGCGTTCGAGGAGCGGTTCCAGGCCGATGTCCTGCTCGGCGACCTCACCTGGGAGACCTCGTACTCGCTCCCCGGGGAGGGGTCGCCGCCGCGCATCCGTTGCGACATCACCCTCGACTGGCCCACGTGGTCGCAGACGGCGTACCGCTCCTGGTACCTCGAGGAAGAGCTGGTCGACCCGCCCCACATCGACATCGAGGTCGTCCTGCGAATCCAACGGCTGTCGACCCAAGCCGATCCCAAGATCGTGCTGGCGGCGCTCCCACTCGAAAGCCCGCCGATCGGTCCCGAGCGACTTCGCCGAGGCGGGCCCACCCTCGAGTCGACGTACGGCGACGACCTCGACGACGTCGAGCATGCGATCGAGGTGTCCTACGAGGGGTCCTACGAACTCGACGAGCAGAGCCTCGCCGACGGGTCCATCCTCGACGACCACTTCTCCGCCATGGGCGGTTGGATCAGCGCCACGCTGGTGCGCCTCGGCGACCTCTCGATGGCGCACCTGCCACCGATGATCGACGACTGAACGGCCGAACGGCTCGAGCGCGATCCGCCCATCCGAGCGGACGAAATCCATGCGAGAAGTGACGGCTGACGTCACCTTCCGCATGGAGTTCGAACATCGCTGTGCGAAGGTCCTGTGTGTGCAGGACGAGGACATCGCCATCGGGTACTGGGCCGATTTCGTCGGTCGTCGCGGCACACGGGCGGAGCGGCATGCTGCCGAGACTTCGATAGGGACAGCCACACCAACGGTGGACGACCGCGTGTTCAGCGAATCGATCGATCCTTCCATCGCTCGACGGCTCGATCGATTCCAACCGTCGCCCGAGTCCCCCTGACGGCAGTCCGGCGGGAAGGTCAGGCCTTCTTGGGGAGTTCCTCGAACTGGGCGGGACGCTTGTCGGCCTTGGCGCCGAACTCCTCCATCATGTCGGCGGGCTGGAACATTCCCGCCTGCCAGCCGGCCATGTACCGGAGGCTGTCGGCGACGGAGTGATCTCGGGTGAAGTTGATCATCTCCTTGGTGCCCCAGATGGCCAGTGGCGACTTGGTCGCGATTCGCTCGGCGATCTCGAGTACCCCGGCGACCAACGACTCGTGGTCGTCGAACACCTCGTTGACGAGACCGACCTCACGGGCACGGGCCGCCGACATCCGATCGCCGGTGTAGGCGAGCTCGCGGGCGACGCCCTCGGGGATGATTTTCGGCAGGCGCTGGAGCGTGCCGACATCGGCGGTCATGCCGATGTTGATCTCCTGGATGCAGAAGAAGGCGTCGGCGCTGGCGTACCGCATGTCGGCAGCGCACACCATGTCGACGGCCCCACCGATGCACCCGCCCTGGATCGCGGCCAGGACGGGCATACGAACCCGTTCGAGCACGGTGAACGAGTCCTGCAGCTTCTGCACCATCGACCACAGGTGCGCCCGCTGCCGGCCGGTCTCGCTCACCCCCGGATCGCCCAAGAGGCCACCACCACCGGTGAACACCGACAGGTCCATGCCTGCCGAGAAGTGCCGACCGGTCGAACTGATGACGATGGCCCGGGCCGACGCCGCGGCGTCGATCTGCTCGATCAGCTCGGGCAACTCGCTCCAGAACGCCACGTTCATGGTGTTGAGCTCGTCAGGCCGGTTGAGGCGCAGGTGGGCGACACCGTTGTCGATGGTGACGTCGAAGCAGGTGGGCACGTTCATCTCCCTGGGGTGAGCGGCGCCGGGAAGGTCGGTGCCAGAGCACAGTGGCCAAATGGTACCCCCGCTACGCTGAGTACCGTCATGGAACCCAACAACCCGCACCGGCTCACCCGCGACGTCGTCCCGTCCGCCTACCGAGTCGCCATCGACACCGATCTCGGCGAGGCCCGCTTCACGGGAACGGTCGCCATCGACGCGACCGTCGAGCAGCCGACCGACCGCATCGTGTGCAACGCCGTCGATCTCACGATCGGGCACGCATCGGTCCGCGCCGGCGACCACGCCATCGACGTGACCGTGGAACTGGACGCCGACACCGAGCGGCTGATCCTCTCGCTGGCCGAGCCCGTGGCGGTCGGTGACGTGGTGATCGAGCTCGCGTTCGACGGAGTGCTCAACGATCAGCTGGTCGGCTTCTACCGTTCGTCGTTCACCGTCGACGGCCGCACCGAGTACATGGCCGTCACCCAGTTCGAGGCGCCGTACGCCCGACGGGCGTTCCCCAGCTGGGACGAACCCGAGTTCAAGGCGACCTTCGAGATCAGCCTCACGTGCGATGCCGGTCTGACCGCGGTGTCGAACGGTGCCGAGACCGCACGCACCGATCTCGACGACGGCCGCACCCGGTTCGACTTCGCCCCCACCATGAAGATGTCGACGTACCTCGTCGCATGGGTCATCGGCGAGCTCGAGGTCAGCGACACGGTCCGCGGGGGTACGACCGACATCCGGGTCATCCACCGTCCGGGGCAAGGGCACCTGACGTCGTTCGCACTCGAGTGCGCCGCTCACTCCGTGGCGTGGTTCGAGGAGTACTACGGCATCGACTACCCGGGCCAGAAGCTCGACCTCGTCGCCGTGCCCGACTTCGCGTTCGGTGCGATGGAGAACCTCGGGTGCGTCACCTTCCGCGAGAACCTGCTGCTCATCGATCCGGAACGATCGAACCGGTCCGAGCAGGAGCGGGCGGCAACGGTCATCGAGCACGAGATCGCGCACATGTGGTTCGGCGACCTCGTGACGATGCAGTGGTGGAACGGCATCTGGTTGAACGAGGCCTTCGCCACGTTCATGGAGTTCTGCTGCGCCGACTCGTTCCGTCCCGACTGGGAGATCTGGACGTCGTTCGGCCTCTCGAAGTCGCAGGCGTTCGAGACCGACGCGCTCGCCCACACCCGTCCGATCGAGTTCGAGGTCGTGACGCCCGCCGATGCCGAGGGCATGTTCGACATCCTCACCTACGAGAAGGGCGCTTCGGTCCTCCGGATGTTCGAGCGGTGGGCCGGCGCCGACGAGTTCCGCGAGGGCGTCCGCCTCTACCTCGCCCGGCACGCCTACGCGAACACCGACACCCCCGATCTGTGGGAGTCGCTCGCGGAGGCGACGGGTGTCGACGTCGGGGCGATGATGAACACCTGGATCCTCCAGGGCGGCCACCCCCTGGTGTCGGTCACGTCCACCGGCACGGGTCTCCGGTTGGAGCAGCAGCGGTTCGCGTTCGCCGGGAGCGACGCCGAGACGGGCAGCTCCTGGATCGTCCCCGTCCGCGTCGACGCCTCGGTGGGCGGCGAACGCGTCGAGCGCACGGTGCTGCTCGACGGCAAGACGCTCGACATCGACCTCGGGGGCCCGGTCGACTGGGTGAACGCGAACGCCGGCTTCACGGGCTTCTACCGAACCGAGTACGAGTCCGGTCTGCGGTCGGCCCTGCTCGCAGTGGCCACCGATCTCGAGTCGATCGACCGCTACGCACTGCTCGACGACGCCTGGTCGCTGCTGCTCGCCGACCGGCTCGCCCTGTCCGATCTCGCAGCGACGCTCCGGGCCGTGGCAGCGGTCGAGACCGAACCGTCGGTGTGGCGGCGAATCGCCGGCATCCTCGGCAGCCTCTCCTCGCTGTGCCTCCCCTCGGACCGCCCCGCCGTGGCCGCGCTGGTGCGGGAGCTCGTCGGTCCGCTCCTGACCGACGACACCACCTCGCCGACCGTCGACCACGATCTCCACGCGGTGCTCTTCCGACTGGCCGGCACCGTCGGAGGGCTCGACTCAGTCATCGACGAGGCCCGCCGCCTCTACGCCGGACTTCCGACGTCGGTCGACGGCAACCCCGACCTGGGCGCCGCGGTGCTCGACGTCGTGGCGAGCAACGGCACGGCCGCCGACTTCGACAGCCTGGTCACGATGTTCCGGACTGCGACGACCCCCCAGGAGGAGTTGCGGGCACTGTCCGCGCTGGCGCAGTTCCCCGATCTCGACCTGACCGCTCGGCTCTGCGAGATGTGCGCCACCGAGGTCCGCAGTCAGAACGCCCCTTACGTCCTCGCCCAGGCAATGGCCAACCCCGTCTGCGGCCCGCAGGTGTGGGCCTTCGTCGCCGCACGCTGGGACGAACTCGTCGCACGGTTCCCGTCGTCGAGCGTGATCCGCATGGCCGGCGGGATCCGTTCCTTCGCCGACCCCGACCTCGCCGCCGAGATCGCCGCGTTCTTCGAGACCCATGAGATCGCCCAGGCGACGCTGACGCTCGACCAGCACCTCGAGCGGCTGCAGGTGAACGTCGCGACCCGCCGGCGGCTCGGCGAAGGGATCAGCGGCCAGCTGGCATGATCGCTCTCCGATCCGGCCCGACGGTGTTCGCCGTCGAAGACCGCGGTGCACAACTGACGTGGCGGCGCGTCGCGGCCGGATCGGTTCGGATCGTGTGCGGCCCCGTCGACCTCGTGATCGAGTCCGATGGTGGGCCGGCGGCGGTCGACCTCGACGGCCTCACACCCGACACGGCGTACGACCTGACCGTCACCACCGGCGACGGCACGGCGACCGTCTCGTTCCGCACCCTCCCGTCACCGCCGGGTGAGGAACTGTTCCGGTTCGCGACCATGAGCGACCTGCACCTCGGCGCCACCGCCTTCGGGGTTCGATTCACGATGGTCGAGGCGCCGGGCACCGTCGCCCACCCGATCCGCTGCGCGTCCGCAGCGCTCAGCGACCTGACACGGTGGGGCGCCCGCCACCTCGTCATCAAGGGCGACGTCGTCCAGAGCAACGAGGACCGCTCGTGGAAGCTCGCCGCCGACCTGCTCGGATCGGCGTCGATGCCGTGCGACGTCCTCCCCGGCAACCACGACGTCGCCCACGGCGGACCGGACCCCTTCGGCGTGGCTCGGCGCCACGGCATCGACCTCGTCGAGGAGCTCGAGATCCGCGACCTCCCCGGCATCCGCCTGGTCCTCATGAACTCGGCGATCGTCGGCATCGACAGGGGCCGGTGGCACCACCTCGTCGACGGCGCCGCTGCCGCCGTCGCCGCCGCGGACGGTCCGGCGATGCTCCTCGTCCACCACCACCCCCAACCCGCCCCGGTGCCGACGCATTTCCCGCCCGGCATCGACTCGATCACCGCACGCCGGCTCCTCCGGGCGGTACACGCCGCCAACCCCGCCGTCATCGGTTCGTCCGGACACACCCACCGGCACCGACGCCGGACCGAGGCCGGCGTGCCGTGGTCGGAGGTCGGTTCCACCAAGGACTTCCCCGGCGTGTGGGCCGGCTACGTCGTGCACGAAGGCGGCATCCGTCAGGTCGTCAGGCGGGTGAGCTCGCCCGACTGCCTTCCGTGGCTCGATCGCACGCGCCGAGCCGCCGGCGGCGCCTGGGGCTGGTACTCACCGGGCCGATTGTCGGACCGGTGCTTCACCCATGACTGGCCACGAGCGACGCGACCAGCCCGATCTGCGCCAAGTGATACGTCACCATGATCACGAGGTGGGAATGCCGGAAGTCCTGCACGAACCTCGACCAGCCGATGCAGAAGTCCGAACCGTAGAACAACAGGGCGCCGACGATGCCCGCCCAGGGACCGGCACCGATCGCGCAGGTCACCATCACCGAAATGGTGAGCATGTACAGGAGGACCGGCACCCCGAGGCGGGAGTCGACCTCGGCCGCGCTCTTCACGATCGTCGGACCGATCGCGACGAGCGCCGTGAACGTGAGCACCGCCCCCACGAGGAGGCCGCCCGTCGACAGGTCGCCCTTTGTCAGTCCGATCACGTACAACACGTGACCGACCAGGAACGAGGCAAGCCCGGGAACGAAGAACTGCTCCGGCTTCGGGAGCATGAGGAACACGTCACCGGCGAGCGAGCACACGAGCGCCGCGACGAACCAGGGCCGCATCGCCGGCACTGCCGGGTCGAGGGCCAGTGCAGCGCCGATCAGCGGCAGCATCGTCGCGGGCTTGGCGACGTACTCGAGCGGCTTCCGCTCGGTGTGGACCGCGAACCAATCGACGGCGCCGACGACGACGGTGAGCGCGAGCAGCGTCCAGGTGAGAGCGTTCACGAGGCGGTCGGCACGACGTGGGACCAGTCGAGCGACTCCCTCATGCGCATACGGGCCACCACCGCGATGCGGGGCCGGTTCGCCGCGAACACGCCGGTGCACCGGTCACCGCGACGAAACGCCACTGCGAAGCGGCGTTCGGCCGGATCGCCGTCGATGAGGACGATCTCGTCGTCGGCGGCGGGGCGCCCGGCCATCTGGATCTTGACGTCGTACTGATCGGACCAGAACCACGGCACCGACGCGAACGGCACGCCCGGCACGTCGTCGCGAGCGGCCAGGAGCCGCTTCGCCGCGGCCTCGCCCTGCTCGATGGCGTTCTCCCAGTGTTCGACGCGCATGCGTTCGCCGAACAGGGGGTTGTGCCAGTTGGCGACGTCACCGGCGGCGACCACCCCCGGTCCGGCCGACAACGTGTCGTCGCAGACGACGCCGTTGTCGATCGTCAGGCCCGATCCGATGGCCCACTCGAGGTCGGGCGCGGCGCCGAGGCCGAGCACCAGGAGGTCGCAGTCGAGGGCAGAGCCATCGGTCAGGGTGACCCCGGCGACGCGACCGTCGGCCCCGCCGACGATCTGGTCGAGCCCCACGCCGAGACGGAGGTCGACGCCCTCGTCGCGGTGCAGCTGCGCGATGAACTCACCGACGAGGCCACCGAACACGCGGGCCAGCGGCAACGGTGCGAACTCGATGATCGTGACGTCGATGCCTGCGGCCCGGGCCGTGGCCGCGACCTCGGCCCCGATGAACCCGGCGCCGATCACGACGAGACGTTGGGGGCCGGCATCGAGGTCGGTCTTGAGCGCCTCGGCGTCGGGGAGGTCCCGCACGACGTGGACCCCCGAGAGCGACGGCCGGAACTTCGGCTCGTTGGCGGTCGATTCCTCGGTCTCGACGAGGAACCCCGACGGCCACCGGGCG
>WBZU01003292.1_pt1 | contig 10652 bp, 8 predicted proteins | sample 5204311 | NCBI WGS metagenome assembly WBZU01 (sample SAMN12344359, study PRJNA552823) | activated sludge metagenome | biome: Activated sludge suspended growth; feature: Nitrification reactor; material: Wastewater; isolation source: activated sludge from nitrification reactor of wastewater treatment... | reverse complement strand
CCACCTCGGTGGGTGCTGCCGGTCCGTTGTTGTCCACATTGACGTCGTAACGATAATAATGCACATTGCCAGTACAGTCACCACTGGGAGGTGGTGGCTGCGGTGGCTGAGCATCCACACGTGCCACGATCGGCACGATCAAGAGCAGAGACACGAATGCTGCCAGGCTGAGGCCTAGCAACAGACGCCTGCGCATCTGATCGTCTTTTGAATTCATAAGGTGCTTCCTTTCCACATCCAGTGGGACTTGTCGGGAACAGGACACTTTCTCACATACCATATATGAGAAAGTCTCTATTCGCAAGAAATATTTCTGGTGTGGGTCTCATAGCGAGACCCACACCAGAACAAAAAGGAGAAAGAAAAATTACACTACCGGTGGATTGCCACCCTGCCCTGCATGGGCCGCAGCGGGTGCGGGTGCAGGGGGCGGCGGTGCCGCCGGCAGCTCGAGCGTCGGGTTGGGTGCCGGTGCCGGGTTGGCAGCAGCATTGGCCTGAGGCTGAGTAGTAGTCTGGTTCTGAGTGCGGTTGAGCACGAAGCTCAGTACGAACGCAGTAACAAAAAACACAACCACGCCACAGGCGATCGAAACCACCCACATACGGCCCGGGTCTGCCGGGATGTCGACAACCAGCTTCTGCTGGGCATCGGCAAAGTGCTTACCCAGACCGTACTGCTCGAATACCCAGAAGTACCAGAGCGGGATCGAAATCAGACCGACCACGAAACTGATCAGCACTACCATCATCCAATCGACTCGTTCGCCGATTCGTTCGAAAATGGCAACAAACCAGTTGTCATGCGTGGCAATCTGGCGATCATGCCGATCAACATGAGTGGCCGTGGTCTCGTGGGCCTGACGCAGCATGTCCTGCTGCTGACCCTGAGTAACCACCAAACCACTCAAATCGGCCAGTCCGGTCTCAACAGTACCAACACGGCCATCGAGATTGTCGATGCGAGTTCCATGTGCATGCAAACGACCAGCGACTGCTTGGTTGACATGGTCTTGAACTCGCGAACGAGCCTCAACCCGCTGCGTAAGATTACGAATATTTGCCTGCAAACGCTCAGCTTCAGTAGGCATTCTGGTTTTTCTCCTTGTCTAGAAGGTACGTACGTGCCACAACCAGAGTTATGACACGTATTAATACTTCTAAAAAAAGCTGGCAAGGGTGGGTGTTACCCCACCCTTGCCGAGAAAAAAAGAAAAGATATTAGCTACCCAACAGCTCCACGATTGATTGGCAGCTTTTCACATACCAATCATCATCTAGGCTACTCAGGTCATCATCAGGATCAACCGTGATGTACTCGAGGCCGGTAACCGGTGGAGAGTTATCGACATTCAGGGAATCGTCCGGCTTGGGTACGGCAACGGGTGGCTTGGCCTTTGCAGGAGGCTTAGCACCATCACCAGGCTCATTGCCGGGTTCTTCGTGATCGAACGGCTTCTTGGTGTCAGCCTTGGCTGGTTTGGTAGTCGGCGTCGCCAGCAACTCGAGAGCGGCCGCAACCTTTGCGATAGAAACCAGCGTCTTGCCATTGCCGGTTTTGAGGCCGGCCAGCGAAAGCACATCGACATATGAGCACTTCAGGTAAGCTGCCAACTCTCCAGCCTCGGTGAGGTCTGGGTCAGTCGGGGGCTTCGGCACCGGCTTGGGCTCGACAAACTCCTTGGGAACAATCTTGTCCCAAGCGAGCTGACCACGCAGAAAAGTCGCCACCTGAGTATTGAGATCTCGATAGTCAACCTTCTTGTGTTCTTTGTACAACGTAGAGCGTCGAAACACCAAGCTGCCAAGCGCTCTTGTCACTGCAGGAGCAGGATGCTCGGCTTGAGTAAGTGTAGTAACGAGCAGCTGTGTCAACTCGTCAGAAGCAGCAATCTTATCCAGCAATGGCAGCACCGCAGAGTCGAACTGCTTCGGCTCACTCGGCTTTGCCTGCTTGATGGCTTCGACAACTGCCTCAATTAGTGAAACTTCTTGCGACTTCTTGTCGTCACCCTCGGCGTCAGAAGGATCTTCTTGCGCGGGGTCAACAGGCTTTGGCGGAAGTAGTCCTCCCAGCTCATCATCAAAAAGACTTTCAAGATCAGCATCACTCAAATGAGCATCATCTGTCATATTTTTCTCTTTTCTTCGGTTCAAGGAACCTGGTTACCAGGATTGATAACCAGATGGTTAAATCGAAAAAATCAGTGCTAGGGCATATTGCTATGCCCCAGCACCAAAATTACTTAGATAAGTTGTTTTGCCCTCTCGAGAATCTCGTTCTTGCGAGCGAGTGCTTCCTCCCGGCTGAGACCAGCGATTTGGACGCGAATGAACGCCCTCACCGACTCAATCATCCGCTCACGCTCAGGATTGCTCTCTTGCGATGAAGACGGAGCATCCTTGGGAGGTTGCGGGACTGGTCGCTTGGAGAGCAGATTTTCTTTGGGCTGAGCATCATTCTCGGCCCACTTCTTCTGCTGCTCAACTAAGAGTGCACGCAGCTCATCGGCACCCGCGCCCTTAATGAGCTCGTTGCGCAACCAACCAAGCAAGGTACTCTCTTGGTCTAGCCCAAGCAGGCGGGCAATATCTTGCTTGAGAGCTTCATTATCGTCGCTGGTCATGAGGATGTAATTTCTCGGCTTGCCGTTTCCGCCCTTCTGCAGGTCAGAACGCGGAACCGACTCGAGAATAAGCTGTCGCACAGCATCCAGATCGTTGGGGTTGGTAGCTGCGGCCAGCTCTTGGTCGCGCACCACAACATCATATTGCGCCTGGTACTTATTGCCTTCCTTCTCGCGCCAGGGATTATTCTCTTCACCTAAGATAGAATGGTAACTGATGAGCCACTTACCGTTGCTGCGTGCTTGGCGCAAACGAACAGTTTCGGCACGTGGAACAAGCACATGCTCACCATCAATCTCGACTTCTTCTACCTTGGCGAAAAATTCTCCTGCCAAATAAGACAAATAGTCAGAAAGTTGGGTGATATACTCACCCTCATCATCAGATTTTGGCGAATCGTCCTGGCCATCTGCCTCATCAGCTGGTTCGCCCGAAGGATCGGTGTTACCTGCCGCACGAAGTTTCGCCAACTCATCATCATCGTGTGTCAACCAATAAACTTCAGAGTACACACACAACAGTACCTGCTCTGGCGATTCATCAGCCAGAAGACATTCCATGATCTTATCGGCAGCAGGGCCGTTGTTAGCCCTAACTACCTTATAATTATCATCGATCTTGGTAAACTTGTGATGCACCTTGGCGGTTTGCACCATTTCGAGAACCAGTTTTCGAACCTCAGCCTGATCGGTTCCAGCCACGAGCAGATCTTTGCAGGCAGCAAGGGTTTGATCGAGCATGGGTTTGGCGTCTTCAAAAGACTTAACAAGCTGCGCTTGGTATTGTTCTTTTTTCTCGTCGATATCAGGATCTGAATCTACAGACACAGGTTCTCCTTGTCTTTCCGCAGCGAGTGCTTTCGCGATCCGCTGTTGGTTCTGCCTGAGAATATCAGACATGACTACCCTCACCTCTCGTTTGCCCTAGTGGAGCTCTTCACACATACCACATATATGCAAAGCTCCACTAGAGAAAGTTATGAGAGGTAAAACAAAACACTAACTTATGTTTCGTAATTATAATATAAACTTGCCACAAAGTTTTTAACAAAACCTCATCAGGTATGATGGTACTACAAAAACCTAAAAAAGTCAATACTTTTTAACAGTAATATTAATCTGTTGGAGTACTAATGTTTTGTATTGCGTCAGACTCGGCAAGAATAGCGTTGCGATTATTTTCGAGTTCATTAATAGTTTCGAGCTCTATCTTAGCGTTCCACTCATCGTAATTATCTACTTTAGATTTAATGAATTCTTCTGCTTCTGCATCTTGGCCGGCATCTATTAGTGAAGTGAGTTTATCAATATCATCGTCGCTCAACTTCTCAGTAATTTTCTGCATTATACGAGTCGATACAGTATCGGCTAGTTGTTGTAATTGCAGCTCTTGCTCGTCTGGTGGTAAATTCTCGATGCCAAGTTTTTGAATAATTTGTTCTTTAGTAATCATAGTCATCCTTTATTAAGATCCAAACCCTTCTGGGGCAGGAGGTAATTTAGATAGTGCTTCGGCAATTTTGGCATCGGTCCATCCCTGAGCTTTCATAGACTCAGTCCACTTCATAAAGCTTTCGAATGTTTTGGGGTGGTGTACCATCTCTGCAAACTCACGCGAGCCAAGCCATGGCGGCGGTTCTGGCGTTGGTTGTGGGACTGGTGCTTCTGGTGGTTTTGGCCCAGGTGGAGGAGTTTCGCTATGGAGAGCATTACCTATAAGTGGGGCGGCGGCCAAACCTGTACCAACTACTGCAGCACCTCTGCTCCAGCGACGTTTACGGCGAGACTGTCTTTGTGCAGCATCGGTATAATCTTCAATACCATTAATATCGGTCTTATTAAACCCTCTATCAGCTAGCCATTCTCCACCTGCTTTTGTGGCAGTGTAACCACCAAATCCTCTTAAAGCAGCACGTCCAACAACAGATAGTGAAACGAGCGGAACATTACCTGTAGCAGCACCAACAAAGCCAAGTCCAGTCAAGGCTACACCAGCTGCAATTCGGGTCTTTTTGTGGTTACGCAGCCATTCACCTACTTTTGAAAGCTTAGGATGGCGGCGTTCTCGCTCGGCGGTCATCTCAGCATCTACCCTTGCTCGTACCTCCATAAGTTTTTCATTGATCATGGCATTTAGACCAGCTTGCAAACGAGCCTCATTTTGTTCGTTTTGTGAGTTTTCATTCTCGAGAGTGCGAATATTATCGCCAACTTCTCTAACTAATTCATCAAAATTGGCTGGTCTATCAGCCTCTGGCATAGCCTCAAGCTGCTGCAATTGTGTATGAGCTTCACTGAGCTGATCTCGAGTTAGTTGTGCTTGCTCGCGAAGATCTTTATTTTGCTCGGCAACTAATTGAGAAAGTGCAGCAGACCATTCACCAAATACACTATTTAACTCCTGTGCCGAAAGCTGCATTTCTGAATTTGCACGTCCGCCAGAGAACATACGTTCTCTCTCTACTCTTTTACGCGCAAAATCTACTACTGTGCTTTCTAACCGCTTAGCCTGCTCGCGGAGATTTTCTTGGGCGTTGAGAAGTTCTTTTACTTCTACCTGCGCTGCGTTTTTCTCACCTGGAGTAGGTGGGCTAATGACATTTGGGCCTGGAGCTGGAGGTACTGGCGGCTCTACATTACCATTACCATAATAAAATTCTTCTTCATGAGCAGGAGCAGTGTCTTGTGTCATACCAGCTTGACGCATCTTTTCGCCAAGCTGTTCCCAGCCTCTTTCTGTAGAAGTGGGTGCGCCTGTTCTATTATAAAATTCATCCTCGTTTGCTGGACCATTCTCATCATTCATTCCAGCATCGCGCATTTTTTTACCCAGCTCAGCGTAAGGATCTTGCGGTGTATCAGCGCCAGACTGTTCTTCTCTAAATCTTGCCATACCCTCAGCATAACCTTTTGCACCGGAGTTGTAGTGCGGGCGTACTTTATCGTTATTTCTGTCTATTTCGTCTTGGGTAGGTTCTTTTGGTTTTTGAGTTAGTGAAGCAACTCGGTCCCTAAGCTCAATCAACGTCTTGGTCTGTGCGCCGTATTTTCTTTCTAAATCCGCAATTTTTCGTTGATCTTTTGCTCTCTGAGCTTCTAGATCGTTTAGCTTTTTTTTAAGATCGGCTGCTGTTTCTAACTCTGTATTGCCGCCGAGATTTTCTCCTGCCATATTTTTACCCTTTTTGATTTAGAATTAATACTTATGCTTAATTGTACCAACTAACTACAATTATGGTCAAGAAAGATTTAGAGTTTTTCTACAGCCTGAGCAAACCTATTACCTCTATCTACGTAACCCGTAAACATATCAAAACTAGCACAAGCCGGGCTTAACAATACCACGTCACCACTGTGGACGCTTGTAGCAGCCGAGGCTACTGCTTCTTCTAAAGTCTGTACAGCTTTAAATTGACGGTAGCCAGATTTTTGAAGAGTCTCGGCAATTTTGTCTTTCATTTGCCCAATAAGAAAAACTTGCCGCACATTACTGTGTGCAATCTCTTCGGCAAGAGCAGTAAATTCACTACCTTTGTCAGACCCGCCCAAAATAAGAATTTTTGGCTCTCTAAACGCTCGAATTGCTGCAATTGCAGTAGAAGGAATTGTAGAGATTGAATCGTCGATATAAGTAACGCCATTTTTTTTACCCACTGGCTGCAGGCGATGATCTAAGCCAGTAAATGCCGTAAGGACTGCTTTATACACATTTTTATCTACTACTAAGTTGTAGGTAGCTGCAACTGCTGCACAGACATTATCGAGCATGTGCTCTCCTACTAAAGCAATAGATTCAACCGGTACGACTGGTTTATCCTTATACATAATCTCGCCATTTTCAACTCGTACGCATTCTGAGTTTTTTGAGCGACGATTATATGGAATTTTGGTTTGCGCAGGCGAAGACAGAGCGGCTTTAACAATTTCTGGATTTGCTTCGTAATACACCGAGACATCGGATGGCTTTTGATAAGCAAAGATATTTGCCTTGGCACGAATGTACTCTTGCATATTAGTGTGTACATCTAAATGATCAGCTTCTATCATTAAATGAACTGCAATATGGGGGCTCTGAGTAACATCCATTAATTGAAAACTCGATAGTTCGTACACCACCCAGTCTTCTGGTGTAATTTTAGGCAATTCATCGAGCGCAGACACACCAATGTTCCCTACTAAATGAACAGTCTTACCATCAGCTTTTAATATTTTTGCTATAAGAGTAGAAGTGGTACCCTTACCTTTGGTACCGGTAACCCCTATAATTGGTGCTGGGCAGTGAGTAAAGAACTCTTTGGTATTCGAAGTAATTCTTTCTTTATTGGTGGTAATTTTATCTGGATGTGTACCAGGACTGCGTACAATCAGATCATATTGATCGAGATTATCAAGATAATGCGGGCCGGTAACTATATCAGCCAAAGGAAACTGAGTTTTGTTAATATCTTTTTGATCGAGAATTGTTATAGCAGTGTCTTTTTGCTTTGCAAAATAACGGTAGTTGCTTAGCCCTTCTACACCTCCACCAATAATCGCGATTTTTTTCATACTTTTATATTATAACTTAGTTGAAGTAGTAACTACTTCTTATTGGATTCCCATTAGTTGAGTGTCAAAAACTAGAGGAGTATTAGGTGGTATTGTTGGTGGATAACCACGAGCCCCATAGGCCAGAGCAGCTGGTATAGTTAAGCGGCGAACTGCGCCCACCTTCATATCTTGCAAACCAATATCCCAGCCCTGAATAACTTGGCCAGCTCCAAGCTTAAAAGCAAATGGTTGTTTCTGGCCTTTTAGGCTTGTGTCAAAAACTTTACCATCAGGCAAATAGCCAATGTAGTGTACGGCTATAGTATCGCCCACTTTGGTAGTGCGAGTACCGGTGCCGACGTTATATTCATCAATTTTAAGACCGCTTGGGAGGGTTTGAGTACGTACTGGCTGCTGATTCTGTGGTGAGCTTTGGCTGGCTGAAGCAGGTGCAGACGTTCCGTTTGTGCTAGTACTCGAGCCAGAAGTATTCGACCCGGTTGATTGGCCTGGCAATGGTAATCCCTGTAAACTCAATCCATCACCTCCGCCATCCGATGTAGCCAAACCATTGCCATTATCTTTCTTATTTTCGTCATTATAAATTGTGGTCTGGGGTTGGTCGTGCGTAACTCTCACTATTAGCCAACCAACCAAACCAGCTAAACACACTACTACAACAGAGCCAATAATAAGGATTATCTTGGTACGTTGCGATTTTTTTTGTGCGTAAAAACTCTGCATATACCCCCTCTAATTGCTATCGTCGTTTTTTCTTTTTCTTCTTCGTTTTGCGCATTGGTTTTAAATTGGGACGAGCGTTAGAAACATTACGTCGAGCCGATCGAGTTTTGGTTTTCACTACCTCAGCTTCACTAGCACCCTGGCTAGTGGCATGTTTGGCTCCTTCGGTAATTTCGGTCTGCACCATCTCTTGCGGGATTTGCTCTTGAATTTGTACCTTAAAGATAGTTGATGCTATCTCTGCGTCAATACCAGATTGCAACTGTCGAAAAATGCGAAACGCCTCAGCCTTATATTCTACTAATGGATCTTTTTGAGCATAGCCCCGCAGACCAATACCCTCGCGTAAATGATCCATTGTTTCTAAATGTTGTAGCCATGCTGAATCAATTACTTTAAGACATACCAGACGTTCAATAAGTCGCATCGTTTCGGCACCAAATTGTTTTTCTTTTGCACTATATTCTTTAACAGCAATACTATATAGATTTTCGGCAAGATCTTCGGGTAATTTTTTGGTTACCGACTGTGCCCATTTTTTTGGAACCTCAACAATAGTACGCGCGTTTTGCTCAACCAAATCTAGACTTAACTCTCCTGTCTCTGGGTCTGTACTCGAGTTTGCAATAGCTAAAAATTGGGCTTTTATCATACCAAGTACTGTAGAGCGAAGGTTTTTATTTACTAATACTTCCCGTCGAAGCTTATATATAACTTCTCGATGAGAGTTCATTACATCATCGTACTCCACCAAATGCTTGCGAATATCAAAATTGTGCCCTTCTACACGTTTTTGAGCGGTTTCGAGGGCCCGCGTAATTACCTTGTTTTCTATAGGAGTGTCTTCGGGAACATTTAGCGTATTCATAAGGCTACCAATACGCTCACCACCAAATACTCGCATTAAATCGTCTTCGAGGCTTACGTAAAACTGTGTGCTACCCGGATCACCTTGTCGCCCAGCGCGACCACGCAACTGGTTATCTATTCTGCGCGATTCATGACGCTCGGTACCAATGACATGCAAGCCGCCAAGTTCTTTTACCCCTTCTCCTAAAACGATATCGGTACCACGACCAGCAATATTGGTAGCCAGGGTAACTGCACCTTTTTGTCCGGCTGCCGCTACAATCTCTGCCTCGGCCTCGTTATTTTTGGCATTCAATACCGTGTGTGGTACGCCAGCTTTGCGTAACATCTGCCCCATTAACTCATTTTTTTCAATACTAACGGTACCAATAAGTACTGGCTGCCCTGCTTTATTGCGCTCGGCAACATCCTCGGCTACTGCCCGATACTTTGCAAGCTCGGTTTTGTATATTCTATCACGCTCGTCTTTACGGATCATTGGCTGGTGAGTAGGCACCTTGGTGACTTCTAATTTGTATATTTTGGCAAATTCTTCTGCTTCGGTGAGGGCCGTACCAGTCATACCAGCCAATTTTTTGTACAATCGAAACAGATTTTGAAACGTAATAGTAGCAAGTGTTTGGCTCTCGGCTTGAATTTGTACACCTTCTTTGGCTTCTATAGCTTGGTGAAGCCCCTCGCTATAGCGTCTGCCAGGTAGTAAGCGTCCAGTAAATTCATCCACAATAATAATCTCGCCGTCTGGGCTAACCACGTAGTCTTTATCACGCGTAAAGATAGCCTCGGCCTTTAGGGCGGCCTCGACATGATGAACATCTTCAATTCGCCCAGCCTCATAAATATTTTTTACTCCAATAGCCTTTTCAATTTTTTGAATACCTTCTTCGGTTAGACTAACAGCTTTTTGTTTCTCATCTACGGTATAGTCTTTTTCGGTCTGAAGAGTTTTGGCAATCTTGGCAAAATTATAATAGCGCTCTGCTGGTTTGGCGTTGGGCTGTGAAATAATTAGCGGTGTACGTGCCTCGTCGATTAAAATAGAGTCGACTTCGTCAACAATGGCAAAATTAAGTGGCCGCTGCACCATTTGTTCTGCTTCTTGCACCATATTATCGCGCAAATAATCAAACCCAAACTCATTATTGGTACCATAGGTAATATCGGCATCATAGGCTTCTTTACGACTAACCGGCTTAAGGTGACGCAGTCGTTCGTCGTGATGAGTATCATTACTAAATGTTGGATCATAAATAAAGGCCGCGTCGTGCATAATAACTGCAGTGCTAAGACCAAGAAAATGATAAATCTGCGCCATCCATCCGGCATCGCGTCGGGCCAAATAATCGTTAACGGTTACTAGGTGGACACCCTTGCCGGTAAGGGCATTTAGGTATACCGGTAATGTAGCTACTAACGTCTTACCTTCACCGGTGCGCATCTCAGCTATCTTGCCTTCGTGGAGCACAATGCCACCAATTAGCTGAACATCGAAGTGGCGCATTTTTAACTTTCGCCGAGAAGCTTCACGCACCACAGCAAAGGCTTCTTCTAAAATGTCGTCCAACTTAGCTTTACCAGCCAGCTTTTTTTTAAATTCTTCGGTTTTAGTAGCTAGTTGCTTGTCGGTGAGTTTTTTAATTTTATCTTCTAGGGTGTTAATTTTTTCTACCCTAAGTCGCGCTTTTTTAATTTCACGCTCGTTAGGATCACCAAAAATTTTACTCAGAATCGACATTAACCCTTATTTTTAACCTGATTATTATAGCAGAAATACACCTTTAGTTCGAGCAAAACTACTTCTTTTGGCGAATTAATTGCCACAGCTCTTTGCTACGTACTCTACTTGGAGCATGCTTGTCTTTGTATTTTTTAATCTGCAAAC
>WBZU01003291.1_pt1 | contig 10652 bp, 8 predicted proteins | sample 5204311 | NCBI WGS metagenome assembly WBZU01 (sample SAMN12344359, study PRJNA552823) | activated sludge metagenome | biome: Activated sludge suspended growth; feature: Nitrification reactor; material: Wastewater; isolation source: activated sludge from nitrification reactor of wastewater treatment... | reverse complement strand
GCGGGCGACATTTCATCGAGCTTTTGGCTCATCTCGCCGAATCTTGCGACAATCTCTTTGGTGGCCGCGCCCCATTGCTTTTGGATCTTTTGAGGGATTTCGCTTGCTTTGGACGCCGGCGCCGGCGCAGTGGATTCCGCGGCACGCGCGGGCTTTTCATCGTTCGTGGCAGGGTTGTCGCTCGTTTGGGGCGGCGCGACGTTTCCGGTGATTGTGGCCAAAATGGGAAAGAAACGGCTGCGAATCTGGACTTTTGGCTCGACCAATGAAGAATTTTCGATCTCGGAGATGAGTTTATCGTTTTCGATGAATTGAGCCAGTTTGTGAGCCTGTTCGATGGTCTGCAACGGTTCGCTCAACAATTGGCCGAACGAGGCGAGCACCTTTTTGATGTCGTCCTTCGTGGGCAAAGGTGGCGACATGGCATCGAGTTTTTGGCTCATCTCGCCGAATCTTGCGATAATCTCTCTGATGGCAGCGCCCCATTGCTCTTGGACGTCCTTGGGGATTTCATTTGCGCCTGCTTCACGCGCAGGCGGAGTCGATTCTGCGGCTGACGCGGGGTTTTCCGTGCTCGGCTTTGCATTGGCCTCGTCTGGCGCGCTCGATGGTGATTCTGCGGCTGACGCGGGGTTTTCCGTGCTCGCCTCGGCATTGGCATCAACCGGCGCGCTAGAACGCGATTCTGCGGCTGACGCGGGCGAATCATTATTCGTCGCGGCGTTATCGCTCGCTGGGGGCGGCGCCACGTTTCCAGTGATCTTGGCCAAAATGGGAACGAGGCGGCTGCGAATCTGGACCTTTGGCTCGACCCGTGACGAGTTTTCGATCTCGGAGACGAGTTCATCGTTTTTTATGAATTGCGCCAGTTTGCGAGCCTGTTCGACGGTCTGCAAGGGGTCGCTCAACAATTGGCCGTACGAAGCGAGGACCTTTTTGATGTCGTCCTTCGTCGGCAACGGTGGCGACATTGTATCGAGCTTTTGGCTCATCTCGTTGAATCTGGAGACAATCTCTTTGGTGGCAGCGCCCCATTGCTCTTGAACGTCTTTGGGGACTTCGCTTGCGCTTTTCGTCGGCGTGGGCGCGCTCGACGCTGTGGCGGGCGCAGGTGTTTCTGCCTTCGTCCGGGCTTCAACTTCCGTCGCGGATGGTTCGCTGCTTCCAGGCGAGCGCGCCGGATCGGCGCCAGTTGCTTCGCCGCTTGGTGCCTGCGTGGAAAGCCTCGCCGGCGCCTCGTTGGAGGCACCTTCAGGGTGAGTCTCCAACCAGAGCTTTGCCAGCGACCCGGCAGTCAGCGGCTTGAGGAAATACGAGAGCGGCACCCCAGCGGCACCCCGAGTCACCTGGTTTACGTATTGTGAGAAGGCACCCATCAACGTGTTGAGATCGAATATCTGATGCCCATCGGTGACGCCCGTGCTTGCGCCGCTCGTGGCGCCCAAGGCCCCCTCGGTGGGTTGGAGCGACGGGATCGCGCCAACGACTACCATTGAACAGTGCGCCGATATCGTCTGGCTAAAGAGCAGACTGCGCACTTGGTTGATCGTACCCGGATCGGACCCCATAGAGCCCGCGGCCGACCCCAGCCAGGCACCGACGTCCATCTGTGGCTTCAGGCGGGCGGCCAGCTCGTACGTCTTTGCGGGCGAGCGCGTAACTGGCTGCTTGAGTACATGAACCATCCCGATGAAAGACGATCCGAAGGTCGCGCCGGAGACGATGTTGATCGCGGGCTCGTCTGTCGCCGCCTTCTGGTTCCTCATGAGGAGTTCTTGGAGCGAGCGCCGATCCGCGGTATTGATGGCAATCCCGCCCGGCCGAAGGGCGTTCCAGGCATCAATGGCTTTCTCGGCGTTGACGACGAGCGGAGCCCAGAGCATAGCGTTACGGTGGGTGCAGCCCGCAGCGATGAGCAAAACGCCCTCAATGTTGTGGCTCCGCTGCTGAGAATGAATCTGGCCAGTCGCTGCTGTCATCGCGTCAGTTGATGCCTTGCGATTCGCCGAGAGGCCGCTCTGCTCGAAGGTGCTCGACAACATCCCCCGGATCGCCGTCATCTGCGTAGACGTGTCGGTACCGTCCGCGAAGGAGAAATACCGCGCCTCCAAACGGAGCGAGTCAACAGCCAGGGGCAAAGTCCGCAGAGCGCTCCGATCGTAATCGACGGGGCTCTCGAGGGCCAGACTGACCGCCGGTCGTGTGGCCTGCAATTCGGCGATCTTTGCCATGTTAGCGGCGCTGATTTTCGCGTACTCGGTGGCGACGGTCGTGATCGAACTCGACGCCAATGTGATCGCGGTCTCGATCGGCTTGAGGTCGTCGGCTCCAAGCCCGCTGATGATCAACTCCTCATTGATCATCTTCAGTTTCTCCTTAAGCTGGATCGCATCCTCGAGCTGGGCCGACTTCGCGTCGATGGCCGCCTGCAAGGCGCTGATCTCGACGAGCCCGGCGATCAGCTCCGGATTGACGATTCCACCGAGCATGACCGAAGGATCATGTGGGATTTTGCTGATCATGAGCGCAACACCGCGGGTGAATAGCCATGGTTCTTGCAGGTCGCCGGCGTGGTGGTCCGCTTGTCCCGACGCTCCCGGCGCGGCTTCGCGTCACAACACACCGCGCTCGCGCTCATTTTTGGCGTTGGCGCTGGCGACTCGACGAATGACGCGTGCGCCGTCGTTGCAGAAGAGGCCACGTCGTCGCGCCCGCCCGCGGTCTGTCCGCAGCAACCGGGCCAGATGATGACGACCACCAAGCACTTCGACGACATCGAATCCCCCATAGAAGTAAGGTTATCGTAGCGTACTGCGAACCCCCCATCTTTTTCGACATCGCCCGCGCTCTCACCGCTCTCCGCGACTTATTTTTGTATACTTAAAAACGTTTAATGTCTCGTAATAGGTGTCGCTGAACCGTCTTCACGCTCGATAACGTTTTCCCTCGATTTTGTGCAGGCTTCTGTGCGTCTGCATTGGACAAACGCGTGCCCGCTGCGGACTCTCGACTCTCCTCGCTCTCGTCGAAGATTTGACCTCACATGGGCGATTGGCCCGGCCCAACCGTGGCCCAGCCCAACCTTGGGGGCGTCATTCGGTGGGACGTACGCCTGCGTTGATGCGAGCGATCCAGGTTGATAGCTATCACGCGCCGCCGCAGGTTTTCGAAATGCGATAGGATGGCGCGAAGATCCGCACGTCTTCGAGCTGCCGACTCTCCTGCGTGCCCGCGAATTGCTCGACCAACTCAATGGGCTCACCGATTTGCTCGAGTGCTATTTCGCCGCGATAGACGACGAGACGGACCCAAAGCGCCTCGCACACGAATCCATTTTCTAAGCCCCCGCAACCCTCAAAAGGCGTGCACGTGGAATCTGCACGCAAAAGCATCGAATCGCGTGCAACATCGGAATAGGCATCAAATACCTTTCGCGGGGCGAAGCGAGCATCAAATAGCGTACGTGATGCCAAACGCATCACAATTCCGCAAGTCCGCTTCATTGCAGCACATGAAAGCGGCCTTTCGTGAGCCCGAAGAATTGGTGGGGGTGGTGGATTCGCGGCAACGCGCTACTGGCTCCATCTTGGAGCGCCTTCAAAAGGCTCGCCCGCGGTTGTGGAGCGCCATCGAGGCATGAACAAACATCCTCTCGCAGTTCGAGAGCCCGCGGCGGCGCGTGATAGCTATCAACCTGGATCGCTCGCATCAACGCAGGCGTACGTCCCACCGAACGACGCCCCCAAGGTTGGGCTGGGCCATGGTTGGGCCGGGCAATCGCCCATGTCGGTCAACTCTTTGACGAGCCCGAAGCCAACCGAGAATTCGCAGTCGCGCATCTTGATGTGTTGGTTATGAGCGCTTACAGCGCAGCGAACGTGCGTGCCACCGAACGACGCCCCCAAGGTTGGGCTGGGCCATGGTTTGGCCGGACCAATTGTAGCGTAAAGGCTTGTTGAAGCGAGAACATCTGTAGCGAACGAGGCTACGTATGGGGCAGATCTCGTCGCTGTTTCCAACGGTGCGTCATATGGAACGGGCGTGCGTTTCGCGTGAGGGCTTGCGTTTGACCAATGCAGACGCTCGGAAGTCTCCGCAAATCCAGGTAAATCGTTACCGAGTATTAAGGTCGCTCTCGCAAGGCATAGAAGGTGGGTGAGCATACGTAATGAAGTGCAAAGTAGGGACGAGAGCACGGGTCACGTCGAAAAGATGGTTTAATTGCTACCTCTAAGATAAGTAAATTCTAAGGAACAAGTAAATTCTATGGAACAATGCTTGTTTTCGATTCAAAAAAATGAATGCGGCGTGAGTGGCACGACAAGCGGCCCGTGGTTGGGCTGATACGCGCTGCACTCACCGAGACGATTGGGTTACCGCTGCAAACACAACCAACGGGTGCGATGGCGCCCTTCACCATAGTCATGTAAGGAAAGGCAAATATGAGCAGGATCATCTTCGATACAACGACCGCCAGCGGACCAAAGTGGAGCGCCCAAAGCTCGATCTTTACCAGTACCCCGATCGTGATGGCCCCCCTCAGCGTGAGGCAGGGACGGAACTTCGGAGCTTCCTGTTGCTGGGTCGTGCTGGGGCCGGACATCATGATGCCGGGCGGGCAGACGAAGGATCCTCCGAAGGCAACGGGTTATCCATTTACTGATCCGGCGACATTCGCGGGGGGACCGTCGGTAACCTTCGACCAGGATAGCACCTATGTCTGGGTTCGCGGGCATCTGGTCAACGATCGTTGGGGGGGAACCGGCAGTGATTGGCGGAACTTGACACCACTCACCAAGACGGCGAATGCAAACCATGCCACGATCGAAGACTACATGGACCGCTACCTGACCAATAGCCTGAGCTATGAAAACGCGGACCACAGAAACTCCTGGTACGGGATTTATTACGCGGTGCAGTGCTCGGTGAACCCCTTTGCCGCCGTGCCCGCTGCGAACAACCTATATTCTTATGCGCCGGAATTCATAAAAGTAAGTTGGCGGGCTGTTTCCGTGCGGAAGCCCGTCAATGTGTCGGTCAAAACGGCGGCCGAGAATCCGCTCTTGGCGGGCGCGCCCGCCGCGGTTCCCGTCCTGCCCTTTCCCGCTCCGGCGCCGCCACGTATTCCGGGTTGGCCGGTCGCTGTGCTGCCACCGGGGAATGCTCCCGGAGGGGCGGTATTGGGCGGGCTTCCCCGCGGATTTCCGGCGCAACAACTCAACGGATTCGACGGTACGATAGAAATACATCAATGTTGAAATAAGCAGATTTCGTCAGCGAAAAATATCCGGAAACATACGGGCTGGCCGGCCGTTCGTCGAGCCGATCGTTCCGGGAACCGCGTCACCAGGGCGGCCCGCCGTCTCAAGGGCCGCGCCCGCCGCGGCAAGTTCCGGAATTTTGTCGCCATCCACGCCGAGGACCGCCGCTCGGGTTCGGACTGCGCAGCCGTCGTCCGGGCCGCCTTGCCCGGTTGGTTTCCGCCCGAGACGAGGCGCGCGTAATGAACCCTTCACCGAGGGGCGCACGTCGCGCACTGCCGCAGGCGACATCGAAAAACCGGCCAATGGCGAGTCAAAACTTTCCGCCGTCGCCGTGATCGCTATGGTAGAATCTAGCCTCCGAGTTAAAGTTCGACGGTTCAACCCTTGCCAACCTTAACATTGAGCGTGTCGTCGGTGCATTCGGCGACGGACGCAGTTCGGCCAAGCCGCCGACGAAACGCAGTGTTGGACGAGCCCGGAGCGGTGTGCATGGCGCTCGATGCGAGGAAGTGCGGAAAGTGCCTATGGTTCTTCACGACTGGCAGCCAGCTGCAGCGCTATGGGTTGGCATTGCGGCCTCGACCGATCCGAATCGGGTCAAGCTCCGCGACGTCGTGGTTGGTAGGAGCGTTTGGTATTATGAGCACGGAAAGGTTACCGAGGAAGGCACAGAACCGCAGCCGGAAATGATCCACGCTGACGCAGGGCTCTTGAAGCATTTCACTGGGTTGGCGGATTGGGACGACGCGGTAGGGGAGGAGCGTCCCGATAACACCGACACCAGACCCAAAGTTCACGCCGGTGTCATCGCTTCCGGCGAAAAAGTCATTGCCGACGAATCGACAAGGCAACGGATTGTAGCCGGGCAGCGCAAAATCACTGCCATTGCAATGGAAGATTATGGGTTCAGTCAGGCAATCGCGCAGAGTGCGGATCGCGTGCGGCATCTGGTGATTCGCGGGATCTGTGACGATGCCACGTCAGCCAAGGATGATCGGTGGCATCCGTATGCCGCGGCAGCGGCTGCTGCTTTCGCGAAGCATTTCCTATTGGATCGTCCAATCGAACTCCTGACCACGCAATCATCCCGTCAATTGGCACTTTCCGCCAAGCCATTTGGACACGTGACCAACCTTCGTCCAGCGGACAATGCTGCAACGATTCTTGCGCAGGGACAACATGGGGCGCGCGTCGTTGTCGTGGACGATAACAACGTGTATTGGGCCACGGGTGACGCGATCGTATGCATTGCCAAAGCAATTGGCACAATTCGACGACTTACCGCCGCGAAGGCATTGCACCTTGCGGTCGACGATAGCAGTATTTATTGGGCTGAAGAAGACAAGGTCATGTCGTTGGCAACAACGGGGGAGGCAGTGCCCAATGTCTTAGCCGAGGACGAAAATGCGCCAGCATCTGTCGTCGTGGATGACCATTATATTTATTGGACCAAGTTCGGTGCCCGGGGTGCTGACGGCGAAGTCAAAAAGGACCACAAGGTATTGTTCACTCCGGGAACGCGCGCAATGATGGGAGGACCCACTTCAATTGCGGCGGGCGAGTATGGTCCCGGGTCTATCGCAGTGGACAATACTCACGTTTACTGGGTGAACCTCCACGCAGGCGCAGTCATGAAGGCTCGAAAGGATGGTGAAGGGTCTGCCGTCGCGCTAGCACCCGGTCGAAGCTACCAAACGTATGGTGGACTCACGGTCGATAACAACAACGTGTATTGGACCGTGCAGGACCAAAAGAACAGCGAAAATGGCGCACTCATGAGGGCACCGATTTCGGGCGAGCCTCATTATCCACTCGCCGCCGGCCAAGTGGATCCCGGCGACGTCGTGGTCGACCTCCGGAACGTGTATTGGGTTGCCGGTTGTTGCATCCATAGGATTGCGAAAACAGGCGGCCGAATCACGACCCTTGTCACGGAAGACGATCCGATCGGGGGGCTCGCAATCGACGACACGAGCATTTACTGGACGGTTCCGAGCAGTGGGCTCGTGCGCATGAAGCCCAAGTAGAGTGAACTGGTTTATGTTCTAAATTGGCGGCTTTCTTCGATCATCGAATCTCGTATCCGACACGTGTGTGGGACGCGGGCGCAGCGCGTGAACACGCGCCTGCTTTTCGTGACCCCATTTCGTGGCTTTTGCGACAAACCCCTACACCTTCACAATCAACTCATGCCCGTTCGGGTTCGACACGCAATACCCGGGCACCACAATGCCTTGACGAAACAACGTCGGGCTCGTAAATGGGCGCACGTAATCCAGCGTGTACCAAGGAAAATCCAGCTTCCGGGACTTGCAAAGCTGCGTGCAACTCGTGACGTCCGCGGCGTCCGGCTTTCTGCGTTCGCCGAACGGATAAAGTACCTCGCCCGCATGCCGTTGCAATGGGAGACCTTGCATTTCCCATTCGTTCAAATCCTTGTAGCCCGGCAACGGCGATTGAGAATCAGTCCGCACAATGCCGTTCAATTCGACCCAATACCCCCAATTGCTCGGAAGAACCGGGAGCTGCAATCCGACGATTTCAAGGCGCGGAGCAAAACTCGCGTGAAAATCGATATGCGGTGGTGTTTGCTGTCTGGGTTGCGCATTCCTTTCGATATACTTCGCCAATTCGCCCCCGACAAACGGGAGGAGCGCCGGAACCAATACACGCCCGAGATATCCAAGAATGTGGGATACGAGCGAACCCAACGACGCATCGGCTTGATTCGGCCAACCGACAACCCCAGCCATTGCACCAACACCCGCCAGCTCGATAATTCGGCGCCGCGGCATCATTCGCGAAGATGCTGATTCCATGATTGCCTCCTTCTTCACGCGACTCGACAATAACGCCCGTCGATATGGCAGCCATGGGCAAAACGAGTAGCCTGGATCGGGTTTTTCCGGACCGCGTTACGGGCAAACCTGATATTGTGCTCGGACGAAATGTTTTTCTTCCAAAACCTCAGCAAGCGGGCGCGAGCTTCGCGTTTTTGCGCTTGACCAATGGCTTGACCTTACTCATGACCGCTCGAACGTAATCGGGCTGCTTGCGCATTAATTCGAGGAGGTGACCGATATCATCGTTTTCGGTGTCGTAATTCAATAAGTCAACCGGAGCCACACCCAATGCGCCGGCAATGGCCCGAAGCGTTCTCGTATTCGTCGCGACTTGCCCCAGCTCAATCGCCATGATGTGAAATGGCTGCAAACCCGCACGTTTTCCAATACCACGGAGCGACATGCCTTGCTCCCAGCGCAATTTGCGGATCCTCATGCCCACTCGAACAACCAGCGAATCTTCTCCATATTGACGGCGCAACATAATCCTCCCGTCCCGCGGACAAACCGCTCCCCACGCGGATGCCCACACAGCACGCGACAAACCATTTTTCGTGTCGAAGGAACACGTTCGCGAAAAGGACGCGGCGACCCATGCCAAGATCGAACCCTTGATCGCCGCGCCCTTTCCGGAACGCACAAAAGCCGCGCGAATCGACGACGTGCCCGGATAAAACCGAACGCGGTGTCGCCCTGTGGCCTGATGGTACTTTAGCCAGTGGCGATTTTTACGGACGCGGGCGCTGAAAAAAACTTCGCGTATCCAAAATCGATAACGATTTGAAGATTCTACAGGCCGGTCGATTCAGCGCGGTGGATCAAGCTCGACCCATGGATCCATGCAACAGAAGGTGATCGCCTTTGAGGCGTCGGGGGCGGCGGTGCCGACGGCTTCGCCACCTTTGGCGGCACATACGCCCGGCAAATATTCGCGGTTGACGATTGCTTTGGAACCGATCGCTTTGCCTGGAGCCAGGAAATCATAACAAATCGGGCCCATCGAGCCGACTTGCAACGTGACGAGGTCCGAACCGCACGAGCCTGCCGACGACAACCGAAGCCCGCCCAAACACGCGCTTCCCGACGGTGCGCCGCATTCGCAGGCCGAGCATCCACGATCGTCGATTGGTTCGCCCGGGTAAAACACATGCCGCGCATATTGATAATTGTCGGGGCATTTTTCGTGAGTGCCTTGGCGGAATGTGCATTGCAACCATGCCGGGCCGGGATCGTTCACGCAATGCATTTCCTGCGTACTGGAACCGCAGCTTTGGGGCGTCGTACTTCCCGTGCAGGCGAGCGCCCCGATTTGCCACGTTGCTTCGAGGGCCGCCGAAGGAGCGCTCACGGACGGTTTGCATGCGTCGATCGGCGCGGGAAGTTCGGAACTATGCACCGATTGCGCGCACAAAGTTTGGCTTCCTGCGGGGCATTTTGCGCCCGCGGCAATCGTATCGGAATTCGTGCACGAACCACCCCAATTCGCCGGTGCGTCGAAAGGAACGGTCATTACGCCGTTTTGGTCGCACGTGCCGGCGCGCAGCTCGAGCGTCGCGGGAGCGCCGCTGCATGTGCCCTCGGACGGGCCGCACGAGCACGGCGAGCATGTCGCGGGCGGCGCCACGAGCCCGTCGAAGAGCCGAAACTTTTCGTCTGGCACGCCAAACGTCGGATCGTCCGGGCATTTGGACGGAATTTGATCCAATGGTCCGATCCACAGCGAAATCGGCACATTCGACCACAATCCAGCGTCGCTGCCGACAGGAGTCGGGAGGCAATGACCTGTTTTGCAAGGTGTAGGAGGCGCCCAACCCGTCGTATCCAAGCCGGGATTGTCGCTCGCGTTTTGCATGGGAGGAGCCGCGTCACTTTCGGCATCGGCGTCGGTTCCGGCATCGGGGCCGGACAAAAGTTGTTTGAGGCATCGAGGATCGGGAATAATCGCGTCCGGATCGCACGGATATAAGTTGTCTTCCGGCACCGACGCACATGCATTGACCGTACTCCCCGCAAGAACAAGCCCGAGGCCCATGACGACGTAGCGTTTCATATTTAGAACTCCCATCCTCCGGTGATCTGCGCGCCAATCATCACCGCGGGCTGATCGACAATCAGTTCGTTTCCAACAAAAATTCTGGTTCCTTGGGTCACAGCCAGCGCCTCTGTGGTCGCCTGAAGACTCAACTGGTCCGTGGGCTGAAAGCGCACGCCGATCCGTCCACCAACACCGGGTCTGAAGTTATTGTACGGCGGCACGCGAAACGTCGCCTCCGCGCCTTGTGTCCTGATCACCCCGAGATGTCCCAACGGACACGCCAAAAACCACTTGACATGTCCGCACACGGAAACAAGCCCGCCCGCCGTCATGGCACTGATTTGCGCTCCGCCAACTCCCGTCGTGAGCCACGCCGCGCGTCCCTCGAGGCCCAACGAGAGAAATTCCTTTGGCCTCAAACCAACTCCAACAACAGCGCCAATCGCAGGGTTCCATGACGCCACGCCGAACACGGACACGACTCCGCCACTCACCGAAAAACGCGTTCCC
>WBZU01003290.1_pt1 | contig 10653 bp, 8 predicted proteins | sample 5204311 | NCBI WGS metagenome assembly WBZU01 (sample SAMN12344359, study PRJNA552823) | activated sludge metagenome | biome: Activated sludge suspended growth; feature: Nitrification reactor; material: Wastewater; isolation source: activated sludge from nitrification reactor of wastewater treatment... | reverse complement strand
ATGGCGACCATCGACCACCTGTCGGGCGGCCGCTGCGCGTTCGGCATCGGGGCCGGATGGGCGACCTTCGAGTACGCCGCGTACGGCATCCCCTACGACCGGGCGGGCGTCAGGCTCGACGTGATGGAGGAGTCCCTGCGCTGCGTCCAGGGCCTGCTCCACCACGGCGCCGACCACCGGTTCGACTTCGCGGGACAACACTTCACGATGACCGACGCCGCGTGCGTCCCGGCCCCGGTCCAGGCGCACCTGCCCCTGTGGGTCGGTGGCGCCGGCGAACGGCGCACGCTGCCGATCGCGGCGAAGTACGCCGACGGTTGGAACGTGCCCTTCATCTCCCCCGGCCAGTTCGCCCGCAAGAACGCCGTCCTCGACGAACTGTGCGAACGCGAGGGGCGGGACCCATCGTCGGTCGCCCGGGCAGTGAACGTCGGGTATGCCGTCGATGCCGCGTCGATCGCGTCGCAGTTCGGTCCCCTCGCCGAAGCGCTCGCACCCGGCGTTCTCACCGGTTCGACCGACGAGATCGCCGAAGGAGTCGGCCGCTTCATCGACGCCGGAGCCACGCAGATCAACCTCGCCCTGCGGGCGCCGTTCTCCCTCGAGGCGATCGACGCGCTGGCCACCTACATCGGGTCCCGATAGCGCCGTCAGCGCAGCTTGCGACGCATCTCGACCTCGGCGACGCCGGGTCGGCCCGGCACCACGTCGGCCGCTCCCGTCGCGAGGAATCCGCAGCGCTCGTACAGGGAGATCGCCGCTGCGTTGCCGACGACGACCCAGAGGTCGACCGCCGTCAGGCCCGCCTCGTCGGCCCACGCGACCGCCGCCTCCACGAGCCGGGCGCCGAGGCCGGAGCGACGCTCCGTCGGGCGGACCCACATCCCCCACATCATCGCCGTACCCCCGGCCTCGACCTCACCGATGCCGACCATCCCCGCCGGGTCGGCTGCGTCGTCGACGATGACCACTCCGGGCCGTCCCGCGTAGCCGGCGAGACGCTCTGCGAACGTGGCATCGTCGAACGCCGCCTCGCGTTCGTGGGTCGAGCAGAAGGCCGCCGGATCGGACCGGAGCGCCTCCAACCGGATGCTCCGGTACGTGGTCACGTCGTCGGGGCCGAGCACGCGCGTCGTCATGGACGGGACCGTAGCGAGGTACCCCGTCGCGGGTACGGCGAATATCGGTCCCGGCACCCCGGGTAGCCTCGACCCGGTGGACATCAGGGCGTGGGCACCGGGGCGGGTCAACCTGATCGGCGAGCACACCGACTACTCCGGCGGCCTGGTGTTCCCGATGGCCATCCAGCTCGGCACGACCGTCGAGGGCGACCTCCTCGACGGGGAGATCCGTCTGCGGTCCGACGACCAGCCCGACCCGCTGCACCTCACCCTGCCGGTCGTCGACCCGGCCGCGGTGACACCCGCCTGGGGTCGGTACGTCGCGGGCGTGGCGTCCGAGCTGGCCGTCGAGACCGGCCTCGACGGTCGAGTGGCCTCGAACCTCCCAGCAGGTGCCGGGCTCTCGTCGTCCGCCGCGCTCGAGGTGGCCGTGGCCCTCGCGCTCGGTGCCGCCGACGAGTACTCCCCCGACGCGATCGCAGCGGTCGCTCAGCGAGCCGAGTTCGCCGCCACGGGCGTGCCGTGCGGGATCATGGACCAGTTGGCGTCGGCGCGGGGCGTCGCCGGTCACGCCCTCCGGATCGACTGCACGACGTTCGAGGTCACCGCCGTGCCGGTCGGCGACGACGTCGCCGTCGTGGTGATCCACTCGGGGCAGGAGCGTCAGCTCGCCGATTCGGCCTACGCCGAGCGTCGCGCCCAGTGCGAGGCCGCCGCAGCGATCGTCGGACCGCTGCGGCAGGCGACCCTCACGTCGCTCGACGCCATCGACGATCCGGTCGTGGCCCGGCGGGCCCGACACGTGATCTCCGAGAACGAACGCGTCGACGAGTTCGCGGCAGCGCTGGCCGTCGGCGATCACGCCGCCGCCGGCGCGGCGATGGCCGCCAGCCACGCCAGCCTGCGCGACGACTTCGACGTCTCGACACCGGTGCTCGACGAACTCGTCGAGCACCTGCGGAGCGTCGACGGGGTCCACGGCGCCCGACTTACGGGAGCGGGGTTCGGCGGCTGCGTCGTCGCGTTGTGCCGCCCCGGCGTCGACCCCACGCCACCCTCGTTGCGCGGTTGGGTCGTGCGGCCGTCCGACGGAGCGCACCTGCGCTGATCACGCCGGTGCGCCCGAGCCCACGCCAGCCGTCAGCCGTCAGCCGTGGAGGGTCATCGTCCAGTACTCCGGGTCGGCGACGATGTCGTCCTCGTCGAATCGGAGTGGCCGAAGGCGTTTCGCCGAGAAGTCGCGCATCTGATCGGCGTGATGCTCCGACGCGGCGTCGCCGGACTGGCCGTAGGTGAGGAGGCCGCGGCCGACCGGCCCATCGTCGTCGAACCCGACGACCATGAGCGTCGACGCTCCGTAGGTGATCGGGTAGCCGCCGACCCGCAGGCCGGTGACCTCGGTGCGCCCAGGGATCGGGTCGCCCGCCGGAACCTCGGGCTCGAGGTCGCTCCGCTGGAAGGCACCGTACGGGGCGACGACGTTGATGATTCCTTCGACCTCGTTGGCCCCGTGGAGTGCGATGCGTTCGCCACTGCGGTCGACGTACTGCACGTCGCCGAGCACCGCGTCGTAGGCGACCCCGGCGCGGTCGAGGGCCACGAGCGCGTCGACCATCCGTGTGACGATCGGGTCGGTGCCCGACTCGGGGGCCGGAGCGAGGCCACTCGGCGTGAGCGTCGCTCGTTCGGGGTCGAACGGCTCGGCGTAGAGGGGACCCGCCTTGCGGAGGTCGTCGTTGGAGAAGCCGCCGAGGAACTCCCGCCACACGACCGCACCGACCGACGTCAGGTCGAAGGCCCGGTCCCACGCTGCAAGCAGGTCGGCGATTGCGCCCAGATCGAACGCCGAGCTTCCACGCTCGACGACACCGGCGGAGCGGCAGCGGTCGACCACCCCGTCGAGCAGCTGCTCGGCGAGCAGCGACCGGTTGTCGAGGAGGGCGCGCTCGAGGTCGTCGCGGGTCCAACGGCCCTCGGGACCACTGGGCCCGGTCGGCGCTGCACCGGACAGCACCGTGGCGTTCATCCGGGTGCGCGGCGACAGGGGGCGCCCGTACAGGCCCGCCAGCACCGGGCCCCGGTCGACGCGGAGCTCGGGATGCGCCACCCAGTAGGGGTCGTTGGAGTTGAACGCGACGGTGTCGGTGGTCAGTTCCGGAAGGCGGTCGGGGGGAACGGCGCCGGGCTGGCGGGCACCGGCATCGATCCACTCGGTCGTCGGGTCGGACCCGTTGAGCAGCGCAACCCGCTGGCTGAAGAACAATGCCGTGAGCGGGTCCTCGTCGACTGCACGGTCGAACGCGTGGGAGACCTCGTCGCTGAGGTTGGGGGTCGGCGACGCGTCGCAATACCAGACGTCACCGTGGCGATCGGCGGCGATCACGTTCACCCACGGCAGGCCCTGGTGTTCGTGGACGGCGGCACGCAGGTCGCCGACGCTCGTGGCTCGGTCCATCGCCAGGTACTGGCCCAGGAATCGGTCGTTGCCGTCGTTGACGTCGCGCAGCGCGAACCCGGCGGTCTCGGACCAGCCGAGCAGCGGGATGTCCACCATCGGTCCGTGGTGGGTCGACCACAGCGTCCGGTGGACGGAGCCGATCGCGTCGTCCTCGCCGAGCACGGCAACGCTGACGTCTCGTGATGTCATCGACCGGACCTCGTCGCCGTAGCGGTACGAGGTGGGGTCACCGGGGACGAGGTCGAGTTGGTAGACGACGAAACGGTGTCCGGCGCTGAAGGTGTGCGTCCAGGCGACGTCGCGGTTGAAGCCGATGTGCACGGCGGGCGCGCCGACGAGGGAGACGCCGTAGACGTCGAGCTCTCCGGGCACGGTCAGGTGGCACTCCCAGAAACGGCCGTCGCCGTACCAGGGGAAGTGGGGGTTGGCCACGATGATGCCTCGACCGTTGTCGGTGACGGACCGGCCCAGGGCCCATCCGTTGCTGCCGGGGCGGTCGTCGGGCACGAGCGGGTCGGTCGGGGTCGACGTCGGATCGTCGGTCGCCCCCGGGGCGCGGGCCGAGCCCAGGAACTGGGCGAGGTTGCGGCCCGACGCCATGAGTGCAGCGTCGGCGAACAACCCGAACAGGTCGAGCGTCGAGACAGGTCGCACCCACTCGGCGTCGCGGCACCACTCCGGAAGGGCGGAGGTCCCGTGCTCGTCGAGCCAGCGGTTGATGCCGGCGCCATAGGCCTCGACCACCGCGACGACCTCGGGAGGTTGCGTGGCGGCCATGCGCTCCGCCCACGAGGCGACGTCGAGGGCGAGATAGCCGAGGTCGGAGTTCAGGTGGCGGTCACCCTCGCCCCGTCCGAAGAATCGGGCCCGCTCGCTGCGCACCTTGAGGACCTGGTCGGCGATCGTGGGCAGGTGGTCCGCAGCGCACGCGTACCCCTGCCCGAAGACGACGTCGGGGATGCTCGCTCCCCGGATGTGGGCGACACCGTGGGTGGTGCGGCGGATCTCTGCGGTGTAGCGGTGCGTTCCAACGGCGGTCATGCCGAGAACGTAGTTCTCGTCGCGACCTTGCCGGGCCGAGAACTCCCCGGTCAGGAGTTCGAGGCGCGCTAGCGTTCCATCCTCGCGGTGGCGGCAAACTCAGGCCCCGAGAAGGTGAGCTTTCTGGGCCTCGAACTGCTCGGTGGTGATCACGCCGCGCTGGTGGAGGTCGGCGAGCTTCTCGAGCTGCTCGGCGACCGTGATGACCTGGGTGGGCTGGGCGGTCGCCTGCGGCTGGCCGACAGCTGCTGCCGCGGCCTGACGGGCCTCGCTCCCGATGCGGTCGTACTTGCGGTTCTCGTTCTCCTCCATCTGCCGGTAGATGGTGTTCTGCACCTCCACCGGGTTGGTGATGTCGGAGAAGTTCTGGCGGGACTGCTCACCGGCGGACTCGATGCCGAGGTCGCCGGCGTGGAGGATGCGCTCGAACAGGTTCTGGGAGAAGAACACGGTGTTGATGCGGTCGAGCGGGATTTCGATACCGGTCTTGTGGAGGACGCCGGAACGGTAGATGCAACGTTCGGTCGTCACGACGAAGTTGGTCGCTCGCCACCCGATGAGGCGGACGACGAATGCGCCGAGCGCGATCACCACCAATGCGGCCGCGACGTACTGGATCGGCTTCTCGAGGTTGGAGTCGGCGGCGAAGTCGTAGGTCAACGCGAAGATGCCGGCGGCGCTGGCCAGCACCAGGAGGAAGGCCCGCGGCGCGAGGTACCACCAATGGGGGTAGCGGTCGAGCACGATCGACTCGTCGTTGTACAGGTGCTTCTTGGGGAATGCCACGTCGTCAAGGCTAGCGACGCATCCGCCGCGAAGCTCTGATGCGCCCGGTTGGTGCTGCGCTCGCTGTCAGTGGGCCCGGTTAGGGTCCTCGGCGTGGAGGCCCTGTTCAGCGACAACACCACCGCGACCACCGATCGTGCCGGCAACGAGCTCGACGCGGCCGGTCGCGCCACCCGCCAACGCCTGCTCTCGGGCCTCAACACGGCACAGGCCGCCGCCGTCACGTCCGACGCGCTGGCGCTGCGCATCATCGCCGGCGCCGGGTCCGGCAAGACGAGGGTCCTCACCCGCCGCATCGCCCGCCGGGTGGCGGAGGGCGAGGTCGATCCGCGGCGAGTGCTCGCCGTCACGTTCACCCGCAAGGCTGCCGCCGAGCTGCGCCAGCGCATCGACCATCTCGGCCTGCGCGGCGGCATCAACGCCGGCACGTTCCACGCCATCGCCTACACCCAGCTCCGGCAACGGTGGGAAGAGCGCGGCATCAACCCGCCGGAGCTGCTCGACCGCAAGGTCGGGTTCGTGGCGCGCCTCATGCGGGGCGGCTCGTCCACGTTGCCGCTCGACGTCGTCAGCGAGATCGAGTGGGCCAAGGCGCGCATGATCTCGGCCGGCGACTACCCGGCGCAGGCGGCGATCGCCAACCGCCGGGTGCCCATCGCGCCCGAGGCGGTGGCCGACATCTACGCCCGCTACGAGGAGACCAAGCTCGGTCGGCGCATGGTCGACTTCGACGACCTGCTCCGCCTCGCGACCCGCGACATCGAGGCCGACCCCGAGTATGCCGCGGCTCGCCGTTGGCGATTCCGCCACCTCTTCGTCGACGAGTTCCAAGACGTCAACCCGCTCCAGTTCCGGCTCCTGCAGGCCTGGGTGGGCCCCCAGGTCGACCTCTGTGTGGTCGGCGACCCCAATCAGGCGATCTACGCGTGGAACGGCGCCGACTCGCAGTTCCTCGACCAGTTCCCCACGCTCATGCCCGACGCCGAGACGATCGAGCTCAACGAGAACTACCGGTCGACCCCGCAGATCCTCGGTCTCGCCAACACGGTGCTGTCCCAGACACCGTCGCGTCGCTTCGACCTGGTGCCCAACCGTCCCGACGGCCCGGTGCCCAACATTGTCTCCTTCGACACCGAGACGGCCGAGGCCCGCGGCATCGCCCGACTCGCCCGAGATGCCCACCGGCCGGGCTCGCGCTGGTCCGACCAGGCGGTGCTCGTCCGCACCAACGCGCAGCTCACGGTCTTCGAGGAGGCCTTCAGCGCAGCGGGCATCCCGTTCCGCAGTCGGGGCGGCGGCCGGCTCCTCGACCAGCCCGAGATCAAGGACATCCTCACGCGCCTGCGTCGTGGCGGCGGGTCCCTCCAGGTGCACCTGTCCGACATCGAGTCGCAGTTGGCATCGCAGTCGCCGGCCCAGTCGCCTGCGGCCGACGCTGCGACCGGTGACGACGAGCCGCTCCCGGTCCCGCCCGACGAGTCCGTCACTCCGGCCGGCGGCGGGCTCACCGACGAACGAAGCGCCAACGTCGCCGAGTTGCTGCGGCTCGGGCGGGAGTTCCTCGACCTCGAACCCGAAGGCACCAGCGCATCGTTCCTGTCGTGGCTCAACTCGGCGTTGCGCAACGACAACAGCGGCGGTGCCACCGATGCCGTCGACCTGGCCACGTTCCACGCGGCCAAGGGCCTCGAGTGGCCGATCGTCTACGTGGCCGGCCTCGAGGAGGGCCTCGTGCCCATCCACTACGCCAACACCGAGGAGGCGAGCAACGAGGAGACCCGGCTGCTGTACGTCGCGCTGACCCGCGCCGAGCGGCAGCTGACCCTCACCTGGGCCGAGAAGCGCTCGTTCGGCACCCGGTCCCAGAATCGCAAGCGTTCGCCCCTCCTCGACACCGTCGGCATCGCGATCCAGCTCCTCCGCGAGTCGACGTCGACCATCGACCTCACGGCGTCGGTGGCAGCAGTCGCTGCCGAGCGGGCCAAGCTCCGAGCGAGCGACGGCGGGTCCCGCCCCCGCCGCTTGCCCGGGGTCAAGGGCGATGCCCCGGCGCTGTCGCCCGAGGAGCTGGTCCTGCTCGACCGCCTGAAGAAGTGGCGCATCGAACACGCCCGCGCCTCCGACGTGCCGGCGTTCGTGATCTTCAACGACGCCACGTTGCACGAGGTCGCCCGCCAGCAACCGTCGACCGCCCGCGAGCTCACGGCGATCAGCGGCATCGGCACGGTCAAGGCGCAACGCTTCGGCCCCGACCTTCTCCGCCTGGTCGCCGAGCACAACGACCGTTGACCGCGCGCCGAGAGCTGTGAACCGGAGCGCACGGCAGGCGTGGGCAGGCTCAAGGGGTCATCGCAACGGCGGGTCGATTTGGTGTCGACTTGAGCGTGGAGGTGGCGGATGGGTCAGCGGTTGTCAGCTGAGGTGCGGCGTGAAGTGATCCGGTTGGCGGCGACGGGCTGCCTCTATCGGGACATCGTCGCTGAGGTGGGTGTGTCGATGGGGGCGATCACGAACATCACGAAGCCGCTCGGCGGGGTGATCCGACCTGAGATGTGGTCGCCGGCGCCGTCGCGCTTGTCGTTGGAGGATCGGGTCGACATCAAGTTGTGGCTCGAGGCCAACGAATCGTTCGCTGAAATCGGGCGTCAGCTCGGCCGGCCGACGTCGACGATCTCCCGAGAAGTAGGCGGCTGTAAGCATCGAGACGATTACGCGCCGATCGCTGCACATCGGAATGCCGCCGAGCGGGCGTGTCGTCCCAAGGTGACAAAACTCGAGAGTTGCGAGGAGCTCCGCGACCGGGTGGTCGCTGATCTCGAACGGTTGTGGTCTCCGACCCAGATCGCCAGCAAGCTGCGGGTCGACTTTCCCGACCGGCCGGAGATGTGGGTGTCGCACGAAACGATCTACAAATCGATCTACGTCCAGGGTCGTGGCGAGTTGCGCCGCGAACTGGCTCGTTGTTTGCGCACCGGTCGGGCTCATCGCCGTTCTCAGGGCCGGGCCGAGAAGCGGGGCCGGATCGCCAACATGGTGATGATCTCGGAGCGGCCGGCGGAGGTCGCTGATCGGGCGGTGCCGGGCCACTGGGAAGGCGACCTGATCATTGGCAAGAACGGCAAGAGTGGCATTGCCACCCTCGTCGAGCGGTCCACTCGCTACGTGTTGTTGGCCAAGATCTCCGACCTGCGGGCCGAGACCGTTCGCGACGCGCTCGTCGGGCGGGTCGCGACGTTGCCGGATCATCTATGGCGTTCGCTCACGTGGGACCAAGGCTCGGAAATGGCCCAACACCAGCGGTTCACCACAGATACCGGGATCGACGTGAACTTCTGTGACCCCCACAGCCCATGGCAGCGCGGCTCGAACGAGAACACCAACGGGCTGTTACGTCAGTACTTCCCGAAGGGCACACCGCTCGGCGGTCACAGCCAAGAACACCTCGATGCTGTCGCTGTTCAGCTCAACAGCCGACCTCGCGAGACTCTCGGGTGGGAGACTCCTGCAGAACGACTCGCACAACTCGTTGCATCGACTGATTGAACCTGCCGTGGGCTGAGGTTCAGCCCTCGCGGACGCGGGCCTGCATCTCGGCCCGGGCCTCCATCAGCTTGACGAACTTGTCCGGGTCGAACGCGATGAAGAGGCCCTCGGCCTCGGCCGTGAGTCGTTCGCCGGCGTGCATCGTGCCCTGGACGAAGATCTTGCGGCCCTCGCGGCGGTCGACCCACGCCTCGATCCGCAGTGGCTGGTGCAACGGCGTCGGTGAGCGGTAGTTGGTGACGAGCCGGGCGGTCATGCCCTGTTCACCCGACAGCGACTGGGCGGCGCCCAACACCTCGTCGAACGCTGCGGCGACGTAGCCGCCGTGGACGCAGGCGGGTGGCCCCTCGAAGGCCGAGCCGAACGTCACGTGGCACACGACCCGGTCGCCCTCGTAGTCCATGTGCATCGGCGGCGACATGGGGTTGGCGAGGCCGATGAAGGGGCTGTAGTCGAACTGCGCCCACGCTTCGGGGTCGCCCTCCTCGACCATTCGGCGGCGTTCCGCCAGAAGGTCGCCGGCGTTCGCCATCTCGGCGACACCTTCGTAGTCGGCTCCGCCGGTGTGACCGCGCAGCATGGCGGCGACCGCCTCGAGCGACTCGGCCGCTGAGTCGAGATCATCAGCGGTCGCCGAGCTCGAACTCATGAGTTCGATGACCTCGCGCCCGGCGCTGGCGAGGCGGCGCATGGCGACACGACGCTCCGTGGGCGGCAGTTGGTGGAGCTTGTCGACGCGGGGGCTCCGAAGCGGAGCACTGGCGGAGCTCCCGGCGGCCTCGGCGGGCTGGGACCCGATGCCATCGGGCTCGCCAGTCATGACCCAGCTCCGGGGAGCGGGACGTCGAACCACCCGAGGACCGGGGCGTGGTCGGAGGGCTTGGTGCCCTTGCGGGCGTTGCGGTCGACGAGGTCGCTGCGGTTGGTCTCGGCGAGCGCCCGGCTCGACAGCAGATAGTCGATGCGCATCCCCCGCTTCTGGTGGAAGTCTCCCCCGCGGTAGTCCCAGTAGCTGTAGAGGCCGGGATCGGGATACCGCTCACGGAACGTATCGACGAGCCCCCAGTCCTTGATGTGCTGGAGGGCGTCGCGCTCGGGTTGGGAGACGTGGGTGCTGTCGGCGAACTTCCTGATGTCCCACACGTCGATGTCAGCGGGAGCGATGTTCCAGTCGCCGAGGATGACGAGGAGCTCGTCGGGCGTGTGATGGCGGTCGAGGTGCGTCCGCAGGCGAGCGAGCCACGCAAGCTTGTACTGGTAGTGGTCGTCGTCGAGCGTTCGCCCGTTGGGGACGTAGACCGACACGACGCGGACGCCGCCGCACGTCGCCCAGATGATGCGGGAGTCGGGGTCGGGGTCGAGGTCGTCGTCGAACCCACAGACGACGTCATCGATGCCGACCTTGGAGAGGATGGCGACGCCGTTCCACTGCCCGTACCCGTGATGGGCGGTCTCGTACCCGAGGCCGGCGAAGGCCATCGCCGGGAACTGGGCGTCGCTCAGCTTGGTCTCCTGCAGGCACAGGACGTCGGGCTGCACCGTTTCGAGCCACTCCTCCACCCGCGGCATCCGAGCCTTGAGGGAGTTCACATTCCACGTCGCGATCAGCATCGGACCGAACACTATCGTCGGCCGGCGTGACCTCTCCCCGCCCGGCGCTCGACATCACCCCGGCGCCTCGGGGGTATCACTCCGAGGCCGACC
>WBZU01001732.1_pt1 | contig 10654 bp, 5 predicted proteins | sample 5204311 | NCBI WGS metagenome assembly WBZU01 (sample SAMN12344359, study PRJNA552823) | activated sludge metagenome | biome: Activated sludge suspended growth; feature: Nitrification reactor; material: Wastewater; isolation source: activated sludge from nitrification reactor of wastewater treatment... | reverse complement strand
GCGAGGTAAACGCCAAGTTGGGCCAACAACATAGCGCCGGCAACTGCGATTCCCCACGCAACACCGAGACAGTAGGCCGCCACCGCGACAACCAGAAAGTGGCCCGCGGTGAAGTTCACGTAGGGTCCTGTCCCTGCATCCACCAGAATTGACGTTGCACCAACCAGGACGAGAAAAGGCAGGACATATCGTTTTCGGGTGCAAAGATCGGAGGCAAGAAACTGGGCAACCGCTCTGCGCAATGAAACCAGAATCGAGCGCATCATCATCTCTCTTGGCAGCGGGGAGCGGTGAAATCGATGGTTTGCGGCTAGGGGCTCACCCGGCGAACATCTTCTATCTTTCATCATACACCCGGCACCATGGCCTATCAATTGTACAAAGAACGTAGACGAGGTGCCACTGTGATCCCAGCAAGCCTCACGCCTACCTTCCGTTCAAAACACCCATGTCAACCAAAGGATGCCCAGCGCCAGGCTGAAGAGCGTGATGATCGGCCCGGCCTTGAGATACTCGGTGAACGACAGATTGACGTTGCGGCGGTAGGCGATCTCGGCGACGATGAGGTTGGCCACCGAGCCGAGCAGGGTCAGGTTGCCGGCCAGCGTCGTCGACATGGCCAGCGTGAGCCACGCCTGCGTTGGCTGCGGAAACTCCGGGATGTAAGGGCGGAAGAGCAGCACGGCCGGCACGTTGGAGATGAGATTGCTCAGCACGACCGCCACCAGCGAGAGCGCGGCAATGCCCTGCTCCGCCAGCGGCCGCGCAAAGGCAAACAACTGGCCGCTCAGCCCCACGCGCTCGATCGCGCCTGTCACGATGAAGAGGCTGGCAAAGAAGACGAGCAGCGAGAGATCGATCTCGCGGAAGACCGACTCCGGCTCGATGCGCCGGCTGATGAGCAGGATCGCCGCCCCCACCAGCGCCGCCAACGGAATCGGAAAGCCGAAGACGAAACCGGCGATCATCACCCCCGTCGCCAGCAGGCTCTTGCGCAGCAGGCGCGTCTCCGTGTGCAGCCCGACGACCGGCTCCTTGACCAACTGCGTCCCAAAGTCCCCGCGAAAGACCAGCGCCACCACGACCCAGATGACGAGCATGCCGCCGAGCGCCAGCGGCGCCAGATAGGCGGTGAAGGTGTTGAAGGGAATCCCCGACGAGACGCCGATGAGCATGTTCTGCGGGTTGCCGATGATCGTGGCGACGGAGCCGATGTTGGCCGCCGTCACCAGCGCGATGAGGAACGGGATCGGCCGCTGGTTGAGCGCCAGGCAAATGTCCAGCACGAGCGGCGTGAAGACGAGCACGATGGTGTCGTTGAGAAAAATGGCCGACAGCACGCCCGACGCCACGATGATGTAGGCCAGCAACTGGCGCGGCGTGTGTGCGTGGTGGATGACACGGTTGGCCACAATCTGGAAGAAACCGGCGCGCCGCAGGTTGACGTTGATAATCATCATGGCAAAAAGCAGCGTCAGCGTGTCGAGATCGAGGCTGGCGTAGGCCTCCTCCAGCGAGACGGCGCCGATGGCGATGAGCGCGGTCGCGCCCGTGAGCGCGATGGTGGCACGGTTCATGCGCAGCCACGGATAGCGCCCGACGGCGACGCCGATGATGGTGGCGACGATAATCAACGAGGCGACGAGCTGAAGTGGCGTCAAGGACGAATCTCATTTCCTGGTGCAGCCGGCACGCCGGCAGGGCGCAACTGTTCTCCGGCACGCGATCGTAGCATTGGCACAGGCACGGTACAATTTGCCGATCGGGAGTAGCGCAACCGACGGGCAGCCGTTGCTGTGGTATACAGGGCTGCACGCGTGACCCGTGCGCTGAATCGTTCGCTTGGCCAGAAGGAGTTTTCATGGGCATTGCCGCCGACCTTGCCATTATCGTCGTCGCCGCGCTGATCGGCGGCATGATCGCGCAGGTGCTGCGCCAGCCACTCATCGTCGGCTATATCCTGGCCGGCGTCATCGTCGGGCCGTACACGGTGGGCGTCACGGTGGGCAATCGCGAGGAAATTGCACTGCTGGCCGAGATCGGCGTGGCGCTGCTGCTCTTCACGCTGGGCATCGAATTCTCGCTCAAGGATCTGCGCCCCGTGCGCCGCGTCGCCATCTTCGGCACGCCGATCCAGGTGCTGCTCAGCATCGGGCTGGGTTACGGCATCGGGCAACTATTGGGTCTGGACTGGCTGGCTTCGCTCTGGTTTGGCGTGGCGCTCGGCCCCTCCAACACCATGATCGTGCTCAAGACGCTGGGCGGCCGCGGGCTGCTCGGCACGCTCTCCAGCCGCGTCATGATCGGCATGTTGATCGTGCAGGACCTGTGCATCATGGCGATCATGCTCGTGCTGCCGTATCTTGGCGGGTCGACCTTCGACGGCGGCGCGCTGCTCTTTGCCATCGTGCGCGCGGCGCTCTTCCTGGGCGCGATGCTGCTCATCGGCACGCGCGTCATTCCGTGGCTCATGCGGCGCATCGCGCGCTGGGAATCGCGCGAGCTTTTTCTCATCACCGTGACGGCGTTGGGGCTGGGCATCGGCTATGCAGCGTGGCTGGCCGGGCTCTCCTTTGCCTTTGGCGCGTTCCTGGCCGGCCTCGTCATCAGCGAGTCGGACTACAGCCACCAGGCGCTGGGCGAGGTCATCCCGCTGCGTGACATCTTTGCCATGCTCTTCTTCGTCTCGGTAGGCATGTTGCTCGACCCGGCCTTCTTCATTGCCAACCTGGGCACGGTGCTGTGGGTCGTGGCGATCGTGGCGGTGGCGAAGATGTTCATCTTTGGCGGCATCACGCGTGCCTTCGGCTACCGCAACGTCATCCCGCTGGCGTCGGCGCTGGCGCTCTTCCAGCTTGGCGAGTTCTCCTTCGTGCTGGCGAGCCAGGGGCTGGCGCGCGGCGTCTTCAGCGCCGACATCTACTCGCTCCTGCTGACGGTGGCGCTGGTGACGATTTTGCTGACGCCGCCCGCCTTCCAGTTGACGCAGCCGCTCTACAGCGTGCAGCGCCGCCTCTTCCGCGCCGCGCCGCTGCGCACCTTTGAGCTTCCCGCCGGCGGGCTGGAGGATCACGTCGTCATCGCCGGCGCGGGGCGCGTGGGGCAGTTCGTGGCGGGCATGTTGCATCGCCTGCACGTGCCGGTCGTGGCGATTGAACTCAACCAGCAGCGCGTCGACGAATGCAAGCAGCAGGGCATCCCCGTTATCTACGGCGACGCGGCGCACCCGGTCGTGCTCAAGGCAGCGGCGGTCGAGCGCGCCCACCTGGCGCTGGTGACGACGCCGGCGATCAAGACCACGCAGACCATCGCGCAGCAGATCCGCGCACTCAACCCCGAATTGCACATCGTGGCGCGCGCCGAGTCCATCGAACAGTTGGAGGTGCTGCACGACCTGGGCGTCTACGAGGTCGTGCAGCCCGAATTCGAGGCCGGGCTGGAGATCGCGCGGCAGGCGTTGCTCCACCTCGACCTGCCGGCGCTGGAGGTGCAGCGCTACACGGATGCCGTGCGCCAGGATCTGTACGCGCCCATCTACCAGATGCACGCGCAATACGAGGAAGTGCACGCGCTGGAACATGCGCGGCGCCTGCTGGAGTTTACGTGGGTCACGCTGCCGGAAGGAAGCCCGCTGGCCGGCTGTTCGCTGGGCGAGGCACAGATCCGCAGCCAGACCGGCGCGACCGTGGTGGCGATCATGCGGCGCAGCGGGCTGGTGAGCAACCCCGGCACCGACGAGCACCTGCGCGCCGGCGACGTGCTGGCCGTGCTCGGCAACCACGGCGAACTGGAGCGCTTTGCCACCCTGGCGCGCCCCGCACCGGATGCGGGCAACCCGGCAGCCACTCCCCCCGATCCATAATGGCGCGTCGCCCAGGCTTGTCCACGAGCGGCTTCCGCAGTTCCGTCCATCCCGCTTTCAAAGGGTTTTCCGGCGCGCTCAAACGGTTTCCTGGGGTTTCAAAGGATTTTCCGGCGCGATCAAACGTTTTTCCGGCGCGATCAAACGTTTTCCTGGGATTTCAAAGGATTTTCCGACGCGATCAAACGTTTTTCCTGGCGCTTCAAAGGTTTTTCTTGCGCGATCAAACGTTTTTCTCAAACGGTTGGACGGGGGAAGGTGGACCGGATGCGATTGTTCCCGGAGCGGCGCGTGCTCAGCCGGGCGCGGCGGGAACGTGGGCGCTCCCGTCCAGCGCCTCGCGCACCTTGAGGGCGAGGCTGCGCAGCGAGAACGGTTTCTGGAGGAAATTGACGCCGTCCTCGAGGACTGCGCGGTCGCTGATAAAGTCGGCGGGATAGCCGGAGATGTAGAGAATCTTTGTCGCGGGCCGCAGCGCCGTGACCTGCTCGGCCAGCGTGCGGCCGTTCATCCCCGGCATGATGACGTCGGTGATGAGCAGGTCGATGGGGCCGTCGTGCTCGCCGGCATACTCAAGCGCGGCGGCAGGTGAACTGGCGGCCAGCACGCCATAGCCAAGCCGCTCGAGGATTTCGACGCCCATGGCGAGGACGACATCTTCGTCTTCAGCCAGCAGGACGGTGACCCCTTCGCCCGTCGGCAACGCGCCGGCTGGGGGCTGCGGCGCCGCCACATCGGTCGCCAGCGAGCGTGGCAGATAGACCTTGAAGGTGGTGCCGAATTGTGGCTCGCTGTAAACCTGGATGTGCCCCTGGTTCTGCTGGACGATGCCGTAGACCGTAGCAAGCCCCAACCCGGTGCCTTTGCCTTGCGGCTTTGTCGTAAAGAATGGCTCGAAAATATGGTCGAGTGTCTGCTGGTCCATGCCGGCGCCATTGTCGCTGACGGCGAGCATGACGTAGTCGCCCGGCCGCAGATCCGGCCACTGTTGGCGGTAGTGTTCGTCCAGCGTTACATTGGCCATTTCGATGGTGATGCGCCCTTCATTCGCAATCGCATCGCGTGCGTTCACGACGAGATTCATCAGAATCTGGTCGACTTGCGACGGGTCCAGCCTGACCGGCCACAGGTCCGGTTGTGGTTGCCACACAAGTTCGATCTGCTCGCCGATGATCCGTTGCAACATGGTGTTCATGCTGCCGACTAGCGTATTGACATCCAGCACTTTGGGCGCAATCGTCTGTTTGCGGGCAAAACCAAGCAACTGGCGGGTCAGGTCGGCCGACCGCTGCGCTGTTTTCTGAATCTCGGAGAGATGGCGATGCATGGGCGATGATTCGTCCGTCTGCATCAGGGCCAGTTCGGCGCGCATGAGAATCGCGGCCAGCATGTTGTTGAAGTCATGCGCCACACCGCCGGCCAGCCGGCCGACCATCTCCATTTTCTGGGCCTGCACGAGCTGTTCTTGCAGGCGGACACGCTCTGTCTCGGCGTTCTTACGATCGGTGATATCGGCAAAGAAACAGGCGAACTGGCCAGGGGCCGGTCGAAAGGCCGACACCGCATAATGCCGGCCTGATTCCTGCGCATAGCTCTCGAACTCGACGGGCTCTCCCGTCAATGCAACCTGGCCGTATCGATCGATCCATGCTTGTTCCGTGTTGGGCATGACCTCGCGTACGGATTTGCCGATGACCTGCGCAGCCGCCAGCCCCGTCATGCGTTCGAAAGTGGGGTTGACGGCCAGGAAGCGATAATCCACCGGCGTGCCCTGCGCGTCGACGATGATCTCATGCAAGGCAAAGCCATCGAGCATGGATTGGAAGAGCGTGCGATAGTCCTCTTCGGCCTGGTGTTGGGCCGTGATATCGATCTCCAGGATGAAAAAGCCGTCAATCACAGCGCCGGCCCGACGAGCGGGAATGAAGGTCGTCCAGCGCCAGGCAAGCCCGCCGCCGGCAAGTTGGACCGGGTTCTCCCAACTGACCTGTTCGCCGGCCAGGGCGCGGCGCGCATAGGGTTCGACGCGGCCAAAGGCGTCGGCGCCGAGGACTTCGCGCATGGTGCGCCCGACAATCGCCTGTGGTTGCAGGCCGTAGGCCTCCACATGGCCGCGGCTGGCATATTGATAGCGCAGGTCGCGATCGACGTGGGCGGCAATGCCGGGAAGGTTGTCGGCGAGGGCCGCGATCTGCTGTTGCTCCCGCAGCAGCGCCTCCTCGACGCGCTTGCGCTCGGTGATTTCCCACGCCACATCGGCCAGATAGGTGACGAGTTCCAGATCCTCATCGTCGTAGTTCGTCGGCTTGTTGCCGACACCCAGGATGGCGACGACGCGATCCTGGCGAAAAATGGGGACGACCAGTTCACGCAGCACGAGCGCGTGGCCGTCGGGCATGCCGCGCTGGTTGGGGACGGTTGCGTAGTCGTTGTGGATGACCGGCCCGCGCACGCGCACGCAATCGGCCCACACCCCGGCCAGCTCGAGATCGTAGTGCAGCCCCTTGCCCTCGGCCCGGCAGAAGTCGCGCAGGGTGAGCGTCGACCACGCCTGCAACGAAAGGGTCTTCTGGTCCGGCTCGACAAAATGGTAGAAGCCGACTGGGCTGTTCACCAGCTCGCCCACGCGATCCAGCGTTTCCTGGAGCAGTTCGTCCAGCGGATGGATAGCGGCGAAGGACAGCAGATGCAGGCGCGTCTTGGCGAGCAGGTCGCTGCGCCGGCCGGCGCTGATGTCGCGCGTGATGGCCAGCACCTCGTCCGCCGACACTTTGACGATGCGCTGGTCAAACCACTCGCGCCGGCCGTTCCTTTCCAGTTCGTACTCGAAAGACTGCGTCTCGCCCGTGGCAAGCGCCTGGGCAATGGCGATGGTTGCCGGCCTCGCAACATGCGGCGGCATCACGTCGTCGACGGTCTTGCCGATGAACGCTGCAGGTGGGACGAGGAGACGTCCGGGGTCGCTGGTATGAAACTCCAGAAACCGGCCATCGCGATCCAGCCGGAAGAAGAGATCGGGCATGGCGGCGATCATGGCGCGGTAGCGCTGGTCGCTGGCGCGGCGGGCGGCCTCCGCCTGGTAGAGCAGGCGATAGCGCTCCTTTTCGGCGCGCTGCGTGCCGACCAGTGTGATGGCGCCCAGAATGAGCACCAGCGCGCCCACAAAGGCGGCGGTCAGCGCAGCGCGGGTGCGCCAGCCGGCCAGCACCTCGGCGCGATCGACCTTGGCCACCAGGTACCAGGGCGAATCCGGAATCGGTTCCAGGTCGGCAATCACGTCGATCCCGCGGTAATCCTTGCCGGAGGTGACGCCGACCGCGCCCAGGATCGCCTGCTGTGCCGGCAGTGTCGTCTGCGTGAGGGGGAAGCGAAGCCGCAGCGCCGTGTCCGCCTGGTGGCGCAGTTCGTTGAGAAAGGTGACCTCATCCCCATCGCGCCGCACCAACAGGCTTTCGGCACTCTCGCTGGGTACCGGCCATGACTGGATCAGCGGATAGAGATAATCGCCGGCATTGGCGATGAAGATAACCGCACCGCTTGCACCAAGGGCTGACCCTGCCGGCGGCAAGATCGGCGTGACAACGGCAACGTGGGGCTCGCCACTTTGATCATCACGATGCAGGTCGATGAAACCAGGTATCCCCGTGCGCAGCGCCTCGGTGACGGCCGCCACAGTACGGTCCGGCACATAGCCAGTTGTGCTGCGGGTGCTGAGGAGAATCTGCCCGGTGGCGTCGGCGAGGAGTACATCCGTGAATTTGTCGTGATCGCGCAGCGCCGCCAGCTCCGCCAGCAGCAGAGCACGATCGCCAGCCTGCGGGTTGGCCAGGAATTGCAGGATACGCCCGGTGATGAGTGGCCGATCCATCAGTTCGTCGGCCTCGTCGGTCAGACGCGTGCGCCAATCAGCAATCTGCTTGGCCTTGAGGTGCGCGATCGACGCCAGCTCGCGCTCCGTCTGCGCCAGGATTTGGTTCTCCTGCGCCACGTAGAACCAGGCGCCGCCGGCCAGCAGCGCCAGCACGGCAACGATCAAGACGATAATGATTTGGCGTGGCAGTGAGCGCATCTCTCCCGCTCCAGTAACGACAACTACCGATAATGAGCGTGACGCCTGCTCGGCATCCCGCCAGGGTTCGCTCAATGGTGATGGCGGACGTCAGCCATCCAGGGCCTCGCGGACTTTTGCCGCCAGGGTCGCCAGGGAGAAGGGCTTCTGCAGGAAATGAACATTATCGTCGAGCAGGCCGCGACTGGCGATGAACGCCGCCGGATAGCCTGACATGTACAGACATCTGATTCCGGGCTGTCGGGCGGCGATGCGTTGCGCCAGTTCGCGACCGTCCATGCGCGGCATGATAATATCGGTTACCAGCAAATCAAAACGCGTCGATCCGCCTGCCACCAGTTGTTCCGCCTCGGCCGGCTTGCTGGTCGGCGTGACGCTGTACCCCAGATGGCGCAAGGCTTCGGCCGTACTTTGCAGCAACTCGGCTTTGTCTTCCACAAGCAACAGCGACTCGCCGTGCCCCAGCAAGAGCGGCCGTCCGCCACTGCTGAGCGCCGGCGCCACGCCGTCGACCGTGCGCGGCAGATAGATGGTGAAGGTTGAGCCAATCCCCGGCTCGCTGTAGACCTGAATTTCGCCGTGGTTCTGTTTCACGATGCCATAGACGGTTGCCAGCCCCAGGCCCGTGCCCTTGTCGACCGGCTTGGTGGTGTAGAAAGGCTCGAAAATGTGCTCAAGCACGGCGCTCTCCATGCCGCTGCCGTCGTCGGTGACAGACAGGACAACATAGTCGCCAGGCGTGATCACAAAGCCGGTTGACCAGATCTCCTGCTCCGTCTCTACATTGGCGGTCATGATCGTGACATGCCCGGTGGCATCGATGGCATCGCGTGCATTGACGCACAGGTTGACGAGAATCTGGTCGATCTGCGATGGGTCCATGCGCACCGGCCACAGATCGGCGCCGCGCCGGAAGCCAAGATCGATTTCTTCACCGAGCAGTTGCTGCAACATGGGGAGCATGCCGTCCACGGTCGCATTCAGATCGAGCACGCGCGGCGCGATCATCTGCCGGCGCGCAAAGCCGAGCAGTTGGCGGACCAATGCCGCCGAACGGTTGGCCGCCTTGTTGATCTCGGCCAGGTGCCGGTGGATGGGTTCATCCGCAATCACCATCTGCAAGCCAAGCTCCGCCCGCATGAGGATGACCGCCAGCATGTTGTTGAAGTCGTGGGCGATACCACCGGCGAGACGGCCGACCATTTCCAGCTTCTCCGCCTCGGCAAGCCGCGTACGCAGCGTTTCGCGCTCTGCTTCGGCGCGCGTGCGGACCGTGATATCCTGCATGACGCCAACCAGCCGGCGTGGCGCGCCGGTCTCGTCGGCGGCCGCAACAATGTGCTGTTCGAGCCAGCGCACCGTACCATCCGGTCGCACGATACGGAATTGGAAGTCGACCGGCTGCCCGTTGGCAAGAATCTCTTGCACTTTGGCATTGTTCAGGGCTCGATCCTCCGGGTGAATCATCGCCTCGATCGACGCATAGGTTAGCGAAAAGCTGCGGTCGACGCCATAGATCGCATAGAGTTGATCCGACCAGTAGAGTGTCGACTCCTGCACGTCCCACTCCCAACTGCCGAGTTGCCCGATGCGCTGCGCCTGCGCCAGGTTTTGCTGGCTGCGTTGGAGGGCCGCTTCTGCCTGCCGGTGTTCCGTGATGTTCTGTACGGAGGCGATTGCACCGATGTACGTGCCCCGTTCGTCAAAGATCGGGCCGGTCTCCATCGACGCATAGAGCCGTGCGCCATCCTTGCGAAGAAACTCGAATTCATGCCGTTCCGATACGCCGGCCTTGCGCTTCGCCAGGTTGCGTTCCGCCAATTCCACGCCTTGTTCGTCCATGAACGCAAAGAGCGGTTTGCCGATCATCTCTTCCTCGGTGTAGCCCAGCATGGCGGCCATGGGTGCGTTGGCAAAGGTCGTCTCGGCGTTCTCATCGATGTACCAGATGCCTTCGGTCAGGTTCTCCATGAGGAAGCGGTACTTGTGCTCGCTCAGCGCCATTGCGGCTTCCTGCCGTTTCGATTCACTGATGTCGCTGATGGTCAGGCGGCACCCTGCGCTGTCGCTCGCCTCGCCAACCATCGGCGCCATGTGCAAGCGCGCCCAGAACGTGTCACCTTCCTGGCGCGTCATGCGCAGGTCGAATACCTGCGCTTTCCCCAGTTCGAGCATTTGCTTACGATGGAGATAAAAGAGATCCTGGTCATCGCCAGCAATGAAGTGGGTAAAGCGGAGTTGCTTCAGGGTTTGCCGGGTCATTCCCAACAGCGTGGCCGCCGTGAGGTTCGCCTCCAGGATTGTATTGTGCAGATCGAGCGTCACATAGCCCACGGGGGCGAGATCGTACAGATCGAAATAGCGCGCCTGTGATGCCACCAGGGATTCTTGGGTGTGGCGCAATTCCTCGTTTTGCATCTCCAATTCGATCTGGTGGATGCGCAACTCCTGCACCATGTGGCTGAGTTCCGTGGGGGTCAGCCGTGCCACATCCACTTCTGAAATGGAACCGGCCTGCGCTTCTGCCTGCTGGCGCAGCAGGCGTTTTGATTCGTCTGCCACAGCACTGGACGGTTCTTCGTGTTGTGCTGCCATTTCCACTCCCTTTGCTGGCCGGCTGCCTTCGCCGGGGGACACGTCCGCTCGTTCATCCATACTACTGACCGGTATCATGAGGAGCAGCCGCCGTAGCTCCCGGCGGCGTGCGCCCGGTAATGTCCTGC